>VOFH01004081.1_pt1 | contig 377532 bp, 575 predicted proteins | sample 5384091 | NCBI WGS metagenome assembly VOFH01 (sample SAMN12384727, study PRJNA508395) | human gut metagenome | isolation source: healthy gut G | host: Homo sapiens
TCAAGTAGCGCTTCGTTCAGTTACGTATTGCTAATTCCGACTTTTATCTTACCTGTATACTTCATAAGCACCATACCGCAGCCTGCAAATGCCGCATTACGTTTTCGTATACGGATTCATAGTTCGGATCAACTGCGCACCGACGTCGATGACAGAAAAGCAAGCTGAATTTTCTATTGTTGTATTATAATCGGTAATTGTGCAGTTGCCGTTAATCTTTTCAATAATTTCCGCAAGAGTCATTTCAAAAGAATGCACTAAATACCCGTATTACCCGTTGAACCGATTTCTTCTTTATCAACAAAGATTGCAAGTGCTGTCTTTTTTAGGATTTTGAACAGCGAATATACCCTTTAATGTAGTAAAATGCACACACTCTGTCATCTTGACCGTATGCCGACAAAGCTTTCGTCAAGTCGACATTCTTAGCCTTGAAAGCAGGTACAATTTCAATTTCGGCACTTAAGAAATCTTTCTTGTTATGTCGTATTTTCGTTAAGATGTTTCAAAAATCGCAAACTTAACCTTCGCTTACATCTTCCGATTTAACAGGCATACCGCCTATAAGAATATTACATTTTCTCCTATTCCGTCATCCCATTTTCTTTATCGTTTTGGTCTTGCTTTAGCCAAATGCGGCAAAAAGAATCTCTGTCACGCAAAATACAGGGTCGTTTTCATTTTTCACCTATATTAATGTCACCTTCTTACCCTCTTTTGTAAAGATAACACCGTGCATAGCAAGAGAATTGCGGTCCATTGATACTTCTTAATACCGCCGTAATAATGCGTTTTCAAAAGTGCCATATCATTGCTTTCATATAGCGGATTTTGCTTTTGAGTCTTGAAATTGAATCGATATATTGCTCCGACAAGATTTACACCGTTTTTAATATCTTCTGCCGATAACCGCAAGTAAAAATATTTTTGTTTCTGTTAATCTTATAAACCTTATCCCGCCTTTAACTGCTTTACTGAATTAATATTCTTAAATCCGTGTTCAATTCGCGATATTCGTCGCAAAGTTCAAACATTTCCTTATATTCCTGTTCACTCAAATTCATACACATTTTTTCTTTTTTGTATGATAATTCATTAAATAACTCTTTATCTGTCATATAAATCATAACCTTTCTGTCCGCTGATAAAAATAATATATGCGGCTTATTGCGGACGAATAAGACGTCATTTATTTTTATTATTGACACTCATTATACCACAAATACAAAAAAAATAGTCTATATGAAACGAATTTCTTATTTCATATTTTTTCTTATTTGTTTTAATTCCGTGCATTTTGACCATAATGTAATATATAAAAAGTTATGCTCTGTGCAACTCTGTCAAGTATGTAATTATGCAGATAAATATGAATTTTGTCACTTGATAAATTTATAACAACGTGATATAATATCTAATATGGATATTAATAAAAAAAGACAATAATCTTATTGTCACAGGTTTAAAAGATTTTAACTTACACCATATATTTGATTGCGGTCAATGCTTTCGTTTTAATGCAGTAAGCGAGAATTCATATTTCGGCATTGCAAAGAACAAGGCGCTTTTAATATCGCAAAATGATGATGAAGTTATATTTTACGATACAACTGAAGACGATTTTAAGAATATTTGGTATGATTACTTCGATTTAAACCGCGACTACGGCGAAATCAAAGCAGATTATCCAATGACCCGATTATGAAAGAAGCTGTTTCATACGGTGACGGTATTCGTATACTTAACCAGGATTTATGGGAGGCTGTTATTTCTTTCATCATTTCGGCAAGCAACAATATTCCGCGAATCAAAGGCATTATAGAAAGGCTTTGCGAAAACTTCGGAAAACAAATAAGTTATATGGGCAAAACATATTACACGTTCCCCGATACCGATACGATTTATTCTCTTTCAAAAGAAGATTTATCGGTTATCCGTTCTGGTTTTCGTGACAAATATATAATGGACGCCGCAGACAAATTCCAGAGCGGCACTCTTACGGAAGAATATATAAAATCACTGTCAACTCCGGACGCAAAAAAGCATTAATGACTATTAACGGTGTCGGCAACAAGGTCAGCGACTGTATACTTTTATTCGGTCTTGGCAGAGTCGACTCATTTCCGTTGACGTTTGGATTAAACGCATAATGGAATACTGTTATTTTGACGGTGAACAAAGCATACCTGCAATATCCGCATTTGCCGAAAAGCATTTCGGCGATATAGGCGGTTTTGCTCAGCAATATCTATTCTTCTATGCAAGAGAAAACAAAATCGGCACTGAATAATCACTTTTCAGCCCACATTAAAAGTGATTTTTAAGACAAGTATATCGTGGGCTGAAAGGATTTGAATTTCAGAGTGTTAGTGGATTTAAAAGAATAGTAGCATATATATGTCCTTTCTGTTCAAATATGTCGTCAAAATCACTTTCAATATTTAATTTTTCGGGTAAAGACAAGGTTCAGCTTATATGCCCTACTCACGGCTGTCACGAAACCTGTGTTACAATAGCCGAAAAACACGATAAATACAAATTTGACATCGAATGTCCGATATGCGGTGACAACCATTCGTACACAACAACGAAAGAAAACTTTTGGAACAAACCGCTGTTAACATACAAATGTCCCGTTGCGGGAATAGATGTATTTTTGCCGGTGAAAAAGATTTGGTTGAAAATATGCTTAACGAAAACACTGATATGTTTTCAGATATTCTCGATGAATTTGACGATGACGACAGTGATATTTCTTTTAACTTGATTTATGCAATTATCGAACGTCTGCACGCCTTGCAGGAATCACATAATATTTCCTGTGCATGCGGAAGTGAAGATATTGAATTAAATATCATAAACGGCAACATTATTCTGACGTGTCTGCAATGTAAAAAATCAAAAGCCATCGAGACAACAGAAGAAACTTTAACACGATTATTAAATGCAAAAGCAATTATAATCGGCAAATAATTTTGAATATAAATTAAATTTATATATTTATTTTATTTATTTTAAGGAGGACTTTAAAATGATAGTTTCAGCAACTGAAATGCTAAAAAAGGCACTTGCAGGCAAGTATGCTGTAGGTCAGTTCAACATCAACAATCTTGAATGGACAAAGGCTATACTTCTAACAGCTCAGGAAAACAACTCACCTGTAATTCTTGGTGTATCTGAGGGTGCAGGCAAGTACATGACAGGCTTTAAGACAGTTGCTGCTATGGTTAAGGCAATGGACGAAGAGCTCGGTATCACAGTACCTGTTGCACTTCATCTTGACCACGGAACATATGAGGGCTGCTACAAGTGTATTGAGGCAGGTTTCTCATCAGTAATGTTTGACGGTTCACACTTCCCTATCGAAGAAAATATCGCAAAGACATCTGAGCTTGTAAAAGTTTGCCACGAAAAGGTCTTTCAATCGAGGCTGAAGTCGGTTCAATCGGCGGCGAAGAAGACGGCGTTATAGGTGCAGGCGAAATCGCTGACCCCTAACGAATGTAAGAAAATCGCCGATCTTGGCGTTGACTTCCCTTGCAGCAGGTATCGGTAACATTCACGGTAAGTACCCTGCAAACTGGAAAGGTCTTGACTTTGACGCTCTTGCAAAAACAAAGGAACTTATCGGCGACCTTCCGCTTGTTCTTCACGGCGGTACAGGTATTCCTGCAGATATGATTAAAAAGGCAATTTCACTTGGTGTTGCAAAAATCAATGTTAATACAGAGTGTCAGCTATACTTCCAAGAGGCTACAAGAAAGTATATCGAAGAAGGTAAAGACCTTGAAGGTAAAGGTTTTGACCCAAGAAAACTTCTTGCTCGGGTTTTGAGGCTATTAAAGTTATTGTTAAAGAAAAGATGGAACTTTTCGGTTCAATCAACAAAGCATAATTTTAGTAATGAACAAACACTCCTTATCATACTATTTGATAAGGGGTGTATTTTTATGATTAAAAAGTTAAAAATTTTCTCGGTTGTAATATTCGTTTCTCTGCTTTACTGCGGTATTCTCGGAATTGTTTTCAATTCCGTTTCAAATGTTCCCGTTCTTTCGGTAAATATTTCCGACAGTGTTGATATGCCTATTGTTATGTACCACAGCGTATTGAAAGACACCGATTTATCAGGGAAATACATTGTCACTCCCGATACATTGAAAAACGATATTAATTTTTTGAAAAACAAAGGCTACACCTTTGTTTCCGCACAAGAATTAATCGACTATACTAACGGCACGTCCAAACTTCCCGACAAACCCGTTATGCTCACATTTGACGACGGTTTTTATAACAACTACGGTTACGTTATGCCTATACTTTCAGAGTATGACGCAAAAGCGGTTATTTCTGTTGTGGGAAGTTATACCGATGAATATTCCAAAAGTAATATCGCAAATATGACATACGGTTATGTACGTTGGAGCGAGGTTTATGATATGTTTATTGACAAGCGTGTTGAAGTCGGCAATCACTCCTACGATTTTCATTCAAATAATCATGGCAGAAACGGTTCAAAGCGTAACAGCGGCGAAAGCGAAGATACATACAGGAATATATTTGTTGACGACACACAAAAGCCCAAGACAGATTTATGACAAAAACAGGCTTTGCACCGATTATATATACATACCCTTTCGGTGCTTACAGTGAAGAAACCACTGATATGTTAAAATCAATGGGATTTAAGATGAGTTTAACTTGTAACGAAGGAATTAATCATATAACCGATGCCGATTCATTGTTTATGCTAAAAAGATATAACCGTCCAAGCGGTATTTCCACCGCTGACTTTTTTGAAAAAATGGGTATAGACTAAAAAATTAAGCAAGGCTTTGCCTTGCTTAATTTTATTTCTTATCGTCTTTATTCTCTTTTGCGTCTTTGTTCTCTTTTCTTGTAAGCATATAATACTCTACCGCTTCATACTCATCAAGAGCATTTGAAGTATCTTCATCTCTACTTACCCAGTTGCCTTCACTGTCGTAATGTCCCATTGCATTTATTTGCGGTACATCATTTCTTACCTCTGATGTAAAGTTTTCAATTTCATTCTTCGGAACATTCGCCGTATCAAGCAACAAGTCTGACAAATAGTTAGGACTTGTCTTTAAATCATCCTGACTTTCTATATCGTAATTCGCCCATATAACGAACGGAATTTTTATATCTTTGTTGCAATTCCTCAGTTGATAATTTTGACAAGCTTTTTCCGTAAAGTTCTTCATAAAATTCCTGTTCAACAGCAGGCTGATGGTCACCGAACATTACAACGATTGTCGGTTCGTCATAATTTTTAAATATCTAACTAATTCTTCAAACGCTTTGTCACTTTCTTTTATAAGTGACAAATACTGTTCTGCCTCTTTGTAATGACCTTGCAAATTTGAAATTGTTACAGTCGGAAATTCTCCGCCGTCATATGTGTATCCGCCGTGATTTTGCATTGTAACATTGAATAAGAACATCTTTTCGCCCGGCTTTTTTATTTTCAAGCTGGTCTGTTACAAGTTTAAATGAAGTTCTGTCGCTCACATAATAACGAACATACTCAATATCATCTTCGTCCATATATTTTTGATATTATCAAAACTTATGAATTCATCAAAGCCCATAAGCTCATAAATCTTTTGTCTGTTCCAACATCTTCCCAAATACGGATGAACGGCTACGCTCTTATATCCGAGTTCATCAAGATGTGACGGAAGTGAGAACGGATATTGTTTTGACACATATTGAAGATATGGGACCGAACCTCTCGGCAACACGCCCATTGAAAGTCCCGTCAAAAATTCAAATTCGGTATTACAAGTATATCCGCCGAACGGTGACACCAACAGTTGACCTTTTATCGTATTCTTAGTCATACTGTGTATAAACGGCATATAATCTTCACTCGTCTGAAGGTCACCGACAACGTTCAAATCCGAAAACTCTCATTCATTATCGCAATGATATTCGGCATTTCTTCTCTGTCAACAGTCGTTTGTTCCTCACTGTCGGCATTACTCAAAAGTGCCTGTACGTCCTCTTCCTTATATCCTTTAGGCTTGCTAAGCATCATTTTTCTTACGTTAATATAGAAACTGTATAACGAGCCATGCGTATTATTGGCGTGATACTGGTCGTACACATCCATTGATGAATTAGTAAAATCTATACATGACATTGTTATTATAAATGCCAGTGCAACTGCACCGCCACTTAAAGAAAATATAAGATTTTTGTGCTTAAACTGCGGTTTAAACGAAAATTTAGCGATTAATGTTATAACCAACACCACTATAACCGTTGCAACAACAATCGGATATCTCAGCTGAAATGTGTAATTTTCCGCTACCTGTGCCGCCGTACCGATTGCAAGAAAGTCGCTTGGAATTAGCGGTGTGCCTCTTAAAATATTTACAACGAAGCTTGACAAGTTGAATAAGTACGCAACAAGATTTGTTACTATTGCCGTCCATTTCATACTTCTTGTAATCGCAAGAATTATCGCCATAATTGCGACATAGAACATAATATTTATAAAGTATATTCCAAACGAATACTCTGCCGCCCCCGACAATATCATTGCCATCTGCATACAGAAAAACGGTGTCAGAGCAAATATGAATATCGAAATTGCTTTATAAAACTTATCCGATACATTTATTTTAACAGCGACAAGTGCCCATACTCCTATCACCAATATATATGACGTGAAATACATAAATCCGTCAAACTTTCCGTCTACGCTGAAAATGTTTGTATTTACGCTTATAAACGTCCATAAAGCCATTGCCAGCACGCTCGCAAATAAAACACGCGGCCATTTACCAAATGAAATCATTATTAATTCTCCATCACAAATTATTTTTTTCTATTGTAACATATGCTATATATTTATTCAAGCGTGAAAATATAACTATTTTTCCTTTATAATCTCAATCGCTTTTTGAAGTTGAGTATCTTTATCATGCTCAACCATTGACGCATACATATCTTTATATTCGTCAGGCATATCAACCTCAACATCAGGCTCAATGCCTATTCCGTGTATGCAAGTGCCGTTAGGTGTATAATATTTTGCAACGGTAAGCGACATTCCCGAGCCGTCATAGAACGGAAGTACGCTTTGCACTATTCCCTTACCGTAACTCTTTTACCTACAACTGTTGCCTTGCCGTAGTCCTTTAACGCACCCGTAAACACTTCAGACGCACTTGCGCTGTTTTCGTTTATAAGTATCACTATCGGAATATCAAGACTTTCCGCATCCGAATTATAATCCGTTCTCTTGCCGGATTTTGTTTCGGTATATGTTATAATACCCTCCGGTAAAATCATATCTGCCATATTGCAAGCCTCGTCAAGCACACCGCCCGGATTATCACGCAAGTCAATAATCATTTTGCTCATACCGCTTGACTGAAGTTCAGTAATCTTATCTTTAAATTCGCTGAATGTACTCTTTTTCACCGTTATCTGATGTTGTATTGAAACCTGTCACACGGATATAACCGATATTGTCGTTAAGCATTTCACCGTCTACGGAATCGGTTGCAATATCATCTCTTGTAACCGTTATGTCAAGTTCTTCTTCACCGCGAAGAATTTTTATATCAACAGTCGTTCCTATCTCCGTTTTTGATATTGTCAACCGCTTCTGAAAGCTTATCGCCGCTGTATTCCACACCGTCTATCGCCTTTATAATATCGTTTGGCTGTATTCCCGCGTTATATGCCGGACTGTCCTCAAACGGTGCGACAACTTCTATTTGATTATCGTCATTCACTCCTACTATTACTCCTATCCCGACATAGCCGTCTTGGATATTGTCTATATATGAAGAAAACTCGCTTTGAGTGTAGTAATGCGTATACGGCTCGTCAAGTCCGTCAACATATGCTTTAATCGCATCATCTCGAAGTTTCGTTTTGTCAAAATCATACAAATAGTTACTGCTAAAGCATATTTTCAACTGCCGTCATTTTATTTGAAAAGGCCTTATTCTCGTCCTTGCTCGGAAGATATATCGCAATTCTGTCCTTTACAAACGATGTTAAATTGACGCTGATAAAAGCAGTAACAACAGCTGTTATCAATGCCGTCAAAACTATTTTTTTCTTATCAGACATATTTCATTGCTCCTTAAAAAACAAAAATATAGGGGTGTGGTTTACACACCCCAAAAATCATTATCAGATTTTCATTGAATTTGATTCAAGATACTTATGCACCATCATTGCCACTTTAAATACGATAGCCTGGTCAAACTTTCTCAAATCAAGACCTGTCAGTTTATAAATCTTTTCAAGTCTGTATACAAGAGTATTTCTGTGTACGAAAAGCTGTCTTGATGTTTCGCTGACATTAAGGTCATTTTCAAAGAACTTATTTATTGTCAAAATTGTTTCGTCATCAAGAGTTGATATATCCCCCTTCTTAAACACCTCTTGCAAGAACAATTCACAAAGTTTTATAGGCAACTGATAAATAAGTCTGCCGATACCCAAATTATCATAATTCAGAATATACTTTTCTTCATCAAACACTTTACCTACTTCAAGTGCAATCTGTGCCTCTTTGTATGCATTATTAATCTGGTCGATATTATAAGCAACCGTACTTAAACCAACGCATACTGTAAGCATTGTTTCCGCATTTACCGTATCAACAATAGCTTGTGCCGTTTCTTCAAGTTTTTGAGAATTTTCAACTTCCTTAAGTTCCTTTATAAGCACAAGATTTTTTTGTATCTATATTGATAACAAAATCTCTCTCTTTATCCGGGAACATATTTCTAAGCACATCGTAAATACCTACTTCACCCTCGTCAAGCACCTTTATATAGAAAACTGCTCTCGGAATATCTATATCAACATGAAGTTCTCTTGCTTTTTGGTGTAAATCAAAAGAAAGAAGATTATCGAAAATGATATTTTGCATAAAATTGTTCTTGTCATATTTTTCATCATAATAATGACGTACATTATTTGCTGCAACAACAATGGAATTACAACAATACTTTGATACTTCATCAGTGCCTTCAACATATACCACATATTCGGCATACGGTTTGTTTGACATTGAACGAACTGTATATCCGTCCTTAAAAAGTAATTTATCATTATTTGTAGCCGCATATACAAGATTTTCTATAATATCACCTGTCGGTTCACCGCCGTTATTTGCCAAAGCCAAGCCATGCGAATCCACAATACCGAATTTCTTTGAAAAACATCAGCCATTTGCGTTACAATATTTTGAAATGCCTTGCTTATCATTTTCATTCCTCCAATTTGTTTATTTATAAATACAAATTATGCTATTATATTCTTCTATCATTATACACGAAATATGTCAAAATGCAATAGCAGACGGCAATTTTTTATTAATTTTCAGATTTAATCACAAAATCGAGGCTTTTTGCCCCGATTTTTGTATTCTGCATTATACATATTTTCTAAGCTGTTTTAAAGCACTCTTTTCAAGTCTGGAAACTTGTGCCTGCGATATACCGATTTCTTCCGCAACCTCCATTTGTGTACGGCTTTGAAAAAATCTTAAATTCAAAAATATGCTTTTCCCTTTCGTCAAGATGTTTCATTGCTTCGCTCAACGCAATATTTTCAAGCCAGTTTTCGTCAACATTTTTTTAGTGTCTTTAACCTGATCCATTACATAAATAGCCTCGCCTCCGTCGTGATATATCGGCTCAAACAGCGATACCGGATCGGCTATTGCGTCAAGTGCAAACACAACGTCCTCTTTCGGCAAGTCAAGCTCTTTTGCTATTTCCGATATGGTCGGCTCTTTTGAATTTTTACTTATAAGCCGTTCCTTGACGTGCATTGCTTTATATGCTATGTCTTTAAGAGAACGGCTCACGCGGATAGAATTATTGTCACGCAAATATCTTCTTATTTCACCGATAATCATCGGCACGGCATACGTCGAGAATTGCACATTCTGACTTAAATCGAAATTATCTATCGCCTTTATCAGTCCTATACAGCCGACTTGAAACAAATCGTCTACGTTTTCACCTCTATTATTAAATCTTTGTATAACGCTCAGTACAAGCCTTAAATTGCCCTTTACAAAAGTTTCACGCGCCTGTAAATCGCCGTTCTTGATTTTTATAAATAACTTATTCTTTTCTCTCTTGAAAGAACAGGGAGTTTTGACGTATTCACCCCGCAGATTTCCACTTTGTTCGTCATATCTTTTTCCTCCTTGATTGAAAACCGCTTTATTGCGGTTATGTACAAGATATGACGATAATATGTATATTCAGCACATTTGGCTATTTCTTTTTTCAATCTGCCTATCATTCTTTTTCAAGTCTGGAAATATATGATTGCGATATACCAAGCATATCTGCAACTTCCTTTGCGTTTTTTCCTTTCCGTTACCGAGTCCGAATCGTAACCGCATTATCTGTTGCTCCCTTACAGACAGTTTTTTCATCGCGTCAATAAGCAGTGCCTTGTCAACCTCGTCCTCTATATTTTTACAGATAACATCATTATCCGTTCGAGTATATCAGAAAGCAAAAGTTCATTTCCGTCCCAATCCACATTAAGCGGCTCATCAATAGAAACCTCACTGCGCATATTTGAATTTTTTACGAAGATACATTAATATTTCATTTTCAATGCACCTTGACGCATACGTTGCAAGCTTTATATTTTTAAGCGGATTAAATGTATTTATCGCTTTTATCAAACCAATTGTACCGATTGAGATTAAGTCCTCAACATATATCCCCGTATTTTCAAACTTTCTTGCAATATAAACAACAAGCCTTAAATTTCTTTCAATCAATGTAGCCTTAACACTCATATCACCGTTTGCAAGCTTTTTTCATAAGTGCTTCTTCCTCGTCTTTTTTTCAATGGCGGCGGCAATGTGTCACTGCCTCCGATATAAAAGACTTCCGCATTTTTCAGAGGATTTGAGCCGATACAAATAAATTTTGAACTGATTTTTCTTAATAATTCCATTTCCTTTAACTCCTTCATAGTAAGCCTGCATTAATCAATGCGTGATATTCTTCATTATTTGAAAGTCTGCTGCCGTACAAACCTATAAATGTTTTATCTATTGTTTTATTTTCTTCCGGTATGTTTATCTCATCTGCCAAAAAAGCAAACAGAACATCGGACGAATTCCCCAACGAATTAAACGGTACTGCCCACAATTTCATATCTTCGATATAATTTTCAATATCCGAAAATTCTATTTCGGTATCAAACAGTTCTTTCGCCACTTTCCATTCAAGTATGCTTACATACTTACCCGTTATAGGCTCTTTAAGTAAATTACCGCTGTCAAACAATGCAGAAACAGTTATAGTTCTGTCATTATGTGTCACATTCAGTATATAGTATTTTTTTATTTTTCTGTTTTTAAACATCTTTACAAAGAAAAAGAAAATCATCATAATGCACGATATTCCAAGCGATACAGCAAACACCTTTGAATTAATATCAAAATATACAATGCCGTTGTTGATTGCCATACCGATTGTTTTACCCGTAAAAGATACAAGAAATATCATCACAAACATCATTATACCGCCGAGCATTACAAACCATAACATCTGATTTAGTATGTTTTGCGTTTTTCAAAATAGGCTGTTGTTATCATCACAAACATCGCCACGCATCTCAGCACATACGAAATCCACATCGGCATTTCTATACAAAATATAATCGCCGAACTTATTCCGCCGATTACCGCCGCAACGGCTAAACGCAACTTTTTATTTTCATTGTATTAACGAACTTGCCGAGAATGTATAACAGCACATATGAAAATATGAAATTAACAAAAAATATTACATCGGCATATATCTCCATATCGCTCACCTCTAAAAAGTATTATACTCCATATACTGTAAGAAAAATGTCAAAAGTCGGTTGTCGAATAAAAAAAATGTTTCGACATATTTTAGTCGAAACATTATAATAAAAAAACTGCCTTTCCCAAATAGGAAAGACAGTTCATTTTAAAGACAAAATTATTGCGGAACATTAATATCTTTTAATGTTATCATTATTCCCTCGGCAATACCTTGAGCAGCTTTATATTGATATTCATCGGTAGTCATATTATAAACTTCCGTAGGATTTTGTTATAAAGCCGACTTCGGTAAGTGCCGCAGGCATTTCACAGCGTTTTGTAACTGCGTGTTCGGCAGTTTTAACGCCTCTGTTTGTTGAACCCATATAATAAAGCATCCTGTTTAATATATTGGTTGCAAGCTTTTCGCTTGTTGTGCCGTAAGCGTTACCGTTATTTGAATCTGCATAATATACTTCCGTTCCGTTAGCGTTCGGTGCATTGTCAACGGAATTGATATGTATACTTACAAAAACAGCGGCATTTTCAGCATTTGCTTGAGTAGGACGTTCAACCAATGACGGCAAAGTATCGCCTGTTCGTGTCATTGAAACGGTATAACCGGCATTTTCAAGAATTTCTTTTTACTTTGTACGTTATTTCAAGAGTCAAATTCTTTTCAAGCACCACATTACCGTTAGAATAACCAACCGCGCCCGAGTCACTTCCTCCATGACCTGCGTCAAGCACAATCAATTTGCTCGAATCGGCAGTAATTGTCGAATTGTTGTTTGAATTTCCGTTGTTTACAGTCGGCTTCGGTGTCGGTGCGGCCGCCTTTGTTTCAACATTTATAACAACAGTATTGTTTGACGTTTTTTCAATATTGTATTTTTTTAAATTTGAAATATCTACAACAACTCTTGCTCTTTCGTCATTGTCGCCCATTCTTACAGATGTCACACCTGCTTTGTTAACGCTTAGTGTATCACCTACGCCATCAAACTTCATTCCTGCAAAATCCACAACAACTCTTTCCGGTGAACTTAATGTAAAATCGGAATAACTTGAAATATCGGCATTAGATGTAACTGTAACTTTAATGCTGTTATCGCCTGTAATGTCATATGAAACATTTGTTATTTTTGTTTCAACCGACGGTGTATAGCTTGCATTGTCATCCGAATTATCAGGCTGAGGAACTACATCGTCAATACTCGGTTCTTGATTTTCGTCCGAAATAACATATCCGTCCGAATCAATCAAAATCGCTCCGTCCTCCGAATCAAATTTTACATCAAGACCTATCGTTTCACTTATAAATCTTACGGGAACCATTGTTTTGTTTCACCGCCTACCTTTGAGATAAGCTTTGGTACTACATTGTCGGGTATATTGGTTTTTCACCGTTTATGTACGCAACATTATCATTAATTCTCATAACCACATCATATTCATCACTTGAAACTTCAATGGTTTGAGTGTCATTAATGTAATTTACCGTTGCACCCACTTCCTCAAATATTTCTCTTACCGGTACAAGTGCTCTGTCATTGAATATAATCGGTGAAAGCGGCGGATTGATTAGCTGATTGTTTACAACAAGTGCATAAATCTCTCCGTTATACTCGTGTGTTCCACCGTCATATTCAAGCATCATAGTCTGTGCCGATGCGAACCTACACTGCAAAACAAAAACATTACTATCGCTATAAGTGATACTCTTAATTTTCTCATTTTGCACATCATCTCCTTTTCTTTTTTATCCTACACATTTTTCTATTTCAATCATTCCGCAAACGGAATGTCAAAATGGTCATACGCAGCCTTTGTCGCAATTCTTCCTCTCGGTGTTCTTGATATAAAACCAAGCTGCAACAAATACGGCTCATATACGTCCTCAATAGTATTCGGTTCTTCGCCTATTGTCGCCGCCAAAGTGTCAAGACCGACAGGTCCGCCGCCGAAGTTTTCAATCATAGTCTTAATCATTCGGCTGTCAATTATATCAAGACCGAGTTCATCGACTTCCATACTCTTTAAAGCATCTGCCGCAACCTTATAATCAATCTTACCGTCATACTTTACCTGTGCAAAGTCACGCACACGCTTTAAAAAATCGGTTTGCAATTCTTGGAGTACCTCTTGAACGTGACGCGATTTCCGCCGCACCCTCATCGTCTATTTCCACATCAAGCAAACCCGCACTTCTTTTGACTATTTCCTTGATTTCTTCAACAGTATAAAGTTCAAGTCGGCTTATAACACCAAATCTGTCCCTTAACGGTGCTGTCAAAAGTCCTGCTCTTGTTGTCGCTCCTATAAGTGTAAATTTCGGCAAGTCAATTCTTATAGACTTCGCCGCCGGACCTTTTACCTATAATAATATCAAGTGCATAGTCCTCCATAGCCGGATAAAGTATTTCTTCAACCGTTCTTGACATACGGTGTATTTCGTCAATAAACAGTATATCGTGTTCCGACAGGTTTGTAAGAATAGCCGCCAAGTCACCGGCTTTTTTCAATCGCAGGACCTGAAGTTATTCTTATATTAACACTCCATCTCATTGGCAATAATACTTGCCAATGTGGTTTTCTTCCAACCCGGGCGGACCGTAAAGCAAAACGTGGTCCAAAGCCTCACGTCTTTCAAGTGCCGCTTTTATGTATATTTCAAGATTGTTTTTAGCTTTTTCTGGCCTATATATTCAGAAAGATTTCTCGGTCTTAAACCGACCTCAATCTCCGCATCTTCACTTATAAAATCACTTGTGACAAATCTTTCGTCCTCATCAAACAATGATTTTACCTCCCATATAATCTCCTGTTATAATAATCCTGCAAGTGCTTTCTTTATTATTTCTTCAACACTCAATGTTCCGTCTATACCTTTAACGGCTTTTTTGTGCATCGTTTGAGCTGTAACCCAAAACAACAAGCGCACTTATTGCCTCACTTCTGTTATCTGAAAGTATATCTTCACTTTCGTCTTCCAAATCAATTTCAAGCTCGTCCGTTTTCATCTTATCTTTAAGCTCCAATATAACTCTTTGAGCCATTTTAGGACCTACTCCGGACGCTTTTGTAATCGTCTTAACGTCATTCGTTATAACAGCCACCGCGAATTTAGCCGGAGTTGTTACCGACAAAATTGAAAGTGCCGCTTTAGCAGCCACACCCGAAACAGATATAAGTTGCATAAACATATTCTTTTCTTCTATAGTTGTAAAACCGAATAAATCCATTACGTCCTCTCTGACGTGTAAATATGTATATATTGTAATTTTTTTACCGACTTCACCCGCATTTTCCATACTGTTTAGCGAAGTGTAAATCATATATCCCACTCCGTTTGCGTCTACAACTATGTAATTATCGCTCTTTTGTACCAACGTACCTTTTATATAATAATACATTCTTCTTACCTCGTACATATATAATACAATAACATTACAATTATGTCAACTTGCAATTTGTTACAAAATTATTAAATATCATTCGATTTTTTAATTTATTTTTAACTTATCGTGCTTTTGTATGTATAATTTAACCATACTAATATTGTTTTACATTGATTTTATTGTTTATTTTATCCAAAATTATTATATTTCATAAACTTTTCAGCAATGTTACAATTCTGTAACATTGCATACTATATGTTGTATATTAATTCATTTTTCACTACATCTATGCTTACCTTACACCGTTCATCCCGAGCATATTATTCATTTTATTGGAATGTGCGTGACAAATTGCAAGTGCAAGAGCATCTGCGGCATCATCGGGTTTAGGTATAACATTCAATCCCAAAATCATTTTCACCATAGATTGTATTTGTTTTTATCCGCACGCCCGTAACCTGTAACGGACTGCTTAACCTGAAGCGGTGTATATTCGCTTATCGGTACATTCTTGTTTGCCACCGCTACAAGCAATACGCCTCTTGCCTGTGCAACGTTAATCGCGGTCTTTTGGTTTGAATTGAAGAACAATTCTTCTATCGCCACCGCGTCGGGTTTATACTTATCTATATACATCGTCATCTCCGTATATATCTTTTTAAGCGTTCGACAGTCGGCATTCCGGCAGGTGTCGTGATTGCGTTGTATTCAAGCGTTCTGAACTTGTTTCCGATATACTCAACCACTCCTATTCCGACTATTGCATATCCGGGGTCTATACCTATTATAATCATTTTCTTTCTAACTCCTTTATTTTCGTCAATTTTGCTATTGAATATATATAAATATTGGTGTATAATATAAATCATCAATAAATGATATTTTATAATATTTTAGGAGGAATTGCAACCATGGCAAAAGAAAAAGTTGTTTTAGCCTACTCAGGCGGACTTGATACCTCAATCATTATTCCTTGGCTAAAGGAAAATTACGATTACGATGTAATCGCTGTATGCGGTGACGTCGGACAAGGTAAAGAAACAGACGGTCTTGAAGAAAGAGCAAAAAGGCAGGCGCATCTAAGCTTTATATCGAAGACCTTAGAGATGATTATGTAAAGGATTATATATTCCCTACTTTAAAAGCGGGTGCTGTATATGAAGGCAAGTATCTTTTTAGGTACTTCTCACGCAAGACCTATCATTGCAAAAAGACTTGTTGAAATCGCTCATAAGGAAGGTGCTGTTGCAATATGCCACGGTGCTACAGGTAAGGGTAACGACCAAGTACGTTTTGAACTTGGTATAAAGGCTCTTGACCCATCACTAAAGATAATCGCTCCTTGGAGAATTTGGGATATTAAATCTCGTGAAGACGCTGTTGACTATGCAGAGGCTCACAACATTGAAATTCCTGTTACAAAGAAAGATTTGTATTCTCGTGACAGAAACATTTGGCACATCAGCCACGAAGGTATGGACCTTGAAGATCCTGCAAACGAACCACAGCTTGACAGCTTGTTAAAGCTTGGCGTTTCACCTGAAAAAGCTCCTAACGAGCCAAAGTACATAACAATCGGTTTTGAAAAGGGTGAACCTGTTTCACTTGACGGCAAAAAGTTAGACCCAAGACCGCTTGTTGAAGAACTTAACAAGCTTGGCGGTGCTTACGGTGTAGGTATTGCAGACATCGTTGAGGACAGACTTGTAGGTATGAAGTCAAGAGGCGTTTATGAAACTCCGGGCGGTACAATTCTTTATACTGCTATTCAGGAACTTGAATACCTTTGCCTTGACAGAGATACTCAGGCATTCAAGCGTCAGTCAGCTATTAAGGTTGCTGAACTTGTATATGACGGTAAATGGTTTACACCGCTTCGTGAATCAATGTCAGCTATGTTTGACATTATGGACGAAACTGTTACAGGTGAAGTCAGACTTAAGCTTTACAAAGGCAGCGTAACTCCTGCAGGTGCTAAGTCACCATATTCACTATATAATGAAGATATTGCATCATTCGGTGACAGCCATGAGCTTTACAGCCACAAAGACAGTGAAGGTTTCATCAACCTATTCGGTCTACCGCTAAAGGTTCGTGCTATGATGAAGAAAAAAGAACGGTTTGGATAAATAATAATCGTATATTATATTGAGGATACTTTTGGGTATCCTCTTTTTCTTTTCCGAAAAATTCTTATAAATCGTTTACATTTTCATTTTTTATTATATAATAAAAGTATATGAGTTAATAGACAAAGGAGAAAAATATATGGCTAAATTATGGGGCGGTCGCTTTCAGAAAAGCACCGACAAAAAAAAGTTGACGATTTCATTCATCAATACGTTTTGACAAACGTATGTACAAACAAGATATAAAGGTTCTGTCGCCCACGCTACAATGCTTGGCAGACAGAATATCATTCCAAAAGAGGACAGTGACAAAATCGTTGCCGAATTAAAGAATATTCTAAAGGATATTGAGGACGGCAAAGTTGAATTTGAAATTGACGCAGAAGATATTCATATGAATATTGAAAAGATTTTAATTGAGCGTATCGGTGATGCAGGTAAAGACTTCACACCGGCAGAAGCCGTAACGACCAAGTCGCTCTTGACATTCGTATGTATCTTATGGACGAAACTGCCGATATTGAAGAAATGCTTATACACACACTTAACGTACTTGTTGACCTTGCTTCAGACCACACTGAAACAATTATGCCGGGTTACACACACCTTCAAAAGGCACAACCTGTTACCTTTGCACATCACCTAATGGCTTACTTTGAAATGTTCAAACGCGACCTTTCAAGACTTCGTGATTGCAGAAAACGTACTAATGTTATGCCTTTGGGCAGCGGTGCGCTTGCAGGTACTACCTACCCTCTTGACAGAGAATTTGTCGCAAGCGAACTTGGTTTTGACGCGGTTACAATGAACTCGCTTGACGGTGTTTCCGACAGAGATTTTGTTATTGAACTTGCAAACTGTCTTGCTCTTGTTATGATGCACCTTAGCCGTTTCTGTGAGGAACTTATTTTATGGTCAAGCAATGAATTTTCATTCGTTGAAATGGACGACGCTTTTTCAACAGGCTCATCTATTATGCCACAAAAAAAAAATCCCGATGTTGCGGAACTTATTCGCGGTAAGGCAGGTCGTGTTTACGGTCATCTTATGGGCTTGCTTACTACAATGAAAGGTATTCCGCTTGCATACAACAAGGATATGCAGGAAGACAAAGAGCCTATTTTTGACAGTATTGATACAGTTAAACTTTTGCTTGCCTGTATTCTGCGATATGATTGCAACAATGACAGTTAAAAAGGATAATATGCTAAAAGGCTCAAAGGGTGGATTTACAAACGCAACTGACGTTGCCGATTATCTTGTAAAGAAAGGCTTACCTTTCAGAGAGGCACACGCAGTTGTCGGAAGAATGGTATTCTATTCAATCGAACACGACAAAGCACTTGATGACCTAACAATGGATGAATTCAAAGAATTTTCGGATATTATCGATGATGATATTTATAATGCTATCAGCATGGAAACTTGCGTAAATGACAGAAAAGTCATAGGCGGTCCGGCAAAAGAAGTTGTCGAAAAAGCAATCGCTGACGCAAAAGAATTTTTAGCACAACAATAAAAACAAAATGCAAGCTGTTAAATCAGCTTGCATTTTTATTAATTTACTTTAAACGTACCGTAAATATCATTTATATAGACATCATAAATATCGTGATATGCGTGAGGTGATATAAATTCAAACCAATACATATTACCGTTTCTAAACTTACAATACTTATAATATTCCGTTATACCGTCATTAACCGTTACCGCAAAATAATCAGCACCAGAAGTTTTATACGTCACATTTCCTGCGTGATTTTGAATATAGAAATTCAATTCGTTTCCTACCGAGGTATCTGCCGCCGACTTTGTTGCTATAATTTCTCTTGCCGAGCCGTCGGGTGCTTCTACAGAATAAAGTGTTTCTGCTTTTCCGTCATTGTATACTACAAAATGCGACGGATAACTGCACTTAAAACCATATGCACTGCTGTTATACATAGTATAACTTGGATGTGCTACAACACCTGTATCCTGTCTTGGCTGTTGAGGCGGTACATTAGTTTGTTGCGGCTCCTGTGTCACATATACAATTTGCGGTGTAACTTCCGGCATTTGTGTCGGTGTCGCAGTCGGCAACGGCATCGGTGTCGGCATAGGAGTTGATGTTGCTTTCGGTGCAAAAAGGACTGTTCCCCGACATCACATTAAACATTATCAAGCCGGCTGATATAATACAACCAATGTTGCAACTATAATCGCAACTATCAACGCAGTGTTATTGTTATTCTTTTTTGAATGTTTATTACCGTTCGTATTTTTAGAAAAATCATTTTTTATACCGTTTAACTGTTTTTGCGATTGCATATTGTTTCCGCAATTAGGACAAAAAGTCGCATCATCTGGTACTTTTGTTCCGCAATTATTACAATACATATCTTATCCCCACTATCGAATAATTATTTAAACATATTATACCAAATTTCTTTGAATTTGTCCATATTTAATATTTATTTCTTATTATAAAATAGCAAATCCAATATATAAGCAGAACGCCACACAAATTATACGCAATCACTTGTGCCGCATATTCCATATTCACTGCATACAATACTATAATCGCAATACCGGCTATAACGGCATACACGCTAAATGTTAAGCTTCTTGCCTTTGTCCAAATCATTATATTACGTTCGTCTTTTCGGCAATCTCTTTCTCTATAAAGTTCTCTGTATTCTTAAAAATTCTGATATTCTTTACTATCATCATCAAACCGCAAGCACCGAATGCCGTTCCAAAAGCAAGCATCACTTCATTTTTTATTATTCCGATACTTGTTAAAACTACAAATAATACACCGATAATTACATAAAAAATTGCTATACCTAATCGCATTTTCAGCTTATTTTTAAATTTCATCACTATTCCTCCTCAAAAATAAATACATCTTCAATATTTGTTCCGAAATACCTTGATATTTTGTACGCCAGCTGAAGTGACGCGTTATATTTTGCTGTTTTCAAGCGATATAATCGTTTGCCGTGTTACTTCAACCGCTTTTGCCAATTCATCCTGCGTTATTTTTTTTGTTTTCGCAGTTCTTTATTCTATTATTCAAATTACCACTCCTTTTATGTATAGTTTGCTTTTACATTTTTATTATATCATTATTTTGTAAAAAGTCAAGTATACTTTTACATTTTATTTTATAAAAAAACAAGCGACTTTTAATTTGTCGCTTGTTTTAGCATTAGTCATCTAATTTCAATACAGACATAAACGCTTCTTGCGGTACTTCTACGCTACCGACTTGACGCATACGTTTTTTACCCTCTTTTTGTTTTTCAAGAAGTTTCTTTTTACGCGTAATATCACCGCCGTAACATTTTGCAAGCACGTCCTTACGCATTGCCCTAACAGTTTCACGAACGATAATCTTTGAACCGACCGCCGCTTGAATAGGCACTTCAAAAAGCTGACGCGGAATTGCCTCTTTAAGTTTTTTCAGCCATTTTTTTCTGCCGCGTGAGTATGCACTGTCCTTATGAACAATAAACGAAAGTGCATCAACCATTTCTCCGTTAAGCAGAATATCAAGTTTAACAAGATTACTGCGTGTATATCCGCAAAGTTCATAGTCGAATGACGCATAACCTTTAGTTCTTGATTTTAACGCGTCAAAGAAATCGTATATAATTTCATTAAGCGGGAGTTCATAGAATATCTCCGCTCTTGACGCGTCCATATACGTCATATCCTTATATATTCCGCGTCTTTCCTGACATAATTCCATTACATTGCCGACATAGTCTTTAGGTACCATAATCGTAGCCTTAACCATAGGTTCTTCCATATAATCAATCTCTGCAGGATCGGGAAGATTTGTAGGGTTATCCACCCACACCATTTCACCGTTCGTTTTATAAACCTTATATATAACGCTCGGTGCTGTTGTTACAAGGTCAAGATTATATTCTCTTTCAAGTCTTTCCTGTATAATCTCCATATGAAGAAGTCCCAAAAATCCGCATCTGAAACCAAAACCAAGTGCAACAGATGTTTCCGGTTCAAAACATAAGTGCCGCATCATTAAGCTGTAGTTTAGACAATGCGTCCTTTAAATCTTCATACTGTGCACCATCGGCAGGATAGATACCGCTGTACACCATAGGATTAACCTTTTTATATCCCGCAACGGCTCTGCCGCCGCATTTTTAACAGTTGTAATCGTATCACCGACACGCGTATCTTGAATATTTTTAATACTTGCCGCAATATATCCGACATCGCCTGCCGCCAATCCCTTATTAGGCACAAGTCCGGCAGGGTGCATAACACCGACTTCAACAACGTCAAACTCAGCACCTGTCGCCATCATTCTTATTCTGTCACCCGGTTTAACTGTTCCCTCTTTAATTCTTACATAAACAATAACGCCTTTATAGCTGTCATAATAAGAGTCAAATATAAGTGCCTTTAGCGGTGCATTTTCATCACCTGTCGGTGACGGAATTTTTCAACAATTTCTTCAAGTACAGATTCCACGTTAAGACCTGTCTTTGCTGATACTTGAGGCGCGTCCTCCGCAGGTATTCCTATAACGTCCTCGATTTCATTTATTACCATCTCGGGTTGTGCAGACGGCAGGTCTATTTTGTTGATTACCGGTACAACCTCAAGGTCATGGTCGATTGCAAGATATGTGTTTGCAAGTGTTTGTGCCTCGATACCCTGTGACGCGTCAACAATAAGTATCGCTCCCTCACACGCCGCAAGCGAACGTGAAACTTCATAGTTAAAGTCAACGTGTCCCGTGTATCAATTAAGTTAAGAGTATAAATTTCTCCGTCATCACGCTTATACTTTAGTGTAACGGCGTGTGCCTTAATCGTGATGCCTCTCTCACGCTCCAAATCCATATTATCAAGGAGTTGTTCCTCCATATCACGTTCCGAAACTTCTCCGTAAGTTCAAGCAATCTGTCGGCAAGTGTTGACTTACCGTGATTCTATATGTGCTACTATACAAAAAATTTCTGATTTTATTCTGTCTTTCGTTTGACATATTTTCTCTCCTAAAATATTCAATAATTATTTTTTATTATATCACAAATTGCCTGTCTGTGCAACGATTATTTTGCATTAAGCACCGCCGCAATCGCTCTTGCAACATCTTTTCCGCCCTCTTTCGCCTGTGCAAGAGTATTTCCGTTACTTCCGACCTCCAAAATCAAACTTCCTTTAGTCATATGCTCGTTAAATCGTTCTTTTCTGAGATTAATAGGTCGCATAACTCCGGGATACATTATTTCAGCCGCATTTTGAATTTTAGCCGCGAACTTCAAATTCTCCTGCCAATTTTCGTGCCACAATCCCATACTGTTCGTACCGACAACAAGCATAACCTGTGCGGTCGATATTCCGTTTTCTTCACACGTAACCGCAAGTTTTGAGCCGTCCGAATAAATAAATGCGTCACGATGTACGTCAAGTACAATTTCTATTGACAGATTGCTTTTAAGCTGTGTTTCTATCGTTGACAACGCCCCTTGTGTAAGAGCCTTGATATGACGGATAATCGTGATAAGTTGTGTCGTGTACCGTCTTTATACCGTTTTCTTCAAGCACCCTGCATATCTCGTCGCCTACCGCAACCACGTTCATACTCGCGTCCGTATTTCTTTCTGTTTCACCGTTCATCTGGTCGCCGTCATAACATTCCGTTGTATGCGTATGTACAACAAGAACTTTTCGGTCCGTCCGTATCTGTGTTTATTGAAAACTCCTCTGCGCACAAGGCATTTACGTCCACATTATATGTTGTTGCATTGTTCAGCTTTAAATTATTCGCCGTACAAATTTGTGATTTGTCCGGCATTGGTACTTCTTCCTGTACTGTATCAGGTGTTTGCTCCGTTTGTTCTTCACCCTGCTCCGTACTGTCTTCCGCAATTTCTTCACTTGTATTCTCCTGTTCCGTCTGTGAGGTTGTCCCGTCAAATACCGCTGAATATTCACTTATTATTGTTTCCGGATTTTCAATATCAAACCTAATATTTTCTTTTGCAAAATCCTTTAGGCTGAATGTCTTTTCATTATTATTCGGCAGACCCTCGGCAAGTATATCTTCATATATTTCATTTTGATAATTAAACACATTCGCCGTTTTGGGATGAATTAAACTCACCGCCGTAATAATACCGCCTAAAAACAAAATACCCACTACGGCTATGATTAGTTTCTTTTTGTTATAACAACAGTTTTAAATTTCATAATTTTATCCCTTTCATAGAGTGCTATTTTATAAATACGCAAGATTTTTTTTAAATATGTCGAAAAAAATTTTTAAAAAAAGCTTTGCAATTACATTTGAACTGTGGTATAATTTTGTAGTTATTACGGATAGTCCTCTGCCTCGGTCGGCACGAATGTCCCAGATTATTAAGGAGGATTTAATGATGAACACACAAGAAATCATTAACGCTTTGACAAAAGACCAAATCAGAACAGATTTACCTGAACTTGTAGTTGGTAACAACGTAAAGGTTTACCAAAGAATCGTCGAAGGTTCTCGTACAAGAACTCAGATGTTTGAAGGTACAATCATCAAAGTACAGGGCGGCGGTATCGCTCAAACTTTCACAGTAAGAAGAGTTTCTTACGGCGTAGGCGTTGAAAAAACATGGCCTGTTAACTCACCTAACATTGAAAAGATTGAAGTTTCAAGAAAAGGTAAAGTTAGACGTGCAAGACTATTCTATCTTCGTGACAGAGTTGGTAAAGCAGCAAAAGTTAAGGAAAGAATCTAATTTCCTTATAATACGAAAAGGGGCATTTCGGTGTCCCCTTTTGTCTTTAAAAATTAACATTTTTATTCATTGTAACTTGAATATAAATGTAGTATAATCATTTTATATAGTATGTCAGGAGGAAGAAAAAAATGAGTGAACAAGAAGGAAAGAACGAAAACGTAACAAAAGCAACCGCTAAGGAAGATAAAAAAAGACAAGCCTTGCAAGAGAAATTTGGGAATGGGTATATACACTTGCTATAGCAATAGTAATTGCTATGCTTATCAAAGGCTTTATATTTGACATTGTACGTGTAGACGGTTCAAGTATGTTCCCTACACTTGTAGATAACGACAGACTTATAGTTACAAAACTCGGCTACACTCCGAAACAAGGTGATATTATCATTCTTGACAGTGAATACAAAAAACCGTGAAGAATACTTTGACAGATTGGCTGAATCAAAGACAAAGAAGAACTTTCTTCATTTGAAAAATTCTTTGCACAAGGCAGTATGCCTTCAAATCTTAAGAAAAAGTATTATGTTAAGAGAATAATCGCCATGCGGGTCAAACAATAGACTTGGTTGACGGTAAAGTATATGTTGACGGTGAAATGCTTGACGAGCCTTATTATGACGGTTTGACAACTTCAATAGATCCTACCGTTGAATATCCTATCACCGTGGACGATGACTGTGTATTTGTTATGGGTGACAACAGAACCCGCAGTAAGGACAGCCGTTCATCAGAACTCGGTCAAGTTCCTTTCAAAGCAATTTTAGGTAAGTCACAAGTCAGAATATGGCCTTTATCAGATATAGGTCTTACTAAATAATTAACGAGGTACTTATGCAGAATTTACAATGGTATCCCGGTCATATGGCGAAAACACGCCGTTTGATTGAGGCAAATCTTAAATTAATTGACGTTGTTGTTGAAATATTGGACGCACGTATTCCCTTTTTCGGGACGTAATCCGCATTTTGACGATATTATAAAAAACAAACCGAGACTGCTTGTTTTAAACAAAGCCGACCTTGCAGATAAAAACAGAACAAAACTGTGGATTGATTGGTATGCAGAGCAAGGTCTTAAGGTTATTCCGATAAGCTGTACGACAGGTATGGGCATTAATACGGTGCTTGCAGAGGCTCGCGCACTTATACAGGATAAAATTGACCGTGAAAGAGAAAGAGGCAGAAACCGAACTTTAAAAATAATGATGGTCGGTATTCCGAATGTAGGAAAATCAAGTCTTATAAACCGTCTTATCGGTAAGGCAAGCACAAAAACAGGCGACAAACCGGGTGTTACACGCGGTAAGCAGTGGCTTAGAATTAAAGGTGACGCGGAACTTCTTGATACTCGGGTATTCTTCCGCCGAAATTCGAGGACCAAACAGTTGCCGTAAAACTTGCTTACACAGGCGCTATAAAAAGACGAAATAATGAACACTGAACTTCTTGCCTATTCCTATGTGATTATCTGCGTGACAATTATCCGAACGAACTTTGTACACGATACAAACTTGATACTGTCGAGGGGCTTAAGGGATATGAAGTGTTGGAGAAAATCGGTAAAAAACGCGGTTTTGTTATTTCGGGCGGTGAAATTGATATGGAACGTGCCGCCAATATGCTACTTTGACGAATTGCGTGGTGCAAAAATCGGTCACATAACCCTTGAAACTCCGTCACAATTAAATGAACAGGAATAAACGAAAAAGAGGAACGCATCAAAAACGTTCCTCTTAAAATTTGTTTGCAAAAGAAAAACGCCCTTTTTCTTAAAGGACGCTTAATTTTCAAGCTACATTATTTAATGATAAACTTATCAAGCTCTTCCATAAACTTATCGCAGTCATCAGAATGTACTTCAACCTTAATAGGCTTAGACAAATCCAAGCTGAAGATACCCATGATAGATTTTGCATCAACGACATATCTACCTGATGTCAAGTCTACATCGAAGTCATACTTACTTACGATATTCACGAAATCTTTTACGTCATTAATAGAGCTTAGTAATAAATCAAATGTTTTCATAATTTTATTCCTCCTTATTTCATGCGTGAAGCCTATTTGTAATATGTAATCTCTTACATTACCTATAATACAATTTTTTCTGAAAAAGTCAATAGCTATTGCGTTTTTAAAAAAAAATTTTATATAATAATACTAATGTCGTTAAGGTTTTTAACGATATTGTCAAAAGATATACTTGAAAGGTTGAAAAGATGAAAAAAGCAGCATTTTATACACTTGGTTGCAAGGTTAATCAATATGAAACAGAGGCTATGGCGGAATTATTTGCCGATAGCGGATATGAAATAAAAGAATTTACCGAAGTTGCGGACGTGTATGTTATAAACACCTGTTCCGTAACAAATATGGGTGACAGAAAATCACGTCAAATTATTCGTCGTGCAAAAAACTTAATCCGAATGCAGTTATAGCCGTTACAGGCTGTTATGCTCAAACCGCACCTGACGAAGTTCTTGCCATTGAGGGTGTTAATCTTGTACTAGGCACAAAAGACAGAAAGAACATTGTTACGCTTGTTGAAGAACTTAACACCGAATCAAACATTAATCACGTTTCGGATATAATGAGTAACCACGAATTTGAAGAACTTCAAATAAAGCAATATTCAAACAGAACCCGTGCATTTATTAAAATTCAAGAGGGCTGCAATCAGTTTTGTTCTTACTGCATTATCCCCTATGCCAGAGGTCCTGTTCGCAGTAGAGCAAAAGATGATGTTGTAAGAGAAATCAAGGAGCTTGCACACAACGGCTTTAAAGAGATTATCCTTGTCGGTATTCATGTTGCGTCATACGGTGTCGATCTCGGTGACACAACGCTTGAAAGTTTAATTATGGACGTTGACAAGATTGACGGCGTTGAGCGTATACGTCTTTCTTCCATTGAGCCGATGACTTTAAATCAGGAATTTATAGACAGTATTAAGGATTCAAAAAAGCTGTGCCACCACTTCCATAGATCGCTCCAATCCGGTTGTGACGAAACATTAAAACGTATGAACAGAAAGTATACAACCGCTCAATTTAAAGGCATTGTGGACGGTTTAAGAGAGGCATTTGACGATGTTGCAATCACTACCGATATAATGGTCGGTTTTCCTGATGAAAGTGATGAAGAATTTAATAAAACAGTTGAATTTGTACGCAATATAAAATTTGCCGACGCCCATGTTTTCCAATATTCGCAACGTCGCGGAACACCAGCCGCAAAACGTCCAAACCAAATTTCAACGGACGTAAAAGAAAAGCGAAGTAAAATAATAATAGCCGAAACACAGAAAACGCGTGATGAATTTATAAATCGTTTTATAGGCAAAACAATGCGTGTACTTTTTGAACAACCTGCAAAGACGGACTTTTGAGGGTAAAACAGATAATTACATTACAGTCCACGCACCGTCCGATATAGATTTAAACGACCAATTCAGAAATGTTCTTCTTGAAAGAAACGAAAACGGAATTGTTATCGGAAAAATAGTTGAATAGTAAAAGGCTGATGATTTTGATGTGACCCCAAAAGTTAGACTTTTTATAGCGTAGTAGTTTTAAGGACTGCTACGCTATTTTTATGCAGCCAAGGTGTTAAGTCGGTATTGTACCGGACTCATCCACCCAAGTTTCTCTTTAATTCTTTTCTCGTTGTAATATTTTATATATTTTCAATAGCTTCTTTAAGTTCGTCAAAGCTGTAATATGTAGTGCCGTAATACATTTCCTGCTTTAAAATTCCAAAGAAATTTTCCATAACAGAGTTGTCATAGCAATTACCTTTACGAGACATACTTTGAAAGATTTTGTTTTCTTTGAGAGCAGACGAATATGCTTCCATTTGATATGCCCAGCTTCTGTCTGAATGAAATGTTCTTCTGTATTGACAATCAGAGGTTATTTCTATCGCTCGTTTTTGTGCAGACAATATACCAACAGCTGATGGTGTTTGCGTTATACTGTAATTTAAAATTTCGCCGTTAAACATATCAAGGAACGGGTCTAAATACAATTTCTTAATCACCATTCTGCCTTTGTTGTCTATCTCATAATACTTAAATTCAGTAGTATCAGTAGTTATCTTTTGATGCGGTACAGAAGTGTTAAAACGACGATTAATTCTGTTAGAGGATTTTGCCAACATTGCCTTTGTATGAGCTATATTTGCGACTTTGCGTGTAAATGATGTAACCTGAAAGCCTAATTTTTGCATAATTCTTTGAACTTTCTTTTTATTTACAAAAAATTTCTGTTTCGTAGTTCTCTATATACTCGTCTATAACCGTAATCTTTGTTTTCGTTGTGTATTTTGGTGATTTCATCTTCTAAATATTTATCAGGAGTTTCTCTGTCAAATCGCTTTTGCCAATACATATATGTTGCTTTTGGAAAACCAACTACTGCGAGAATGTCTTTCAAGTTGAACTGTCCTCGGAGACTGTGGACGATTCTCGCTGTTTTTTTCAGAAGAGTTTCCTCCTCTAAACGCAATCTCCTCAATTCTTTTAAATATGCATTCTCTATTCTGAGTTTTAATAATTCATCTTCAAGTTCTTTGACGTGTTCAGCACTTGTATCTACAGACTTTACTTCAATAGGGTTAGAAGGCTTTTTAAACTCCTTAATATCCAATGTTTTCTTACGACCTTTTCTTTTTGGGTCTCAAGGCTTCGGTTCCGGAAATTCTGAAATCATTAACCCACTTTACCAATAAACTAGGATTGTTGATACCTTGCGAAAGTGCTAATTCCTGATAAGAGACCTCGCTTGTTAAATACAATTCTACCACAAAAGTTTAAATTGAAAAGAGTAGTTCTTATTTTTCCTCGAACGAAGTAATCCTTCATCACCAAATTTCTTATACGCATTTACCCATCGTCTTAAAAGACTTTCAGCAGGAATACCATTTTGCTTTGCAATATATGCATATCCACCTTTACCATCCAAATATTCTTGTACAACTTTTTTCTTAAATTCATAACTATATTTTGCCATGAAAAAACCGACCTCCCAATCGTTAGATTTTGGGTCTAACTTTTGGGGTCGGCTCATACAGACCGTATTTTTGTTTTATAGTTTGTGCGGTGTGGTTCGAGAGGGTTAACTAAAACTTATTCGTAGTCGACAACGTCTACCCAAGAAAGTAAGAGCTCCTTTTCTTTTTCATTGCCTTTTACAGATTGTGATGCTGCTACAATCGGCATCCACTTCTGAACATATTGTTTTGCAGTGTCACTCTTTTTGCAAAACAGGTCAAGATATGTGTTTGCACCTGAAACATCACCTGCAAGTGAGAACAACAAATATATTCTTGCTACATCTGCCGAGGCATTGCCTTGTGTAGCATGTGACCAATCTAAGATGTACGGAGTACCGTTTTCTGCAAAATCCATACGTTGAATTGCCTTTTCAAGCATTTCAATACTGTCTATGAGTTCGTAATCTCTGGTCATCATAATTTCCTCCTGGTTATAACTGCAATTCGTGTTCAGTTAGAATTATCGTAAAGTCAATTAAAATACAAATTTAAATGTGTTTGAATATGTTTTTGGAATTTCATATTCCGGCGGCAAATCAGGTCCGCAGGACTTTGAACCAACACCACGCATAGCAAGGTCAATACAGACATTTACGAAATCATTCTCTTCAAGTTCGAATGAATGCAAAGTGGTTCTGAGCTGTTCTGTAGTAAAAGGATTAACTGAACAAGAGAATGGCAAGTCAGCCGTTACCTTAAACAAATCTTTTACCGCAAGATATTTACAAGCGTAATGACTTCCGGATTCTTGAGGACGGATATATTCTCTGTCATAATTTTCTTCTGCAGAACTTACATAGTATCCATATTCGCAGGCTACATGCTTATCAACATAGCTTTCTGTAGGACCAAATCCAACATACGAGAAATTTCCGTGTGATTTATCAACGCCAAATTCAATACCAAAACGCGGCAGGCTTTCTATGTAGTCAGCAATTTTGTATGAGATAGTTGCTATAAGTGTGTTTGCTAATACTTCATATTTTAATTCGAATTCCACGGCCGGCATCAAACAGTTCGCTGCAAGTACTCCTGTGAACTTATAAGTGTTTTCTGTCTTTTCGCAGGAGAATATATGCGGTTTGCAAGCCTCAAGATGACAACGATCAATCCAATGAGCAACCAAATCACGGTCATTATCCGTATAGCGGATTATATTGAAGTGTATTGGAGTTCGAAGAACTTCATTTCCGTCTGCCTTAATAGAGGTTATCTCGCCGGTATGCTCATTTACTTCAATATTGATTGTTGATGAGAATTTATATGTGCTTGCAGGTGCATCAATTTTACAAACTTCCGAATGAGTCTTTCCGCTGTATACAGCTTTCATCTCAAGTGCATTAGACTTAAGCTTTCTGTCAGGTGTTAAAAAGTCCATCAGCGCAAAAATTACCATCGTGTTCAGGTTCTTTAAAGTCGCCGCCATAAAGGAAACCCTGATCTGTTTTTATACCATGATCTGCCCATTCCCAGATAAATCCACCCATCATCTGCTCATTATTATAAATCATATCCCAATACTCTGCGATATCGCCACAACTGTTACCCATAGCGTGTGTGTATTCGCAAAGTACAAATGGACGTGTTTCTTTCTCATTCTCAAGAACATCCTCACGGATTTTTTCAAAACTCGGATACATCATGCTGACCATATCCACAAGTTCAGTGTAATAATATTTAGAGTCAGCATTCTGCAATCCCTCATAATGAACAGGTCTTGTATTATCTCTTCGTTTGATATAGTTTGCACCGCCGAAAATGCTTTCCCGAAAGAGCTTTCATTACCGAGTGACCATATGATAACACTCGGACGGTTTTTGTCACGTTCAACAAGTGCGGCGTGTCTGTCTGTAATGCCGGAGTAAAGAATTCATTTTCTGCGTATTCTTTCCATAGGTCAATTTCATAACGGCCGTCACGACTGCAGGCACCGTGCATCTCCAAGTCAGCCTCATCCATAACATAGATACCGAAAGTATCACATAGCATATAAAATTCAGGACTGTTTGGATAGTGAGATGTTCTGACGGCGTTAACGTTAAGCTCCTTCATAAGATGGATGTCTTTTGCAAGATCTTCAAGACTTACTGTAGCCGCGGTTTCACAATGAAAATCGTGGCGGTTAACACCCTTGAGTTTTACAGGTTCGCCGTTAATTTTGAAAACCTTACCGTCAATTGAAACTTCTCTGAAACCAACGCTTTCAATGATTTTTTCGTTGTTTGCATAAAGCTGGGCAGTATAGAGATTTGGTTCGTCAGCCGTCCATAGCTTTACGTCATCAATTACAATTTCTGCTTCTTTGCCTGCAGGAGCAACTGTGGTCTTATCGTCAAGAGTGATCGTCACATCAACAGGGCTTTCATTTATGAATTTGAATATGCCGTCCTTATCTGATATTCTTGTTTCAATTTTATAATCGGTAATATGTTCTTCAGGACGTGTGAGCATATATACATTTCGGAATATTCCAGAGAAACGGAATTTATCCTGACATTCAAGATATGTAGATATACACCATTTTAGAACAAGTACATCAATTGTGTTTTCACCGTTTACTGCAAGGTCAGTAATATCAAATTCGCTTGTTGAATGAGATATCTGTGAGTATCCCTTGAACTCGCCGTTGATGTATATGTAGAATGCACTGTCAACGCCCTCAAAATTGATATAGTATCTTTCACCGCTTTGTTTCTTCAGGTTAAATGTACGGCGATAATGCCAGCAAGGGTTCTCATAAGGAAGATGCGGAAGCATTACGGAAAAAAGGGTATCTTGTGTTCAGATACTGAATCTGGTCAAATCCATGCATCTGAACACATGAAGGAACTGGAATACTTTCGTCAACTTTCTCATTTACATTGAAATCTTCTACATGGTCAAGCTGCTTAATCTGCCAGACACCGTCAAGAGAAGTAAATCGTGAGCTTGATGTACGGTCTAAAATACTGTGCTTAGTTCTTACAACATCTTCCTGTGCAAAAGGAATGTAATAGCTTCTGTGCGGCGTTGTACCGATTCTGTCAAATCTCTCATATTCTTTCATTTCAATCACTCCTTAGATGTTTTCTCTTCCATAAGAAGTTTATTTGCCTTTTCAACCTTCAAGCGTGAAAGAAGGAATGTTACTATCAGACAAAAGAATTGCCGGTGCCCACAAATATAGGAACTGAAGCATGCCGATAGTTGCCGGTGCCTGAACAGCAGCATTTTAATGTAACCTGCAGCGTCAAGAAGCCAGCCGCAGATTGCTGTACCAAGAGCACCACCGATTTTAATACCAAGTGATGAACAAGAATACATCATACCGTCAAGACGGTGACCTGTTTTCATTGTTGTATGTTCTGAGCAAGATGCAATAAGTGCATTAAGGTCGCCCTGAAGTGGAGCGATACCAAGTGTAGCTATTGCTGTGAAAGCAAGCATAAGCGGAATATTGCCCATATAGCCTGCAACCATTACACCCAGTCTGCCAACAGTTGCAACAATATATCCTATGACATTAAGCTTATACATACCGCCCATTTTCTGAATGATAACAGGAAGGATAAGAAGCATTGCAACCATAGGAATGTTGATTGCTAACGCGAAGTCACTGAATAAGCCTTCGTTTCCAAGTATGTACTTCATGTAATAGATACCCATACCGATTACTGATGCATATAGCTGTGTCATAATGTATGTAATGCAGATGATGACATAATACTTGTTCTTCAGAAGTAGCTTGAATGAGTCAAAGAATGTAAGAGTGTGTTCTTCTTTTCTTTTTTTTCCATTTCTTTGTCAGCATCAGGAAGTTCTTTGACAGAGAATACAGAAATTGTGTTTACAATAAGACCAACGATAGCATAAATTATTGCAACAATTCTCCAACCTTCAGCTCCGCCTCCGAACCAGTTTACAGCATCAATAGTTATGTACTGAATCAACATACTTGTTCCGAATGCGAAGATGAAACGGATTGAACCAAGCTGCACTCTTTCGTTTGTATTCTTTGTTATAAGGGCTGTAAGAGAAGCATAAGCAATGTTGTTTGCTGTAAAAGAATACTGCATTGAGTAGTGTGTATGCAATGAAGAAGAAAGCATACTGTGCTGTCTGTCCCCAGCTTGTAGGGATTGCAAAGCAGGCTACAAGAGCAACCGAACAGCCTATATACGGCCATAACATCCAAGGACGAGCTTTGCCCATTTTTGTGTGGGTTTTATCTATCATACGTCCGAAGAAGAAGTCTGTAACACCATCAAAAACTTTGGAAAGTGCAATCAATGTTCCTATGATACCCATGCTCAAACCAACCGTGTCGGTCAGATAGAACATTACAAAAGCTGTAAGAAGTGCATATACAACGTTACCTGCAATGTCACCTGAACCATAACCTATTTTCTGATACCATTTTAAATATTTCTTTTTCCATAATATCGCTCCTTTTTTAAAAAATTTTTTATTAGTGAACGTTAACTAATTTTATTAATTAAATTATAGCGAGTTTGTTCTTGTTTTACAATAAATTAAATACAACAAAATATGCACAAAATCACTTTCGAGATATTGAAAAATAGAGAAGATTAGTGTATAATATAATTAAAAGCAAATAAATTGGTTGAAAGGAGGCTTTTTATATGTATGTAAATGTTGCCTATTCAGTAAACGAAAATCCCAATCTGGAGAATTTGTCTGTACCTTTGCAGATTAATAATTGTGGCTACTACCGTGTACACACAGGACCGATAATAGCTACAGAACATCCTGAAGGGAGGAATGATTATCAACTATTATATATTGCAGCAGGCAAAGGTCATTTCTATTTTAATGATGAGGAAACCATAGTAACAAAAGGGAATATGATTTTATACAGACCGGGGAGAACCGCAAGTGTATTATTATTATGCAGCTGATAAGACGGAAGTGTATTGGGTGCATTTTACAGGTTCTCAGGTCGAAGAGTATCTTGCACATTATGAGCTTCCTAATGATAAGAATGTGTTTTTCACCGGCACTTCGCCTGATTATCAATGGTTGTATAATCAGATGATACAAGAACTACAACTTCATAGAGTGAATCATGAGGAATTGCTCAGAATATTGTTAAGGCATGTTTTATTAGTGATAAACCGCTACATTAAAGAAGAACAGCAGTCGGGAAGTGATGTTACGAATGAAATAGAGAGAGCAGCACATTATTTTAATGAGAATTATAATAAAAATATCATTATTGAGCAGTATGCTGAAGAACATCTGATGAGTAAAAATTGGTTTATTCATTGTTTCAAAGATATTATGAAGGTTACACCTATGCAATACATTCTTTCGCTCAGAATATCGGCGGCTAAAAATTATCTGGAAAAGACGGATAAAAATATAACCGAAATTGCTGATGCGATAGGTTATGACAATCCTTTGTATTTCGGTAGATTGTTCAGTAAGCATGTGGGCTGTTCACCGTCTGAATACAAAAAAGAAATTCTATTCGATAAAAAATATCTCCGAGTCTTGCGGAGAGAAGAGTGTGAGAAAAAGTCTGTAAAAATAATCCTTCTATGATAAAATATAAATAAATCATAGGAGGAATTTTTTATGGCAAGACAATAGACGAGAAAGAATGAGTGAAGGAAAGAAGAATATCATTGCCGGATTGATTCAGGAATATGACATCAAAACAGCAGAAGATATTCAAGAGGCATTAAAGGATCTATTAGGCGGTACTATTCAGGAAATGATGGAAGCTGAACTGGATGAACATTTAGGCTATGACGAATATGAACGCAGTGACAATCCGGATTATCGAAATGGAGTAAAACACAAAAAACTTCGTAGTTCTTATGGCGAGATACCTATTGATGTTCCACAAGACCGTGACGGTGATTTTGAACCGCAGATAGTCCCTAAGCGAAAGAAGGACATATCAGCAATAGAACAAAAAATCATTGCTATGTCTGCAAAAGGGCATGACAACAAGACAAATTTCTGATATTGTGGAAGATATATATGGTTTTGAGGTAAGCGAAAGTATGGTAACCGCAGTTACAAATAAAATATTACCTCAAATAGAAGAATGGCAACAACGCCCTTTATCAGCTGTGTATCCGATAGTTTTCATTGATGCAATCCACTTTTCGGTTCGTGATGAGCATATAGTAAAAAAAGATAGCTGCATACATAATTCTTGGTGTAAATGACGAGGGTAAGAAGGAAGTTTTAAGCATAACCATTGGCGAAAATGAGAGTGCGAAATATTGACTGGGAGTTTTAAATGAACTCAAAAATCGTGGTGTTAGAGATATATTAATATTATGTGCAGACGGTTTATCAGGGATAAAGGATCAATAGCAGCAGCCTATCCAAATACGGAGTATCAGCGTTGCATTGTCCATCAAGTGCGCAATACATTGAAATATGTAGCGGAAAAAGACAAAAAGCATTTGCAAATGATTTAAAGAGTATATACCATGCACCGAACGAAGAAAGCGGATATGAACGTATGCAGAGTGTCACAAAAAATGGCAAGAAAAGTATCCTAATGTGATGAGAAGATGAGAAGAAAATTGGGATGTTTTATCACCGATGTTCAAATTTTCAACAGAAGTCAGAAAAGTCATGTATACAACAAATGCAATAGAAAGTCTTAATAGCGTACTTCGTCGATTGAATAGCCAAAGGGCGTATTTCCGAGCGATACAGCCCTTTTAAAGGCACTGTATTTGGCAACCTTTGAAGCAACAAAAAGTGGACAATGCCACTTAGAAATTGGGGCAGAGTTTACGGAGAGCTGTCAATTATGTATGATGGACGACTTGTTTAGCATATATTTTTACATTTGTATAGTGTAAAAAATACGGTCTTTTACAAGACCGCTCTTGACGCGGAAGAAAATCCGTGCTATATTACAAAAGGCAGATAAGCTGAATTTTGCTTATCTGCCCAAATAAAACTAAGTATTTTATCATAGAGAAATTAATTTTACAGAAATAATCACACACTCTCCATTCACAAGCAAGTTAATATTTAATTTTGTCTAAATTTTGGGGTTCACTTCAAACTTATGTTTTTTCTTATTCACTGCATTTTGTGAAATGCCGAGTATTGATGCGGTTTCACGCTCTGATTTGGTCTGTGAATACAATAAATCTATGAGCAATAATTCTTCTGCGGAAAATTTATCGAGTGCGCCTCGTAATTTTTCAAGCATGATGTTATGTACCGTTTCTTCTTCGACATTTATTTGAGTATCAGCAATAAAGCTTTCTCCTGACATTCCGTCTGCTCCCAATGCGTCAAGAGATAATATAACAGCTTCCTGCTTCTGCTTTTTCAAATAATCATGCCTGTTCTGTTCCCTTCTGTATTCATAATATTGTTCCTTGCTTACTTCATAAAGATATCCGTTCATTTTCCAATAATATTTCTTTGACATAATGATGCCCTCCAATTCAATTTTGTTTAGATTTTCAAATTGAATTGCATCATTACGGATATCTGATATATATCAGATGCCAATGTTCTGTCCAAAAACTTACTAAATCACAAAAACAAAAGGATTATGCCCTTTATCGGCAATTCCCCAAGTTTTTGATATGATTTCACAGTAATATCGGCTTTCCTCCGCATTACAAGAAAATTTGCAGTCGGGATTAAAAAAATTTTGTTTGCTTTGTTCCTCTGATGTATAAAAATAAAAAGTGACATATTATGTGTCAATAAGTCGCATAATATATCACTTTTAGCTTGATTTTCTGTTAAGTTGGCATTTTTCGCACTAAAGGGTAAATGAGCTGAATATGTTAAAACTCTTTTTTAGCACACTCAGCTCATCTCTGATATTTATTAAATTGTATCCGGCTCGTACGTTTTAAAGCACACAGTCCAAATCGTTTAGAAAAGTATATTTTCTCATCCATTGCTTCTAAATACCATAGCATTCTATGGATTTTACATCTGTATCTCTCAATGATTTCTCAGGTCAAAAAATACTATTGTTTTGCGCTCAATGCTGCGCCTATAATTCCTGCGTCATTAAACAACGTCGCAGCTTCTATTTTTGTTTTCTCTCGATATTTGTTATAATCCCCTGCGTAAACATATTTTCTGAGTGGATTGAGCAAATAATCGCCTTCTTTGGATATTCCGCCGCCAATCAGGATTTTACTCGGTTGAAATATGTTTAATATGGAGATTAGTCCGTAACTTACATATCGGATATACTGCTCTACTACTGTCTTTGCAGTCTTATCGCCCATTTTTGCACAATCGAATGCTATTCTTCCTGAAACCTCGCCGTTCTCTTGTATCCATTTGTGCATCATAGAACTGCTGTCAGACTGCATTGCTCTGTTCGTCTGCCGTATAAGTGCCGTAACAGACGCATATGCTTCCCAGCAGCCTTTATTCCCGCAGGAGCAAATCTCATCTCCATCGGCATTTATAACTATATGTCCAAGCTCGCCGCCTGCACAGTTAAATCCACGATATGGCTTGCCGTCTATAATAACTCCGCCGCCCACACCTGTTCCAAGTGTAATCAAAACAAAGCTGTCGGCATTGTCGCCGTTTACCGCATATTCACCTAAAGCCGCCGCATTTGCGTCATTCTCTAAATTTACAGGCTTTCCGAGCTTCTTTTTTCAAGCATTGCGCCCAACTCCGTATTTTGCATACGGAGATTACAAGCATACGCAACTATTCCGTTTTTATTATCAACCGTTCCCCGGACAAGCGATTCCGACAGACTTAATTTCTGATATTTGACGGTCAGCACCATTTACTACATCAATACACAAATTTGCCATATCTTCAACTATTTCATCAATTGGTCTTTGCGCCAACGTCGGAACAGATGCTTTATATATAATCTTTCCCGCTTCATCTACCACACCTGCAGCAATGTTTGTTCCGCCTAAATCTATTCCTATATACATTTTATTTTCACTCCTGTTATAATTTTAATATATCGCTCATCACAGAATACACGGCATTTAACACATCTTTTTAGGGAGGGTGTGTTTGTTTTTACATATGGGGTAACAAAGAAAAGTCCGTATATTCTGATATCAATAATATATGATATATTGCTCATCACAGAATACACGGATATTTTAAGTAGTAATAAGAAAGAGAGAGAAGTCTTATTATTTGGTATTCACAAAAGTTACCGTATATCCTGAGATCAACAATATATTTAGTATTTTTACACTCTATTTAACATCATTGTGTAAGAAGCAAAATCATGCATATCATATTTGGGTTCAACACCGTAATACATCAGCTCGTCTCCCCGTAAACCTCACCTGTTACGGTATCCATATACTTCGCTTCTGCATCAAGACCTTTGAGTTTTATCCGTATATCGTGACTATTTGCAACAGAAAAAATTTTTGCGGAATAGAAGAATACCTCTTTTTATCCTTTGAAACCATTTCCCATGAACAATAATTCGTTTCATACGGACTTAATATTCTATAAAAAATCACCTGTACGCATAAGCGTTCTTAGTTTTTTATCTGTTTCCACCTGCTTTTTTTATTTCAGCCAATTCAGTATCACTCATTTTAGTTATGTCAAGCTCATAACCAAATACACCTGCATATGCGGTATCCGCTCTCATTTTAAGTGATGTAATTCTGCCATTCTGATGATTTGGTACAGCTGTAACATGCGCTGATATTGCAGATACAGGATAACCCATTGATGTGGCATATTGAATTTTAAGACGCGCAGCCGCATCTGAATTGTCGCTTGTCCATATCTGCGGCATATATGCAAGAACCCCTGCATCAAATCTACCTCCGCCTCCGCTGCAGCCCTCAAATAAAATATTCGGAAATGCTCCTGTTATAGCGTCCATAATTTTATAAAAGCCGAGCGTATATTTATGATTATATCCCTCATACGGCATATCTGTCATAGGGCGGTTCATATCCCATTTCACATAGTCAATATTTGCGCTTTTAATACATCGCTTACCGCCGTTATTATATAATCACATACATCATCACGGCTTAAATCAAGTATAAGCTGATTGCGGCTTAATGACGATATTCTATTCGGAACCGAAATCGCCCAATCGGGATGCGCACGATATAAATCAGAATCAGGATTTACCATTTCAGGTTCAAACCACAGTCCGAATTTTAGTCCTATATCATTTATCTTCTTCGCAAGACCGTCAATTCCTGACGGAAGCTTATCATAATTTACCGTCCAATCCCCCAAACCGCTGAAATCATCATTTCTTGTTCCAAACCAACCATCATCAAGAACAAACAATTCAACGCCGGCTTCCTTTGCCCTTTTTGCAATAGACAGCAGTTTATCCTCATCAAAATCAAAATATGTAGCTTCCCAATTATTTATAAGAATCGGTCTGTCCTTATCTGCCCATTTGCTTCTGCAAAGGTTGGTTCGGTATACATCATTAAGTTCTCGTGAAAGACCTCCTATGCCGTTTTCACTGTAGCACATAACACACTGAGGAGTTACAAAACTCTCGCCTTTTTCAAGTGTCCATTTAAACATAAACGGATTTATACCCTGCTGCACGCGTATATTGCCGTATTGGTCACATTCTATCATTGACGAATGATTTCCGCTGTATATAAGTGAAAATCCATACACATTGCCTTTATCCTCGTCAGCATTATGTTCGGATACCATAATAAACGGATTTAGAGTGTGTCCGCTGCCGCCTCTTGCATTTGAAATGTCAATTTTGCTCCCTGCTGTATTTCACTGCGGCAAAACTCGCGTTCTCTTCCCCATCCGCCTGAAAAATATATCAAATCATAATTTCCCTTAGCAATATCGAGATTGGCGCTGTATGCGCTGTCAATTTCTATTGTACTGTCTGATATATTGTGAATTCGTGTATTTCTTAAAATGACATCGTAATCATCAAAAACAGAATACGATAAAACCACTTCGACGCCCGAAATCTTATCTTCAAGCGTTATTTCAAGAGTCTGCGCCGATTTATTTCCGATAAACAGCGAGGGCATTCCCTCAATTTCAGGAATATAATTTTCTTTTATTGTATAATCTTTATATTTAAGCTGTGAAATACTGTTACCGTCAACATTTTTCACCGTATAAGCAGGATTTCTTAAATCCGTATGCCCGTATGACGGATATTCCTGCTGTGTATTTTCAAGTGTAATGTTGTTTTCATCATATGCCGCCCAATTAACATATTTAGTATTTGTTTTGTCGTAGTCTTTGTCATGAAGCTTTCTCCCATAATGAATGTGAATTAAATTTCCAAAGGAATCCACAGCCATTATGTAGCTTATATTTCTGCCCTGAAGATGAAATGTATTGTTATTTTTTGATTATCATACTATTTCAGTTCCTTTCTTCACTAATGATTTTTTAAATTCCGCTATCCGCCGCTTATTACTTCTCTTTAATGTTAATATATCATTCATTATAGAATACACGGATATTTTAAGTATTTAAGTAATAAGAAAAAAAGAGAGAAGTCTTATTATCGGTATTCACATGTGTCGCCGTATATTCTGAGGTCAGCGATATATCATTGTTAATACTATTTTACAAATCCACCATCTGCGCTCACAGCTTCAACAAGCGCATTATACAAATTGCAGTCTATATTCATTGAATTTATACCATTTATAAATTCCAAAGCAGTTTGTGATTTTTTTCAGCAGATTATATATTTTTTCTTTTTTATCGGTATCATACTGAGCTCTGAGTAATATATCAAATATATCTTTTTATAATCATTATCAATAACCGTTACTCCACCATCAAAGCGAATTACCGTTTCATCATTTATATTATCAACACAAACATAAGTGTTTCCGTCTTTTGTATATGCTTCAAACGGAATTTGATTATTCTTTTCAATTACCGATATACCATCACTCGATGATATTTTCCTGAACACAATTGTATATTTTCTGTTTTTTAACCGCAATATTTTCATTGCCATTAGGCTTATGAATAATAAACTTTGGCTTTTCGCTCCATTGCAACTCAAAGATTGTCTTTACACATTCACCATTTTCATAATTCATTGTAACTCCGTCATCCTCATAGAGCAAAAAGCTGTTATCCGCACACGGAAACACCTGTATCGTCATATTTTTAGGATTTCCTATATCACCAACATTCTCTGACATAGGGATTATACCACCCGCCTTTACCAGCACAGGCATTGTGTATATATCTCGATAAATATTATAGCATTGTCCGCCGTTATATCTTCTACCATTAAAGAAATCGAACCATATTCCATCTGGAATATATGTATCGGCACACCCCATTTGTGTAACACCATCAGCCTTTGCTGTCACAGGCGACACTATCATTTCGCTTCCAAAGCAATATTCATTTCGATTATATGTATATGCTTCATCTGAATGATCTGTATAATAAAGCGGCGTCACAAGCGGAATACTGTCCTTGTGTGCTCTGTAATTCATTGTGTACAGGTATGGTATTAACTTATATCTTAACCGAAGAAAATCAATCATAACTGTTTCAGATATCTTATTATAATTCCATGGTTCCTTTGACGCAAAAATCATTACATACACTATGAAGCCGCATTATAGGTGAAAATACTCCAAGCTGCACCCAACGCGTAACAAGCTCATCATCACGATATCCAAACATATGACCGCCTATATCATGACTCCACCAACCATAACCGATATTTGAGGCGTTTGCCGTAAAATACGGCTGAAAATCAAGCGATTCCCATGTTATAATAGTATCGCCCGAAAAACCAATCGGATAACGATGACTTCCCGCTCCGCATATCTTGAAAAAATCATGGCACGTTTATTTTGACTGCACATATCTATGTAGTGGAAATGATTAAGCATCCATAACGGGTCTAAAAGCAGGAACTTTTTGTTGTATTTCCCTGTTGCCAATCCATCCACCAAAATGAAACTCCTTCCTTCTCCATAGGATTTAAGAGTAATTTGAAATAATTTTGCATAAATTTAGGGTCAGCAATGTCAAAGGCTACTGTTTCTCCATTATCCACACCATAGCTTCAGCTTCAGCAAGCTTCGTGTATCTATCTTCGTGCGCGGCGATACCCTCGGCAGGATGCAAATTGAGAGTCACCTCCATATTCCTGTCATGTAGAAAATCCAGCAATTCCTTATGGTTTGGGAACAGTTCTTTGTTCCACGAAAAGCCCGTCCAACCCGAGCCGTATTTTGGCGCTATATCGGTATAATGCCAATCCATATCAATAACAGCCACCGAAAATGGTATTCCATACCTGTCAAATTCAAGCATTAACTGCTTATATTCCTCCTGAGTATATTTATAATATCTGCTCCACCAATTTCCGAGAGCAAAAACGCGGTATCATTGGGGTTCTGCCCGTAAGCGTATAAAATGCCTTTAACGCGCCGATATAATCCTCGCGATATGCAAAAGATATATATCAATATTATCACCGTCACGCGTGTCAACCCAACCATCCTCTGCAAGAATAAGCGATTTGCTGTCGTCAAGTACCGTCATTGCATCTCTTGACATTATGCCGTCCTCAAGCTCGCATTCTCCGTCTGCGCCGTCCAAAGTACGCGCCGTACCCTTTAAATTACATTGATTATCACAATAATACCAGACATACTGTGAACCGCCGTTAGCACCTGCAAATTTCGCTGAAAGACTGTTTTTGAAAATTCGCCGCCATGATATGTAAGCTCCATACTCTCGGTACATATTTTTTATACTCCCATTTCTTTCTGTTACTGAAAACTCCGGCACTTCAAATTTACGATTTACAACTGTCTGTGTTGCCCTGTCCTCAAATTTTTTCGTCATGGCTGTATTCCAATCTCATAAGACGGTCTGTAAGCACAGTAAATCTGTAATTTTCTCCGCTTATAATTGCTTCGCTATTGCTTATGGGCGTAGTTTTATATTGATATTTCTCATTTATTCGCTGCATTTCGATTTCTCCTTTATTGTATAACATAACCATTATTTTTTGAACGCTTACAAGCTTCGTGAACGACAGCGTAAGATTGCTTGTTTCACCATTTATCGTAAAATCAATGTATGCTCTGTCCTTTTTTTCGTTTGTGCCGCTTACTGTCACGCTTGTATTGATTTTGTCATTGATTTTCGCCGCTATTACAAGCTGTGATATGCTTTCGTCATTTCTCGTTTAGTTTATCCTTTAATGACAATTCAAGCTTGCCGACGTTTTCGATAAACCTCTCAAATGCGTGTGTTCCCATAATATAATTTAATATATTTTTGCGTTCCTTTGTAACTGTCGCGTGTAAGCGTACTGATTTTGCTTTTCGCCGTCCTATTTACTAAGCTTATGCCACCAATCTGTCATAACCATTCCCGTATATCCCCACTCCTCGCGGAGAATTACAGTATTAAGTTCATAGTTTACTGCTGTCCAATGTTCATTTATTGGGTTATACGAGGTCATTATCGTTTTGCATTTCCCTCTTTTACACACATTTCAAACGACTTTAAATATATTTCCCTTAACGCTCTTTCTGAAACAACCGCATTTACATCACGTCTCTGTATTCTGCGAATTTGCCGCAAAGTGCTTCACTGTCAAGCTGTTGCCGTGAATATTCATTCCCTTACAAGCGCCGCGGCAATTTTATCTGTCAGATACGGATCCTCAAAAGATATTCAAAATTTCTGCCATTTTCATAGAGGGATAACAAGAAAAAGTCAGTATATTCTGAGATGAACGATATATTTTGAGATTTATTAAATCATTGAAATTGTTCCCTTATCGTCTTTGATTTCAACAGAGTACCATTTGCCTTTATATATCAGCTTAAAATTCATACCGTTCCACTTTTCAGGCAAATTCGGTCTGCATACAAGCTGTCCGTGTTCCTCGTTTATTCCTGCGAAACCTTTAACTGCTGCTATCCATGCGCCTCCTGCGCTTGCAGGGTGTGTTCCGCCTATGTATATTAAGCCTAACCATTCCTTGCCGCCTTTTTGTTAAATCAGTTTTTGCCGACTTCATAAACATCGGATACGCAATTTCGGGATTATTCGTATAACATGCAAGCAGCGAGTACATACACGCCGACAAGGACGAACCGTGTTCCGTTCGGGGTTCGTAATATTTCAAATTGGTTTCCATTATATCTTTTTGTGTAGTCGTTTTTGAACATACTAAGCATTGCCACAATGTCCGCCTGCTTTATCACCTGCGTATTTGATGCGACTCCGTATGCTCCGCCCCAATATTCCTTGGGATTTATCAGCCTTGAACGCACTGTTTCAACACTTACATCCTCCAATTTGAAATATCCGTCAAATTGCTCTATTACACCATTTTCATTCGGTTTCTTTATCAGAATATTTTTAGAGGAATCCTGTAACATTTCTTTTAACTTGTTGTCTAACGGATATTTATCTGACAATTCCAACACCGTATCAAATACAAACTTCGCCATGCGGTTCGTATAAGCGTTATTGTTCACTCTCTCATGATACTCGTCAGGACCGACAACATCATGTATTTCATAGAGGCTGCTGTCTGCTTTTCTGATTAACAGCGAACGGTAGAATTTAGCACATTCTATAACCATTTCCATTGCGCCATTATTTAGAATATCATAATCGCCTGACGCATTTATATATTTCATAAGCCCATAGACAATAGCCGCCGAAACATGGTACTGCTTATCCTGAAATATGTCCTCATAGGACGGTTTGTAAATACGTCGGTTACATTGTAATCAGAACAGCCTTCATATCCGCCCTCCTGACTTTCCCATGCGTAATATGCGCCGTCAAGACCATATTCCTTTGCTTTAATCTTTGCTCCGCTTAACGTATCAATTCTGTATTGTAAAAGCGTTTTTGCGACTTCGGGAGCTGTATGTATATAATAATCTATCATAAACATCTCGGTATCCCAAAAAACTGCCCCCTTATATACCTGTCCTGACAAGCCTCTTGCGGGGATTGATTTTCCTTTCATATTTCTCGGTGCAATACAGTTCAGATGATATATAGAATAATTTAACGAGTATTCCGCTTCATCATCTCCGTCAATATGAATTTCAGATATATCCCATATCTTATCCCATTCTACTTTTATGTTCAGCCACTAAATCCGAATAGTTTAATTCGTCAATGCTTCCGCTTGTTCCAAAATCATCAACCGAGGTTGTTATCTCAGCTATTTTTTCAATGATGTATTCCTTCTCGGCTTTTGCACTGAATTTAATATGTCTGAATATTGATTTATCAGTATTTTGGTTAGTCTGCTCCGCTTGAAAATCTGTCCTTATGTATTCCTTTACAGTTACAGATATATTCTTTTCGCCTGTCATGCCTGTAACATAATCGGCTCCGTCTTTACTGCCTATCTTCATTTTTACAAAGTGCGGACCGTTTATGTCCCATACATCGCCGTCTATGCCTGTTATGATTTCCGCTTCGCAGTCAAAATCGACTGAAAACGTATATTTCATTGCTATATTATGCTGACGTGCGATGCTTGCAAATCTCGCAGACCACTGTAATATTTCCGTGTTCGGTCTGCCAATGCGTCACGCGGCTGTGGATACCATATCACAAAATCAAGCTCCTGCTGATGAAATTTAGGCTTCTCATCAGGCAAAGCGTATATTTTTTCCGTTTACTTTAATATATGTATACAGCGGATTAGGCGCGTTTACTGACTCACGCCATGAATTGCCCATCTTATCGTAAATGCCTGCCATATTCACGGCGCACATCTGCTTTTTTCGTGTACTCCTCAAGCGTTCCGCGTATACCGAAATAGCCGTTTCCCATAAGAAAACGGTTCCCGTTCCACGCGGTATTGTCCTCATTAAATTCACTTTCAGTTAATATAAATTCCATCATAATTACCTCCCGAACATTGTAATAATTTTATACAAGCTACCGATAGATGATACCGAAATGTCAGCTTTACTGTTATTTTCTGCTACACCCATCGCAATGGCATACATTCCTCCTGCCTTTGCTGCTTCAATTCCGGCGTCGGAATCCTCTATTACAACACATTCTGACGGCGCTATACCTAATTTTTAGCCGCTATAAGAAATACTTCGGGGTCAGGTTTTGATTTTTGAGTATCAAGTCCACAGCTTACTGCATCGAATTTATCCGCCAAATTCGTTTTTCCTAATATAACCGGAGTGTTCTTACTTGCAGAACCGACAGCGGTTCTAATTCCATTGTTTCTAAGATATGTAATAAAGTCAAATACTCCGTCAAGCACTGCTGATTTATCAAGGCTTTCAAGCGATTTTACATACATATCGTTTTTTCTTTTCAGCAAGTGCTGTCTTTTCTTCGTCGCTGAACTTTTTGTCTGTTTTTCAAGCACAACTTCCAACGACGCCATGCGGCTCACTCCACGCTGACGCGCATTGTCTGCCCTTGTAAAGCCGGTTATATTAAGCTCGTCCGCTAACTGTTTCCATGCCGAAAAATGCAGCTCGTCCGTCGTCACCAAAACTCCGTCAAGGTCAAATATTACTGCTTTTTATCATACTTATTCTCCTTGTTAATACATATAATTTCACAAAAAATAATTTTTTCTGAAGTTATTTAAGGTATCGGGCGGAATATCATTCCGCCCGATACACCAAATCAAATCATATTTACAAATACTCCTCCCAAGACGGTTCTGTTCTGGAATGAAGCCATTCTTAGAATACTGCTATAATACCAATCAGTCACAGGAACTCTACCCATTGTTTCATTTATAATTACTGCGGAAATGCCGGGCATCTTGGCTGCATCTTATCAAGGCTGTTCCACATAAACACCTTTACTTTTGCATATTCGCCGTCAAATGCTCCTGCAACTTCAATTTCTTCGCCTGACGCAGTTGTATTCACATCTGATATATCCTTAATTGTTGCCTTCACAAGATTTCCGTTTTCGTATAAGTAGCTACAATAATGTATGCACTTTCATCTGTCCTCTTTATGACCTTAACCTTGTTGTTTGTCTGGTCTGCGCTTACAAGCTCATAATCATCAGTCTGGATTTCCTCCCAGCGTGCATAAAGAGTTGTCAGCCCTGATATATTATCTGCTGTTATCGCGTCTATCTTTTCGCCGCCTGTTTCTGCCGTAAACCAGCCTTTGAAATCATAACCATCTTTTGTAGGCGTTGGTAATGCAGGTGGTAAATCTTCAATCGTGCCGCTTATCTCGCTGCTCTCATCACCGTCTTGCAGAGTAATTGTATATCTTACAGGCTCCCACTGCGCATAAAATGTCACAGAACCTTGAATTGCTGAAATGTTTTTATATGCATCATGCTCCGTTCCATATTTGTACAGCGTGTCATCTCCGTTAACCTTCCAACCCATAAAGTTATATCCTGCACGCTCAGGCTCTTGCGCCGGAATTGCTATCTGATCTGTTGTTACCTGATCATACGAGGTATTGTCTTCCGGTTTATTTGTAACATTTGTACCGTTAGGCATATATACAACCGTAAATTTACCATTTTCTATCCAGCGCGCATATATTGTCATTTCTGTCTTGTCTTTAAAAGTATCAAGCAGCCTTTCTACCGTATTGAAATAGGTATCTTTTACAACACTGCCTTCGCCATTTGGCTGTGTGTGCCAATTTGCAAAAGTAAAGCCTGCATTCGTTGGCTGTTTGGTCGGGAATTCAATCAAATCTTTAACAGTACCTGTGATAGTTTTTTCGTCTTCCGTAAAGCCTTCGCCGCCTTGCAAATCTAATTTCAGCGTATAGGTTATCGGCGTAATGTTTGCAGTTATCTTAACTGCCTTAGCGGGCATTGTAAAGCTGTACTTGTCCTCTGCTTCGGTAATAGTCTGGCTTTCTCCGCCCTCCGGCGTATATGTAACGCCCGTTAAGTTATAGCCCTTCGGAGGCGTTACCGTAAACTCAACTGGATTTCCCTCTGTTGCAGTATCAGGCACTGTGATTGTACCGCCCAAACCTTCGGGAATTGTTCCCTCCGACACAAACTCTGATGTAATATTGCTTGTCACCTTTTCAGGCTCGGTTATCTTCGCCGTAAATGTAATCGGGTTATATGCAACATTTGTTGAAACAAAACGGAATGTATGCGTAGCCTGCGTTGCCCATTCAGATGTTGTCTTAATTTTTAATGTCGCAATATTAGGCGTACTCTCTGTCGGTTCAATAATAGTATAATCTTCCGGAATTGGCTTCAATTCGTTGTTTACGACCCTATACAGCGTATTTTCCTTTTTTCCAAGCTTGCGTATAACCGTTTATGTTAACCACTATATCCTGTTTCTTCGGGGTATCGCTTGCATTTGTCAATGTCGGCTGTATTTGGTCAGTAACGGTCTTGTAGAATTTACTGAACATTGTTGCACCCTTTGTGTTTGCGCGCATATTGTAAATACCTACAGACTGGTTTAAACGCGGTCTGAACTGAATAGTTACCGTGCCGTCATCGGCTGTTACCTTTTCGTCGATAAACTGTATTTTATCTCCGCTCATGCTTTCGCCCTCTGCGAGTTTCTGATTTGCAATAAAGGTCATACTCCTATTCGCTGTGCTGTCATCCTCCAGCTTAAGCGTTATCTTTAGTAGCGTAGCCGGTGAAATGCGAAGCATATTCTCCTCGTCAGCGGCATTCTCCTTTAATGATTCAGGCGCTACTGTAGCTTCCGGATCGGTTCCAACTTTTGTCGTTACATTCATGGCAGTAATCGCTGCACCCTCTGCCGCAAACGCAGGCATTGTTAATGCTCCTGCAAGCGTCAATGCCAAAATTCCCGATAATATTTTTCATTTTTTATCCCCTCCTCTTGGTTATTATTAAACTCCAGCGATACGCTATCGCCGTTATTTTCTATATTTATTGAATTTCCGAATATCGCATGCACTGCTGAAAGCGGCATAAACGTTCTGTCGTTCACGATTTCCGCTTTATTTAAATCTGTCCGCTGCTTTGCGTTTATGTAAATATCGCCAGCTTTCATATCGAAGTATGCGCTTATGTACGGATAAAACAGCGAAACGCATTTGTTATCGCTTTCCCACAATATATCCATTCAATTGTTTCCGCAAGCGGACGGAGCGGTATCATAAATTCGTTCTTTATATACGGCGGCGCATCGGTTGCTTTTTTCCTCGCCGTTTATATACACTGCTGAAACGCCGTCCTTAAATTCTATCTTATCTTCCATTTCAGGCATCTCAAACGTCGGGAATGTGTTATATCCGCCGACGTATGTGTCAACTCCCTCTGTGCTCATGCCTGACAGACTGAAATTTTCCTTATCAAGCGTAATTAAGTTTACGCTTCCTGCAAGAAAACGCAAGGGATAATAGTCGTCACTGTTCCACAGTGCGTTAGGATTTTTCGGTATCAGCGTAAAGTAAAACAATGGTCCGTCACGCAGTACCACGTTATTTTCGCCGCTGAAATCAACGTAACTTACCGACACGACATCATTATTAACTGTCGTTTCAACTATATCCGTATTCTGAACGAGCATTGTTTCGTTTGTACCTAAAATCGGTCTGCCGCTTTCATTGACTTTTAGCGAATTGCTCCCGTATCATACGCAAACTGAAACTCAGTTCCGCACAGTCCGTCATTGTCCGCAGGCAGATTTTCGTATAAATTGGGACAATGATTTCATTATCCTCATTCATGCTCTGCGGCGCAAAAGAATACACGGCTGTTCTTTTGCATATATTGTAATAGGCAAACATAACATTATCAGAGCAAAACACATAATTTTTTTTATCTTTATCATTTTAAACCTCCTTTGTTTTATATACAACTAATTGTATAATACGCATTATAAACAATAAGATATATCAGTTCAAATTTCTTATTTAAATTTTCTGCTAACAAACTTTATAAAATTCAGCAGATTGAGCTTGCATAACCACTTCCCCATTTCCAGTGATGTATGCTGATTTACCGAATATGTAAATTGCTTCTCCCAACGTATAATCGCATTTAAAAAATTGTGTCTCTATCTGATGGATTTATTATAACAAGGATTTAACCATATAGCATTACAGCCAAGTTCGCACACATAATCAAGTTTTTCGATTATTCCCTGAAAATCACCTATTCCATCCGCGTTAGTATCTTCGAAATGACTGCGGATAAATTTCATAAAAATTGCATTATCTAACCATTTTGTCATTACTAAATTCTCCTTATTCTTTATAATTTGTTTTTATACTTCTATGAATACGGTTCGCTTATATACACGCCTTTTAGCATTTTTTTTGTCCTCCTTCATTAAAATATCATTCAACACAAAATACATAATTTAAAACAATAAGAAAATTTTATTTAAAGTTGGTAGTCATTCACAATAATTTATATGTTTAAAATTTTATTTCAGTCGTTTTGCAGAGTATAAATTTTATCCCATTATGAATGTATATAAGCCATCTTATTCCACTTGACATTATTTTTCAAAAGTGTTATAATATCCGTAGTAATATTATGGAGGAGAATTATTTTTATGCAACAGTTAAACATAGATGTCATCTCTAATCGTAATGTCGGAATCGTTTTTCATGACGATCTTAATATATGCGAACCTCACTCTCATACTTTCTTTGAATTGGCATATATTATATCCGGTAATGCAATTCATACGCTTAACGGTAAGTCTGATGTTGTTAAGTCTGGAGAGTATGTATTCATTGAACCCGGCAGCATCCACTTTTTTGAAAAAACAAACCAGCAAGAAAAGCTAACAATTATAAATTGTATATTCACACCAGAGTTTATTTACAGCAATAAAGATAATAATACTCTCATGGGCTTGCTCTGTGCTCCTTTTTGAATATTGACACCAAACAGATAACTATTCCTCCCGCAAGTTTTGTATATCATGATGATAATAATCAAATTTTAAATATTCTGAATATTCTCCAAACTGAATATTCAAACAAAATGTCTAATTATTATCTGATAATGAAAAATCTGATATACAGTATTATTATTTTATCCTCACGTCAAGTATCGTCTAAAAGAAGTCCGAATGGTTTCTCCTACTGAGCTTATTAAGGATTACGTATCACTTCATTATGCTGAACACAATATACTCGACCAGATAAGCGAAACATCATATTATTCTAAACAATATTTAAGCTCACGATTTAAATCCGATACGGGCTTAACTTTTAAATCTTATCTTCAACAAGTAAGGTGCGGTGCTGCTGAACACTTAATGAATTGTACAAATATGTCTATTCCTGAAATTTCAGAGGCTGTCGGGTATAATGATATTAAATATTTTCAAAACATATTTAAAAAACATAATGGTGTATCTCCGAAACAGTTGAAAATGTATTTTAACAAAATAAACAACCGGAAGAATGAAAGCTAATCTAAATACTTGCTTTCATTCTTTTTTCTATTCCGTTACTATTATTCAACAAAATGGATATTTAAAATAAATCATTCATATTATGACGCTGACAAAGTATAAACTATGTCGCTAATGATTTACTCTTTTACACCTCCAACATTGACGCCTCCCATAATATGCTTTTGAAATATAGCAAATATTAAAAAGGTGGAATGCTTGCAAATACTAATGCCATAAAATATGTATTCATCTGTACAGTCGAATCCGACTTCATTCTATAAATTTCAAGTGGAACAACTGAATTCTTGTCAAGTATAAGCAAAGGATTAAAGAAATCTGACCATGTAGCACCCAAAACTTCAATAGACTGATAAATTACAATCGGCATTGAAAGTGGCAACATAATTTTAAAAAAATATACCGCTATTTGAGCACCCATCTATTTTTGCAGCCTCAACATATGAACTTGAGAGCCCATCAAATGTATTTTTTAAACAGCAAGACTGCAAATGTATCTGCACCGGATCCTAACCATATTGGCCAAAATGTGTCAAGAAGATTTAGTCCTTCCCATTTATCTGATGCAAATGGGAAATGCAGATATGACATATATGTCGGTACCATTCGTATCTGAGCAGGCATCATCATGGTCCATACTACCAGCATAAATATAAGTTTTGTGCCCTTTGGTTTCAATTTTGACAAAACATATCCGCCCAAACCGCAAACTATTATTCTTACTAACAAATTACCAAACGATAATAAAAAAGTATTAATAATTGATCTTCCAAGCTGAAGCTGCGCCCATGACTCCGATATTCTCCTACAATTCTGTTCCATGAAAGATCTCTCGGAAAAAAACTTATCGAATTATATATATCTTGTGTATCCTTAAAAGCCGTAAAAATTGTCCATATTGCAGGAACAACCGAAATTACAGACACTACTACCAATATAGAGAAAAATATCCAATAGATAATTTGACCTTTATTGTTTTTAAATCATTTCTGCTGAAAACTCCAATTGACTTACTATCAAACTTGTTAGATGTTATTCTTTTCTTCATGCTATAGCCCTCCTTAATAACGATCTTCTACTTTTTTATTTACATAAAAATAGAATATTGTAAATACGATTAATATGAGAAATATAATAACTCGGAGAGCCATTGCTTGTCCTGTGCCTTTTCATCCGCTATTAAATCCATACTGATATAACTGATAAGAAAGCGAGGTAGAGGCTCCGTTTGGACCGCCATCCGTCATTGCGAGAGGCTCTTGCATAATCTGGAAAAAACATGATTTGTCGAACTAACTGCAGCAAAAGAATTCCTTCCGTCGCCGGTCGTGTTACATTCCAGAATCTTCCCCATGGACCTGCCCCATCAATAAGTGCTGCTTCGTAAACTTCAGTAGATACACCTTGCAGTGCAGCGAAATACAGAATTAAAAAGCTCATCAAAGTTTTTCCAAGTACAATAAATAATAATGCCTATAATAGTGAATCGAGGATCATTAAGCCATCTATATGGTTCCATACCAAGTTTAGCTAAAATCATATTCAAAAGACCACTTTGATCAGGATAATACATAAAGTACCACATCAGCATTGCTGCAATTCCCGGAATGACTACCGGTATATAAATTGCAACTCTAAAAAAACTTTTACCATGTATAAATTCATTTAACATCACTGCCAGCGCATATGGTGGAATAAAACCAATTATAATTGACCAAAATACATACTGTATTGTGTTCCAAAGCATAGGTAAAAACTGTGTGTTTGTTATAACTTTTCTATAGTTATCTAATCCGCAAAAGTCTCCAACGGTGTATGCATTCATTTAAAAAAGACCAATATGTACCAAGTACAGTCGGACGCCATACAAACAAATATAGAATTATCACCATAGGCAGCATCAACATCCATGCACTAAGGTTATCTTTACGCCCAATTCCACGCTTAATTGTATTTTTTTCTTTTAAATCGTGATAATTTTTTCATAAGCTGTTTACTCCTTTTTAATTTCCGTTTTGCATTATATATTGTACATTAATCTTAACATTTTAAATAAAAATAATCAACCGACAAAAGATACTTTTTGGGGGTAATTTTAATATTTTACACACAAAATTATATCCATAAAGAACAAATACACCTATATATCCTTAAATTTTATTATGCAAAACGACCAAATTCATTTTGTCCGATTTGTTTAGTATAAACCCCTTAAATTCTATAAAAACACACCTTGACTATTATAGACTTGTAAATATATAATTATATATAATCATAATATAAAGGAGTAAAAAAATGTTTTATAAAAAGAATCAGTCAAAAAAACTGAATAAACAACTTTTTTTTTCAATCCGACAAGTGAATATCGTGGAACTCCATTTTGGGCATGGAATTGTAAAATGGATATCGAAATACTTGATGAACAGATTGAATACTTAAATGAAATGGGCTTTGGGGGATTTCACATGCATTCAAGAACAGGAATGGCAGTTCCTTATCTTGGAGAAGAATTTATGAATATTGTTAAATTTTGTACAAATAAAGCAAAAAGTAAAAATATGCTTGCCTATCTTTATGATGAAGACAGATGGCCTTCGGGTACAGCAGGTGGTTTTGTAACAAAGGAATCCACGTTATCGTGCCAGATATATTGAATTTTCATTAAATAAAGAATCTCATTTTCCTATGGAAGAAGCTTTAAATGAAGGGAAACCTTATCTTCTCTGCGTGTTTGATATTGTTCTGAATGAAAATGGCGAGTTGTTGCGATATCAACACATATCACCAAATGATAAACCTCTCGGCACGAAATGGTATGTATATGTAAAAACTCCCGAAGAAAGTCCGTGGTTCAATAATCAAACATATGTAGACACTTTAAGCAAAGAAGCAGTTGACGAGTTCATCAAAATTACATATAATGCTTACAAAAATGCTGTCGGTGATGAATTTTCCAAAACGATTCCGTCAATTTTACCGATGAGCCTCAGTTTACCCTTAAACAGCCTCTCGGCTGTGCAAACAGCATGGACAGCGCAATTTTCCCTTGGACAATGTCTTTTAGGGAAAGTTTTTCAAAGAATTATAACTATGATATTTTAGACAGATTACCAGAGATAGTGTGGAATTTGCCTGACGGTAAAATTTCAACTGCCCGTTATCATTATCATAATCATACAGCAGAGATGTTTGCTCAAAGTTTCGCAGACAACTGTGGTAAATGGTGCGATGAACACAAAATTGCGCTTACCGGACATGTATTGGAAGAGCCCACACTTCAATCACAAACCTCCGCATTAGGTGAAGCAATGAGGCCATACCGTGCATTTGCCATTCCGGAATTGATATGCTCTGTAATCGAATTGAATTTTCAACAGCTAAACAATGTCAATCCGTAGTACACCAACATGGCCGTGAGGCAATGCTATGCGAACTTTATGGTGTTACTAACTGGGATTTTGATTTTAGGGGACACAAATTTCAAGGGGACTGGTTAGCCGCACTTGGTGTAACAATACGAGTACCTCACCTATCTTGGGTTTCAATGGCTGGAGAAGCTAAACGTGACTATCCTGCCTCAATAAACTACCAGTCACCATGGTATAAAGAATATAAATATATAGAAGATCATTTTGCTCGTATAAATACGGCTCTAACTCGAGGAAAACCTATTGTAAAATTGCAGTTATTCATCCTATTGAAAGCTATTGGATTAATTTAGGGCCTGACCAAAAATACTTTTGATGTGCGCACTCAACTTGATAAAAAATTTAGTGATATAATAGAATGGCTACTATTGGGAACAATTGATTTTGATTTTATCAGCGAATCACTCCTGCCATCAATGCTAAAAAGAAACAAATGGAAAATTATGTGTAGGCGTGATGGAATACGATGCTGTCGTTGTTCCGGATTGTATTACAATAAGGAGTTCTACTCTTGAAATGCTAAAACAGTTTAATATTTCAGGAGGTAAGATTATATTTGTAGGACAGTGTCCCAAATATGTAGATGCAATAACCGATACATCAGTATATGAGCTATATAATAAGAGCGTAATCATACCATTTGATAAAATAGAGCTTTTAAATTCACTCGAAGAATATAGAACTGTTAAAATAATAAATCAAAATGGTTCTCTAACATCTAACTTTATATACAATATGCGCGAAGATAATTCATGTAAGTGGCTATTTATAGCACACGGCTCATTTGATGTGTGTGACCCAACATTCATTGCCACAAGCACAAAAGAATACACAACACCGCAAAACATAAAAATCATTATTTATGGAGAATACCATCCAACTCTGTATAATACTCTTGATGGCAAAATTTATAATATTAAATACGAAATCAAAGACGGACAAACTATTATAGATTGGAATATGTATTCTAATGACAGCATTCTTCTAAATCTATCCTATGACTTGCCACATGAAACCAACTTCAAATCGGCAGCACAAGATAAACCATCTAAAATAATACGTTTTAAGGAAAAAGTTAGGCTTACAAGATTTGAACCAAATGTACTATTGCTTGACCGTGCAGAGTATTCGTTAAACGAAGAACCATTTAACACAGAGGAAGAAATTCTTATTCTTGATAATATATGTCGAAAGAAAATGGGATGGCCTTTACGTTCAGATGTATTTGCACAGCCATGGGTTATAGATGAAGAAAAGACTGTAAATTATATAACGCTGAAATTCAGTATTAATAGTGAAATATATGTAAAGGATGCTTTTCTTTCTATTGAAGATGCCGAAAAATTACAAATCACTTTAAACAATGAAACAGTATGCAATGAAATAAACGGCTGGTACGTTGATAAATCCATAAAAACAGTGTCGTTGCCTGAAATAAAAAAAAGGATTAAATGAGCTTATTGTAAAACTACCTTTCGGTAAACGAACCAATACAGAATGGTGCTACATTTTAGGTGATTTTGGTGTGAAAACCGAGGGATGTTTCTCGACTATCATTGAACCTAACACTCACGTTGGTTTTTCCTCATTAACCAATCAGGGGCTCCCATTTTACGGAGAAATGTGAGTTATAAAACAAATATACATACTCCTGATTGCTATGCAATAATCTGCGCAAACTATTTTCGCGGTGCTTTAATAAAAGTACTTGTTGACGGCGAAGAAAAAGGTATTATTGCATTTGCGCCTTATCGTCTAAAAATCGATGAGATGACCAAGGGTAACCATACTATAGAGTTTATACTGTACGGAAACAGAATCAACACTTTCGGAGGCATGCATAATATCAGTCAGCCTAAATGGGTAGGCCCTAATTTCTGGAGGAGCGAGGGCGATCAATGGTGTTATGAATATATATTAAAAGATACCGGAATTCTTGCAAGTCCGATAATAGAAATATACGAAAACAGCACTAATAAATAGTTTTTTGCTTAAATGTTCAAAAATCCATTCCATATAGTAAATATCATTTTTGATTTATATAGATATTTATAAAATATATTAAAATCCGTATTCCTATTAAGGATTTAGACTTTATAGGAATACGGATTTTGTTGTTTATATAATTACAAACATTCACATGATTATCACCTGCACATTTCAGAAATTTTTTCAATGTATCATGCGATATGTGCGCTGATGAAAACTTAAAACTTTTTTGAAATCAAGCGGAAAAGTAGTTATGCCTTATCACAATTTCAAGGATAGTCATTTCTCAATGCGCAAAGTTTCACCATCAGTTTCAATTACTTTTGAATACCAGTAACCGCTATCCTTAATAATACGCTTTTGTGTTTCATAATCAACATACACTATTCCAAAACGCGGTTCATAGCCATTATCCCATTCAAAATTATCCATAAGCGACCAGACAAAATATCCGCGTATATCCGCTCCATCGTCAATCGCTTCGCCAAGCTTTAACAAGTACCTTTGCAAATAATCAATTCTGTTTGGATCATGCACCTTTCCATCAAGAGAAACCGTATCATGACACGCCATTCCGTTTTCGCTCACATAAATAGGCATATTATATCTCTCATACAAAAATTTTGCCGCCCATTTTATAGCATCCGGAGTAACATTCCAACCCATCTGTGTTTTAGCTGCGTTGAGTTCCGCTATAACCGCAGCCCCGTTATTATCGGTAGTAACAGGTATACCGAAGTACAAATTAAAGCATATAAAGTCAACCGTTCCACCGATATCCTTTATATCTTTCTCATAATCAGCTGGAAGAATATTGTCATATTCAACTTTTCCTTCAATCGGATAATATCCCTTTACAACAGGGTCAAGCCACCAATTTACTTGATGTATCCACATATATGGTTTTTCACCGTCAATCTCAAACATTTTTGTTCTCGCCTCATGTATATCAACAATATTTTGTTCATTGAATGGGTAGAAATTGTCCATATTAGGCGCTATACCAACCAGTACATCTTTAGCTCCGTATTTTTTTTAATGTTTTGGCAGCTTTTCCATGCGCAAGCAATAAATTATGAGCGCATTTTAAATATTCACGCGGAGACAATTTTAAGCCGGGAGCGTGAACACCTTCTGCATACCCAAGCGCTATTATACAGAGAGGCTCATTGATTGTAATAATCTTTTTCACTCTGTCTGTAAAATTTACAGCAATTACTTTTGCATATTCCATAAAATAATCTGCAATCTCCAGATTCAACCAACCACCTTTATAATGTAGTTCTGCAGGCAAATCCCAATGATACATTGTCATAATTGGCTCAATATCATTTTTTTATAAGCTCATCAATCAAATTATTATAAAACTGTATACCCTTCTTATTAATTTCACCTGTACCATTTGGCATAATGCGCGACCACGATACTGAAAAACGGTATGCTTTCAGTCCAAGTTTTTTCATCAAAGCAACATCATCCTTATAGCGGTGATAATGATCACAGGCTATATGACCGTTCTCGCCGTTTTTTACAGCCCCTTGTTTTTCACAGAATATATCCCACACAGACAGCCCTTTTCCATCTTCGTTCCAAGCACCCTCTATCTGATATGAAGCAGTTGACGCTCCCCATAAAAAATCCTTTGGATATCCCATTTTTATAACCACCTTCTCTGCATAATCATTTGCTAATTTTAGCCATATCTGTTTTTCAAGCTTTAGATTAAACTAATTTTCATCTCAATAATCAATATTGTCAAGATAATTTGACTGGAAATCAGAGCATCCCTTCTTTAATATTTCAGCACAGTCTGCATTCTTATCTTCCAAAACTGACTGAATACATGAATCAAGTATCGAGTAAAGCTCCTGCGCGCACATTGGTTCCTCGGTATGCAGCTCACAATCGCCCATATTTGCCATAAAATCATTATATAATTTCACATGATTGATATTTGCATTTGCCTTACTATCTATTAAATCGTTAATAAATTTAGTTGACTCAGCATTTTCGTTCCAAACACGCATAGACTTAATTCCTACAAGTTCATTACGCTCAAGCTTCTTAGCGATTTCCTTCTCATTTTCGCTCTTTACGCTATCTGTAATCTCAGGATTATTAGCATTCATAATCCATCTTACAGCCGCATCAACCTGATCCGCATCAGCACTCTGCGATACAGCATATAAATTACCTCCAAGAAGAGTTACATGCTTTTTGGGACCTGCAGGCATAGCCATCATACCTATTTGCTCAGGTTTCATATCATATTGAGTAAGCATATTAGGAACATCGCCTGCCGCAATTATCATTCCGGCACCATTTGTACCGAATATTCTGTAATAATCTTCGCCTGTAACAATTGAATTTGCCGGAAGAACATCATATTTCCATTTCAAATCCTTGATATATTGTAAAGCCTCTACAGCCTCCGGCGTATCAAAGGTTGCCTTCCACTTTCCGTCGCTGTCCTGCTCCATAAAGCTTACACCATATGACCATGCCACCGGCATAAATACCCATCCGCCAAAGTTTGACGCGGTTGGAAAGGCAATGCCCGGGCTTACCGGTAGCCTCTTTAATTTGTACGGCAAACTCTGCAACCTCACTCCAATCCTTAGGCTGTTTGGGAGTGCCGTCCGCATCCATAAGTCCAGCCTGCTCCATAAGATCAACATTGTATGCCATACCAAAAGCGTATGCGGCATATGGGAATGCAAATACCTTTCCGTCCTTCGATACCAATCTCATAATATTCTTATTGAATTTATCTGCAAGTTTGTACTTTTCTAAAGCTGCTGTCAAATCGGATGAATATCCTGAGGCAATAATCTGAGGAGCTTCCGTAAAGTTGGTTTTGTATACTGTCGGAAGCTGACCACCTGCAGCTTTAGCATAAAAGCTCTTAAGTTCAAACTGCCATGAATCGGGCTTGACTTCTATGTCGGAATTAGCCGCTTCAAACTTCGCCTTTGAGTCCTCCATATTATCTTTCTCAATGCCATCCTTGCTCGGCCAATCTCCCACTGTTATAATCGTCTTACCATCAGCGCTCTTGCTTGGACTGCCTGAACCACATGCTGAAAGCATCATTGCAGCCATAATTACCGAAACCGCTACTGCGGTTATTTTCTTTATCTTATTATTCTTCATCATTTTTATTATCCTTTCTCGTTTTATTCAATAATTTTTTAATTCTTTTTTAATAAACTTGTCAATAAACAATTTCCACTCCATCAGGTGCCGTGACATTTGTATTTGTTTTATCATCCACACATCTGCATTCTATTCTCACAATTCCGTAAGGTGTCGGAAAATCTATATTAACCCATTCAAGTCCTGCAAGATCGGGACAAATCTTAATTTTCTTACACCCGGCTCTAAAATTTCAATTCCAGCGATATTCTCAGATAAAAACGATGTCGGACCGCTTGCCCATCCATGACATAAACTGAGTCTATATTGTTTATAACAATGTTCGCCAAAATCGCCATGAATATCGTCTTTGCCATCATGGACAATTTCATCGATTCTTGCTGCATTTTTTGCCCATTTCATATTAAATTCTTCCCAAAATGTAGTTGCACCAAGATTGAGCATTGCACCCCAATAGTTTCTTATAATGTGAAGTGCTCTTGAATTGTTTCCCATTTTAGATAATGCCTTCAATATGTAAAATCCCATAAAGCACGACATTTCATTTTCAGTTGTGCTTAATGTCTTATCAACTGATTTTTGAGAGCTTCTTTGAGCAAGTACAGTTAATGCGGCAATACGATTATTTAATTCCAACTCATCATCGACCTTTTATTCTTTAAAAAATCATAATATACTTTACATTTTGCTGAACATTCTACCTCATCCATGATCTCAAGCATTTGCTTTAAATATTTTAATGCAATGCAAGCAATTGATTTAACACCTTCTATTTCACAGTCCTGCCCTCGGCTACTCCAGTCAACAAACAAACCGTCAATATTATCTAATTTGAAATCAGCATCAATAATATGGAACATTTTATTTGCAACATCAATCATGTAATCACGTTGTTCGCTGAGATATTCTATGTCTCCCCAATGCATATATAAATCATAGTGAATAATTACCCACCAAAACGTATATGTTGGAATACCATTCATCCAATCGCCTTTTGTTTCATTTTTTATGAGGTCAAGACTTCGTCTAACACATTCATCGTTTCCAAATACAGACTTAATAACCGATGTTTCTGGATGCATATCTCCTATCCATACAAGTCTGTCGCGTTTTACTCCATCCCAAAGATACTCATGCATATTCAACTTAACTGTGTACACGCCTGTTTTCCAAATTTCATTCAAGAGTTCATCATTACATTCAAAATTCCCCAAAGATTCAACATTTCTTATATCATTAACTGCCTGTATACTTCTAACCGAAATGTCACCATTGATTGCTTCAAGCTTTATAAATCTAAAACCTGTTTCGCCAAATCTTTGAGTACTCATATAAACAGCATCTACAGTCATATCCCTAATAGAGTGGTTATTTTGAGCATTCTTTTTCCCAAAATCAGACAATGACTCCATAACACTTTCGCCAAAAACCATTCTTATCTTTGCATTATCACAAGATACGGATTGTATTGTAAGAACAATTCCCCATTTAATTCTTTGCCAAAATCCAGAAGAATATGTCCTCCTTTTTTTATCTTAATACAGTTTATATCATTAAAAACGGCTTGATTAAGATTGCTTTTTTTAGTATATGTATGGAATTAATAATGTCTTTCTCACAAATAATTCTTTTTTAGGCTTAATGTATTCATTCATATTATATCAAATCCATTCTTTAATTTGTCAAGTGATTTCAGCTATTTTCAAAGCTGTTTTTGGGACTTTTTACTGTATTGCATATTCAAAATGCGGGCATATCGGAACTATATTGTCAAAATTCTCCCACACGAAAATTCTGTAATAATCAGTATCTTGATTATATGTAATATCAGATCTTATAATCTCACCGGCCGTTATAGACTGCATATCAACAACAGTCATCTCATCATTTTTGTACTGTGCAAATATCAATTGTGCATCTTTAGATGAACATACCATTGTGCTGTTACCATTCTTTGCAATAAATGCACCATCATTGTTTGAATATTCATCCGTGTCTGTCCTATATACCTTAGCGCTGTTCTCTGATGCTACAACCGGATTTAAATCAGTCCCGATTTTCTGGGTAAATATAAAATCGCTTGCAGCGGCATTTAAGCCATATGCAACTGCTCCACTGGCAAACTGCTCCGCAGATGCTGCCATGCTTACCGTTGGATTTACAAATTCCTCACCCTTTTTGGTACCATTTTTAAGATACCAGCAATTTGTAAAAAGTCGATTGTTTATTTGCTAAAAGGATCCGCATTTTCTCCGGCGCTCTTTACAATAGCATTGCTGTAGCTATTATTTATATTAACCATTACACCATCAACACCATTAGCAACAAATCCTGCAGCATAATCTCCTGTTGCCTCAACATCAGCAAGATTCATACATTTTTCAATAGTTACCGTGCCTGTATCACCTGCAGTATTTGAAATAAGTGCAGCAGCATTACTTTCCATTTTGACTGCTCCGTCAATAATAAGATTTTTATGACTGCACCATCTCTGGCAGATTCAATCATTGAATTTCCGCGAAGAGTAATCTTATGGTTATTTCCGTCTATTGTTCCAGCAAAATTCATTAACTGCGGGGTGTTTCTGTTCCATTCAATATCCGCCATAAGCTTTGCACACGCTGATGAATCTGTGCTGTTTACTATATCGGCATAATTCTTGTAATCCGTAATGGTATTAATAAAATATATTTTTGTTCTGTTTCCTCTGGATCAAACGCAGTATATTTTACAATAGGCTTCCAGTAAACCTGAGCGGCTGTACGATTTCTCCACAGTCTACCTCATGATATATTATGTCTCCCTTATTTACATGTATTCCTTCTATCACATATGCTTGGAAGCCATTTTCATGATTTTGTTGATTAGTAAAAGTCCATTTCGCATCTGTCTCGTCATTTTGCTTTAACTGTTCATCATTTATTCGTATAGCTGCGGTTATGTCTGAACCGTTCTGATCTTTAGACGGATTCTCACGATATACAATGTCTTGCGTTGCACGTAGCGTTACGGTTCCCGAAAACGGCGCTTTCCACGCAATTGACGTCGTCGCGTTAACATCTCCCATTACAAAATGTTCGTTTACATATGAACCGTCCCATGAACCATAAATTTGGTTTGTCTCGTTCCAAGCAATCTGTGTATATTCACCGCTTGCCTTATCTTTCTTTAAATAATACCAGCCGTCATAACCTTGCAAACCGTTACTGTTTGTATACGCATCCGTCTTTTCATATTCCTTCCTTGTTGGATCAAATTCCTGCTCTATTTCCGTATATGTTATGACAGGTTTCCAGTATATTTCTGCACCAGTATTGTTTGTTCCGCAATCTACCTCGTGGTATATCATATCTCCTTTATTAATGTGAAGGTTTGTCACAGTATATGACTGATTTCCAGAACCATTATAACATGTGTTATCAAATACCCACTGTGTTTTTGATTGTTATCGTCTGTTAAAATTTCATTATTAAGTTTCAATACAGCGGTTACATCTGCTCCCGTAGGATTCGGTCCGTTTCGATATACGGTATTATCCTGAGCAGTCAGTGTTACCGTACCGGTATACGGTGCTTTCCAACCTACTACAGTCGGAGTATCATAACCGGGTACTATAAAATGTTCGTTAACACTTTCGCCTCCGATACCTTTAAATTTATTGTCCGTCCATGTCATGTCTATGTATGCGCCCTTACTGTCCTTTTTGTACATAAAATACCAGCCGTCATGACCTTGCAAACCGTTACTGTTTGTATACGCATCCGTCTTTTATATTCCTTCCTTGTTGGATCAAATTCCTGCTCTATTTCCGTATATGTTATGACAGGTTTCCAGTATATTCCTGCACCAGTATTGTTTGTTCCCAATCTACCTCGTGGTATATCATATCTCCTTTATTAATGTGAAGGTTTGTCACAGTATATGACTGATTACCTATACCGTTTTTGCAGGTGTTATCAAATACCCACTGTGTTTTTTGATTGTTATCGTCTGTTAAAATTTCATTATTCAATTTCATTGTTGCAATTACATTTTCACCTGTGGGTTTGGTCCGTCACGATACACAGTATTATCCTGAGCAGTCAGTGTTACCGTACCGGTATACGGTGCTTCCCAACCTACTACAGTCGGAGACATCATAACCCGGGTACTATAAAATGTTCGTCAACACTTTCGCCTCCGATACCTTTAAATTTATTGTCCGTCCATGTCATGTCTATGTATGCGCCCTTACTGTCCTTGTACATAAAATACCAGCCGTCTTTGCCTTGTTCTCCTTTGCAGGACGAATAGGCATCCGTTTTTATAGACAGATACCATATCCGCAGCAGACACGCTCACGGTGGCAGCCATGCACTGCATTGCGGCGATAATCGCCACTGATGTGCTTAAAAGCCGCTTTGCTAAACTTTGTTTCATAAAAACACTCCTTTTGTAATAAAATTTTATATAATTATTCTCTGATAATTATTCTACTTTATTGAATATGGCATTGCCGTATTCTCTCCTATTAGTTTAATATTTGTTATATCGTTTTCGTTTACTTCACAGCCTGTAATATTTATAACTGCAGAAACATTTTGTTTATATGAAAAATCTACACCATCTATTTGGGCTATGTTTGAATTTGATATTGTTATAGGAGATACATCTCTGTCGAACTCGGCATTGCTTTTTATAGTATTGTTAAGCATATACAGACCATTTACAGAATTTATTCTTATTGAACCATTTACACTCGGTACATCTATTGTATTATTTTCTATAAGCACTCCGTCTATGGCTTTTTGGTCGCCTTGCCGCGCATACCATGAATATATATTTAACGGACTATATTTTGAACTGATACCATCGCTCTTAACGGTATTATTCCTGAACGTAAGCGATGACGGGAACAGTCCTTCGTTAACTCCGCCGTGAATTTCATTTGCCGCTTCAGTTGCCGCCCCAACATTATTCTCCATATAATTGCCTTCAATAATCGAATTTTCAGATCTGATTATATATGCATGCCGTCTTGAATTGGTAAGTCTATTGTTTCTTACAATATTACCGTTATTAGCAGCATTCATATTGTATATTACAGTCGGATTACTCGCATCTTCGGTCGAAACAACTCCTTCAACTGTTCTATCCAAGGTTAACCTATACATTCCATTCTCGGTTTGCTCCACCTTTGTCAGAAAAGCTTTGCCTACCACTGCATGATTTGACACATCAAAAAACTTTATTTCATCGCCTATCTTACAGAACATATCTCTTGACGTTTCATAAGTATAATTATCAATTATTTTTACTATTTCACCGCAATATGCCTCTGTATTTATAAGGTCATCAAGCGAATTATTAAGATTACAATTTTCAATAATAACGCCAAATCGATTGGTTGACAAATGAATTCCGTCCGCTGCTGATGTTATAAGTGAATTTGGTGTTACTGACATTTCGCAATTCTGAAACACTATTCTTCCGTCACAATAAGCTACAGGCGCAAACATCAAAAAGCGCTCCATTAGTTTTTATCCCATCGAATGTAACATCCTTACTGTAGCTTACCGCCAAAAAATCCGGACGTCCGTCTTTGTTGTATTCTCCGAAATCATATGAGTTCCAGCGACTCTTAAACACAAAACGATCGCCTATATTTATGATAGGAATATACTGTTCAAGTGAATGCTTGAATGTAATCTTATATTCTCTGCCTTGTACATGTTCTATCGAATTTATCCAAAGTGCATCAAACGGCATAAATCTCGGTGATACATTCTCAGGCTGCATAATATAGCCAAAAATCCATGGTCCTTCTGTTGGATTTGTGCAATAATACTTCGCCCATGCATCATCTGCCGGAAGATGAATTTCCTCTGGAATGTCAATGTACAAAGCATTTTCATTAACACTTTTTTGATTTGATGGTTCCCCAACTTATTACTTCTTCGTCATACTTAACAGTCAAGTTTTTCACCTTAATATTTGTACATCCTCAATATCTATGAGACCATTTGTTGGTCTTTCGAATACGAGTGTACTTCCATTTCCATCTATCGTAAAATTATTTATATTATCTAAATCAAAAAGCGCAAATGAATCCTGCTTCTCATTTATTTTATATGTTTTCCCTGCCTCGAACTCCAGCTTAGACGGTGTGCCCTGTTCTGCCAACGCGACAGCTGCATTAAATGCAGCAAGAACCGCATCTCTGTCATATTCACTGTCATATGCACTGCCATCCCCTATACCACTGTAATCCTTCACATATACCGTCACCTGTGGTTCGGGATAGTTCGTCCCCGTTTCTATTATGATTAAATCTTCAAATCTTTTATACTCAACCGTCCACCCCGTTGTCGGCATTAGTGAACTGATCGGCACATACAACTTTCCGCCTAACAGTCTTGGAGTTCTCTCCAACATAAGATGTCCGTCACCATATTTTGCCAACCTATTATCTGCCTCGTATTCAAGCTGAATGTCACCTATGTTTAATCTATATCCTCTTGCCTCACCGCCTGCTATTTTTGCAATGTCTTCTATTGCAATGCTCGGATATTCGTCAACAAGCATAATAGGGCATTTCGTTTTTGACCGTCAAAACTTACCGTCATTATTGTTGTACTATCAGGAGCATCTATAAATGGTTCATAAACGATAGACTCACAAAGTGGAATAATCTCATTGCTGTTATTACAAACAAACATTTTCCTCTCAACATTTTCCGCTTTTTCAGTCAAATTGGTTCTGTATATTGAATTTGCATCAAGCTCAGCACATTGCACTGATACTAACATGCCATTGTCATAGTCATAGTCTGCTATCACTATAAATGCTTTCTGATCTGCACAGAACGCCGCACTATCAACTCCCTAATGCCGCAAATAATCCTTCTCCGTTTTTGTATTCATTGTCTGACTTATATACAACTTTTTTTCGCATCCGATATTCCCACAGGATATAAATTGTTACCTATATCCTGTCCAAAAGCAATATCCCCAGCGCTCTTATTTAAGTTGTATGCTATTTCTCCGCTTGCAAATCGTTTTGCTGACGCTTGTGTTCCTCGCGGTGTATTTATAACGGTTGTTTCATTTATCTTTGTACAATCCGATAGATAATAACTATTTTCACAATTAATAAATACACTTTCATCTGAATTTGCAAACGCATTTGCCGTATTGCCCATGCTGATGATTAAGCCATAATTATAGCTGCTTTTAATTTTTTAAAACACTATTCCTGCCAACATATCCAACGAAGCCTGCCGCACTATTACATGAAGAATAAATATTTGCAAGATTTGCACAGTTCTTTATGATTACACCTTGCTCCGCAGCATCTATATTTCCAATAAATGCAGCCGCATTGTTTTCTGCTCTCACTGTTCCATCAAGCGTAAGATTTTTTTTATGACGACACCATTTTTCGCCGATTCAATCAGTGAATTACCATGCAATGTAATCTTATGGTTATTTCCGTCTATTACCCCCTCAAAATTAATCAACTGTGGTGTGTTTCTGTTAAATTCAATATCAGTCATAAGCTTTGCGCAGGCTGAAGGATTTGTGCTGTTCACTATATCAGCATAATTCTTGTAATCTGTAATAGTATTAATGAAATATGTGTTTTGTTCTGCTTCATCAGAATCAAATTCGGTATATTCCACAATCGGTTTCCAATATACTCCGGCTCCGGTCATGTTTGTTCCGCAATCTACCTCATGATATAGCATATCACCTTTGTTTACATGAAGATTTGTTACCTTGTATGTCTGATTGCCATATCCATTATAGCATGCGTTATCAAATACCCACTGCATCTTTTGACCATTATTGTCTATTAATATTTCGTCATTAAGTCTTAATGTTGCAGTTACATCACTACCGTTAGGATTCGGTCCGTTTCGATAGACCACATCATCTTGCACTGACAAGTTTATGTTTCCCGAATAAGGCGCTTTCCAACAAAGAACTGCCGGTGTATCATAACCCGGACTTATAAAATGCTCGTTCACATACGCCCCGTCTAAGCTGTACTGATTTCCATCCCATTTAAGATATGTATATTTATTACTTTCTTTATTTCTTTTTAAATAGAACCACCCATTATAGCCTTGTACCCCATTACCATCCATGTATGCGTCTGCCTTTTTTATAAATTGTCTGTGTTTTGTCGGGTATTGTTTCTCTTGCCGTATACGTTATAATAGGTTTCCAGTAAATTGCAGCGCCGGTATTGTTTGTTCCGCAATCTACCTCGTGGTATATCATATCTCCTTTATTAATGTGAAGGTTTGTCACAGTATATGACTGATTTCCAGAACCATTATAACATGTGTTATCAAATACCCACCGTGTTTCTTTACCGTTATCATCTGTTAAAATCTCATTATTCAACTTCATTGTTGCAATTACATCTTCTCCTGTCGGATATGGTCCGTCACGATACACAGTATTATCCTGCGCAGTTAAAGGTTACAGTTCCTGTATACGGTGCGCCTCAGCCAATAACAGCAGGTGCATCATAACCGTGTACTATAAAATGTTCATTTATGTTTCTCCGTCCAAACCTTTAAAATGATTGTCCGTCCATGTCATGTCTATGTATGCGCCCTTACTGTCCTTGTACATAAAATACCAGCCGTCTTTGCCTTGCTTTCCGTTACAAGACGAATAGACATCTGTTTTTTATAAATAGGTAATGTTACTGACGCAAATACACTGCCAATAGTTATAATTTGTATAAGTGCCGACAAAACAATTAGATTGAAAAAATCCTTCTATAAATATACTTTTCATATGACACCATTCTAATTCTATAATATTTTACTTTATTGAGTACGGTATAGCTATATTTTCACCTATTATATTGATGTTTTTAATATTATTTTCATCAACATCGCAGGCTACAATATTTATTACCGCAGAAACATTTTGTTTGTAATCAAAATTCAAGCCGTCAATCATTTTAATGCTGGAGTTGCTTATAACAACTGGCTGAGTAGCTTCATTAAGCGGTTTATCAGCTTTTATTGTGTTGTTTAGCATATAAAGTCCTGTTACAGAATTTATATTTATTGAACCGTACATGCTTGGTACATCTATTGTGTTATTTTCAATCAACACTCCGTCTATGCAAGCCTGTTCACCGAGTTGTGCATTCCATGAATATATTTTCAGTGGAACGTACTTTGAACTGATACCCTCACTCTTAACTGTATTATTTCTAAACGTAAGAGCGGACGGCACAAGTCCCTCGTTGCTCGTTCCGTGAATTTCATTTGCAGCTTCCAATGCCGCTCCAGAATTATTTTCCATAATGTTATTTTCAACTATAGAACAAGCCGATCTTATGATATACGCATGACGTCTTGAATTTTTAAATGTACTGTTCTTTATAATATTTCCTTTATTTGCCGAATCAAGATTATACATAGAGGTAGGAGTATTGGATGTTTCTTGTGAAAGCACTTTATGCACCTTACGGTCAACTGTCAGTCTATAGCCGCCGTCTTCCTTCTTTTCTATTTCCTTTAGAAATGCAGTTCCAACAATTTCATGATTAGACGTATTAAAAAATTTTATCTCATCCCCTACAGAACAGAACATATCTCTTGATGTCTCATAAGTATAATCATTAATTATTTTCGTTATTGCACCACTGTATGTTTGAGTATTTATAAGATCATCAAATGAATTACCAAACTCACAATTATCAATAATAACTCCAAATCGATTACTTCCTAAATGGATTCCGTCTGCGCTTGATGTTATAATCGCACCGGGGCTAATGACATTTCACAATTTCTAAATATTATTCTTCCACAATTATTTGATATAGGCGCTAACATAAGTAAAGAATTTGTAGTTTTCACTCCTTCAAAGGTTACATCTTTACTGTAACTTACGGTCAAAAGATCAGGGCGTCCGTATTTGTTATATTCTCCGAAATCATATCAATTCCAGCGGCTTTTAAACGGCAAGTGGTCTCCTTTTTTATAAGCGGACAATATGTTTTCGATTGAATCCTGAATACAACCTTGTATTCCCTGCCCTGTACCTTTTCCACAGAATTTATCATCAATGCGTCAAATGGCATAAATCCGGGAATTTCTTTTCCGCATTCATAATATTAGCAAAATCCACGGTCCGTCAGATGGGTTTGAACAATAATAATGCGCCCATTCATCATCTGCCGGAAGAGGACTGTCCTCCGGAATATCTATATATATGGCATTTTCCTCCGCACTTGTTTCTTTAACCGTTCCCCAAATTATTACTCTTTCATCATACTTAACATTCAGATTTCTTACTTTAATATTTGTACAATCCTCAATATTTATAAGACTATTTGTCGGTCTTTCAAACAATATTGTACTTCCGTTGCCCTCAATAGTAAAATTATTTATATTATCTAAATCAAAGAGCGCAAATGCATCTTGCTTTTCATTTATTTTATATGTTTTCCCTGCTTCAAATTCAAGCTTAGACGGTGTCCCCTGTTCTGCCAGTGCAGCAGCCGCTTTAAATGCAGCAAGAACCGCATCTCTGTCATATATGTTTCCATCACCTACAGCGCCATAATCCTTCACATATATCGTCACCTGCGATTCAGGATAGGTTGTTCCTGTTTCTATCGTAATCAAATTATCAAATCTACGATAATCAACAGTCCATCCCGTCGTCGGAAGAAGTGAATTCAACGGAACATATAATTTTCCGTTCACGCTTTTGGGACTTCTGTCTAACATTAAGTGTCCATCACCATAACCTGCAAGACGACTGTTCTCCGTGTATGTCAATTTTATATTGCCTATCATCAGTGAGTTTCCATTTGTTTTACCACCTATTACGTTTGCCAGATTATTTATTTCCATACTCGGATATTCATTTACAAGAACTATAGGATAATTATATTCTTTTCCATCAAAGGTTGTTGTTATATTATCAAGATACTTAATCGTTTCTTCTTGACTGATACCATTAAAATCAACCTCAATCTTTCTTGGTTCATATACCGGTTCATCAAAATCCTTTATGGAAACATTTTTTCTTAAAATCAAGGTTCCATGAGTTGATGTATCGATTTGTGGTGAGCCGGATTTAACATTCCAAGTATACAGCGTTCTTGCAAAGCCTATCATTTTGGAAGCGTTTGCCAGAACATCAAAACCCATTTCCATATTTTCATGAGGTGTCACTGTTTTAAAAGGAAACGACAACTCGGCAATGTAATAATCATCCGATTTTTTTTGCCGCGCCGTTCATTTTACCGACATCATAATTACTTGCCGTTAAGGCAGAATCAAATCCAATACGAAGCTGGTAATCATCATCAAAATACTTTGTTGTACGCATGCAATTCTCATCGATAAAAAAAATTCAACAGAATCATTTTCCCACGGAGAGGAGTCCATATTACTGAATTGTTCCGAATAAACTTTAGCAAGAATATATATATTCTTATCATCCCAAAGGACTTTAAACCACCCTTTATAAAATGTATTATCTCCTCCCAAAATATTATCTAATACATTATAGTTTGTACTATTCCAGATATTATCTATTTCTCCGTCGATAACAGGTGTTCCATATGCCGCTTCTGCTACTTTAACTTCCGTCTTTTCGCTAATATCCTGCTGTTTCGCAAAAGCCGAAGCTGTGCAAACAAACATTGCCAGCATTAAAATCAGCGCGGTAATCTTCTTATTCAAATAAACCACCTCCCAGCTCTAACTGTGTCCGGAATCTCACATTCTTCGGGATATCCGTAAAATACCGATATTCCGTCATAAAGTATTATCATTTTATCTGCCGCCCAAAAAGTGATTTTCCCGCCAATTTTGCGGCATCTCTTACAGGTATCTTGTCATCATTTGTGTACTGTTCTAAAATTACGGTTGACTTATTACCGAATACTTTTTTTTACATCAGATTTTGCTATATAAGATGTCCCATTATTCACCGTAATATTAACATTTCCAACACTTGTACCATTATTACAAAGTTTACCTGTAGTTGTATCAATAATCATGCTGTTTTTTAGTTTCCATTTGGTTGTTTCAGAAAGCACATCACCCTCGACATACATAAGTTTTTACATCTGTTATATCAACATTGTCGTTCCAGTCGTCTCGCCATTTATTAAATACAAATGTCAGTGTGTCTCCGGATTTTACCTTTGCCATTGCATTTATATTATTAAGGAAATAGACTTCATCATATTTATCATCCCATCTCAGCGATTGCTCGCTTCCTACGCGGTTTGACCAAAGAATACGCCCGTTTAAATAGATTTTTGTCAAAACACCATCAGAAGCCGAATCAATATTGAGCAGTCCACCTAATTTCAAAATACCGTCCTCCGGAAGTTTTATATCAATAATTGCGTTTGTTGTTACTCCAGGTCCCACCTTTGTTTCACTTACATAATCTTTTTCTCCAGAAACTCCACTTTCCCATCTTTGTGATGCACTATTATATATCATAGGAACCTTAGAATATTTTTCACTGTATATCCCGACTTTATCAGTTTTTGATTTCTGAATGAACGAACTAAGCGAATATTCCTTCTGTACGGTATATTTTTCACCAGCACTTGTATCGCACGTCTTAAATAGTTTACCCATATATTTAGTCGCATCACAAGTCCATTCGCACCGATTAAATCCGGCATATTCGTTTACGCCTACTTCCACATCAATATAATCATCCTTTTTTGTGCAAAAACACCAATATCAAGCGTATTTGTTTTCCGGAACAATTAGCTGTTTCCAAATCTCTTCATCATTTTTGAATACTTTTTATAATATTGCCAAAGCCTGTTGCGCTATTTGATGTTACAGGAGCATATACGATATCGCCCCATTTCTCCGATTTTAAACCTCTTTACAACTGAATATTGGTCACTCGGCATTACCGCTTGATCGCTCACAAACGCAACCCCGTCATCTGCCATGTATCCGTCTGCTGATTCGGAAAATTCAAGTTCCTTCATTGTATCATCACGTTTCTGAAAATAAACCGGATCAAACTCATCACGAATATATTCATTTGAAGTGTAATTTACGGTCGGATACCATTCAGTAGCATCATAATAATTATGCTGCCCACAGTTAATTACAAAATGTAATTTATCTCCCACCGCAAGTGACGCTGTTACATCATACTCCGCCGAAGCCTCATCGGAATCTATACTTCCACTCCAAATAACACGGCTATTTTTTTAGAATATTAAGCTTTACACCATCTCCAAACGTTGAATCTCCTATATTATCCGGCGCGCGTTTTACAACTCCCTTTAATTGAACAGTTCCTCTCATTGGCGAAACAAACATTATCTCATAGTCTGACGCTCCGCCGGGCGTTGCATAGACCGTAGTAAGCATTGGATATTCTCCGCTTTGAGATATCCACCTTTTGTTTCCGTTTGCTTCTACATTATAGATAAGCTCTTCAATCTGACCGCTTTTACTTTCACAGAAATAAAAACAATTAGCTCCTGTGTTTCAGAAAATGCCGCCGTATACGAGGCTATGCTTGGACTATCCGCTGCAAAACTACATGTTGAACAGAAAATAACCAGCATTATCAATATACAAACAATTTTTTCATGCCATACTTCCTTTCTGCCATTACGGCTATAGTAAAGTCAATCTTTTCTATTTAACACTGTATAAATTATGCTTTACTATTGGATTTATATTTTTACCATCGCCATTGATTATCATTAGACTAAGCTCACAATCCTTATAATCTTCATAAACAAAATCAATATCAAATGATAATATACATCCGCTTCCTTTGGAATTTCCGCCAACAAATGCAGCCTCAGAAAGTTTCACCATGGTACCGTTTTTATCATAGAACGCAAGATACGCGTTTGATTTCTTTTCAAGTATTCCTGCGTCATAAAAAGACATTCAATACGATTACCATTGTTTATTTCAGAAATATTTAGTATTTGTTTATCATTCGCTGTAAATTTTGCCGTTTGGATATATTCAACCTGCGGCGTCCAAAACACAGCAGCGCTTGTTGGATCCTTTGCTGAAACGTCAAAGTATATCATATCTCCGCATCCAACATCTACCATAATATCATGTTTAATACCTTTACTTTCGTCTATCTGGTCACCGGTATTGTTTCTTGCCAAATACTCTTGCCGTCTATTATTATTTTTAACTGTTGTCGCGGCGCCTTTTCCTATTTTGAAGATGTTTGTTCCTGTTGTAAGTCTCACTTTTCCCGCCATAGGCGCTTTTCCAGCCTATACATGCCGAAAGAGTAGGTTGAATTATTCCCTGCTGTGTTATATAACTTGTCACATTGCCCGAATTATCCTTTGCTGCATAATAATTGTCAAGCCATGATAGTTCGTCATATACTCCCGTAGCATCATTATATTGCAAATAATACCATCCATCTTTGCTCTGTTGTCCAAATGAGGATTGCATACTAAATTTAAGATCAGAAGTTTCTATCAATTTGTTTGTATAAACATTTCCTTTTCTATATACTCCATTATCTGCTGTTCGGGGTACAGGATATTTGTCTTTTGGATCTGTAAGCTTTTGTCCAAAAGCATTACCAAGATTATATGTAACATCGCCGTTTGTAAATTCTTGTTCCGTTTTTGATATACTTATCTGTGGATTAACAGGGGTTCCGTTTGCTTTTGCACTATCCTTGAGATAATAACAATTTTCATAAATAATTTCTGATAACTCGTTAGAATTTACAAAGGGATTTGCACCGTTTTCATTACTTGTTACCGAGCCATAATTATAACTATTTTTAATACAGAGCTTGTCATTTTCACCTATCCATCCGACAAAGCCTGCCGCATTATTTCCTGATGCTTTTATTACTGCTGCATTTCCGCAATTTTCTATTATTATATTATTATTTGCATCAACATCGGTATTGCCGATAAATGCCGCTGTATTATTACTGCCGTTTACACTTCCGTCAATTATGAGATTTTTATTATAACTTCACCTTTTGCCTTTTCTATAAGCGTATGTCCTTTTAGAGTAAGCTTGTGATTATTACCATCGATAGTTCCCGTATACTCCTCAATAGGTCTTGTATTTCCACTCGCCTTAACATCAGCCGTAAACTTTGAATATATTGGTTTATCTGTTGTAGCTATAACGTCTGCAAGCGCATTAAGACCATCTGTCGAATCTATCAGATATGGGTTCTCCTGACTGCCATCTCCCTCAAGATGATATGGCTCCATATATGTATACGTTATAATCGGTTTCCAGTAAATTGCCGCACCAGTATTGTTTGTTCCGCAATCTACCTCGTGGTATATCATATCTCCTTTATTAATGTGAAGGTTTGTCACAGTATATGACTGATTTCAGAACCATTATAACATGTGTTATCAAATACCCACCGTGTTTCTTTACCGTTATCATCTGTTAAAATCTCATTATTCAACTTCATTGTTGCAATTACATCTTCTCCTTTCGGCTGTGGTCCGTCACGATACACAGTATTATCCTGAGCAGTTAAGGTTACAGTTCCTGTATACGGTGCCTCCCAGCCAATAGCAGCAGGTGCAGCATAACCGGGTACTATAAAATGTTCATTTATGTTTCCTCCGTCCAAACCTTTAAAATGATTGTCCGTCCATGTCATGTCTATGTATGCGCCCTTACTGTCCTTGTACATAAAATACCAGCCGTCTTTGCCTTGTTTACCGCCGCATTCATTAAATGCATCCACTTTTTAAATACTGTTTTTCTTTCAGTATCAGGCTCCGGCGTTGCGGTAGCCTCTGGAGTGGCTGTTGGCTCTATCGTTGGTGTCACTGTCGGGTCAGGCTTTTCTGCATCAAAATCTGTATATTCAACAACAGGTCTCCACCATATCGTCGCAGCACCGGGATTTAACCCGCAATCTACTTCGTGATACAATATATCGCCTTTGTTTACATGCACATTCGCTATTGTATAATTTGTTTTACTGTTGTTTTCATTTTTGTTTTATCAAATACCCATTCCGCATCCGTTCCATCATCTTTCTTTATTTTTTCATTATTTAGCTTTATTGAAGCAACAACATTATCTCCGCCATCATAGGAAGAAACTCTAAACATATCATCTGTCATCTTAAGCGTTACCGTTCCGCTGTAAGGTGCCTTCCATGCCAATACTGCAGAAGTATTATATTGAGGAGTCATGTGAATAAAACTAATAGTAGGAGTGCCTCCTTTCCCAAAACTAGCCTGTTCAACGCTCTCATCCCACGGAAGCTCTGTAAGTTCTCCGCTGTCACCATTTTTGCTATAATAATACCAGCCGTCATATCCCTGCTGTCCATTACATTTCCTATTGATTCCGTCATTTTGTATCTTGTTTTCTTCTCAGATACTGATGTTTCGTCTGCTGATACACTCACTATGCCACCCATACATTGCACTGCAGTGACAACAGTCACCATAATCGTTACTGTCTTTCTTAATAAATATCCTTTCAAGATTCATTCACCTCACTCATAAACAACTAATATTCTTGTGTTATTGTTTGCTCCCACAGCTGCAAAAACACTATTACCTCTTTCTATATCATTAAAATTAATTTTTTCATACTGTCTTCCTGTCCATTTGTATATAGCTTCCGATGTATTTCCTATATATTTACTTCCTTTTGAAGTGGGTCCCGAATATTCATCTGGCTTTCCGCTGACAATAACATTTGATTCTGAAACAAATACAGACTGTCCATAAATACATCGCTGACTACTGTTAGCTGTATCAAAATCTATAAGAACCGGTGAATAATAATCTGTATCTTCCAAAGAATGCTGTATCCACATATCATCACATCGTCCCTTGCTATCCCAATGCACCTGAACAATATCTCCAGGTCTCACCTTCCGTAAACTTTGCAAATCATAATTTTTATTCCTTTTTCTTCATCCACTATCGCTATTTTAGCGTTTATTGTTGACGCTTCTGATAATTTAATAGATTTAAGCTCACCTCTTTCATTCCAACCCTGTATCTGATAGTTTTCTTCTCCTTCTTCCTCGTCATAAAACATATCTACTTCGTTAACTGCTATCATTTCGTGACCTGCTCCAATAAGATTACCACCAGTACTATAGGCATATCTTATTAAAATATATTTGACTCCGCCATTTTCTGCAACATCATATAACGATACCTCATAATTATTTTTATTTGAGACAAAATCCGATTGTAAAACCCATAATAGTCCATTATTGTTCATTATTTGTTTATAACTATCATCTTCTTTGGATATGTTTGGTATATAGAATATTTTTTGCATCAGGCTCTACAAAATATCTATCATCTAAAACTTTATCATGAGTACACAACATAGTACGTTCATCATCCAACGAAAATTTTTGAGCATCATATCCCTGCTCCGGTAAAATTATTTCTTTAAGTTCACCATCTACTTCTGAATACTTAATAAGCCCCTGCATATTTAATTTTTCTTTTATTTCATTGCTAATATTTTGTATTTTTATCTTTTTTAGAATTTATACGTATTGAATCCTTAACCTCAAACTTTTTAAATTTCCTTTGTTCATCAAACAACTTAATCCAAATAGCATCACTTCCATCATCCTCTGTGTATATTGAGCTATCTATAAGAAATGCAACCTGTTCTCCTCCGCTACGGCTATCTAAATATGCAATATTCCCTCTTGAATCAAGGTAAAACACTCCCGATATTCCTGCTTCTATCTTAGGAATTTTGTTTTTACTTTCCAGATTCTTGCAATAGCTGCTTGTTATATATTCTTTTTCTCCAATAGTCACGCGAAATTTGTTATCATTAGAATCTTTATGTATTGATTTTATAGTTCCTTGTATTTTCTGATTACTTATTCTACACTTTATTACTTTTTCATTATCATCATTTTCAGAGATTGCTATCAACAGCACATCATCTTTATTTATATCGCTTAATTTTACTTCGCCGCTGTCATTGTAAATACGATAAAAGCTATCACTCAATTTCAGTTGCTTTTCATCGAATTGAATGATATTTTCTCCTCTTCTTCATTTACTGAATATGCAACCCGAGTGATATACTCTGTAACAACAACAACTTCATATACATTATCGTCATCATTATCAATAAACTTTATATCAGCCATATCTAAATACGGCAATCGCTCCAGCTTTTCGCCACTTATATGGTCAACCGCTTTGCCATTATAAATCATATCATAGGTTACATCCATATTAATATTGCGCTTACGATTATTTTGATCATAATATCTAACTTTGATTTCATCAACATCTATAATATCTTCATCAGTAACGGTTATCATCTTATTTTTGATGTTTCTTGAATATATAATATTTTGCCTACCGAGTCTCCTTTTTGGAATTTCAACATAACATTCCACATTACATCCCAAATAATCATCTGTCAAATGTTTATCATCACAATGTATTTCTGTTCCAATCTTTACATTTCCTTCTCCAAGACCGTTATCACGATTAAGAGATGTAGCTTCATTTTGACTAATAATACCTTTTACTCGATAAATATTACGTTTTCAGTTAAAAAAAGTATATCCTTCAACTGTTTTATAATTTATATTATTTCCTACGGATCCCGCTATTTCCAAAACATCTGCATGTAATGCTGTATATATTATATTTGCCACATCTATACGACGGGAAATATTTTCATTTGCAACAGCCTTTCCTTTAAGTAAACCAAGCATATTGCCTATGGTTATATATCCACCGGATAGCCACCTTGAGATTGTGCGCCAGCATCTCCGCCTAAAGCAGTTACAAAGGTTTTAATAAGCTGTATATTAGTAACATAATCATCAGGTCCAAATTTCTCATTATCATAACCTGACATGTAACCGTTACGAATCGCTGTCTCAATATATGCACGGTCATAATCACTTACATCTGTAAAATGAGGTGAAGCATCTTTTGTTTCGCTAATATTAAACATCTTACAAATAATTTTTTTGCAAGCTCGCTCCTTTTTAACTGGCATTTCATCCAAAAAAATCCGGTTTCTGAATCAATCTCCATTAGTCCAAGTGCTTCTAAAAGTTTAACTATTTTTGTGTCTGCGCTGTCTTTAAAAGTTTCTGTACTATTTGCTGCTTCTATACGTGGGACAGATATCATGGAGATTAGAAGCAAAACTGCCATACAAAATGATAGTAATCTATATTTCATTTATTTTCCCTCCTGATTATATACCGAATTTTTCCATACACCTATGAATTATGACTGCCGCTTCTGCACGTCTTGCATTTTTCTTAGGCGCAAACATATTATCACCAATACCACTTATAATGTGGTTTCCCGAAAGCACTTTTATTGGATATTTTGCATATTCGGATATGTCATTATCATCTGCAAAAAGCTCTCCAACATCTGATATTTCAATGCCCATTTTTTTCTATCGTCCTATATACTATTGCCGCCATATCTTCTCTTGTTATATTAATTCCAGCTCCAAACTCGTCATCTGATAACCCATAAATAATTCCCATTTCTACTGCACAGCAAACATATGGTGCAAACCAATCTCCTGAATGTACATCATTAAATGACACACTTGCTTGGTTAGTGCCAAGGTTGAAGGCTCTGCAAATTAGTGTGACAAATTCCTCTCGAGTTATATTTCTGCCTGGTTCAAATTTTTCATTAGAAATTCCTTTGACTATTCCTTTTGCATTAAGCTCCCTTAATTGCATCGGCAGCCCAATCATATCCTGCAAGATCATTAAAAGTATCACTTTTATTATCTTTAATGTTTCCTTGAATTAAACTGTTGTTAGTTGCAGAAGGAATAGTTATCTGAAATCCCGTTCCTGAGCCACTTCATCCCACTTGAGCCACTTCATCCACTTGAGCCACTTCATCCTCCAGAACCATTTCCTATACCAGTTCCGCTTTTTTGCTTTAATTAAAGCATCATTTACAACCTGAATAAATGTTTTTATGTCACTAAAATTTGTTTGGGCTGACTGCCTTTTAACGTCGGCCATTGCTGCATCTAAAATATTAGTATTGGTTTCATTTTTTAAGTTGATTCATTTCATTTTCCAAAATATCTGTATTTGATAAAATCAGTTCGTTTAATTCCATATAATGAGTAGTGTTTGCAAACCTTAAAAACATACTGTTTCTGATTGCTTTATAGAATTCACCATAGTCATTAAAGCCTCCCTTAGGCATGTTTGAATATACATTTGTAGCTATCCATTCCTGATCCTTAGCACTTAGTTTGCTAAATCGTTCAGTATTTGCTATCGCATTTTTTTTTGACAAACAAAGCTTTTGAGTTAATATCGAACTCATATATCAAATCTTTTAATTCTATAGCATTTGCCCTATTTGCGAGAACTGTATAAATTGAACCATTAGCAATTTCAACCACATTTTCTGTCGTTACAGAAGACTTATAACTATTTGCAGAAATATTAATTTTATTCTTTGTTGTCAAATCCTGTTTATTATATAAGTCCAATTGCACACCCATATTATTATATATTTTTATTGAATCCTCATCAGATGTCATAAAGTCCAAAATTCCTTTACTACTTTTAATCATTTCATTTATACTTTCAGTTTTCTTTGTCTTATTGAAATACGGCAATTCAAACGAAACTACTGGCACATCTTCATCAGCCTGAAATAAAACTTCCATTTCAAATAAATCGGCAGAAATTTCTTCATCATAGAATTTAATATTGTTTCTGAAGCTACCCTCTGCATCAGGTGTAATAATCCTCATATATCTTATGTCTAAAGGATTTTCCTTGTTTCTCGCCATAATCGTAATCGGTCTTTTTATCAGAAAAACTTCCTTCATAAAATAGAGTCTGATCCTTTATTTCACATCGGGAAATGTTTAATTTCGAATCGGCGGAATACCTAATGCTTGAAAAGGCGAAAAAATCAATAATGACGTTGATATTAACATAGTTAACACAATCAATCTTTTTTTGTTGACATACTCATCTTTAATAGTCCTCCCTATTTATTTTAGTACATATTCCCTAATTGTACCTTTAAATCTATATATTAATTATAACTTTTTAACAGAGAATACACAAGTGATAAAAATATGGTGTTTGGGGGGTAATTACATAATACTGCTTTTAGTAAAATATAAACAACTTTGAATTTCAATAGCATCTATTCTCTTAAATCCAAACTACCGTTTGGGTGAAACTACGCTAATGCAAGGATACTATCTGTATTTTTAAGCTTTTTCTATCTATTTATTGTTATTGAATATTACCCATATATAAATTCCAATCGCTATTACAATAGAGAGTACAAAAATTAACAGAATCCAATATATCATACTAAAATCTTCCTTGTTCAAGAGCAACAATTTTTACAGGAGAATATCCTGAATTTACAGCGTCCGCGCGGCTTTTAAATTAAACACGGTTTTCTCTGCCGGAAGTGTATGACAATCGGGACGGTGAAATTTCTTTGAGTTTTTATTGCCGATATAATTTCCCTCTTCATATTCTACCGCCGTTTCGTTTGTCTGTATATCCTCATTCTTTACGGTGGTAACAGTAATGTTATCGCCGTCGCTTATCATAATTATATCGCCTTGCAGGTCTGTTCTGTACACCTGCACATCTGCGTCCCTTAAACGGATCAAAACGGCTTCCGTAGGGTGTCCGTATAAATTATCTTTCCCGACGGATATAACCGCATATTCAGGCATTACCTCGCGTAAAAACGGATATGATGTTGATGTGTCCGAGCCGTGATGACCGACCTTGAGAACATCAGATTTTAATAATCCTCTGTCTAACAGCGTTTGTTCTTCCTCACGCTCCGCGTCGCCCGTAAATAGAAAAGACTTATTTTGTGCGTTACCTTTAAAATAATTGATGTGTTATTGAGATTATCCGCATTATCAGGGCAAGCAAGAATTTCTACCCTTGCGCTTCCAAACGGAAAACTCTCGTAATTTTCAGGGTGCATTATTTCTGTATTTTGGTCTGCCGCCTTTCGCTTGAAATTCTGATATGCCTTGCTGTCCGCCTCCGCAGAAGGAGCATATACTGCGCTAACGGGCATTACGGAAAGCGGAGCGGACAAACCGCCGACGTGATCTTCATGCGCGTGAGTGCATACCATATAATCTATGTTATCAATATTCAGCTTTTTAAGATAAGCGACAATCAAGCTGCTGTCTGCAACATTTCCGCCGTCAATCATCATTGTATCATCACCGCATTGTAATACTGCCGCGTCCGCTTGCCCGACATCTATAAAATGTACGGTTAATTCTGATACAGGTGTTTCGGTAGGGCTTTCGGTAGGCTGTACGGTTACAACAGGTGTCGGCTCAATCGTGGGTGGTGGAACGTTAGATGTTGATGTGCAACCTGTAATTAGACACAAGACACAAGCTAATATTACCGCAAATACTGAATTTCTTTTCATAAGCAACCACCTCACATATTTTAATTTATATTATTACTTATAAATTTTTTCTTTTAATTCCTCTATTCTGCGGTGTTTATAACTTGTCGCCATACTCTCAATACAATTCTTTTTAAGTTCTTCTATATACTGTTCAAAAATGCGTGTTTATATCTTCATTGTTTAAGATTAAATTTGAGATAAATAAAAAAATTGTACTGCTAACTTGTATTGGAATTTGTGTTGATACCATATATATAAAACGAGTAAGTATAATTTCCTCCGCCTTATTGGGATTATATGGGCTCATTTCCTCAATTTTTTTTCTCTATTGCTTCCTCAACTGTTATACCTTGCAATTTGCTATATTCTTTTATTTTCATAGCAAGGGGCGCTAATTTTACTTTGATTTTTTCCCCGTAACATATTTTAGGCGGTATTTCCATATCTTTATCCGATTTGGCACTGCTCACGTTAATTGTTTTAACGATGTCATTATATGTCATTTCAAGCGTTTCAAAAGCATTATCTATACTAAATTCATCGTTTATTGTACAGCATATAAGCAGGGATATAAGAGAAAAAATAAGCTCGTTTTGCTGTCTGTTATCTAAATTGTCTATACATACTATTACATACCATAATAGTATGATTGCCGCGTCAAAAGGAACTTTGTTAATTGCGCAGCATAATACCCGATTTAACATTATCTCAACAGACAAGTTATCAATCACGCTAAATTCGTTAAAAAAATCTACTGTTTTGTTTGTTGGTTTGAATTTTAATTCTTTCATTTTGTTTTACTCTTTTTATTATTTCATCTTCAATAATTATCCAAACATATAATTACATTAAACCATTTATAATATATATAATCCGAAAGTATTATTTGGTCAATCTAACAGTTGTTTTAAATGGTAAAAAAATATGTTAAAAATTTATACAAGCAATTCTTATTAAGTTAAAATTTATACAAGTGGTGTTTTATTTGGATTTTGATTATGCTACAATAGGTAAACATATACAACAATATCGTTTTGAACTTGATAAAACCCAAGAAGAAATTGCAGAAAAGGCAAATATAAGCAAAAATTACTTATCTAAAATTGAAACAGGTAAATCCGCCGGTCGATTAGATAAATATTATAGTATTGCAAAAGCATTAGGCGTAACTATTGATATGTTGATAGATAACACATCAAATAGAGCTTCTTCCGACAACCAGCTATTCTATAATCAACTACTATCGTTAATTTCTTCTTTATCACTTAATCAGCGAAAATGTTGATTGAATTTATTGAATTACTCCGTAATCACAACGGGGAATACTTGTAAGACAAGGTTTTATTTTAAGAGCCAATTGAACCGACCCCCAAAAGTTAGACCAAAAAATCTAACTATTGGGAGGTCGGTTTTTTCATGGCAAAATATAGTTTTGAATTTAAAATGGAGGTTGTGCAGGCATATCTAAATGCTGAAGGTGGGTATAGATATTTAGCAAGTAAATATAACATTCCTGCAAAGAGGAGAATTGAAGAATGGGTACACGCATACAGAGAATTTGGTGAAGAAGGGTTAATGCGTTCGAGACAAAATAAGAAATATACTTTTCAATTTAAGCTTTCTATGGTAGAATTGTATCTATCAAGTGAGGTCTCATATCAGGAATTAGCACTATCACAAGAAATTAGTAATCCATCATTGATTGTAAAATGGGTCAATGATTTCAGAATTGCCGGACCTGATGCTTTGAGACCTAAAAAAGAAAGGTCGTAAGAAAACATTGGATATAAGAGAATGTAAAAAGCCTTCTAAATATGACGGAGAAAAACCCGTGGATACAAGTGCCGAGCATGTCAAAGAACTTGAAGACGAACTACTTAAACTTAGAATAGAAAATGCATATTTAAAAGAATTGAGGAGACTGCGTTTAGAGGATGAAACTCTTCTGAAAAAACACGAGAATTGTCCACAGTCTCCGAGGACAGTTCAAATTAAAAGACATTCTCGCAGTAGTCGGTTTTCCAAAGGCAACATATATGTATTGGCGAAAACGATTTGACAGAGAAAATCTGATAAACAGTTGGAGGATGAAATCACTAAAATCCATATAGAAAACAAGGATTACGGTTACAGACGGGTATATAGAGAATTACGAAACAGAAAGATTTTTGTCTTGAATTGTCAAGTCAAATGCAACGATATATCAAAATAAACTTCAAAAGGCGATTTCCAGTTCAAGCATTTGCGTGGACGCTGATTTAAAATAAGCGCTTTATCTCTAATTAATGATGGTTTAATTTCTGTCAAATCCTGTTTTTAGGAAAATATTCGCGTAGAAGTCCATTAATATTCTCATTAGTACCTCTTTGCCATGGTTGATGTGGTTCAGGAAAATAGAATTGCACATCATTTAGAGCTTTGCTGATTTCTTCATGTCGTGAAAATTCTTTACCCCTATCAGGTGTAATTGTTTTTGTTTGACTATCTTTTAACATATGAATTATCGCTTGTTTTACACTGATAGAATCTTTTTTTGCTACTTTTTCGCACAACAAATAACGACTCTTTCGGTCAACAAGCGTTACTAAACACGCTTTTCCTGTTACGCCTGCAACAGTATCAGCTTCCCAATCGCCTATTCTCTCTCGTTGATTTGCTTGTTCTGGTCGTTCTGAAATGTGATGACTAATTTTAATTTTGCCTCTCGTTTCAATACAACCATTTTTATGTCTGGTTTTTTCCTCTATGTCTTAACTTTCTTGCAACTCCACGTTGACCGGGAGATAATTTTCCTTCTTCTAAAAATCCTCGATATATTCCACGATAAATTGTAGCATAACTAATTTGTATAGGATTTTTCTCATGTTTTAAACGAAATGAAATTTGCTCTGGAGACCATTGATATTGAAGAAACAAGAATTGAACAGTTTTATGAATATCTGCATTTAATAACAATGGTTTTCTACCACATTTGCGTCTGCGAATTTCATATTGCTTTTGTGCGTATGATGGCGAGTAAATGCCTTCAGTATTAGTATTACGTTTAATTTCACGAGATACCGATGATTTATCTCTCTGCAATTCTTTGGCTATAAAACTAATTGTTTTTTCTTGTGCAAGAAAAAATAGTATCTTTTCTCGTTCTTTTGTGGTAAAATGTTTGTAGTGGCTCATGGGAATCATCCTTTCAATAATAGTCGTTGCAATTCTATTATACTGGATTTTTCCCTTTGAGTCATTATTTTTTACTTGTTTCACTTATATTGTAAATTCAAGAGAAAAAATCAAGTATATGTTCTTTTCTCTCAGATAACATTACTTTATAAAAATCCTTCTGGAGTTCTGTTATTGATGGAGTGCTGTCTATAATCTCAAAAATTTTCTCCATATCTATACGGCTTGTAATTCTTTTCAGTGCCTCATTGCATTCAGCAAATTCTGCCGCAGATATGAATTTAAAGTAGTTTATTTTCTTGCCATTATAAGTAATGGCAGACAGCGGCATATCGAAAACTCTATGATTTAATTCGTTTTTATCATTTAAAACCGCTTGCATAATGCTCTCATCTGCCTGTGGATAAAGACTGCTGCCGCAGTCAAAAACCGGAGCAAGCGATACCTCATCAGTATTTGCATTGTACAAAATCCCCAGTTTCCATTATGTCTGTCCCAATTTCCAATAAGCGCATCAACAATAAACGTATCCCAAAATCTTGTTTTTAGCAATTCAGAGTCAATTGAAGTTTGCGCCTCAATTGTTGAAAGTATATCAGCAAGGTCTATACCATAGCCATTTCTTTCAGAATCTATAATCCTGTTTTTCAAAGAAGCAAAATCCTGAATAGTAATACGGGTTTTGTAAAATCCTTGCATGCAACAACGATTTTTTTTTTCCATTGCTTGTATATGTCCCAAGTATCGTTTCCTGAACAGGTATTCCGACAGACTCAAAAAATCTTACAACCAATATATTCACTGATACAACTGTTTGTATAACTTATACCTTTATTTATAGTTGGAAATGGCGGAAACTTGAGCATATACTGTTCTCCGTTATACACAACTGCAATTTTACTGCCATTTGCCCCTGCATAAGCTTTTATTTTTCTTTATTGAATTTGTAAAATCAATCATACATTATCCTCCTTTTTCATTCTTAAATATTTGCTGCGCAAATACCATGCTTGCTCACTTGATATAAGGTTCTCAACCTCCGCATAGTTTATGTCCGCATTAAGTTCACACCAATATAAATCCCAGTGAATATCGTTTTTGCCGCTATCTACAATTTCCCATGATTTCTTCATATTGTTAATCGAATTCTTCAAATCTTTTGGTAATCCGCACTCATAATGTGCCTCATTAATTGGCATGCCTGTATCAGGATGATATTCGCTATTATCAAGCCTCATTATTTCTCCATAGAACGGTTTAAAGCTCTGGCAATTTGCTGTATTGTCTTTGCATTACATTTTTCAATGGTTGTCTTGCCTGAGCATATATCTATAACAGTAGTCTTCGGTATACCACTTGCTTTTGAGAGCTGATATTTTGTGATGTTTTCAAGGTCAAGTAAATTTTGCAGCGTCATTTTCTAATCATCCTTTCAATACTATTGCTATCTACAAACATTATATCGGAATACCGACTGAATGTCAATATATTCAGAATCTTTACGTGCATACTATAAATACAAAAAACAGATAATCTCATCACAGAAATCATCTTTTATATATTTCTATTAAATTGTCCGCAACAGTTTGAGTCCTGTACAAATACCCCTGACAGTAAATGAAACGCCGGTTATTCAGAGGGTATCCGAAACCCTCAAAAACCGCATAAGAAAGCGTGACGAGCTTACTGACAGTAAAATCGTCACGCCGTTTTGGTACTCCCCGACCAGAGTCGAACTGGTGACTAACCCTTAGGAGGGTTTATTATATCCACTTAACTACGAGAGCAAAACACTATTAACATACCAATATATTATATAATATTTCAAAGCCGATTTCAAGTATTTTCTTATTTCTTTCTTGCAATCACGACAAATCTTTCATTTGACGTATGATACGCACACGTTGAAAGTGTTATAAGACTATCGCCGTACACTGTATTTACACCTGTATCATAAAACGAACGTGACTTTGCCTGAGTGACATATTCATTAAACCGCTCCTCCGACTCTATATCCGCATAATTGTAATACTTAAATTCATTACTTGCACCGACTTTAGTCGTAAACGCATACACAATCTCATATTCGCCCTTATCGTACAAAGTATCATACATTATATTTTTATGAGCGTCATAAAAGCTTTTATCCTCATAATCGGCAAGTGACGCAAACATTGTACCGTTCTTCATATTATGTGCATAAATAATTTTATTCACCGATTCGTCATTCGACTGATAATCGAGAAAAGGTATACCGCTGAATTGATATTCCTTATTAAAATTCTTATGCAAATAAAATTCATTGTCGCTATACTTTACCACAGGATAATCGACAGGTGTATCGGGAATTTTTATCCACCCTACCATATCATTATTCTGCTGATACAACGAATAATAGCATTCAAGCATACCGTTATCCGCACGTTTATCAATATAACCGTCCGTTGCGTCTGCACGTTCCGTTTTCTCAACCACTTTTTTCAATTCATCAAAACCGCTTTCAGCCTTATGTGAATCATAAAAATATTTTCCGAGATAACCGCAGCACCCTACAAATATCAAAACTAAAAGGACCTGTATGACAGTAAGTCGTTTTTTTCACTATCATACACGCCCTTTCACTTTAGTTTAGTTGTTTTTCTCTTTTTAATTTCGATAAACACAAATGCACCTGCCGCAAGAATACCGACTGAAACCAATGCTACGATAGGAGTGTTGTCCCCTGTCTTAGGATTGTTCTTTGACGGTTTAGCCGTTGTTTTCGGTGTGGCTGTCGGCTTTTGTTGTAGCTTTTGTCGATGAACTTGCTGTTGAGGTTGCTTTCGGTTTTGCGGTCGCAGTTGCAGTATACGGTGTGAATTTAGTTTCAGATTCAACCTTTATCTTTTCACCGTCTGTCAAATTTATAAGATATTCCTCAACCCCATTTGCAGATGAATTTTTATCCTTTAATGCGATTGTTGATTTTAATTCACCGTTTTCTGTGTAAACATGAACTTTTCCGTTACCTGTCATAGTATATCTGCGGGGTCAATATCTTCACCGCAAATATATTCGCCCTGTGCCAATGTAACAACACCGTTTTTATCCTCTTTACAGACGGATTAGTTGTTTTCCTTCGCTGTTACTTCCGTTGTCGGTGCAGTTGTTTCTTTTGCAACTTCTTCTGTAGCCTTTGGTGTCTCAGCAGTCTCTGTTTTTCACGCTTGAAACAATGCTCAATCAAGTTTTTCAGCATATTGTGCCGCGTCAGAATTTTTCAAGGACTTATTTACCGATACCGTTACATTTATAATTTTGTTTTCAGTATTCGCAGAACTGTTCATTGTTCCCAACGGAATATCTTTATATGTACCGTTATCCGTTTTAGAGTCGTCATTCGCATACGAATAAATAAGCTTATTGTTTGAATCCGTTACTTTTATATTATAATAATTTAAAGCGTTGTATTCGTCAGGTGACGGTGTTTTTTAACGCCTCAGGTTTTACATCGTTTGACATTTTTCCGACATAGACAATCTCAATTTAAAATCTACCGGATCACCCTCTGCACTTTCGCTTGATATTGTAAGAGTCTGAACAACAGACGACTGTTTAGACAAATCGTCAAGTTTTGTCATCAACGGCTTTATCGATCTCACAGTTTCGCCCAACTGATCGGGTGCATATTCATATGTAACAGGGGTTGACTTACTGTCATTATTTTTTATAGATACGCTTGAATTTGGTGACGCAAATACAGATACCGACATACATATTGTCATAACTGCCGCAATCATACCCGAAAGCACTTTTTTCATAATTCTCGCTCCTTATATTTACTTTAATATTTTCTTCATACTACATATAGTATATCACATTCTTTTTAATTGTCACTACTGTAATTGTTAATTTATTGTTACGAATATTGTTATATTCCGCATTTTATGGTATAATCAATTGAAATGAGGAGGTATAAAATGAGTTCAGATTCAAATTACGAAAAACTTTCCGATGAATTACAAAACAAAATAAATACAGAACTTTTTGACGGCAACGGTTTTAAGGATAACGCAATCCGCCGTATTGACAAGGAACACGACAGAGCCACTCTTTGGCGGCCTGCGTTTGTGCGTGACGTTGAAAAAATTATGCACAGTCCGTATTACAACCGCTATGCCGACAAAACACAGGTATTTTCTTTCTATAAAAACGATGATATTTCGCACCGTGCTCTGCACGTTCAGCTTGTTTCAAGAATTGCGCGAAATATAGGTAGAATGCTTGGTCTTGACCTTGATTTAATAGAGGCTGTCGCACTCGGTCATGACATAGGTCACACACCGTTCGGTCACGCGGGCGAAAAATTCTTAAACGAATCATATCATGCAAATACGGGACGATATTTCAATCACAACGTACACAGTGTGCGTGTGCTTGATAAAATATTTAACCTCAACATCAGCCTTCAAACACTTGACGGAATACTTTGTCACAACGGTGAGTTCGAGTGCAAAGAATACCGTCCGTCAAAGCTTGACAATTTCAAGGATTTTGACGCAAAGGTTGAAGAATGTTATATTGACCAATCCGCAATAGACCGACTTGTACCATCTACGCTTGAAGGTTGTGTTGTCAGAATTTCGGATATGATTGCTTATATCGGAAAAGACCGCCAAGACGCTATAAAAACCAAGCTGATTGACAGTGAAAGTGTTTTTGCCGAAAGTGAAATAGGAAAATACAATGCGGCTATTATAAATAATCTTATTGTAAATATCGTTGAAAACAGTTACGGCAAAGATTTTATACAGCTTGACGAAAAGCACTATCAAGCACTAAAAAACAGTAAAAAGACAATTTCCGTGTTATATATCAAAACAGCAAAATTTCTGACGTATATGACAAAACCATTGAACCGATGTTTGAGGAAATATACAATAAGTTGCTTTATGATTTAAAAAATGACATAAAATCATCGCCGATATTCAAGCATCATATTGAATTAATCGACTATTCAAACAGATTTTCGGGATACGAATATACAAAAAACAGTGATTTTAATGATATTGTGACGGATTATATCGCAAGTATGACAGACGACTATTTTATCGACTTATATGAGTATTTATTTAATAAACAAGCACCCGTAAAATATATATCATACTTCGATAATGTTTAAAAATCAGAGATATTTTTAAAAAGATTTTATTTTTCTATTGAATTTTTACAATTAATAGTGTATAATATATTTAACATTGTTTGAATACAATGTTACGTTCATATACTAATAACGCCACCGATAATAAAATCGGTGGCGTTATTGTTGTATCTGATTTTTTCCCAAGTTCTTTTGACTTATTCATACAGCCTACCATTGCGTCAATGATACTGTTTCTGAAACCGTCTTTTCAAGTATTGCAACTGCGTCTATTGTAGTTCCGGCAGGTGAGCAAACCATATCTTTCAATTCCCGGTGTTTGCCTGTTTCAAGTACCATCTTTGCACTTCCAAGTACTGCTTGTGCGGCGAATGTATATGACTGACTTCTCGGCATACCGCCTATAACAGCTGCGTCTGCCATTGCCTCAATCATCATAAACACATAAGCAGGTGACGAACCGCTGACAGCTGTTACGGCGTCCATAAGATTTTTCCGATACGACTTCACCTTTACCAAAGCTGTTAAACACGTTTACAACTACATCTGTTTCTTCTTTTGTAACATTGCTGTTCGGTGTCAATGCCGCCATTCCCTCGCCGACTAAAGCCGGTGTATTAGGCATTACACGCACAAGTTTAATATTATGTTCAAAAGCCTTTTCAATCGTTTCTATCGCCTGTCCTGCTACTATTGAAACGATTACTGTATTATCTGAAACACTGTTTTTGATTTCATCAATCACACCGTATAAAAACTGCGGTTTTACACACAAAAACAATACATCAGCTTTATCTGCCGTTTCTTTATTGTCCGATGTCACTTTAACACCGTATTTTTCATTAATATTCTTTAACGCCTGCTCATTTTTATCCGAAACAATTACATTTTCAGGACTCGCTATATCAGAATTAATAATTCCACCGATTATAGCACCGCCCATATTTCCGCTGCCTATAAATCCAAAAATCATAATATCCTCCTGTATTTAAAAATTTTTTATAAAAAATACCGGACGAAATATTTCGTCCGGTACTAAAACACGCAATTAAACCGGATATGTCTTATTTTCCATATCCACTAAATCTGCATCAATTTTATATTTCTGAGCACGTCTGTATTCAAAGAATTTAACGGCAACTTGACCGAACAATGCATATGACAATACATCTTCAGGCTGTTCAATCCATTCTGCACATTCTTTCTTCATCTGTTCAAGCTCAGGCTTTAATAGGTCAGCCGGACGACAAGTAATTCTCTTTTCGTCGCCGATAATCTTCTTAACGATTTCGTCAGAGATTTCAGCAGGGCACTTACCATATTCGCCTCTTACAAGACCCTTTGATTCCTTAGAAACCATCTTGTATCTTTCACCCATAAGCACGTTAAGTACTGCCTGTGTACCGACAATCTGTGATGACGGTGTAACAAGCGGAGGATAACCGAAGTCTGCACGAACACGAGGTACTTCTTTAAGCACTTCATCATATGCGTCTTCTCTGCCCTGTTGCTTAAGCTGTGATACAAGGTTTGAAAGCATACCGCCCGAACTTGATACTTAAGAGTATTAACGTCAACACCCATAACCTTAGTGTTCATAAGACCGCTCTTAATGTATTCTTCTCTTAGCGGCTTGAAGTAGTCGCAGATTTCGATAAGCTTATCCAAATCGTAGCCTGTATCATACTCTGTACCTTGAAGAGCCGCAACCATAGGCTCTGTAGGCGGTTGTGATGTACCCATAGCCAACGGTGACATAGCACAGTCGATTACGTCTACACCTGCCTCAATAGCCTTTAGGTAAACCATTGAAGCCTCACCGCTTGTGTAGTGAGTATGAAGTTGAATAGGAATCTTAACTTCTTCTTTCATCATCTTTACAAGGTCATATGTTACATATGGTCTTAAAAGACCTGCCATATCCTTGATACAGATTGAGTCTGCACCCATTTCTTCAAGTTGCTTAGCCATTTTAACGAACTTTTCGTTTGTATGGAATTCACTTGTTGTGTAACAAACTGTAGCCTGTACATGACCTTTTTCTTTCTTACAAGCCTTGATAGCACATTCAAGGTTTCTGACGTCGTTAAGAGCGTCAAAAATTCTTAGTATATCAACACCGTTTGCGATTGACTTTTTGAACGAAATATTCAACTATATCATCAGCATAGTGTCTGTAACCAAGTATGTTTTGTCCTCTGAAAAGCATTTGGATAGGAGTCTTTTTAGCTCTATCCTTAATCTTTCTCAATCTTTCCCAAGGATCCTCGTTAAGGAATCTTAGGCAGGCATCGAATGTAGCTCCTCCCCATGCCTCAAGCGAATGATAACCGATGTTATCAAGCTTTTCTACAATAGGAAGAATCTGCTCTGTTGTCATTCTTGTAGCAATAAGTGACTGGTGAGCATCTCTTAGGACTGTTTCTGTAATTTCTACAGCTTTCTTTCCCTTTGCCATTTATATTTCACTCCTTTATTATCTGTTTAATTAAAGATTTCCGAACATTGCAAGGAATACACCTGCCGCAACGGCAGAACCGATAACTCCGGCAACGTTAGGACCCATAGCGTGCATCAAAAGGAAGTTTGAAGGATTTTCCTTCTGTCCTACTGTTTGAGATACACGGGCAGCCATAGGAACGGCTGAAACGCCGGCACTTCCGATAAGCGGATTAACCTTACCTTTTGTTACCCAGCACATAATATCACCTAAGAACAAGCCGCCTACTGTTGAGAAACAGAATGCGATAAGTCCAAGTACGATAATACCGATTGTCTGTGCTGATAGGAAGCTTGACGCTGTTGCAGTAGCACCTACTGTAACACCAAGGAACAAAGTTATGATATTCATAAGTTCGTTCTGTGCCATCTTTGTAAGTCTTTCAACAACGCCTGATTCTTTCATAAGGTTACCAAGCATTAGACAACCTACAAGTGACACTGCGTCAGGGATTATAAGTGCAACGATAATTGTAACGATGATTGGGAACAAGATTTTTTCTGTTTTTGAAACAGGTCTTAATTGTTCCATAACAATCATTCTGTCTTTTTTTACGAGTCATAAGTTTCATAATAGGCGGTTGAATTACAGGAATCAATGCCATATATGAATATGCCGCAACGGCGATTGCCGGCAGTAGCGCCGGTGCAAGTGATTTTGTAACGTAAATAGCCGTAGGGCCGTCGGCACCGCCGATGATACCTATTGACGCAGCTTCTTTGATACCGAAATTGATTGACGGTACAAGAGCGCTTAGAACAAGAGCACCTACGAATGTAAAGAATACACCGAACTGTGCAGCCGCACCAAGAAGAATACTCTTTGGATTGGCAATTAGCGGACCGAAGTCTGTCATACAACCGATACCGACGAAAATAAGCGGAGGATAAATACCAAGCTTAACTCCGAGATACAATAGGTCAAGCAGACCGCCATGCTGACAGATATATCCGACATTAATATATTTTCCGTCCGTCATATACTCCGGATTCGTAAAAAATTCCGTGTGCATCATAATAGCACTTGAATCCTTAATCATCGGTAAGTTTGACAAAAGCATACCGAACGCAATCGGAAGTAGCAATAACGGCTCGAATTTTTTACTATTGCAAGATACAGAAGTACGCAAGCTATCGCAATCATTATAATTGTCTTAACGGCGTCAATGCCACCGCTTGAAATAAGTGCGTAAAAACCTGTATTCTGCAAAAGTTTGCAAAACTTTCTAACACTTTATTGTCACCACTTTCTATAATTTAGTCGTGACTGTATTAGTTTACTGAAACTATTACGTCACCGCTGTTTACACTGTCACCTGCTGATACGCTGATACCTGCAACTGTTCCGTCTACACCGGCGAAAATTTCGTTTTCCATCTTCATTGCCTCAAGTACGGCAACAAGTGTTCCGGCCTCAACTTTATCACCAACATTTACCTTTACAGATACGATTGTACCGGGCATTGGAGCAGTTACTTGCTTAGCACCTGCAACAGGAGCAGCTTTCGGTGCAGCCTTTGGAGCCAGTGCAGCCTTTGGTGCAGGAGCGGCTGTTTGAACAGGAGCCGGTGCAGGAGTTGATACTCCGCCTACTTCTTCTACGTCAACTTCGTATGATTTTCCATTTACTGAAATATTAAACTTTCTCATTTAGGTTTTGCCTCCTTTAGAATCTATTATTAATTGTTTCGGTTACACCCGCCTTATTCCAAGCAGGCATTTTATTGTCTGTTCTTCTGTATGACTTAATTCTTAGGTTATACGTTGAAGTATTTAGACTTGCGGCAACTGCGGCTGTCAATACTGCGATAAGCTCTTCTTCGTCTGTATCGTCTGCCGTTTCTTCCTCTACAGGTGCTGCTTGAGCCGGTGCTGTAGCAGGAGCTGCCTGTGTTTTAGGCTTTTTATAGAATATAACCTTGAAAAGCGAAAGCACTATCATAAGTATGATAAGTACGGCGAAAACTATTGCCAAACCTATAACTGTTGTTTGTCCTCCCATTGCCAACGCTTCACTTAATGACAGGTTCTGACCTGTCAATAATGTCTGAATACATACTAAAAATCTCCTTTCACAATTAAACAGGAAGATTTCCATGCTTTTTAGCCGGTCTTGAATCACGCTTTGATGCAAGCATTTCAAGTGCGGCGATTATTCTCGGTCTTGTTGAATCAGGTTCGATTACATCGTCAACATAACCACGCTTTGCAGCCTCGTAAGGTGATGCAAACTTATTTCTGTATTCCTGAATCTTTTCATTTCTTGTAGTAACAGGGTCAGAGCTTTCCTTAATATCATTCTTGAAAATGATGTTAGCTGCACCTTCAGGACCCATAACAGCGATTTCTGCCGTCGGCCATGCCATTACTATATCAGCACCAAGATGTTTTGAATTCATTGCTATGTATGCACCGCCGTAAGCTTTTCTCAAGATTACGTTAATCTTTGGAACTGTAGCCTCTGAGAATGCGTAAAGCAACTTAGCACCGTGTCTGATAATACCGTTTTGTTCCTGTTCAACGCACAGGAAATAACCCGGTACGTCTGTAAGAGTAACAAGAGGAATATTAAAGCTGTCGCAGAAACGTACAAATCTTGCTGCTTTGTCTGATGAGTTAACATCAAGTGAACCTGCCATAACCTTAGGCTGATTTGCAACGATACCGATAACCTGTCCGTTCATTCTTGCAAAACCTATTACAATATTCTTTGCAAAGCCTTCCTGTACTTCAAAGAAGTCGCCGTTATCAACAAGTTCAGCGATAACTTCCTTAACGTCATAAGCCTTACCCGAATCGTCAGGAACGATTGTTGTAAGTTTTTCTGAAAGACGATTAATTTCGTCATTTTGTAGGTTCGTAAGGAGCCTCTTCAAGATTGTTTGCAGGTAAGTATGAAAGCAACTTTCTGATTTTTGCGATACATTCTTCGTCATTTGCCGCCTTAAAGTGTGCAACACCCGACTTTGAAGTATGTGTATCAGCGCCGCCAAGTTCTTCGCTTGTTACATTTTCACCTGTAACAGAACTGATTACCTGCGGACCTGTTATAAACATCTGACTTGTCTTTTCAACCATAAAGATAAAGTCTGTAATAGCCGGTGAATAAACAGCACCGCCTGCACATGGTCCCATAATTACAGAAATCTGAGGAATTACACCGCTGTTTACAGTGTTTCTGAAGAATATATCTCCGAAACCTGAAAGAGCGTCTATACCTTCTTGAATTCTTGCTCCGCCCGAATCGTTCATTCCGATTATCGGAGCACCCATCTTTGCCGCCATATCCATGACTTTGCAAATTTTCTTTGCGTGCATTTCTCCAAGTGAGCCACCGATTACTGTAAAGTCTTGAGCGTAAACGTAAACAAGACGTCCGTCAACCGTACCGTAACCTGTAACAACTCCTTCACCCGGAGCCTCAACACAATCCATACCGAACTCGGTACATCTGTGAGTTACAAAAGCATCAATTTCAACGAAACTGCCTTCATCCAAAAGAGCATTAATTCTCTCTCTTGCTGTCAGCTTTCCGGAATCATGCTGCTTTTTGATTTTTTACTTCTCCGCCGCCGTTATTTATTACACTTCTGCGGTATTGAAGTTCAGTCAATTTATCAACTGTTCCCATGTTTTAACCTCCATTGTTTGTAGATTAGAGATAAATTTTAAAAAAATATACCTAAAGTATATTATACCTTAACCTGCAATTTTTTTTCAATCATTTTATTTCTTTTTTTCACAAGTTAGCTTTCAAAAATATCGACAAATATCCCTTAAATTTGTATATGATACACAAAAGAGGCTGTTGACAAAATGGCAACAGCCTCTTTTGAATTCATCAAATAATTTACTTCGTGACTTGTCAGATGACGCCATCTTCAAGCGGAAGATTACCGAGTTCCACGTTGCCTATCTTAATTCTCTGCAAGCCGACAACCGTACAGCCGATTGCCGCAAACATTTTACGAACCTGTCTGTTTTTACCCTCGTGAATTGTTATTTTAATATATGTGTGTCCGTCTACCGCGTCAAGTATTTCAGCCTCCGCCGGTGATGTTTTGAAATCATCAATATAAACACCGTTTCTCAGCTTATTGATACCGCTTATCGTTATACCGCCCTTTATCGTTGCAATATAAGTCTTATCGGTATGGAACTTAGGGTGCGTGACTTTGTATGTGAAGTCACCGTCATTTGTAAGCAAAAAGCAATCCCTCGGTTTCATAGTCAAGTCGTCCGACAGGAAAAATTCTTACGTCACCCAAATCTTCTTTTATAAGGTCAACAACAGTCGGTCGGTCAAATTGGTCTTTTGCGGTTGAAACATATCCGACAGGCTTATTAAGCATTATATAATACTTCTTGTTTTTAAGCTTTATCGGCTTATCGTCAACGGATACATTGTCTGCACCGATTTCGATTTTTACGCCTTGTTCCGTTATTTTCTTGCCGTTTACCTTAACTCTGCCCTCTTGTATCATAGTTTCTGCGGCACGTCTTGACGCAACACCGCTCATTGCTATATATTTTTTTGTAATCTTACTATCTCTCCCATTTTTCTCCTTTCATTTATACCAACAATATTTTCGCAACTCTTATAAAACTGCTGAAAAAACTGTTTTTCAATCTTATATTGCTTACTCCGTAAATATCGTTTTCCGAAATAATATCAACTTCACCGATGCTCACTCCGTCACACACAATTTCAAGCCACCCCACTTTTTTCGCCTTGATTTATAGGTGCTTGTAAGTCATTTGATATATGCGATATAACTTCTACCTGCGTTTTCTGATGTTCTTTAAACGGTATTGTAAAGTCACTCGCCGCAACCATTGAATAATCTTTTTCCGTCAATATTCGTAACCTTTACTGTATCGCCCTGCTCTATAAGTTTTTTCGGATAATGTTCCGAAAATGCGTAATCAAGCATTTTCGCGTGGTCATTCAATCGTTCGGATCATTCAAAGTCACCGCTATAAACTCCATTCCGTCCCTCTGTGCAGACGATACAAGACATCTGCCCGTTGACTTTGTAAAGCCTGTTTTTATGCCGTTTGCTCCCTCATACAGACTTAGCATTTTATTGTGGTTTGAAAAATAAAGTATTTCATCTGAATTTAATGCCTGTACTTTGTGCAGTCTGCGTTGCGACTATTTCCCGAAACTGCGGCAGCGTCATTGCATATCTTGCAATAAGTGCAAGGTTGTAAACCGTTGTGTAATGTTCCGGATTGTCAAGTCCGCTCGGATTCATAAATGCGTATTGCCGAGTCCGAGTTCTTCCGCTTTTTTTCATTCATCAGCTCCGCAAATGATTCCTCACTTCCCGACACATGTTCGGCTATCGCTACCGCCGCGTCATTTCCGGAATTAAGCATTAAACCGTAAAGCAAATCTTTCATATAGTATTGATTTCCCTCAGATATGTATGCCGCCGAGCCCTCTTGATTTGCCGCCGTCGCACTCACATCAACAATTTCGTCCATATTACAACGTTCAATAGCAACAATGGCTGTCATTATTTTAGTTGTGCTTGCCATTGCGTGTTTTTGGTTCATATTTTTTTGAAAATACAACATCACCCGTCAACGCATTTATAACGCACGCACACTCGGCAGATTCCACCATTGCAAAAGCACTTAACTGTGAAAAAGTAATTATAGTCATAATAACAAGTGCCAAAATTTTTTCATTAAAAACATCTCCACAAAAAATATTTATTTTAATTGACAAAACTCTTTTTATTGGTATAATAAATCACGTTAATGCGAGGGTGGCGGAATAGGCAGACGCGCACGTTTGAGGGCGTGTGGTTTAACCGTGCCGGTTCAAGTCCGGTCCCTCGCACCATTTTTTTGATTAATAATATATATTCTATCATATAAAATTATATTTATCAACAGCAAAAAAACTTTTTAAAAAACTGTTGACAAAAGTTAGATTATATGGTATTATATCATTTGTCAGTTATCGTTGCGGATTTGTGTAAAGGTAGCACTAACGACTCTGACTCGTTCTGTCCGGGTTCGAATCTCGGATCCGCAGCCACAAAAAAGTTATCCTTTATGGATAACTTTTTTATTTTTATTCAAATACACATTCGCCCATACTCTCTGACGGACAGCCCTCTATTACTTCCGCAACAGCGCTTGAATGTGTTATTAAAATAATTTTCGCACACGCACATTCGCCTATTTTATCATATAAACGTCCCGCACTGTATGTACCCGAATAGACCGTATATGTACTGTTTGCGACGTAACCAACTGTACCGATATACGGCAGTTGCGCTCTTATCGCCTCGTCATCGTATTTGTTATCATATTCCTTTTTCAATTTTATTACCGCTCCGACTTTGAACGGCTTCGTTCCGTAATAATGAGCAAGTCCCGTTATTGTGACTAAAACCGAATTTTTCATTTCTTTCATCTCCTTTCAACTTTTTATACTTTTCTATTCAATATCTATAATCGGGTCTATATTTACCATAGAATTACATCTGTTGCAATGAAATCCATGACTTGCACTTATATCTTTCGCATCAGTAACATAATAGCCTTTTTACACTTTGCACAAATAACTTTTTCTCCATTTCTTAAACGTTCTGCAATAGTCAATTTTTATTTTGTTCTTTCATTTCTCCCATCTCCTTTTCTACTTAAATTATACATTCACCTATGTCCAAAAAACTGTAAAAAAAACTCTGACCGCCATTTTTTGACTGTCAGAGTTTATATTATTTATTCTTCAAATATAGCCTTTGCAAAATCATCACTGTTAAATTCCTCCAAGTCGTCGATACCTTCACCGACGCCGACAAATTTAACCGGAACATTCTGTTCCTTTGCTATTGATATTACAATACCGCCTTTTGCCGTACCGTCAAGCTTTGTAAGGATAATTCCCGTAATATCCGCCGCCTCGGAAAATAATTTTGCCTGACTTACCGCATTTTGACCTGTTGTCGCGTCAAGGACAAGCAATGTTTCTCTTGCCGAATCAGGAAGTTCACGTTCAATTACACGGTTAATCTTTGCAAGCTCCGCCATAAGATTTTTCTTATTATGAAGTCTGCCGGCTGTATCACATATAAGAATATCAGCACCACGCGCCTTTGCCGCCGTACAAGCGTCAAACACAACTGCCGCCGGATCACTGTTTTCTTGGTGCTTGATTATATCACAACCGCTTCTCTGTGCCCATATGTCAAGCTGGTCTATCGCCGCCGCTCTGAATGTGTCAGCCGCCGCAAGAAGTACCTTTTACCCATCGACTTATAATGTGATGCGATTTTTCCGATACTTGTTGTTTTTCCGACACCGTTTACGCCAATCACCAAAATAACAGACGGTGTTGTTGACGTATTCACCGTTGTATCAAGCGCACTGAGTATTTCGCTTATTATGCTCTTTAATTCCTCTTTTACAAGGTTTCCGTCTGTGATATGCTTGTGTTTAACATTATCACGAAGTTTTTCAATAATGTATGTTGAAGTTTCTACACCTATATCTGCCATAATAAGTGCCTCTTCAAGATTTTCAAAAGTTCGTCGTCAACTTTTACGAACACACTGAATACATTATTAACTTGTTTTGCGATTGATTCACGGGTTTTGTCAAACCGTTTTTAACTTATCAAAGAATCCCATATACTACTCTCTAACTGACCATATCGTCTGCGACATCATCTATATGAAGTGACAACAACTTAGAAACGCCTTTTTCCTGCATTGTTACGCCGTATAAAATATTTGCCGCCTCCATTGTACCACGTCTGTGAGTGATAACAATGAATTGTGTCTGTTCAATATAATTTTTTAAATATGTTGCAAATCTCGAAACGTTTACATCGTCAAGTGCCGCGTCAATCTCGTCCAAAATACAGAACGGAGCCGGTTTTACTCTAAGTATTGCAAACAGAAGTGCAATAGCAATAAACGACTTTTCACCGCCCGAATACAGATTGATATTCTGCGAACCTTTACCGGAAGCTGTGCGATAATTTCAATACCGCTTTCAAGAACATTGCTCGGATCAGACAAAGTCAATTCACCTTTGCCGCCGCCGAAAAGTTCACTGAATACCAGACTGAAACTCTCATTGATTTCCTGAAACTGCTTCTCGAAATGCTCTTTCATCAATTCTTCCATTGACTCTATTATTCCGTTAAGTTCGTTTTTCGACTTTTCAAGATCGCTCTTTTGCTCTGTCAAGAACACAAACCTCTCCTCTACCGCTTTATATTCTTCGATAGAATCGACGTTTACACTGCCGAGTGATTTTATCTGCGACTTCAATTCCGACAATCTTGCAAACGATTCTTTCTCGTTTTCCACTTCTGTCTTAATTTCACACGCACTGTTATAAGTCAGTTCGTAGTCCTCCCACAATCTGCCTATAATATTTTCAATATCGTTATTGAGTTTTTCACGTCTGTTTTCAAGTCTTGAAAGTTCCTGTTGCAAGTTCAGCAATTTATCCGTTAAATCCTTATTTGAATTTTGGATATTTTGAAGTGACGTTGAAATATCGCATTTCTTCTTCTGAATACTCTCGATATAATTATTTATATCAGCCGTACTCTTTGCGATTTCTTCCGTCAGCTTGTTTTTTTGTCCTCAATCTGCTGTTTTAAACTTTCGTTTTCGGCACATATTCTTGTTTTATCCTGCTCTTTTTGTGCTATATCTTTTACGGAATTTGCAATATCATTCTTCTTTGTTTCAATATCTTTTTCGATAACTTTAATGTCCCTTTGCATATCTGCAAGTTTCATCGTGTTATCCATCAAGCTTTGTGACTTCTCGTCTTTTTTCTCTGAAATTCGATTAAATTCTTCATTCAGTTTTTCCGCTTTGCTCTGTAAGTCATTACTTTCTTTTTCAAGATTTCTGACATTCTGCAAAAGCTCGGCAATATCATCCGAAGATTCCGACAGCTGCTTTTCAATCTGTCCAAGCTCTGCTTTATAGTTTTTCTCCGTATTACTTCCCTGATTCAATCTTTTCTTCAAGATGTTTTTTGCGTATTTTCCAGACGAAGTATCTCGTCCTCATACTCTCTCACAAGCGGAACATATGACGACAACTGATTATTTATAGTTCTCATATCATTTTCAATCTGCTGTTTTTGTCGCCAACCTCTTTTATTTTAACTGACAAATCATTTAATTCCGATGTAAGTGTTTTTATTTCAGTAGCTCTCGACAAAAATCCGCTTTGTTTATTTACGCTACCGCCGGACATTGAACCGCCTGCGTTCAATATTTCGCCCTCAAGTGTTACTACTCTGAATTTATACCCAAAATGTCGACTCACAGCAATGGCATTATCCACATTATCAACCACAACGACTCTGCCGAGCAAACTTTTTTATAATACCATCGTACTTACTGTTATACTTTATAAGTTTACTTTCAAGTCCGATAAAGCCTTTTTGCTTGCTTATTTCGCCAACATTATCAAGTTCTCTGCCTTTTACAGCCGACACCGGCAAAAATGTTGCACGACCTGCATTATTTCTGCGAAGATAATTAATCGCCGTCTTTGCATCCTCTTCGCTCTCTACTATGATATTCTGCAACGCTCCGCCGAGTGCGGTTTCAATAGCCGTAACGTATTCCTTTTTTACGTCCACCAGTCCCGATACAGTACCGTAAATTCTGATTTTTTTTTTCAGTTCTTCGGCTTTAAGCACCGCCTTTACGCTCTTTGAATATCCCGCATAATCGTTTTCCATACCCTCAAGAATTTTCTTCTTTGAAGATTTTTGAATTATACTCGACATTCATATTGTTAAGACTTGATGTAAGTTTATCGTTTTCGGATTTTAACTTATTTATGTTTTCGTTATGGCGGTTTATGGTTTCTTTCATCTTACCGCACTTTTCAGACTTTTCCGATATTTCCTTTTTGCAGTTTTCTATCTCCTGTTTTGTGTTTGAAACACCCTCGTTAAAGGTCTTTATTTCGGTTTCAACCACTTCTCGTCGTTCTATAAAACTGCTCCTCAAATTTTCAACACCGTTTATTTGTGCACGCTTTGTCGCAATCAAATTCTGCTTTTCGATAATATCGCCCTGCAGACTGTCGATTTCTTTTGAAAGAGTATCTTTCTGCTTTGCAATTTCGTCCTGTTCCTCTTTCATAGAATCGAACGCAGTAAGCATTTCTTCGGCATCTTTATTCTTTTCTTCAATCTCTGTCTTTTGCTTTTCTATACTGTTTTCGCGTTCAATATTTTTATCTTTTATGCTTTGAATTTCGTTATCAATTCTTTTAAGCATAAGCTCATTATTCTTTATGTTGTTTTCAAATAAAGAAATATGATTTTGGTTTCCATATTCTTTGACTCAGCCTCACGAAGAAGTTTGTTCTGTTCCGCTATTTCGGTATCGGCTTGTTCACTTTCATTATAAAGCGATGTGATTTTTGTTCTGTTTCCGATTCTGTTGCTCTGAGCTCGGCAAGTTCTTCTTCAACACTGTTATAAAGCCTGTCTGCCTCTTTGGCGGCAAGTCGGTTTTTGTCTATCGTTATAATGCTTAAATTTACGTCAAGTCCTTTATATTCTTCATAGTATGTCAAATACTTTCTCGCTTTTTCCGACTGACGTTTAAGAGGTCCTCGCTGACCTTCAAGTTCAGTCGTTATATCGGAAATTCTTACAAGGTTTTCTTCAACACCCTTTAGCTTTCGTTCCGCCTCTTCACGTCTGTACTTATATTTTGATATACCTGCCGCCTCCTCAAACAGACTTCTTCTGTCCTCGGCTTTGGTTGACAATATCTGCGACACATTACCCTGTCCGATAATAGAATAACCGTCACGTCCAAGACCCGTATCCATAAACAGTTCATGTATATCTTTCAAACGACAGTTTGAGCGATTAATCTGATACACACTTTCACCGCTTCTGAAAAGTCGTCTTGTTACAACAACTTCATCATAATTTATATCAAACAAATGACTGCTGTTATCAAGTACGAGACTCACTTCCGCAAAATTGACAGGCTTTCTCGTTTCTGTACCTGCAAAAATGACATCTTGCATATTAGAACCTCTGAGAGATTTTTGCACTCATTTCACCGATAACCCAACGAATAGCGTCGGAAATATTACTTTTTCCGCTGCCGTTCGGACCTACGACCGCCGTTGAGCCTTCAACAAATTCAAGAATTGTTTTATCGGCAAATGATTTAAAACCTTGCAGTTCAAGTCTTTTTAATAGCAAGTACATCTCACCTCTCTTTTTCCAAATTTTCATCTGTACATATCTTTACATCAATATTTTTCTCTTGTTTTAATTTAATTATATTGCAACGCTTATTACCGACTGCTTTTGAAACTTCTCTCGGATTTACATAAACATCTGCTCTTTTACAGCCGTCTTTCAATTTACGGCATATAATGTCATAATAAATACTGCTTTCGACAAGTTCACGAAATGAGCTGTGTACAGGTCCTGCAACAACAGAGCTGTTCTCGCTTATTTCATCGGTCGACTGCAAACCGACCCTTATAACAGTTATATTATTCTTTTCAAATTTCAATAAAAAGCTGTTTTGCAAGATTAACTGCCTCGTCAACCGACTGCGGTTGATATTTACCCGTAAGATACATTTTTTCAAGGAATGTGTCCTTTATGGTAAGCGTCGGATATATGCGCACAATATCAGGTTTCAGCTTTATTATTTCGTCTGCCGTATAAAGCGATTTTTCATCGGTATCCCCGGCAAGCCTGTCATCATCTGAAGTCCGAGTGTAAACGGATATTTCTTTATCAGCTTTACCGCATTAATAACATCTTCTCTTGTGTGTCCCCTGTTTGATGATTTCAAAACACTGTCGTCCATAGACTGTACACCGAGTTCAATCGTTGTAACTCCGTATTTAAGCAGATTATCAAGTATTTCTTTATCTATATAATCGGGTCTGGTTGAAAGACGTATTCCGTCAATATCTCCTTTTTAAGATATTCATTTGCGGCGGCTAAAAGTATGCTTTGTTCGTTAATCGGTATACCGGTAAAACTGCCGCCAAAAAACGCAGCCTCGATACGTCTGTTTTTACTCGGCAATGTTTTAAGATATTCGCCTATAATATTATGAACATCATCAGCCGTGACTTCTTTTTGTGTCCCCGTTATACGTTTTGATTGCAAAAAACACAATCAAACGGACAACCTCTGTGCGGTACAAATATCGGTATATTATACGTTTTCATAGTCACTGTACTTTTCCCATTGATTTAAGCAAAGTATGTGCCGCATTTTGTTCAGCCTCTTTTTGCTGTGACCTGTTCCTTTATTTTAGGAACATCATCGACAAGCACTTCAACTTCAAACACTTTGTTGTGGTCCAAACCGGATTCGCCGATTGTTCTGTATGTGACTTTGCCCTGTGTACCTTTTTGAAGTGCCTCTTGCAGCATTGTTTTATAGTCGGCATATCCGTGACCTGTCACAACTTCGTTAATCGAATCACGCATAAGGTCGATTACCCATTTTCTTGCCGTTTCCATACCGCCGTCAAGATAAATTGCCGCCAAAACTGCCTCAAATGCGTCTGAAACGATAGACGCTCTCTGACGTCCGCCTGTCATTTCTTCACCCTTACCAAGCAATATAAATTTGCTAAGCGAAATTTTCTTAGATATTTCGTTAAGCGACTGTTCGCAGACAAGCGTTGCACGATATTTTGAAAGCCAGCCCTCGTCAACATTCGGCAAACGTCTGAATATATAGTCACTGATTATAACACTCAAAACAGAATCGCCCAAAAATTCAAGACGTTCGTTATTTTCTTTTTTACACTCATTCGCATATGAGCTGTGTGTAAGTGCCGTTTCTAAAAGATTGACATTTTTAAATGTGTAACCGATTTTCTCTTGTACGTTTTTCATAACAGCTTTCCTTTCTCTGTACATACACTGCTCTAAAGAGTGAACCGTTCACCGCTTAGAGCAATCCACATAACAGTAGAGGTGCCTTAAAAAAGACATCCTCTATTGTTTAAGTATATTTAATTAATCTTCGTACTTTTTTCATTACGATAGTTGCATTATGACCGCCAAATCCAAGTGAATTTGACATTGCAACTTTAACTTCCTGTTCTCTGCCCTTATTCGGAACTATATCCAAATCACAAGCAGGATCAGGTGTATTGTAATTGATTGTTGCAGGAATGTAACTGTCCTTGATAGCCAATGCACAAACGATTGCCTCGACACCGCCTGCCGCACCCAAAAGGTGACCTGTCATTGACTTTGTTGAGCTTACTGCAACGTTCTTAGCCGCGTCGCCAAGAGCCTCTTTTTATGGCTTGTGTTTCAAACTCGTCATTATACTTTGTTGATGTACCGTGAGCGTTGATGTATGTTACATCTTCAGGCTTTAAACCTGCGTCTTCGATTGCAAGTGACATAGCCTTTGCACCGCCGACACCGCCCGGAATAGGGCTTGTGATGTGGTAAGCATCATCAGTTGCACCGTAGCCGACAAGTTCACAATAAATGTGAGCTCCTCTCTTCTTTGCGTGTTCAAGTTCTTCTATAACTATAAAGCCTGCACCTTCACTTAGAACAAATCCGTCACGTTCTGCGTCAAACGGTCTTGACGCTGTTTTAGGATCGTCATTTCTTGTTGACATAGCTTTCATATTACAGAAGCCTGCAAATGCAAGCGGACTTACAGCCGCCTCTGCACCGCCTGCGATGATAACATCGTTAGCACCGTGCTGAATGTGTCTTAAAGCGTCACCGATAGCGTTTGTACCCGAAGCACAAGCTGTAACGATATTTTCATTTACACCTCTTGCTCCGTACTTAATAGCAATCTGTGCAGCGCCCATATTACCTATCATCATAGGAATAAAGAACGGACTTACACGTCCCGGACCTCTGTCAAGAAGTGACTTATGCTGTTCCTCAAGAGTATGGATACCGCCGATACCCGAACCTGTTATAACTCCGACTTTCCAAGGGTCTTCGTCTTCCATATTAAGACCGGAATCCTTAACAGCCTCATCAGCCGCTACCATTGCAAGCTGAGTATATCTGTCCATTTTACGAGCGTCTTTCTTCTCGATAAAATCAGTCGGCTCAAAATTCTTAACTTCACCGGCAATCTGTGTCTTAAAATCAGTTGCGTCAAAAAGTGTTACTTTATCAATACCGCATTTACCTGCTTTGATACCGTTCCAAAATTCTTCAACGTTATTTCCTATAGGGGTTACAGCACCTAAGCCTGTTACAACAACTCTTCTCATTTAGTTACCTCCTATTGTTTATCCTTATCTATATAATAAAATTAATTTCTTTTTTTTCAAAAAATTTCATGCCTTGCACCAAGAGTATTGATACAAGGCACGACTTCGTATCTTACGCATGACTCTTAATATATTCAACTGCGTCGCCTACTGTGCTGATCTTTTCAGCATCTTCATCAGGGATTTCGATATCAAATTCTGTTTCAAGACCCATGATAAGTTCAACAACGTCCAATGAGTCTGCACCCAAATCGTCAACGAATGATGCTTCCAAAGTTACTTCATCTGCATCAACACTTAGTTGGTCAACGATAACGTTCTTTACTCTTTCAAATTCCATTATTCACTTGCACCCCCTTTCAGTAATGTCTATATAAATTCTAAACGAATTATATACATATTATATTACATAACAAGTCCGCCGTCAACATTTATTACTTGACCTGTAACGTATTTTGACATATCAGATGCCAAAAATGCAACAACATCTGCAATATTTTCAGTTTCTCCGAATTCCCCAAGCGGAATTGAATCAAGATATTTTTTCTTTACATCATCAGACAATACGTCTGTCATAGCAGAACGGATAAAGCCCGGTGCTACTGCGTTACATCTGATACCTCTTGATGCAAATTCCTTTGCTGTTGTCTTTGTAAGACCGATAAGACCTGCTTTTGAAGCAACATAGTTTGCCTGACCCGGATTACCCATAACACCTACGATTGACGCCATATTGATTATAGCACCGCTTCTTTGTTTCATCATAGGTCTTGCAACTGCTTTGATACAATTAAATGCACCCTTTAGATTTATATCCATAACAAGATCCCAATCGTCCTCTGACATTCTAATCATAAGACCGTCTCTTGTAATGCCTGCGTTATTAACAAATATGTCGATATGACCGAATTTATCCATAGTTTCCGATACAAGTTTCTGAACATCTTCGGTATTTCTTACATCGCCTTTAACAACTATACATTCTACACCAAGCTTTTTAACTTCTTCACAAGTTTCGTCTGCATAATCCGATGAAGGAATATCGTTTATAACGATATTTGCACCGTGTGACGCAAGTTTTAGGGCGATTGATTTACCTATACCTCTGCCCGAGCCTGTAATTACCGCTGTTTTACCTTTTAACATTTCTTTATCTCCTCTCTGTTATGCGTTAAGACCTTCAAGAGTCTTTTCAAGTGAAGCCATATCCTCTACGTTAAACACCTTTACATCTCTTGAAACTTTCTTTATAAATCCGCTAAGTGCCTTACCCGGTCCGACTTCAACGAATGTATCAACTCCGTCTGCTATCATTCTTCTGATAGTTTCTTCCCATTTAACAGATGAAGATACTTGCTTGATTAAAAGCGGTTTAATATCTTCCTTTGAAGAAACGTAATCAGCAGTTACGTTTGTGATTACAGGAATTTGCATATCCTTAACTTCTACATTTTCAAGTTCTTTTGCAAGTTTTTCGCCTGCGCCTATAAGCATAGCACAATGGAACGGAGCTGAAACAGGAAGCTTTAAAGCACGTTTTGCGCCCTTTTCCTTTGCCAATTCACAACACTTATCCACTGCCTCAACTTCACCCGATACAACGATTTGACCAGACAGTTAAAGTTTGCAGGTGAACAAATACCGACTTTGACGCCTCTTCGCAGCAAGCGATAACGTCCTCTGCGGAAAGTGCGATAATAGCCGCCATAGCGCCTTTTCCTACAGGCACTTCCTCCTGCATATACTTACCGCGTTTTTTACAAGTCTTACACCGTCGGCAAATTCCATTGAACCCGACGCAATATGTGCAGTATATTCACCAAGGCTAAGTCCGGCAACAACGTCAGGCTTAATACCTTTTTCTTGCAATACTCTAAGTGCCGCAACGCTCATTGTAACGATTGTCGGCTGCGTGTTCTCTGTAATCATAAGAGTTTCACTGTCGCCGTTCCAAATCATATCCTTTATATCAAAGCCAAGTGCCTCACTTGCCTCGTCAAATGTCTTATCGGCAATCGGGAAGTTTTCGGCAAGTTCCTTACCCATTCCGACAGCTTGTGCGCCTTGTCCTGCAAATACAAATGCTAATTTACCCATTATATTTATTTTCCTTTCTTAATTTATCTAATAAGAAATTCTTATTTAAGTTTAGAAGTAATTGTTTCAATAACTGCCTCTGTACCGTCAAAATAACTTTTGATTATGTCTGCACAAGGTTGAATTTCGTGTACCATAGCGGCTGATTGACCTGCCATAAGTGAACCGGTTTGTGTGTCACCTTCTTCAAATGCACGTCTTAGACCGCCAACGCCAAGTGCTTCTATTTCTTCAAATGACGCACCTTGCTTTTCAAGTTTGTCATATTCACGAGTAAGTTTGTTTTTAAGCGCTCTTACAGGCGCACCTGTTGATCTGCCCGTAACAACCGCATCTCTGTCTTTTGCCTTTATAACGGCTTGCTTATAGTTATCGTGTGCGATACACTCTGTTGAGCAGATAAATCTTGTACCAACTTGAATACCGTCTGCGCCAAGTGCAAATGCCGCAACAGCACCTCTGCTGTCAGCTATACCGCCTGCCGCTACAACCGGAATACTTACCGCGTCAACAACTTGCGGTACAAGTACCATTGTTGTAAGTTCACCGATATGTCCGCCTGCCTCTGTACCCTCTGCGATAATTGCGTCTGCACCGTCTTTTCCATCTTCTTTGCCATTGCAACACTTGCAACAACCGGCATAATCTTAATTCCTGCCTCTTTAAGTGACGCTATGTATTTACCGGATTACCGGCACCTGTTGCAACTACTGCCGGCTTTTCTTCTATAATAACCTGCATAACTTCTTCAACGAACGGTGACATCATCATTACGTTTACGCCAAAAGGCTTATCTGTCAGTGACTTTGCCTTTTGAATTTGCGCTCTTACAACGTCTGCCGGTGCATTTCCTGCCGCGATAAGTCCGATACCGCCGCCGTTTGAAACAGCTGCCGCAAGTTCGGCTGTAGCTACCCACGCCATACCGCCTTGAATAATAGGATATTCAATACCAAGCAATTCACATAATCTTGTTTTCATTTCTCTTCTCCCTTTCTTATTTAACGTATTTGTTTTACCACTCAATAAGTGCCGCACCCCATGTAAGTCCGCCGCCGAAGCCTACAAGTACAACCTTGTCGCCCTTTTTAATTCTGCCTTGCTGAACTGCCTCTGTAAGTGCAACAGGGATACAAGACGCTGATGTGTTACCATACTTTTCAAGGTTCAAAAATACCTTTTCATCAGTGATACCCATTCTCTTTACGGCACTTTCAACAATTCTGTAGTTAGCCTGGTGAGGTACAACAAGTGCAATATCGTCCCAAGTCAATCCTGCACTGTTTACAACTCTTGCGCTTGCGTCTGCCATTGCTTTGACGGCAAACTTCATAACAGCTTGTCCTGCCATCCAAATAGTATCTTTTCTGTGGCTTATTCTCTTTTCTGTTTCTTCATCATCATTTCTGTATGCAAGACTTGTTATAGCGTGACCGCTTGAGCCGTCTGCACCGATGTCTGTTGCGATAATACCCTGTTCTTCACTTGCAGACACAACTGCCGCACCTGCCGCGTCACCGAACAATACGCAAGTTGCTCTGTCCTTATAATCTGTAGCCTTGCTTAATGTGTCGGCACATACTACAACGATATGCTTGTATGTTCCTGCTTTTATAAACTGTTCTGCGATAGTAAGACCTGTAACAAATCCCGAACAAGCCGCATTATAGTCAAATGCCGCCGCATTTACCGCACCAAGATTGCTTTGTACAACACAAGCACAAGCCGGTGTGAAGTAATCAGGTGTAACTGTTGCAAGCATTATAAGGTCAATATCCTCAGGTGTAAGTCCTGCATTTTCAATAGCACGCTTAGCGGCGATTGTTGCCATATCCGTTGTATATTCGTTGTCGGCTGAAATATGTCTTTCCTTTATGCCTGTACGTCTTGTTATCCATTCGTCGTTTGTATCAACAATGCTTTCCATATACGCATTGTCATATACCTTTTCCGGAACATATCCGCCTACACCTGTTATCTTTGCATTAATCATTACTCTTTTCTCCATACAGTTTATATTATTAACTATTTCTTCTATTAAGTTTGTTTCAACAAATTTCTTTGCCTGTCTGATTGCAGAAAATACCGCTTTACCGTCTGACGAGCCGTGTCCTTTTATAACGGGTCTTTTTGTACCCAAAAGCGGTGCACCGCCGTATTCACGGTAATCCATAGACTGTTTAAACTCATTCAAGCCGCCCATTACAAATATTGCACCGAGCTTTGTAAACAAGTTTTCATAAATATATTTTTAACTTTCGTACTTACGACGTGTCCCATACCCTCAACGGTTTTAAGTATTACATTTCCGACAAAACCGTCACAGGTAATTACGTCAGCCGTACCTTCCATAACATCTCTGCCCTCGATATTGCCGATAAAGTTTATAGGTGCTTTTTCAAAAGCGTGAATGTTTCCTTCGTAAGTTCATCGCCCTTGCCTTCTTCTTCACCGTTTGACATAAGTCCGACAGTCGGACTTTCAATTCCGAGTACATTCTTCATATATACTGCCCATAATACCGAACTGAACAAGATTTTCAGGTTTGCAGTTTGTATTTGCACCAGCGTCTATAAGCATTTTCGGTCCTTTTGCACTCGGCAGAAGCGTTGCAAGTGCAGGTCTTAAAATCCCCTTTATTCTTCCGACAATAAGCAATCCCGACGCTAAGAGCGCACCTGTATTACCCATCGAAAGCATTGCATCACCCTCGCCTTTTTTCAGCATATTTGCCGCAACGACCACCGATGCATTTTTCTTGCTTCTTACCGCCTTTGCCGGTTCTTCGTGGTTTGTTATCACTTCATCAGCATTCGCTATACTGATTTTATCATTTGGGTAGTCATATGCCGAAAGTTCCTTTTCGACAACCTCTTTTTGCCGACAAGAACTATTTCCACATCAAGTTCCTTTACCGCTCTTACAGCCGCCTCGACAGGCGCCATAGGACATTGTCACCACCCATTGCATCTACTATAATCTTCATCTTTCCTCCGACTATTTCACATCAGTCATAACAAGGCTGAATTTTCCTCTGAATACTTCGTTCATATTTGCCTTTATGACAACACGAACGATATATCCTCCGTCTTTTACTCTCATAACGTCCGACTTGGCAATCAGTCTTTCCCCTGCGTGTGCCTCGTGCATATATTTCACATTTGCGATTTTTACCAACGCCGCCTTCGCGTCAATAACGCTTAGCGCCAAATTTTCCGCAAAAGCATATATACACTGTCCTTTTATTATGTCAGTACCGTCAAAGGTCATCGTATCATCGGTTTTAAGCACCGATATTCCGTCATGATACAAGTTAAGGTCAAGCACTTCGCCAACCGCCGTATCTGCCACCAAACCTTCTTCCGCCACCGACTTTATTCTCTCACGATATTCTGCTATACCAAGTTCCGCTCTGTCAAAACGAATAGTGGACACGCTCACGTTACAAGCCTGTGCAAGTTCTTCGTCTTTCAAAAACGGATTTTGTTTTATTTTTCTGAGCAAATACTCATGACGTTTCTTTTTCAATATTGTTCTTGTCACTTTCAAGCGTTCCTTTCTATGTTTTCGACATTTTATTAATTATTGTTAGTAGTAGGTACTAAATCAATAACCTCAATGATTATATACTATCGTTAATAACTTTGCAATATTTTCTTGCAAATAAACTTAAACATTGTACAATATGTTTAAATATATTGTTCTAATATGTTCATAATTACCCAATAGATACAAAATATTGTGCTGTGCAGTCTGTTTAACACCTGCTACTAACACCATATTGTATCTGTAAATCATCATTTTTATGATTATAAACGCAAAAACAGACAAAACAATAATGTTTTTGTCTGTTTTTATATTAATATTTTATAGGATTATATAGGGTTATTTGTCTGAATTGTCACATTTCTTGTAACAGAAGTCACAATTATTTTCAAGCGGTGCTTCACCCTTTTTGCTTCTGTAATCGTTGATTGCCGACTGAATAGCCTCTTCAGCAAGAACAGAGCAGTGAATTTTTTTCTTTCGGAAGTCCGTCAAGAACTCCATAACCGCTTTATTTTGTAAGAGCAAGTGCCTCGTCAACAGTCTTACCCTTAACCATTTCAGTTGCCATTGAACTTGTTGCAATAGCCGCACCGCAACCGAATGTCTTGAACTTAACGTCTTTTTATAACATCGTCTTGAATATCCATATATATCTTCATAATATCACCGCACTTTGCATTGCCGACTTCACCGACTGCATTTGCGTTGTCTATCTGACCTACATTTCTTGGATTTGAGAAATGGTCCATAACTTTTCACTGTACATAATTAATTATCTCCTTTCTCTACGCCCTCATATAAAGGTGACATATCTCTTAATCTTTGTATAATCGGAGGAAGTACCTCTACTACGTAATCAACGTCCTCCTCTGTTGTTTCATCGCCTACACTGAGTCTTAGCGAACCGTGAGCAATTTCGTGAGGTAAACCTATTGCAATAAGAACGTGTGACGGATCAAGCGAGCCTGACGCACAAGCACTTCCGCTTGACGCCGCAACACCTTTCATATCAAGCATCATCAATATTGATTCGCCCTCAACATATTGGAATGAGAAGTTTACGTTGTTGCAAAGTCTGCCCTCGTCCTCAGGACCGTTAAGACGGCAATAAGGAATATTCTTTCTGATACCCTCAATCAATCTGTTACGCATTTTCTTTGCGTGTTCGATATTTTTCATCAAGGTTTTCCGTTGCAAGCTCAAGTGCCTTTGCAAGGCCTGCTATGCCTGCAAGATTTTTCCGTTGCTGCTCTCTTTCCTCTTTCCTGTCCTCCGCCGTGAATAAGGTTGTCTATTCTTATACCGTTTCTGATGTACAACATTCCGACACCCTTAGGACCATGGAACTTATGTGCAGAAAGTGAAAGCAAGTCAACGCCTAAATCCTGCAAATCTATCTTCATATGTCCGATAGCCTGTACTGCGTCCGTATGGAAAATAACTCTGTGTTTCTTTGCAATTTCCGCAATTTCCTTGATTGGCTCAACCGTTCCGATTTCATTGTTAGCCGTCATTATTGAAATAAGTATTGTATTGTCCTTTATAGCGTCCTCAACAGCTTTCGGACTTACAAAGACGTATTCGTCAACATCAAGATAAGTAACTTCAAAGCCCTGCTTTTCAAGATATTCGCAAGTGCTTAAAATTGCGTGATGTTCGATTTTGCTTGTTATAATGTGGTTGCCCTTTGACTTGTTTGCAAGTGCAATACCTTTTATCGCCCAGTTGTCAGCCTCACAACCGGAACCCGTAAAATAAATTTCGTTTACGTTTTTGCATTAAGACTTTTCGCAACGCTCTCTCTAAGCTTATAAAGTGCCTGTTCGGCATCTCTGCCTATTTTATAGAATTTCGATGACGCATTGCCGTATATATCTGTATAATATGGCATCATTGCATTAAGAACTTCTTTTTTAAGGCTTGTAGTAGCATTGTTGTCCATGTATACTGAATTCATTAAAATCATCTCCTGTATTAAAGTTGAACATTTGAATAACTGTTCAAACATATTTTACTTTATATTTCCTACTTTGTCAATAGGTTTTGTAGATTTTCTTTCTTTTATTCTATACAAAATTTATGTCTGTTTTACATCATTGCTTTATTTAATATTCCAATTTTATTTATTGCTATACTTCTTATTTTGAGATATAATATATATTAACAATGTAATTTTGAGGAGATAAAATGAACATTACCGGTATTATAACAGAATACAATATTTTTTCAACGGACACAAATATCAAATTGACGAAATAAAAAAGCATTCGGACGCAGTGATTGCCGTAATGAGCGGCAGTTTTGTACAACGTGGCGACGTTGCGATAACGGATAAATGGTCACGTGCAAAAACGGCACTTTCGGGCGGTGTTGACCTTGTTATTGAACTTCCCTGTATGTTATGCGTTAAATGCCGCACCGAATTTTGCGACAGGCGGTATTAATATTTTAAACGCACTCGGTGTTGTCAACAACATTTGTTTCGGCTCTGAATCAGGCAGTATCGATGAACTTATGTCTGCCGCAGAATTGCTTGAAAATGAAAACAGCGAAATATCCGAAAAAATAAAAAAATACGTTATGGGCGGTATGAGTTATCAAACGCGCTCACAAAGGCATATTCGCACTTATCCCGTCAGATATATTGTCTGAGCCAAACAACATTCTTGCAACGGAATATATTCGTGCATTAATCCGCTCTGACAGCAATATCAAACCTATGACCGTAAAACGTCACAAAGCAGGCTACCACGACAGAAATTTATATCAAAATATAGCAAGTGCGACAAAGCTCCGTGAAATGAACAGAAACAATGAAAATATAAATGACTTTATACCATATAAATTAGAAGATATTAATTGTGACATTCCGTACGACATATCGAATTTGGACAGTGCAATCATTTCAAAATTACGTCTTATGACCGCTGAAGATTTGCAAAATATCAGTGAAGTTACAGAGGGATTGAAAACAGAATTTTAAGCAGTGCAAATATGTCATACAGTTTTGAAACACTTGTCGAAAACGTGAAAAACAAGCGGTACACCACAAGCAAAATCAGACGTATGATAATCTCGGCTTTGATAGACTTTACAAAGAATATATACTCCCTATGCCACAGTATATCCGTATTCTCGGTATGAATAAGGTCGGTATGACGATTTTAAAACAGGCAAAAGACATCTGCAAAGTTCCGATAATCACAAAAACAGCTGACTTTAAAGAACAAAGTCCGCAATTTAATCTTGATGTGCGTGCCACAAATATAGCAATGCTATGCAATCCCATACCGACACACCGTATCGGCAATGCGGATTTAAAGAAATCTCTATTATAATGAAATAAAAATATTTTTTTCTTGCATTTGAACGCATTTTTTAATATTTTTTAATTTTTTTTGTAAAATACCCTTGCACAGTATGTTAAATTCTGATAAAATATATGTAATGGTTACGAAAAAATTTGTAATAATATTTACGAATGTTATTCGTTTAAATATTATTCTATAATCGAAAGGATTGATATTTAATAATGGATAGAACTATACTCATTATTGAGGACGAACAGAAAATTAATGATATTCTTGCATTTTCACTTGGCAAAGACGGTTATAAGACTTTGTCTGCATTTGACGGCGTAAAAGGTCTTGAGATGGCACTTAAAGAAAACCCTGACCTAATTTTACTTGACGTAATGCTACCCGGAATGGACGGTTTTGAAGTATGTCGAAAAGTTCGTGAAAAATCACAAGTTCCTATTATTATGCTTACTGCCCGTGAAGACGAAGTTGACAAAGTTTTAGGTCTTGAGCTTGGTGCGGATGACTACATAACAAAGCCGTATTCAATGCGTGAACTTACCGCAAGAGTTAAAAGCCAATCTAAGAAGAAGTACGGCACAGCCTGTTGTTGAGGAAGAACCTGAAAATCAAAATACAATTAATTCGGGTGAGCTTTCAATCAATGTTGAAAGATACGAAGTTGCTAAGAACGGTGAAATTATCGACATAACACTTCGCGAATTTGAACTCCTTAAATTTCTTGCCATGCAGCCGGATAAAATTTTCTCACGTGAGAAATTGCTTGAAAATGTATGGGGTTACGAATATTACGGCGATGTTCGTACTGTCGATGTTACAGTAAGACGTCTTAGAGAAAAAATCGAAGATGATCCGAGTATGCCTAAATACATTATCACAAAACGTGGCGTAGGCTACTATTTTAACAAATAATATTGAACTCATACACCCGAAACATTAATTTGTTTTGGGTGTTTTTAGTATTTAAGTATTTATTATAGAAAGGGTTTTTATTTTATGTTTAAAAGTATACGTTGGAAAATAACAGTTATATTTGTACTTCTTGTACTCGCCACGGAATTATTTATAGGCGGTTTCAATATTTTTAGGCGTTATGAAACATTATCACGATGATTTTTCAAACAGCATTAATGAGGTATTCACCGAAGATATTAAAACGACCTTCTTGCCGCCGCAAACGAAATAAGTATTCCTGCCGAAAGTACGGATACATCTATTGTTATAGAAGAAAATTCCCAAAGCAATATTAATTTAATCAACAATATCCTATCTTCACACTCAGGCAAACTCGAAATTACATCATCAAGATATTACAATATTGTTGACGGTTCATCGGGCGAGATTTTATTTTCATCAAACGGCTCTACAACCACCGACGCAACTCCGTCACTTATGAATGCCCTAAACGGTACGGAATCGAAAGAAACAAAGCTTACTCAAAGCTATATGGACTACGCATTTCCGCTACACAACGGTGACGCGGTAAAGTATGTTATATACATCAAAGATACTTGCCAAATGCAAAACAGCGTAACTCACAGTATGGTGACAATTCTTTTGATTTTATTGTTGGTATCTCTTATTATATCATCAATCGCGGGAAGTATTATTTCAAAGTCTATCACCGACCCTATCAAACAGCTTTCGGTACAGGCAAAAAAACTTGCGGCAGGTGATATAAACGCACTTCAAAAAAAATCAGATTCAAATGATGAAATTGCCGACCTTACAAACTCGCTTATCAATCTTGCTCACACAAGAAAGCAGTCCTCCGACCAAGCAAAAAGGCGAAAAAATTAAGGTTGAAACCATTCTTCAAAATATGAATGACGGTATTATCGCATTTGACTTAAAAGGCAATCTAATCCATTTTAACCGTGAAGCAAAAAACTTCTTAACCGCCAGTATCTTGACGATATTAGATTTGACCGTTTCTTTAAAGAAATCAATGCAAACATCACGCTTGGCGATTTGCTTTATATGAATCCCGACGGTTCTGTCGAACGTGAAATCAAGCTTGCAAACCAATATTTACGTTTAAACTTTGCACCGTTCAAGGCTGATAACAAAGTCGGCGGTATCATTGTCGTTATACACGATGTTACAAAGCAGGAAAAACTTGAGCAGTCACGTCGTGACTTTGTTGCGAACGTGGCGCACGAACTTCGTACACCGCTTACAACAATCAAGTCTTACTCCGAAACACTTGCCGATATGCCCGATGTTGACAGAGAATTGCAAGTACGTTTTCTTGACGTTATCGCGTCCGAATCTGACAGAATGGCAAGAATTATAAGCGACCTGCTTACCCTATCGGAGCTTGACGAAAACCAAACATTCACAAAACCGCCGGAGCCGATCGACATTCGTCAAATGCTTGAATCAATCGTTGAGCGTATGTCGCTTAGCAAAGAAGAAAAATCAGACTTTAACATATCACCCTATTAATGAAGTGCCTGTTATATCCGGCGATCACGACGGTTTGGAACGCGTTATTATAAATATCGTCAGCAACGCGATGAAATACACACGCGAGGGCGGTACTATCGAAGTATATTCAAGCAAGGTTTATAACGACATTTGTATCAAAGTAGCCGATAACGGTATCGGAATACAAGAAGATAAACTTCCGCACATTTTCGACCGTTTCTACCGTGTAGACAAAGGCTCGTTCGCGTGATACAGGCGGTACAGGTCTTGGTCTTGCCATCGCAAAACAAACGCTTGAATCATCATTTAACGGTAAGATTAAAATATCAAGTGAATTCCACAAAGGAACTGAAGTAACTATCACTATTCCTGTCAGTGAATAAGGAGGCTTGTTGAAGTGAAACGTTTTCCTATAAAAGTTATTTTACTTTCATTGTTTATAGTAATAAACCTGACCGTTATTTGTACATTCCCCACTTCTATGTCCGATAACGATTCTGAAGAGGTTGTAAACAATCTTGTTACTTTTTTGAACAAAAACGATATAACCGTTTCTCCGACAATTATTGATAAAGAAACAAAAAAAAGTTTCTTCTGCCACACTGCAAAATTTTATTGAAGACAGAGATGCTTTTGCAAAAATATTTTAGGAGCAAAAAAAAGTAACAAAAACGGCGAAACATACACAGCAAATGAAAATCAAGTTATTTTTGACGGCAATAAGTTTTCTTTTGTACCGAAAACACCTGTTACATTGTCCGAAACGCACGGCATAGATGCGGTTAATGCCTCAAAGAAAGGTAAAAAAATCGCCGCTTATTACGGTTTCGACAGCCAAAATGCTTTGATTGTTTCATCTGATGACAACGGAAAATATCATATTTTTATGACTTACACAATAGAAAATTTACCTGTCTTTAATGACTATATGACATTTGATATAACTTCCGACGGTCTTATCGGTTTTAGCGGTGTATGGTTTACGCAAAATTCACTCGGCGAATATCGCAACACAAAAAGTGTTGCCGACGCTCTGCTTGAATTTTCGGCAAGCAAAAAAGATAAACCCAACGGCAAAATCGAAATAAGCGATATTACACTCGGATATAATATCGTTGATTTTGACACCTCCCTACCGAACTTCAGCCCGTATGGAGAATAACATTGAAAGACGGCTCAAAATATTATATAAACGCATAAAAATGCACATCTGACAGATGTGCATTTTCTTTATTATTACTCAAACAAAATATCTTTCTTCTCTAACAATTCATCATTTTCAAGAACATCTTTTTCAAACTTTTCAACCCCCAAGCGGTCTATCGCAACGCCAAGACGTTCTTTTGATTTGCGTTAAGTTTAAACCAAATCATTGTCTTTTTCAAGTATCGGTGCAATTTCTTCTTCCGAAACGAACTTTGAAAGCGGTGTACCCATTCTTGATTTTTACCCCATGTACCGCCTACATATATTTGATAAACGACTTCATTATGCGGTTTCACTGCCTTAAACGGACATTTGCTTTCACTGCACACTCCGCAAGTCTTACAGACATTTTCATCTATAACCATTTTACCGTCAACAAGTTTAGCGGCTTTTTGACGGACATGATTTTCAATCATACAAACCTTACAGCCTTTGCAATCTTCCGAATTGTACTTAGGTATTCTGTGTCCTTCGATCCCAAAATCGTTCAATGCAGGCTTTACGCAACTGTTCGGGCATCCGCCTATACCGATTTTAAACTTATGCGGCAATTTTATATCAGCCCAGCCTATGTAATATTCATCATAAAGTTTTGCGGCAAGTGCGTGAGTGTCATAATTGCCGTAAACACAAGTTGTACCTTTACATGATGTAATCGGGCGGATTTTATTTCCCGTTCCGCCAAATTTAAGTCCGTGACTTTCGGCATAATCAATCGCGTCTTGTACGTTTTCATAAGGAATACCCTGAATTTCAAGCCCAAGACGTGTTGTAGGAATTACTTTACCGTTACCGAATTTACTTGATATTTTCGATACGGTTTTAAATCGTCCGGAGAAAATACAGTTCCGCGCGGTACAATTCTTCCCGAAAAATTTTCAGTACCTCTGTTAATCAAAAAGCCTTTTCCCTTTACCTCCGCTATCTGTGCAGGTTTCAATTTTGCCATACAAACACCTCTCTCATTTTCTCTTATAAAATTACAATAATTTTATCACGGCACAAATTTCTTGTCAATCAATATTCGGCTTAATCTAAATTTTTTCCATAGAAAAGCATAGTTGATAATTATTTTCCAAATTATCTCTATGCTTTTTTACTATTTCACTTTGATATTAACCGTTGCATTTGTTCCTATGATATTTTCAAGCGGTATATCGGAATTTACCAACTTTATCTTAATCGGTATAATCTGAGTTGTTTTTGTGTATGTACCGGAAGTTGAGAAACTTGTTGTCTGTCCCGTAAGTGCATTATTTGTAATGCTGTTCACCTGCGTTACAATGCCCTCAAATTTTTGTGAACCGTATGCGTCAAGCGTTACTTTGACCGACTGACCTTCTTTTTATTTTGGTTATATCCGTTTCTTTGATATTCGCACCGATATACATATCGTATGTATTTGCCACATAACCCATAACATCGGTTGTAAGAACATAGTCACCCCTCTCGGCGTCAACCTCTATGAACTTTCCGTTTGACGGCGATTTAATATACGGACCGCCGTCCACACGTCCCAATATCTCGCCTGACTCAACGTATTTGCCTACATAGGCATTAAACTTAAGTACCTGTGTCTTTTAAATCTCCGTTAGCCTTGTCAAATCGTTTAAATTCAAAATTCTGCGAATTAAATGCTATTGTTACAAGCATACCTTCTATATTTTCACGGCTGACCAAGTTAAGCTTTATCAACAAGTTTTTGCATGAGCGTCATTTTTAGGCATTGCCACAAGGAATATAAACACTATCAAAATCACTATTGCCGACAGTGAAACAATGATTATCCACGAAAGCTCCTTACTGTTTTCAAGAGCCTTAACAGCACCGCCGACGCCCAAAATCGGTGCATAAAACACCATCCTGATAAGCATAACAAGCAAATTTTGAATTTGCGTAATATCGTTTGTCGTACGCGTTATAAGTGACGCGGTAGAGAATTTATCAAATTCGGCATTTGAGAACAGTTCCACCTTTTTATACATGTCTTTTCGCATATCTCTCGAAACCTTAGCCGCAACATTTGCTGCAAGATAGCCGACAAATACAGATACCACAGTACCCAATAATGTCACGCCTATCATTTTCAAACCGTACTTAGCTATAATCGAAATACTTCCGCCCATAACACCGTCATTAACAATATCAGACATATAATCGGGAAGTGCCAAATCACACATTGCCTGTATAAAAAGCATTACAACCGCTACTATAAGTCAGAGATAATACCGCTTCATATAATAGAAAACTTTACTCAATTATTTTCTCCGCCTCCTGTTTTCTTTCTTAATTCATCTATCGTTGCACTCAACACCTCCCTAAATTCAAACATCTTTTTATAGCCTCTCGAAATTCGTCTATATCAATTTTCTCAAACACTTTATTTTTCAACAACACAAATTCCTGCGTTGTAATTTCAAAAACCATTTCGCCTTTGTCCGTTAAGTTTATCATTACGTTACGTCTGTTTACTTTATCGTTCACACGTTCGATATATCCCTAGTTTTCGCACGTTCTAAGATGTTTTGAAAGTGCCTGTGCCGACGCAGGAAACTTTTTTACAATATCCGACACATACACAACACCCGAATTTTGAGCCATATTTTTGTACATCCAAAGAACCGCATATTCCGATCTTGTTATGTCGTTTGTCAAAACTTTTGTAAAATCTATTCGCTTATTAGGATCAAATATACTTATAAATCTTTGTATTTCTTCATCCATTTAATCATTAACCCCCTTAATAATTAGTTGTCTTAATATAGACTTTCACTCCATAATTGTCAATACTGTTTACTGAATATTTTATGGTTTTGATAAAAAAAATAACAGCACATCAAAAGTGCTGTTATTTTCATAATTTTTAGTGTTTGCCGTGGCATTTACCTGCCATGGCACAGTTGCTGCAACCGCAGCCACAGGAGGATTTGCCCTTCTTTTTATCTTTTATCATCTTATTGATGATAAGTACAACTACCGCAACAAGTGCAATACACACAATTATTGTAGATAAATTATTCATTAACCATGTCATTTTAAAACCCTCCTTATATCATTTGTCTTATATTGTTTTACGCTGATACTGATCTTTGAGTTTTTAAAGTGTTTGATTCTTTATAAGGCTTAAACAGCATATAGCAGATAAATGCAATTATAGCGATTGCAAATATAAGACCGATTACGTTTACACTGCCTGTAACAAGCAAACCTATTTGATAAATTACAAGTGCGATTGCGTAAGCGAATACACACTGATAGCCGATTGCGAATGCAGTCCACTTAGCGTTATTCATTTCACGCTTGATAGCTCCCATTGCCGCAAAGCATGGAGCACAAAGCAGGTTGAATACCAGGAAGGAATATCCGCTGATTGGGATAAAGTTCTGAGCCATATTCTGATAAACAGTACCGTCGCCTGCACCGTAAAGAATACCCAATGTACCAACGATATTTTCCTTAGCAACAAGACCTGTAATTGATGCAACTGTTGCTTGCCAATTACCCCAGCCAAGAGGAGCAAATATCCAAGAAATTGCTTTACCGATTGTTGCAAGAATTGAGTAGTCGATTTGGTCTTCTGTAAGCATTGTGAATGCTCCGTCTACAAAACCGAAGTATGTCGTAAACCATACTACGATTGTAGAAAGAAGGATAACAGTACCCGCTTTCTTAATGAAAGACCAGCCTCTTTCCCACATTGAACGAAGTAGGTTTATAACCGTAGGCATATGGTATGCAGGAAGTTCCATAACGAACGGAGCAGGATCGCCCGCAAACATCTTTGTCTTCTTTAGCATAATACCCGAAATGATAATTGCAGCCATACCGATGAAGTATGCTGATGTAGCAACCCAAGCCGAACCGCCGAAGATAGCACCGGCAATCATTGCGATAAACGGAGTCTTAGCACCGCAAGGTATAAATGTTGTTGTAATTATAGTCATTTTTCTGTCACGGTCATTTTCGATAGTTCTCGACGCCATAATACCCGGAACACCGCAGCCTGTACCGATAAGAATAGGGATAAATGATTTACCCGAAAGACCGAACTTACGGAATACTCTATCCAATACGAATGCAATACGAGCCATATAACCGCAAGATTCAAGGAATGCAAGCAAGATGAACAATACAAGCATTTGTGGTACGAAACCAAGCACGGCACCGACACCGGCAACTATACCGTCAAGGATAAGTCCCTTTAGCCAGTCTGCACAGTTGATTGCGTCAAGTCCGTTTTCAACAAGTACAGGGATACCCGGTACCCATACACCGTAATCGGCAGGATCAGGTTCTGCACATTCGTACTTATCATAAACGCCAACCGAGTCAAGAAGATCATCATATGTAGCAGTATCTTCTTCATCAGCCATTGTTTCTTCATCAACTACTGTATATTCGATTTCATTAATGTTTTTTACATCTTCAACAAATGCAGCAAGTTCTGCCTTAGCAACTTCAGGATCAAAATCTTCTGATTCTGTATCAAGTGCCTCTGCAACTGCGTCTGTATCAATACCCTGTTCGCTTGCAGCGTCAATATAACCGTTTACTATATCTGACGCACTTGTGAATTCGTCAGCAGCCTCTGTGTAAGCAGATGAACCGATACCGAACAAATGCCAGCCGTCACCAAACAATCCGTCGTTTGCCCAGTCTGTGGCACTTGAACCTACTGTTACCATTGCTATGTAATATACAAGGAACATTACAACTGCGAATATCGGAAGTCCCAACCATCTGTTTGTAACAATTCGGTCAATCTTATCAGATGATGAAAGCTTACCGGCACTCTTCTTTTTATAACAGCCCTTAATAAGTTCTGCTATGTAAACATATCTGTCGTTTGTTATGATACTTTCTGCGTCATCGTCAAGTTCATCCTCTGCCGCTTTAATATCATTTTCAATATGTGACAATTTTTCCTGCGGAATATTAAGCTGTGCAAGCACCTTTTCGTCACGTTCAAAAATCTTTATTGCATACCATCTCTGTTGTTCTTCCGGCATATCGTGAAGAACAGCCTCTTCGATATGTGCTATTGCGTGTTCAACAGGGCCCGAGAACTCGTGCTTTGGAATTGTCTTACCGTTTTTAGCGGCTGAAACAGCTTCTTCGGCAGCTTCCGTAATACCTGTACCCTTTAGAGCAGATATTTCAACAACTTTACATCCAAGCTGACGGGATAGCTCCTGAATATTAATCTTATCGCCGTTTTTCTTGACAATATCCATCATATTGACTGCGATAACAACCGGAATACCCAATTCTGTAAGCTGTGTTGTAAGATACAAGTTTCTTTCAAGGTTTGTACCGTCTACAATATTAAGTATTGCGTCGGGTCTTTCGCCGATAAGATAATTTCTTGCAACAACTTCTTCCAATGTATATGGAGAAAGTGAATAAATACCCGGAAGGTCAGTAATGACAACACCGTCATGTTTCTTTAATTTACCTTCTTTTTTTTTTTCTCGACCGTAACACCCCGGCCAGTTACCTACGAATTGATTAGAACCTGTAAGAGCATTAAATAGTGTTGTCTTACCGCAGTTCGGGTTACCCGCAAGGGCAATTCTTACATTCATTCTTAAATTCCTCTCTTTCACAATTTAATTCAGTACATTAATGAATATACCAAAATTATTCAACTTCAATCATTTCTGCGTCGGCTTTTCTCAATGAAAGCTCATAACCTCTTACTGTGACCTCAATCGGATCACCAAGCGGTGCAACCTTACGAATATGCACTTCAGCACCTCTTGTGATACCCATATCCATAATTCTGCGTTTTACCGCACCTTCACCGTGCAATTTGACTACCTTTACAGTATCGCCGATTGCTGCCTGTTTAAGTGTTTTCATTTGCGCTGTACCTCCCTTTAATTAAATCATAATTTTTTGTGCCAGTTCGTTGCTGATTGCAACTCTGGTTTCTTTACATTTACAATTACGTTTCCGCCAAGTTTACTGATTATCTTGACGTGTCCTCCTACAACAAAACCAAGATTTTCAAGATGTTTTTTACTTCCGGCTTTCCGCCAATCTTTTTTAATTATGTTGTCTTCATCAACATCTACCAGTGTTAAAGGCATCATAAATTTACCTCCGTTCTGGTTAGCATTCGTATAAATAAAAACTAACCCCAAGAATATAGTTTTTGGTTAGCACTTTCTAACCATTAGTTAGTTTATCAAAACTAACCTTTCTTGTCAAGTGTATATGTCATATCTTTTTACGCGTCAACTTTAAAAATTGTTGTTCACTTTGCACAAAATGTTGTATTTCTCCTTATGTTTGCTCATTTTTTATTCGTTCCTAAAATTTGTTAGCCTAAACTTACTGTTTTCACTTAAAAAATTATCGAAAATTTTTTAAAATATTCAATATATTTTTGACAATCGCAATTTATTGTGATATAATATCTTTACTACTACAATATGTACACATTTTCACACAGAAAGGTGTTAAACTATGATAATCAAAGAGTCGGCTGAAAATTATTTGGAGGCCATACTTATGTTAAAGAACAAAACGGTTATGTTCGCAGTATTGATGTTGCTCATCACCTTAACTTCACAAAAAGCCGAGCGTATCCGTTGCAATGAAATCCTTTCGTGAAGAAGGCTATGTTACCGTTGATACCGACGGCAATATCACCCTTACCGACAAAGGTATGGAGATTGCTCAAAAAATCTATGAACGTCACCGGGTTATCGCCAAGGCTCTTATCGCCCTCGGTGTCGATGAAGAAACCGCGTATGATGACAGTTGTAAAATAGAGCATGATTTAAGTGATATTACTTTTCAGAAAATCAAAGAATATTTTCTTAGTCACACAAATGAAAATATATGATTTGTTTTAGCAATATTATCTAAATTATTTTGTCTTTTATCTGCTTATTAATGTACTTCGACAAATCTCATACCAATATAGTATGAATCGTTGACAAAAGTATGTTTAATATGGTATAATCAACGTGGTTAGAAACAGCTAACCATACAGTAAAAACTTACTTTTTAGCTAACTTTTTGCTAACTGTAAAAACACTATCAGTTCACAACTGTTTACAAAACAGTTGAATATATTATGGGAGGTCAAAACAAATGACAGATTTCGAACAATGGAAAGGATTTGAACAAGGTAAATGGTGCGATGATATCGACACTCGTGATTTCATCCAGAAGAACTACACACCATATGATGGCGACGAGTCATTCCTTGCAGGTCCAACAGACGCAACAAACAAGCTATGGGGTAAACTTCAAGAGCTTCAGAAGGAAGAAAGAGCTAAGGGCGGCGTACTTGATATGGATACTCATATCGTTACAGGTATCAACGCTCATAAGCCGGGATATATTGACGAAAGCATGAAAGACCTTGAAAAGATCGTAGGTCTACAGACAGACAAGCCTCTTAAGCGTGCATTTATGCCTTTCGGCGGTATTAAGATGGCAGAAGAAGCTTGCAGCACATACGGTTATGAGCCGGACCCTGAACTTCACAAGATTTTCACTCAGTATCACAAGACACATAACCAAGGTGTTTTTGATGTATACACACCTGAAATGCGTGCAGTTCGTAAGAATAAGATTATTACAGGTCTACCTGACACATACGGCCGTGGCAGAATCGTAGGCGACTATCGTAGAGTTGCTCTTTACGGTATCGATATGCTTATCGCAAAGAAACAAGAAGATTTCGTTGAATGCCAAAGTGAATCAATGTTTGAAGATGAAATTCGTCAACGTGAAGAAATCACAATGCAAATCAACGCTCTTAAAGAAATGAAGACAATGGCTGAATCATACGGATTCGACATTTCAAAGCCTGCTAAGGACGCAAGAGAAGCTTGCCAATGGCTATACTTCGGTTATCTTGCAGCTATCAAAACACAGAACGGTGCTGCAATGAGTGTTGGTAGAGTATCAACATTCCTTGATATTTATATCCAACGTGACCTTGACAACGGTACTCTAACAGAAGAAGAAGCTCAAGAACTTATCGACCATATGGTTATGAAGTTCCGTATGGTTAAGTTCGCTCGTATCCCATCATACAACGAACTATTCTCAGGTGACCCGGTTTGGGCTACACTTAATGTCGGCGGTAAAGGTGTTGACGGCAGATCAATGGTTACAAAGAACGACTTCCGTTTCCTTCACACATTGGAAAACATGGGTCCTTCACCTGAACCAAACCTAACAGTTCTTTACTCATCAAAGCTTCCTGAAGCATTCAGGCGTTATGCTGCTGCTATTTCAGTTCGTACAAGCTCAATTCAATACGAAAACGATGACGTTATGCGTGTTACTTGGGGTGACGACTACGCTATCTGCTGCTGCGTATCTGCAACACAGACAGGTAAAGAAATGCAATTCTTCGGTGCAAGAGCTAACCTTGCTAAGTGTCTTCTATACGCTATCAACGGCGGTATAGACGCAAGAACAAAGGTACAAGTCGGTCCTGAATACAGACCAATCACTTCTGAATATCTTGATTATGACGAAGTTCTTGACAAGTATGACAAGATGATGGATTGGCTTGCAGGAGTTTATGTACGTACACTAAACGTAATTCACTATATGCACGACAAGTATTACTATGAAGCAGCTGAAATGGCTCTTATCGATACAGATGTACGTCGTACATTCGCAACAGGTATCGCAGGTTTCTCACACGTTGTTGACTCACTTTCAGCTATTAAGTATGCTAAGGTTAAGACAGTTCGTGACGAAAACGGCGTTGTAGTTGACTTTGAAACAGAAGGCGACTTCCCTCGTTACGGTAACGATGATGACCGTGCTGACGAAATCGCAGTATGGCTACTAAAGACATTTATGGCTAAGATTAAGAAGTGCCACACATATCGTAACTCAGAGCCTACAACATCAATCCTTACAATCACATCAAACGTTGTTTACGGTAAGGCTACTGCATCACTTCCTGACGGACGTAAAGCAGGTGAACCACTTTCACCGGTGCTAACCCATCATATGGTGCAGAACAAAACGGTTTGGTTGCATCACTTAACTCAGTTGCTAAATTGCCATATGAGTATGCTCTTGACGGTATTTCAAATACACAAACAATTAACCCTGACGCTCTTGGTCATGAAGAATCAGAACAGGTTACAAACCTTGTAAACGTTCTTAACGGTTACTTTGATCAAGGTGCTCACCACCTAAACGTTAACGTATTCGGTAAAGAAAAGCTTATCGACGCTATGGAACATCCTGAAAAGAAGAATACGCTAACTTTACAATCCGTGTACCAGGCTACGCAGTTAAGTTTATTGACCTTACTCGTGAGCAACAGCTTGACGTTATCTCAAGAACTTGTCACGCATCAATGTAATTTGATATGATAGGACACATTCATTCAACTGAAAGTTTTGGTGCCGCTGACGGACCCGGCGTAAGATTTATAGTCTTTATGCAAGGTTGTCATATGCGGTGCCGCTACTGTCATAATCCGGATACCGGAAAATGGACGGCGGAGATGAAGTAACTGCCGATGAGATTTTAAAACGTGCATTGCGTTTTAAACCTTATTGGGGTAAAGACGGCGGTATTACCATAAGCGGCGGCGAACCGTTATTACAAATTGATTTTGTAATTGAATTGTTCAAAAAAGCTAAAGAGCTTGGTATTAATACTTGTATTGATACTGCCGGTAATCCTTTCACAAAGGAAGAACCTTTCTTCAGCAAGTTTGAAGAACTTATGAAATATACCGATTTACTGCTTCTTGATTTGAAAGAAATCAACCCTACCCGCCATAAAGACCTAACAGGTTTTGATAATTCAAATATTATCGAAATGGCAAAGTATCTTTCTGAAATCAATAAGCCTGTTTGGATAAGACACGTTCTTGTTCCCGAACACAGCGATTTTGATGAAGATTTAGACGCTTTGGGTGATTTTATTGATACACTTTCAAATGTAGACCGTGTAGAGATTTTACCTTATCATACACTTGGTAAATTCAAGTGGGAGAACTTAGGTATTCCTTACACTTTGGAAAGTATATCTCCCCCATCTGCCGAACGCATTGAAAATGCTAAACAGCGAATTCACGCAGGTATCAGAAAACAGTAATATATAAGACGGAGCATATTGATATGCACCCCAAAAGTTAGACACTTTTGGAGGTGCATATTTTTATGGCAAAGAAAGGGCAAAAATATAGAAAACACTCGCCAGAATTCAAACTATCTGTTATAATGGATATGCGAGAAAACCATTTGGGTATAATGGAAACAGAGAGAAAATACGATGTTAAACATAATGTAATATCGAAATGGGAACGCATATTCTTGGAAGAAGGAGCCGAAGGTCTGATGAAAGAAAGACGAGGTAGAGCCAGTAAAGTAGATGGAATAGCAAAAGGTCGTCCACCCAAACTTGATAAGAAAATTGAAGAAGATTTAATTGCCGAAAATCAGCGATTAAGAATGGAGAATGAATACTTAAAAAAACTCAGTGCCTTAGTTCGGAAAAGAATGTTAAAAGAAGAGAAAAAGCAGCAATAGTCAATGAATTAAGGCAAAAATATCCGTTAAAAGACTTGCTGCAATTATCAGGTTTAGCCCGTAGTACTTTTTATTACTATATACAACATCAATCAAAGATAAATACAAGAAAGAAAAACAAGAAATACTATATATATTTTTAGCTAATAAAGGCAGATACGGCTACCGCAGAATCTTAATTGTATTAAGACAAAAGGATATACAATTAACCATAAAACTGTGTTGAAACTGATGAAAGAACTTAATCTCAAAGGAAAACAACGCAAAAACAGTAAATATCGTTCATACAAAGGAGAAATCGGCAAAATAGCCGACAACTTACTTAACAGAGAATTTGCAGCTACAAAACCTTTTGAAAAACTAGCAACTGATGTAACTGAATTTAAAGTGTGTAATGATAAAGTATATTTGTCACCTGTAATGGATTTGTATAATCGAGAAATTGTGTCATACTCAATTTCATTAAGTCCAAATTTGCAGCAAATTAGAGAAATGCTTGATGGTTTATTCAAAAGCTGCCCGCTAATGCGAAACCATTATTCCATTCTGACCAAGGTTGGCAATACCAACATTCGGAATATCAACGTTTACTATCAGAACACAATATTGTACAAAGTATGTCTAGAAAAGGAAACTGTATGGACAACGGTGCAATGGAAAACTTCTTCGGAAGATTAAAAGTTGAAATGTTTTATGGTGAAAAATTTGAAAGTGTCAAAGCTTTCATAGATGAATTAAAAGATATATTGATTATTACAACAATGAAAGAATTTCTTTAAAGCTAAAGGAATGAGTCCGGTACAATACCGAACTCATTCACAAGCAAGTTAATATTTAATTTTGTCTAAATTTTGGGGTTCACTTCATATGCTCCGTCTTTTTTTGTTGGTATTGTTGTTAATTATAACACTCCAAACTTTTTACGCATGCAAAAAGCCGTACAGCTTTAATCTGTACGGCTCATATTTAGCTATAAATTCAATTATTTAATAACTCTGACTCTTATAACAGCGTCAATTTGATTTAGCTTTTCAATAGCTTCTGCAGGGATTGCGTGGTCAGTATTGATGATTGTATATGCAAGCTCACCCTTTGACTTATTAATCATATCTGAGATATTCACACTTGAAAGTGCTTCTGTAAACTTAGCGATAACATTCGGAATATTTTTATGCGCAATAGCAATTCTTCCGACATTGTCTTCAGGAAGTGAACAATTCGGGAAGTTTACCGAATTTAGAATATTACCGTTTTCAAGGTAATCAGCCAATTCCTGAGCTGCCATAACTGCACAGTTATCTTCCGATTCGGCAGTTGACGCACCAAGGTGAGGAATGTTTATAATACCCGGTTGGTTGACTGTTTCACTGTCAGCAAAGTCAACAACGTACTTAGCAACCTTACCATCAGCCAAAGCCTTTTTAATATCCGCATTATTTACAAGACCACCTCTTGCAAAGTTAAGAATTATAACACCGTCTTTCATTTGTGCGATTGTTTCGGCGTTAATTGTATTTCTTGTTGAATCCATTAGCGGAACGTGAATTGTTATGTAATCTGCCGCCGCATAAACTTCTTCAGGGCTGTTAGCCTTTTTAACGTGTCTTGAAAGTTTTAAAGCAGAGTCAACCGACAAATAAGGGTCATATCCGATAACTTCCATACCCAAAGCATAAGCCGCATTTGCAACAAGAATACCGATAGCACCCAAACCGATTATACCAAGAGTCTTGCCCTTTAATTTCGCAGCCTGCGAAGTTTGACTTACCCTTTTCAACCTGCTTGTCAACGTCATCGCCGGTAAGTGTATTTGCCCAAGCGACACCGCCGATAACATCTCTTGATGCCAACAACATACCTGCAATAACCAATTCCTTAACAGCATTTGCGTTTGCACCCGGAGTATTGAATACTACGATACCCTTTTCACTGCACTTGTCAATCGGAATATTGTTTGTTCCCGCACCTGCTCTTGCAACTGCCTTTAGTGATTCAGGCAATTCCATATCGTGCATTTTAAAACTTCTAAGAATGATACCGTCTGCGTCAACATTGGCATCATCAGTTATTTTATAATTATCGTTAAGCTGGTCAAGACCACATTTAGCTATCTTATTAAGTGTCAATATATTGAACATTGTCTAATCTCCTTTTCATTTATATAAAACACCCGAATAGCTTCGGGTGTAATATAATTACATATTCTCTGACTCGAATTTCTTCATAAATTCGACTAATTTCTCTACTCCTCTACAGGCATAGCATTGTAAATGCTTGCTCTCATACCGCCAACTGTTCTGTGACCCTTAAGATTTACAAAACCGGCAGCTTTTTGCCTCTGCAACGAACTTAGCATCAAGTTCTTCATTACCTGTTACAAACGGTGCGTTCATAAGTGAACGATCCTCCGAACTACTGTACCCTTGAACATCTTTGATGAATCAAGATAATCATAAAGAATTTTAGCCTTCTTTTCGTTGATTTCCTGAAGTGCCTTAACTCCGCCTTGTTCCTTTATCCATTCAAGAACAAGCTTTAGTACATATATTCCGTATGTCGGAGGAGTATTGTACATTGAGCCGTTGTCGGCATGTGTCTTATAGTCAAGCATTGTAGGAGTAATATCCATTGCGTCGCCTATAAGGTCCTCACGAACGATTACAAGTGTTACACCTGCAGGGCCAAGATTTTTCTGTGCACCGGCAAACAGTAAACCGAACTTTGAAACGTCGATTTCCTCTGACATTACGCATGATGAAATATCTGCGATAAGAGGAACGTCGCACTGTGGAAGTTCTGTATATCTTGTTCCGTAAATTGTGTTGTTGTAGCAGATATAGAAGTAATCTGCATCGTTTGAAAATGTTGATTTATCAAGCTTTGGTATGTATGAAAAAGTTTTATCGGCAGAAGATGCAACTCTGTTGACTGTAATGTATCTTTCAGCCTCGGCAGCTGCTTTCTTCGCCCACTGACCTGTTATAACATAATCAGCTTTCTTATTCTTGGACGCAAGATTTAGCGGAATCATAGCAAATTGTGTTGAACCGCCGCCTTGCAAGAACAATACTTTGTAATTATCAGGAACGTGCATAAGTTCTCTTACAAGAGCTTCAGCACTGTCGATAATATCTTGATAGTCCTTAGATCGGTGGCTCATTTCCATAACGGACATACCGCTTGTACCGTACTCCAGCATTTCAGTTTGCGCCTTCTTCAATACTTCCTCAGGCAGCATTGATGGTCCAGCTGAAAAGTTATAAACTCTACTCATTTTTTTAGCCTCCAATATATATAATATACATATTATTATATATCAAAATTTCCTTTCCGTCAATACATATTGACCAAACTCCGATAAAAAATTTAACATAATTTCTCTTTATTTTTACATCACTTTGTATAATTCTCTATTGCACTTGCGATTGCCCACGCAATTTTTTGACTGATATTCGTCACTTGCAAGTTTTTTTCTCCTCGTCCGGATTTGACAAAAACCACATTCTACAAGTATTGCGGGCATAGGCGGATTTTTCATTAAAAATAATCGTTCATCTGCGGTCTTTACCGCGTGCATTTCCGCACCCGTCACCTCGCTCATTTTATTTTGAATACTTTTGCAAGCCTCTCGATTTCGGGGTGATTTTTGTCGTAAAAATATGTGCAGACCGCTCACTTTTTGGTCACCGAACGAATTCATATGTATGCTCACAAAAATATCTGCGTGACTGTTTTTCATAATATCTAACCGTTTGTTCATATCCGATACTTTCATTTTGCGAATAGTCTCGGCATTTTCGTCCTGTAAACCGCTGTCGCCGCTGCGTGTTAAAATCACTTCAAAGCCTTTGCTTTCAAGCACTTCCTGCAATTTCTGAACAATCGCAAGATTAATGTCCTTTTTCCACCACTCCGCTCACACCCACCGCCCGACCGTCAGGCTCGCCATGTCCGGCGTCGAGCACAACCTTTATATCGGTACTTGAAAAGGTCTGCAGCGTTTCATAATGTTTTATACCTATACCAATCGCAATACCCACAACCGCAAATAATACCGCTATCACAATATGTTTTCTTGTAAATATCATACTACCCCTCACCTTTCAAGTAAGAATAATACATTAATATGTGATAAACGGCATTGTTATACAAAAAACAGAGCAGACAAAACATTTCTATGCTTTATCTGCTCACATATTATTTTTCCTTCCAAAACGTCTTGAAAAGTTATTTTAGACATTTCATCTGCCAAAACTTTTTGTACTTTGTACAGCTTACGCTGAACTTTACATATGCCGTTATTTTTGCACGACTCGGGATTTTCCATACATTTATTTATCGCAATTTTGCCGTCTATCGTTTCAATCACGTCTTTAAGAGTTATCTCCGACGGCTTTTTATTCAAAACATATCCGCCGTTTACACCTCTGTACGATTTAATTATTCCGGCTTGAACGATTTTTCGTAAAATTTTTAAAGTAAACCTATACGGAATATCGTTTTTTCGGCAATCGCTTTTGCCTCTATCTGTCTGTTTTCATCAGCCAACATAGCAATAATTCTAAGTGCATAATCTGCTCTCGTTATTTTCATTGCTTTTCTGCCCCCTGTCTGCTCTCCATAATTTCTAATATTTCCATAGCATACGAACGCGGAGTACGGCCGTGTATAACCTTGATTTTGTAATCGCAGTTATCATAAAACGGTTTTCTGTCGTCAAATCTTTTTTGATGTTTTCAATGCTGTCCCGCTTTAAAAGCGGTCTTGTTTTTCTTGCTTCTTCAAGACGTTCCCGTATAACCGAAAATCGGGCGACAGATTAAAAATAACACCTGTTTTTCTGAGATTTTCTATATTCTGTTCATTTAGTACAACGCCGCCGCCTGTTGCGATAACAACATTTTTCATTTCAGCCGCTTTTTTTATAACTTCACATTCAGTTTTTCTGAAATATTCTTCTCCGCACTTATCGAAAATTTCGTTAATTGTAATTCCCTCTTGTTCCACAATCATATCGTCCGTATCAACAAGATTATACTTTGAAATTTCAGAAATAGCCTTACTTATTTCGGTTTTACCCTGTAGCCATAAAACCTGTAAGCACTATATTCATCTTCCGAAAACCTCCTTTTTGATTCTCTCACCCATATCGTCAGGAAGTTTTGTGTCTGTAAATAATTCAGATGCAATAATTCCTTGATAGATTAGCAGACGAATTCCGTTTAGAATTGTTGCACCGCGTTTTTCTGCCTCTTGCAAAAACAATGTTTTGTCGGGATTGTATATCATATCAACCGCCGCCGTATTTTCGTTTATAAACGATAAATCGTTGATTTCTTCAATATTTTCAATCGGCATTACGTTTTCCTGCGGTTCCATACCTGCCGAAGTTGTATTTATGACTATATCAAATTCAAGCTTATCTATTTCAGTATTAACCTCAAATCCCGTACTCTTCAAAATATCCTCTGCAAGCGTCTTAGCCTTGCTCTTAGTTCTGTTCACAACAGTTATGCTTTTCGGCTTATTGTCAATTAATCTTATAAGCGTAGGACGCACCACACCGCCTGCACCTATTATAAGTATTCTGCTGTTTTCGATTTCAATACCCGCTTTTGTAAGTGCCATACAAAAAGCCGTCCGCGTCTGTATTATAGCCGTATAATTTACCGTCCCTGTTTACTACCGTATTTACCGAGCCAAGCTTTTTTGCACCGTCCGTTACAACGTCTATGTACTTCATAACTTCAACCTTATGCGGTGCTGTGACGTTAATTCCGCTTATTCCGAGTGCTCTCATACCGCCTATTGCGTCCTTCAAATCTTCGGGTTTTACGCACCATGCTCCGTAAACATAGTTGTTATGTACGGTTTCGGATATGAAGTTGTGCATATTAGGTGAAAACGTATGCTCAACAGGATATCCGATTATTCAAGCTGTTTTGTGTGTCCGTTTATTTCAAACATTATTTTATCTCCATTCATAAAGTATATATGGTATTATACCATAATTATATGAATTTGAATAGACTATTTTTTTGATTTAGACCTAAAAATAATCGACACCAAGAAACCGAACACAAGTGCCGCCGCAATACCGCCCGACGCCGCAGTTAAACCGCCTGTGAATATTCCCAAAAGCCTTTTTCCGAAACGGCTTTTTCCACGCCTTTGCAAAGATTATATCCAAAACCGGTTAGCGGAACAGTTGTACCGGCTCCTGCAAAATCAACCAACGGCTGATATATTTTTATAAGCTGTAAAAAAATACACCGACCACAACAAACGTAACCAAAATTCTTGCCGGAGTCAATTTGGTTTTATCTATCAAAATCTGACCAACCGCACATATAAGACCGCCTACTATAAATGCCTTTAAATAGTCCATTATTCTCCCTCCTAAATTTCTCTCGAAACTGCGTGAGCGATTGCCGGAATACTCTCGCCCTGTTCTATAATCATAGGATTCATCAACGCACCGGTCGCCATAACAAGCACCTTACTTAGATTATGTCTTTTAAGTTCTCTGTACACATATCCGCAAAAACACTGCCGCAGCAACCGCAACCGCTGCCGCCTGCGTGAACGTCCTGTTCCTCAATATCGAAAATCATTTTACCGCAGTCCTTATGCTTTGTTCGTATGTCAAAGCCTTCTTTCAGCATTAGCTCTACAAGAATATCCGAGCCGACAACCCCAAATCACCTGTAAGTATCATATCGTAATAATCGGGAGTTCTGTGTGTGTCGTTAAAATGTGCGATAAGCGTATCAATCGCCGCCGGTGCCATAGCCGCACCCATATTGCTTATATCCGTTACGCCTTTGTCTATTACTTTTCCCGTTGTGATGTGCGTTATTTTCGGACCTGTTCCCTTTGATGACAATATCGCACACCCTGCACCCGTAACGGTCCATTGTGCCGACGGTGTACGCTGACCGCCGTATTCAAGCGGATTTCTGAACTGAATTTCCGACGAACAAAAATGGCTTGAAGTAAGGCACATTGCATAATCCGCAAACCCGGCACTGACAATCATACTTCCGATTGACATACTCTCAGTCATAGTTGAACACGCACCGTACAATCCCAAAAACGGTATATCAAAATCTCTGACGCTGTAATGTGCGCCCACGCACTGATTTAACAAATCGCCTGCAAGAATGTAATCTATATCGCTTTGTTGTAATTTTGCTTTTTTCAAGTGCTAAAAGTGCGGTCTTTTTTGGAGCATACTCTCCGATTTTTCCCACGACTTTTCACCTAAAGTATCGTCGTCAAGTATTACGTCAAATGTACTTTTAAGCGGTCCTTTTCCCTCTTTTTGACCCACTGTCGAGGCGGTTTCTATTATTATCGGCGGATTGTCAAACGTAACAGTCTGCCGTCCGAGTCTGTTATTCATATTATCATCTCCTTGTTTGTTAGTTTTCGTAAAAATACTTAATTTTATGCACAAAAAAATACACCTCTTAACATAGGTGTATTTTTGTTTGTCACCGATATTTTATACAGGATTGATTACCGACAATGCCGAATGTTCTTTAACAAAATGTTCTTCAAAACGTTTTTGAACATCTTCAAAAGTTATTGTCTTATACACATCATAGAAATTGAAATAATCAATATCCATAAACAACATCTGTAAAAATGTCACTGCATAATCTTCTACATCATTCTGTGAACGGATATATTCGCCCCAAACAACCTTTTTAATTCTCTCAAAATCTTCTTTTGAAAGACCGTTCTTTCTTGTTTCTTCAACTTCGTTTATAACCGCCTCATACACTGCCTTAGGGTCACTGCTTTCACCGTCTATTGATGAATACGCATAATCGGGCTGCATTGTGTATTCAATCGAAAATCTGTTGTTTATAAGTCCTTTTTCGTAAAGGCTCTTATAAAACTTTGAACTTCTTCCGAAAAGCATTTTTAAAATAATATTCGTTTCTATACTTTTCTTTAAAGCTCATCACCGCCGAAACCGTTATTTGTATCTTTAAAACCTGTCATAAACAACGGCATTGCAACGCTCAAACTTTGTTCTGCGTACTGTTTTGCCACTTCATCAGGCTCTGTCGGATATACCTTTTTAATCTTTTCTTCAAACGGCTCATTCTTCTTTACACCGTTTTCAATAACTTTAGAAATCTTAACAGGGTCAACATTTCCGACAACAACTATCGACATATTTGACAAGTTATAAAATGTATCGTAGCACTTATACAAATATTCAGGCGTTATATGGCTTATACTTTCAACCGTACCTGCAATTTCTTTTTTGACAGGGTGTTCCTTGTACAGGCAGTTCAAGAAATTAAAGAACAACTTCCAGCTTCCGCTGTCGTCATACATTCTTATTTCCTGTCCGATAATACCCTGTTCCTTCTGTACGCTTTCCTCCGTAAAATACGGACTTTGAACATAGTCCATAAGTGTTTCGATATTTTCTTCGATATTAGACGTTGCCGAGAACAGATACGCCGTTATATTAAATGATGTAAACGCATTTGCATTGCCGCCGTACTTTGAAAAATTTATCAAATACATTACTGCTGTCCGGCTGGTCGAACATTTTATGTTCAAGATAATGTGCTATACCGTCAGGTACTTCCGTAAGCTCACTCTCACCCGGTACGACGAACTTTGAATCGACAGAGCCGTATCTTGTACCGAATATTGCATACGTTTTGCTGTAATCTTTTTAGGAATTATATATATTCCGAGTCCTGAAGAATGTGTTGTGTAATACAGTTCCTCACCTGTTTTGTCATTTTTCTGTACTGCAATTCCATTACGCATCCTCCTTTCCCGTTAAGAAATACACTGTTTCAAGTTTAACGTTTTTAAACACTCTTGCAGCGTCCTCCATCGTTATCTTGCTTATCTTTTCTTTAAGCGTGTCTATATCATAATCAGTTCCGACTATTTTCTGTCCCAAATAGAATGACTGCAACATATCTTGGTCGTCCTTGTATGATTCAAGTGAATTTATAATCGCATTAATGCTTGACTCATATTCAAGCTGTGATATTTCGCCGTTTTTAACATTCTCAAGCTGAACAAGTATTTCGTCATATGCCTTTTGGAAATTCTTGAATTCAATACCTGCATTTACAAACAAAGCACCCTTGTTTTTGTCAAGACTGCCCGAAGCATAATAGCACAGGCTAAGCTTTTCACGCACATTGTTAAACAACTTCGAGTGAGCGCCGCCGCCGAATATACTGTTTGCAACCATCAATGCAGGATAATCGCTGTCTGCAGGCTTTATGCCTGTTGAAAAATCCCATACAAAGTTTGCCTTGTACAACGTCCATTTTATCAGTAACGTTTTTAACTTCGTTTTTCGGAACATATATTTCCGTCTTAGGAATATCCGCATTCTTAAACGCAATTTTGCCTGTGTATTTTTTTTTATCTTTTCGGCAAGTGCATTTGCGTCCGCATCACCGCATATATAAATATCAATAACAGATGATGTAATAATATTCTCATAATGCTTTTTTTTCAAATTGTCGGCAGTTATTTTATCAATACCCTCTTGTGTACCTAGTTTTGAAATTGCATAATTTTCACCCTCAAACATTGTTTCGATACAGCGTTCTACAGCATACTGACGCTTATCGTTCATCATTGCCATTATTCTGTCTTTTGCGTTTTTCTTTTCCTGTTCAACAATTTCATCGCTGAATGAAGTTGATTCAAACATTATTGAAAGCATAAGGTCAATAACGCTGTCACAAAGTTTTTCACCGTTCGGTGCATATTTATCGGAAATTGTTTCAAATGCAACGTGCAAAATATGGTCGTCACGCGTTTTAAAACTCCGACACCTATTCCGGCACCGTACAGATCTCAAGATACTTTGAAATTGCCTCACTGTCACTGCAAAGTCTGCAGCCTCTTTTAAGTACATAAGGCAAAAGTGCGTTAAGCGACGATCTTCTTCATTTAAATCTCTGTGAATATATACGTCAATCGTAGTTGTTTTCAACTTCGTCATAGGTATATAATACAGATTTATATTTGAATTTATATTAATACTTTTCATTCCGTTTCTCCTTTACTGTTTTTAATATATTTTACCCCAAAATAAACCATATGTCAATCATCAAAAATCCTCAAAAAATTACATCTATGATGTGATTTTTAGAACTGTCAACGAACTTAAACATAGCTTTCTATATCCCTTAATGTCATATCTCGGTGCAGTGCAAGATTAATTCCGTTTGCAACTGTTTTAGCCGTTCTTTCGATTACGAGGTCAATATCCTTTGTCGTAACCATAAGCGGTGCAAGCTCTTTTGGTATTTCAACCTTTGATATTGTTGCGGCGTCTATAACGGTCGGTACACCTATCGCAATCACCTTTGCACCAATCGTTTCTTCATTAAGACATTCTCTGTTATTTCCCACGCCGGCACCCGGTTGAATACCTGTATCCGATATTTGTACAGTGGTCGAAACACGTCTTATATCCGCCGCCGCCATTGCGTCAACGGCGATAATAAGATCTGGTTTCACCTTTTCGCTTACCGCCTTGATAATCTCCCGCAGTTTCAATGCCTGTTGTTCCGAGAACTCCGGGTATCAACGCACATACACCGCTTATATTATCATCAAAAAATCTTTCATATTCTGTTTTATATGATGTGTCACCAACAGCCTTGACACCACTTCCGTACCGAGTGCGTCAGGCGTTATGTCACGGTTTCCGAGTCCTACTACAAATGTAAGGCTGTCACTTTTTATATCGGCCATTTTACGAATTTCCTCCGAAATAAGAGTGCATACCCTTTCGTATATATCAATACTGTATTTCAAATTCGGCGACTCAATCGTTATATAATTGCCTATCGCCTTGCCGAGTGCCTTACTTCCGTTTTCGTTTGTTATTTCTATATTCGTAACGGTTATTCCGTCCTCTGTACGCACATCGGATATAACACCGTCTATTTCCGTTGCATTTTTCGCCTCACGTCTGCTGAGTTCGCGTGCCTCCACCGCCAAGTCTGTTCTTATATTCTGCATTTATACAATCTCCTTTTTTTCATCTATCTTTGAAAAAACAGAGATTATTATACAAAAAAAGAGCGATACGGTTGTATCGCTCATCTTTTCGATTATTTTCCAAGTGCATTGTCTATGTCTGTTTTTAGTTTATCCTTGTCACTGCACTTAAATTCAATAGCCGAGATATTATTTGATGTATCAAGCATAATAAGTGCCGGAGTTTGGTCTTTTACCAATGAGAAGTTTTCAAGTGCCTCAGGATTTTCGTCAACATTTACAAGTTGAAAGTTGATTTTGTCCTTATATTCGTTTTCAAGTTCAGTGTACATTGTGTTTGTTGCGTCAAAGTTATCGTCCGCATTTGCCACAAAGTACATAAATGTAGGAGTTACCTTTTCTGTGCTTTCTGTTTGTGCTGTGTCTGTGCCTGAATTATTTGTACTTCCGCAGCCTGCAATCATTCCGACTGCCATAACGGCTGACATTGCCAATGCTATAATTTTCTTTTTACTCATCATCATTCTCACCTTTCAATTTATCTTTCATTATATCTAAAGCACGATTTGCTATTTTATTATAGCGTTCGGCTTTATTTCTTATTCTTTCGTTAAGTCCGTCTATAATGCCGAAATTCGCATTCATAGGCTGGAACTTTGTATTTGCAGAATTTGAAATATAAAGCGGTAATGCACCGATACAAGTTTTTGAATCCGGTTCAAACATATCTTTTCCGTTAAGCATAGCCGCCATATTATATCCGGCAAGTATTCCGCTTGACGCCGACTCAACATAACCTTCGACACCCGTTATCTGTCCCGCAAAAAATACTTTCGGGTACTTCTCCATTTGATAATACTTATTTAAAAGCGTCGGAGAATTTTATAAGTGTTTTGTGCATAACTCCGTAACGCACAAATTCGGCATTTTCAAGTCCCCGAATCATTGAGAACACGCGTTTTTGCTCTCCCCATTTCAAATTCGTCTGAAAACCGACAAGGTTATAGAGCGTACCCTCTTTATTATCCTGTCTTAGCTGAACAACCGCATATGCGTCGTCCTTGCCCGTCTTTGGATTGACAAGACCGACAGGTTTTAACGGTCCGAACACAAGCGTCTGTTCGCCTCTTTTTGCCATAACCTCGACAGGCATACAGCCCTCAAAAACCTTTTGATTTTCAAATTCTTTAAGCGGTGCTGTTTCAGCCGTGATAAGCTCGTTATAAAAAGCGGTATATTCCTCTTTTGTCATCGGACTGTTGATATAATCGGCAGTACCTTTATCGTATCTTGCCGCTTTGAAAACTTTGTCTTTGTCAATACTTTCTTCCGTCACAATCGGTGCGGCTGCGTCATAAAAGTACAACTCGTCCGAACCTGTAATTTTCTTTTATTTCATCGGCAAGTCCGTCCGAAGTAAGCGGACCTGTTGCGATTATTGTATATTCATCGGGATTGATTTCCGTAACTTCTTCATTAAATACGGTTACACGCGGATGATTTTAATTTTTTCCGTTATATGCTTTGCAAAAAACATCTCTGTCAACCGCCAAAGCACCGCCCGCGGGCACACGGCTTATATCAGCCGCCTCCATCATAACCGAATCAAACATACGCATTTCTTCTTTTAAAGACCGCACGCATTTTCAATTCTGTCAGCCTTCAAAGAGTTTGAACACACAAGTTCCGCAAAATTTTCATTTGAATGTGCCGGTGAATACTTTACCGGTTTCATTTCGTAAAGGTCAACGTCAATTCCCCTGCTTTACAAGCTGCCATACCGCCTCACAACCGGCAAGTCCGGCTCCTATAACTTTTACTTTCACTTCTTTTCGTCCTTTAACTTTCTCTCATATTTACAATCTTCATTATAGCAGAAAATCTTACCGTTTCTGCCTTGTTTTTAAGGAGCAAGCCGCCGCACTGCGGACAAGCCTCGTCCTTAACAGGCATATCCCATACCATAAAGTCACACTTCGGCGAATGTTCACAACCGTAGTAAACCTTACCTCTCCTTGACTTTTTAACAAGTATTTCACCGCCGCACTTAGGGCATTTCGCACCTGTTTCTTCACGGATAGCCTTTGTATTTTTACATTCAGGATAACCCGGACAAAGCCAAGAATTTACCTGAATTTACTCAGCTTGTACACCATTTTTCTTCCGCACTTTTCACATACGACATCCGATTCTTCGTCTTTAATCTGAATTTTTCGATGTTCTTCTGTGCCTTTTCAAGTGTATCCTTAAATGACGGATAAAATCGTTAATCAGCTTTTTCCAATTCAATTCGCCTTCTTCAACGCTGTCAAGCTCTTTTTTCCATATCAGCCGTAAATTCAACGTCCACAATATCCGAAAAGTTATTTTTCATAATTTCCGACGTAACAAATCCAAGCTCTGTCGGAACAAGCTGTTTCTTTACTTCTTACAACATATCCTCTTGACACGATTGTTGAAATAGTCGGTGCGTACGTTGACGGTCTGCCTATGCCGTTTCTTCAAGCTCCTTGATAAGCGTAGCGTCCGAATATCTTGCAGGAGGTTGAGTAAAGTGTTGCTTTTCCTCCGAACTTTTAAGTGTAACGGTTTGATTTTCTTCAAGGTTAGGAAGCATTTTTTCTTTCTTTTTCCTTGTTGTCCGTTGACTCAACGTACACCGTCATATAACCCTTAAACTTTATGTTTGAACCGCTTGCCTTAAATGTATGACCGTTTGCGTCAATAGTTACCTGCATTGTGTCATATACCGCACTTGTCATCTGACTTGCGGCAAATCGTTCCCAAATAAGCTTATAAAGTCTGTATTGGTCGTTTGTAAGTTTATCCTTAATATCAATCGGCTTTATGTTTATTGAAGTCGGTCTGATAGCCTCATGGGCGTCCTGTGCATTCTTTTTTGTCTTGTATTGCTTTGCCTTTACATATTCGCTTCCGTAATTTTCGGTCAAATATGCAACCGCCTCTTTTTGTGCGTCGTCGGCAATTCTTAGCGAATCTGTTCTCATATACGTTATAAGACCTATTGTTCCTATCTTTCCGCCGAGGTTAATACCTTCGTAAAGAGTTTGTGCAATCTGCATTGTTTTTGCCGCTTGAAATTATACTTTCTTGACGCGTCCTGCTGCAGAGTACTTGTCGTAAACGGCGGTTGAGGATTACGCTTTTGCTGACCTCTTTTAACCTTTTCTATAACAAAATCGGCATTTGCTATTGCGTCCGAAACTTTCTTTGTTTCTTCGGCATTGTTTAGCTTTACTTCTTTGCCCTTTTCACCGTAATATTTTGCATTAAAATCCTTTTTACTTTTCGGATCATTCAAAACCGTTTCGATTGACCAATATTCCTGAGGAGTAAAGTTTTCGATTTCTTCTTCCCTGTCACATATAAGCTTTGTCGCAACAGACTGTACACGACCGGCACTAAGTCCTCTTTTAACCTTTTTCCCAAAGAATAGGACTGATTGTATAACCCACAATTCTGTCAAGCACACGTCTTGCCTGTTGTGCGTCAACAAGGTCCATATCAATCTTTCTCGGCTGTTTTATTGCCGCCTTAACGGCTGTTTTTGTAATTTCGTTAAACGTTACACGGCAATTTGACTCAGGGTCTATTTTAAGTGCCTCCGCCAAATGCCAGCTTATTGCCTCACCCTCGCGGTCCGGGTCAGTTGCGAGATAAACTACATCTGCTTTTTTAGCCTCTTTTTCAGTTGTGTAAGCAGCTGTCCTTTACCGCGTATTGTTATATATTTCGGTGTGTAATCATTTTCAAAGTCTATACCCATTTGACTTTTCGAAGGTCGATTATATGCCCCATAGACGCCATAACTGTATAGTCCTTGCCAAGATATTTTTTTATTGTCCCCGCTTTCGCCGGTGACTCCACTATTAACAGCTTTTTCGTTGCCATATAATTTCCTCCGTATCTATAATTTCAGTTGATATTTACTTCGGGAAGTTTCTTAACCAATCCCTTGACTTCAAGCATTATAAGCTTTGTATTTATTTCGCTTACGTTTCTTTTCAGTTCCCTTGAAAGTTCATCTATCTGCATATCGCTTTTCTTTAATATATCTATTATCTGTTTTTCAAATTCATTTAGTTTGCTGTATTTACTGTCATCAACAGTTTTTTGTATCGGCTCACTTTTTACCTTTTTAGGTATAACTTTTTCGGCATACGGATATTCGCTTATTATATCCGCTGCGCCGTTTATCAGTTTTGCACCCTGTTGAATGATTTTGTTCGTTCCCAAAGGAATTTGTATCTGTAATATTTCTCGGTACCGCAAATACATCTCTGTCATTTTCAAGTGCATATTTTGCTGTTATAAGCGCACCGCTCTTTTCCGGTGCTTCCGTTACGAGTATTCCGCGTGACAGTCCCGCTATAATTCTGTTCCTTGCAGGAAAATGATTTCTTACAGGCGGTGTACCGGGTGCGTATTCTGATATTATACAACCTTTTTCGGTAATTGCTTTGACAAGTTCAACATTTTCCGACGGATACACTATATCAAGTCCGTTGCCGACAACACCGACTGCCACTCCGCCGACATCCAGTGTTGCCCACGCACCGACCGTATCAATACCTCTTGCCAGTCCGCCGATAGTCACCGCACCGTATTGTGCCAATTCGCGACATATCCTATCCGTCACAACACGTCCGTATTCCGACGAATTTCGTGTACCCACAACGCCTATTGTAAGCACCTTATCAAGCTCCAACACCTTGCCCTGTACATACAAGACATACGGCGGACTTGATATATTCTTTAATATTTGCGGATAGCTTTCACTGTCGTAAACCAATATTTTCTGATTTAATTTTGCGGTTTGTTCAAGTATTTTTTCTGCTTTGGATAAATCCTTGTCTGCAAGACTTGATTTTATTTTGTCACTCAAACCGTATATATTATTGAAGTTTTTTGAAAAATATATTTCTTCAACAGTTTTAAAATACTCTAAAAGTACTTTAATTTTTTGATGGCGTAACACCGTATTTAGTTGTAAGCCATAACCAATAAAGTATATGTTCCATCAATCCACCACCTAAAATACATCTGTTACATTACTACAAATCTCAAAATTGTCAAGACCTTTGGCGAACAAGTTCGTACATTAATATCGCCGCCGCAACTCCCGCATTTAGCGATTCGGCTTTCCCCAAAATCGGAATTTTAACGCATTGACACATTTTCTGAACATCTTCCGATATTCCGTTTGCCTCATTTCCTACTATTATAATAGTAGGTTTTTTCATATCCGCACTGCGGTAATCTATTGTATTGTCACCAAGTGCACCGCCGATAAGCTGAAAACCGCTGTTTTTGTATTCGCTGAGTTTTTCATATGACACACCTGTCACAACTCTCATATTGAAAAATGAACCCATACTTGAACGCACCGTTTTCGGACTGTACAAATCAACGCACCCATCCGACAACAACACTCCGTCAAATCCTGCCGCATCAGCCGTTCTGATTATCGTTCCGAGATTACCCGGGTCATTTATACAGTCGCAATATATATACGATTTTTTTCTGTGTTGGGTGTAAAATCGGTTTCATCTTCGATTTTCACAACCGCAAGTATGCCCTGCGGTGCTTTTGTATCGCACATTTTCATAAATACGTCGTCTTGTACCTTGTATAATGAAATATCTTTCGGATATTTGAAATTCTCGTTTTCAAAAAACTGTCCGATACATATAGTGCCGTTATCTCCCTTTCGGAATTTAATGCGTCCGATACCGATTTTATTCCTTCTATTGTATACTCACCGTATTTCTGCCTTGATTTTTTTTCTGCGACAGCGATTTTACATATTTGCATTTATTGTTTGATGAAGAAGTAATCTCTAACATAAATCATTTCCTTATCTATTCTATATAAGTATTTTCAACTAATTATATACCCTTTTTTTTGAAATTGGCAACAATTAATTTAAGTAACAAAAAATTTCGTGCAACGTATTATACCATAAGAACTTTTAAGGAGATGATTTTAGTGGAAACAAATGTACTGTTCGCGCTGTCGCTGACGGTTATGGCAGGACTTGCAACCGGGAATCGGCAGTATAATAGCATTGTTTGCAAAAACCACAAATACAAAATTTCTCGCCGGCTCGCTCGGATTTTCAGCCGGAGTAATGATATACGTTTCAATGATTGAAATTTTTCAGAAGTCACGCACATATATCGCGTCAGCTACAAATGACACTGTGGGATATTATATCGCGGTAGTATCATTCTTTGTCGGAATACTTCTTATCGGACTTATAGACTACTTTGTGCCGTCAACAGAGGGCGATATAGGTAATCTGACCGAAAACGAAACCCGCTCGATTGCCCTAAAACGTATGGGATTTATGACCGCCCTCGCAATCGGCATACATAACTTCCCCGAAGGCCTCGCAACCTTCACCTCCGCCCTAAAAAGACCCTCATCTCGGGCTTGCCATAGCTGTATAGATAGCAACAAGATACATAACTAAAAAGAACATAAGCATTTTGCCTATGTTCTTTTTCTTAATTTGTATGGGTTATTCTTGAATAAAATCTTCAATCACATCTTGCAAATGACAGGGTGACAATCCGTATTTGTTCAGCCTGTCTATTAATTCCGCCACTTCTTCCTTATTCGGCGACACATCTTTGACAGACACTTCGTCACACTTAATGCCGTATGTGGTCTTTACTACTCCGTCAATATTCTTTTTGTCTTGCGTAATTGTATACATAGTTATATCCTAGTCCTTTCTTATCCTATGTTATATAATACAACATATGCCACTAAATTACAATATTGTTTGATGTTTTGTAAATAAATTGTAAATTGCCGAAAAAAAATAAGGGTGGCATTACACCACCCTCAAAACTACTTATCATACATACCACATCTGTACTCCCTACAAATAGTTCGCAGGTCCTTATAGGACAGACCTAATCTCCCTTGCTCGTCACCGACCAATGCGCCGTAATCTTGCGCGGCTTGTACTGCCGTTCTTGCCCACGACGGCATATTGTCATCATTGAAATCGTAAATCATTGTAGTTTGAACTACATTCACCAACTGTTTGTTGATGTTTTTTAAATCGGCAATTTCTGCCGCCTGTTTTTCGATTAATTCTTTTAATTCTGTATATTGTGACATAGTTAAATCCTCACTTCCTGTTAATCGTCTTTTAAAATCTTCCCATAGCTCCGGCTGACGTACAAACGGCTCAGGACACTTTTTATCCCACACATCATAATGGCGCAATACGTTTTCTACCGGAACATTGTATTTATTCATTAAATATCTTGTCAATTTAATCGTCTGTTCCACAATCCCGTCACGAATATAGTATTTACCGTCCGCACCAATACGACTGCACATTTCAATCGAAATACTGTTCATATTCCTGCAATACGGGTGTTTGTAAATTTTGTACCACCGACAGCCCACGCCGCCCATTTATCGGGTACAGATTGATATATTCCGTCATCACCGATAAAATAATGTGCAGACGCACCACGATTTGCGCCGCTGAAATAATTGCAGTTGTTCAATGCCGTATCGCCGTTATTTGACGTAAAATGAATGACGATATATTTAATATCGCCATTCCTGTATGTGTAGCAATTAGACGTGTGGCACTGCGGACCTTGTTTGATTTGAATATCCATTGTTTATACCTCAATTCTTAATTTCCGGCAAACCGGCAACCGAGGTCAGCAACGACAGTACGCCTGCTAATGCCGCCGCTGACGCAACCATTACCCAGTTGACGTCACCCAGTACGGCGGCCGTACCGATTGTCGCAATCGCTGTCTGTGCAATCGTCTTGATTGCTCTTATTCCTGCCGCTTTAAACCATTCTTTCATTTTTATGTACCTCCTAAAATACTAAAATCCTAACATTTTAACAAAATAACCTATCAAACCGCCGACTAATGCCGTAATAACAGCAGTAACTACTGTTTCATATCGTTTGTTAGGTTTCTTTTCGATTTCGTCCACACGTTCCGTGATGTCATTCACGTCCTCACGCATAGCCTTTGTTTCCGTAGCTATGATGTGGACGCTTTCAGTCAACTTGTCCAACGTGTCAATTCTGTGGTGTGCCGACTTCGTAGACTGCTCCACTACGGTCAATCGCTCCCATAATTCCTTATCGTCAACTTCCACTTACTTAGCCCTCCTCATTCTTATTGATTTCTTCCGCCAATTCTTTGTAGTCATTATCGGTTAATCCCCCGACAAAACAAGTACATCAAATTTTTCAAGCATTTTTTCTTTGCTCTTTTTTCCAACGGCTACAATTTTCTTGCACAATCCATATGAACGTCCGTGTTCCATATTTAGCACCTCCTATTCCGTTATCCCCATTTCCAACATTGCTACCCTTACATCAATATCAAGCATAAACTCGTCCGTATATTCAGACAATGACGCTTCATAAGCCTCTTTACTGCCATAGTTATAAATCTCCTCAATCTCTTTAATCGGATTATCACTTTGAATTGGCAATCCTTCCATCCACTCATAGTCAGATGTATCTATAACTTCCTCCGAGATTAACTCTAATAGTTGATGTTTAGCAATATGTTGTTCTTTCATATCTTTCAAGCCTTCATCATTCAAAAACATCGTTACATCTTCATATGTCTGTTTTTCTACACTATCATAGTATCTCACTACAATTTTATACTTATTTAGATGTATTACACCGTCTAAATCATAGAAATTATTAATATCAAACATTCAAATCACCCCTAATTCGCAGCAACATTATTAGCCATAGTAACCGTACCTGTTGATGTACTTGACTTTGACAGTGAACCCTTGTACATATTACCTGTTACAATAGCATTTCTTGAACCCAAATATAAGCCCCAAACACCAACAAAGAAATTACCAGTAATAGAACAACAAACTTCATTGTATAAACGGTAAGAATAAGATGAACTAACAGAGCCATAAGTATCTGCCCTACCAAAAGTACAATTTGATATTATACCAAACCTCATATATAAATACGAGCTACTTAAATGAACTCTGTTATTTGCAAATATGTTTCTCAAAGTCTGTGTACTGGTTGTAGCATAATGAGAAATTTTACTACTATTATTAACTAAAGTAATTTCGCTTTCAGTTATACTTATTTCTGTACTTGCAATAATTGATGTATTCCCCGAACATCTAAATATGCAATGACTCATTACATTAGGATATGTACCTCTTGACTCAGTTGATTGTGTTTGGTATATAAAATTCAATTCTAAACTATCCCCACTTGGTACATCATTTGAATTTGCTCCATTCGTAAGTCGTATATTACAGTTGTGAATATCAACTCCATAGCAATCAATACCTTTTATACATGGAGTCCAACCGGATACTGTTATGAAAGTAAACGAGCCACCATTCATTCTTACAACACCATTATCTGAATTTCGAGCTACGATAAATGTGAAACTATCGCCCGAATAACCTGCCGTTCTAAGACTTATATTGCAATCACAAAAAGAAGCTCCTGAACATTTAATTTCCGTTGATGCAACCTGAGCAAAATGAAAGTTGATATTTTTAAATACAAAACTTATATCAGTTGCATCTATAAGACTATGATTACTGTCTGCTGTCTTTACAAAAGTTACTGCATTTTCACTCACCCTCTAAAGTTATATAAATATCGTTTGAAACCCAAGAGGTATTATCTGCGTATATATTACCATTCACCTTATATACTCCAGCTTTAAAAAATACCTTTACACCAAAGTCAGGATAGGCTACACTTGTATAACTGCTATCATTTGTGCTCAAACGTCTATATGCTTCCTGTATTGCTGCCGTTATCATAGATACATCATTAGAACCGTCACATCTATAATCGCAATATCCCGAAGAATAAGTTGTACCTACAATTACTGTTGCAGATTGAGCACCTGAAACAAAAACACATATTTGATGAAACCGCCACCCAGTAAGTACCGTCATAAATAAGCTCTACAATTTCTCCTGCCGACCACGAATTATAGCTATTAACACTTACATATGTACCATTCGTTTGTACTAATTTTATTTCTTTTGCTCCTGTACTACTTACGTTGAGTATAGGTGTTGTACTTGTTTTATTTGAAAATTTTACAGAAACTCTTGTGCCTGTAACTAATTTAAAATTTGTTATAGAAACAGTTTTTGCACGCGTTCCTGATGATGAGCTACATACTGCATAAGGTGGTTGTTGCCATACAGGAGCACCACTACCATTACTAATCAAGCTATATCCTGCCGTTCCTGCACTCGTTGGAGCATACCACGACTTACTCGCTGACGATGCACCGTTATAGTTCGTTGCCGAGCCGTTCATTGTCAGTGTCAATGAATTCGGATTTTGCATTGACGTTGGTTTGTTTGACAGGTCAGTATATGAACCTGTAAACGCTACCGTTTTTAAATCGGCAAAGAATTTCTTTATTTTTCCGAACAATGTGCTTAGCGTTTCACCACTCGCTATATTTACTCGTGTGCTTGCCTCTGTAAATGTCGGTTGTTGCAAATTCTTATCAGCCTCTGTTCTTGCAGTTTCCTCGCTTGACAGTTTTGATTGGATTTCTGTAATACACTTACTTACCAAACTCCAAAACCAATTAAAAACATTTGCCGACGGTTTATATCCGGCTTTAAATCCGTCATTTTTCAGACTATCGCTCGGCTCGGTGCCTGTATTATTCCATTCGGGCAAACTATTATTAAAATTCATACATTTATTCTCCCCTCTTAAATATTTCCTAAGTAACCGCCGTGACCGTTACCATCGGCAAATCCTGTTTCAATGTTATAGTCATTTTCGTGGTCGGCAAATTCAAATGTTCCGCTATATTCATACGCATATAATACCGACAAATGTGCCGGTTTCAGATCCTCGATAATATTCTTAATCACACTTTCCGGCACATTCGGTTGATGAAAAATCACCGTAAAGCTATAATTCGGGATATCTTCGGAAATATCCGCCAAAACACTGTAACTCTCAATTACCGCTTTCAGATTTGCCCTTGTCGAAGTCTGTGTTCCGCGCAGTCTTGTTTTGATAAGACTTTTTCTCACTTCAATGTTATCGGCAATTTCTGATATACCCAAACTTTTCTCATATGCTCTTACAGTATCTTCGTCAGCACTGTCAATAAATCTGTTTTCATAAACATTTCTATAAACTCATACAAACGTTCAAATTCCGCATTTATGGGTGTATCTAAAGCTTTTTATATACCGCGACTTTTTATAGTACGACGGTAAATTCTGTCCTACATCAGCCAACGGTAACACCCCCCAAGGACAGCGATTTCAGTTTCGGATATTGCGATATTTTCTGTTTTTGAATTGATTTTCAAATTTGAATAATCGTCAACACCGTCTGTATTCAATATGGTTTGACCTATTTTTGCATACGACACATATCCGTTTGCAAAAGACACATCACGCAAATAATTTCTGATATTCGCTTTAATACTTTCAATTGTACTTTCGTCCACATCTGCCGAAAACGTAACATTTATACTTACTGTCGTTGCAGTTGTAACTGTTACATCTGCACCTATTGGGCATTGTTCATCTATATAACTCTGTACCTTATTTATAAGCTCACTTCCCGCAAGTTGTTTTTCGCTGTCAACGATTATCACTTTAACCGTTCCCGCCCCGTTCCACAACGGCAAGCATTTTGCGTCACCCACTCCGTCAACTGATTTTGCCCAAGAGATATACTGCCACTTATTCCCGCTTGTTATAGGATGCGAAACATATTCGGTAAAACGCTTTCGCAGTTCAACATCACTTTCTTTGTCACTGCCTCCTGTGGTTGAAATTTCATTTGTTACGGATACAAGTCCTTGAATCGTAACCGGAAATCTGTTTATTTTCCCTTTTTCAACATTGCCTTTTACTCCGGCACTGTCACACACAATTCGTACCGTTACACTTCCGCCGTTTGGTATAATCGCATTTTCGGTTATATTAAATATAACATTACCCGCCGCCACCTTTTCACCGACAGACACTTTTGCTCCGACGTTACCGCTTACAGTCACATATCCTGTTGCATAGCTTGCCTCTTTGCGTTCCAATCCGAACTCGCCTACACGCATATCAAGATACTTTACCCGTAGCGGTTGACGCATAAAAATAGGAGTCAAGAGATGATATAATATCATAAACATTCTCAAACTCCGTTGCCGTTGATTTTTCTATATCGTATGTATAAGTTCCCGATGACGTATCATATCTTGACGGTATCTGCAAAAGCATACGTTCAAGTATTGTATCAATAGTTTCAGCCATTATATCGCCCCCTTAACGTCATTTATATCGCCGTACACGCTGTTTACGGTAAAAGATACTGTAAGCAGTGAGCCGTCTACTTCCATATTAAAGTTATCAATACTCACTATATCTTCATTTGCGGTAAGCATTTCGGTTATCTCGCGCTTGACTTCCGAACGGATGTAGTCACGATTGTAATTCTTTCCGACAAAGTATCTTCTATATTTATACCGTATCCTGTACCGTTATAAATTTTATATCTGCCCTTTTGCGTATTGAGTATTTTTTGCACCCAATTTTTTATACGTTCCCTGCCGACCGTCATTTTCGGACGACCGTTTATAATAATAAAATCGCCCTTTGAAAATCAAATGCAGGTTCTGTTTTGTGTAATCAGCCATTCTCCGTCACCCCCAACACCAAATATCTGTTATTGCCTCTGTACGGAATCATTGCAACTTCTCTGCCTTTATAAACATATCGTCCGTCAATATCCTGTTTGTATAAATCAATAAGACTTTTTATATGGTCCTTAGTCAGAATTATTTTAGAGGTGAATTGTATTTTTAAGGTTCGGTAGCTCAATTATTTTACCGAATACGACAAAATCACTCGTTGCGTTTTCACGGTCCTTAAACATCTTTGCAAGTGTTTCGACTCCGTTTTTCATACTAATCTCTCCATATCAATTTTATTGTAGTGAACACCGTTTTTTATACTGTGCTGACTGCTTGTAATCACATATTTAACACCGTCTTTTCTATCGTACTTCCGGCTCGTGTATAGCTTGTCAGCTCCTCTATTATTTCACCGGAATACGTTTCATCTTCCTTATTCAGCTCGCCAAGATTTTTTTGCCAAGTCCGACGCATTATCTCCGTCATTCATTTTACCACTTCTTGCAGAAAGCCGTATTTTGATATACTCTCCTCGGCTTTCAGAGTAGTCATAACGTCCGTATCTGTTATCACCTTAACACTGTTCTTCATATTCTCAATACTGCCTTTATGCTCAATATTACCCATATACTGTACTGAGTTTTTGAGTTCGGTATTCGGCGATATTCTAAACTTCGGCTCGACCACCTTATCATTGCACAAATATATACGCATACCGTCGGTACAAAAGTCAAAGTTATACCGTTTCCGCACTTATCAAGAATATCCTTGATAACGTCCGATACGGGCTTGTCGATATATATTTAAGTTATAAGCGTACTCAATTCGGGAATAAGCACAATCGGAATGTATAAATCGTTGCATATTTTCTTTATGCAGTCATCGGCTCGCATAGATGTAAACTGATATGTGTCGGTGGTTTTGTTCAGATACCACCCTACATCAACGGCAGTATATTTGTTTTCATACATTGCTCCGTCGTCAACCTCGATTATTACACCTCTGAAATCTTCTTTATCTCCTCCGCTGTACCTCATAATATCGCCCATTTTTTGGTATGTATATATTCATATACTTCATTTCTTTAGGTTTCAGAGTGCTGAAAGACATCGTTGTCGCAAGTGTATTTTTGTATTTGTCCACGATATATCTCCCTATATGCTTTGATACGTCTGTATCATTTACCACTACTTTCAAAGCACCGTCTAACAGCATAGGTGCTTGTTTGAAAATCGAATTGTGGATAGGTATTTTTTCGTTGGTATCCGCAAAATGATATTCTTTTTCACCGGATGTACTTCCTGTACTTCCGTATGTCGGCTCTGTATCGCTTGTCCAAATTCTCACAACACGGGCAGAGCGGTTAATCCCTTCAGCCTCTAATGCAGATGTGAATTTTTCATTGCCTATCACAACATTTCCGTCAATGATAAACTCCGTCATATTTGCGTCACTGCCTGTGTGATACATATGTCGGCTGTCGGTTTCGCTATCTTTCTTTTCGTCACCTTTGACTGCGTATATCACTTTACCGTCGTCAAATTCAATCTTAACAAAACGTGCCGTCCGGTCCGTAATACGAACCGAGTGCCATACAAATAAAATCTTTGTACTTTCGCAATCCGCCGTTTGACGTACTGCTGTCACTGCCCCACAAGTATTTATATCCGCTTGCTTGACTGTTCGTATATGTTTGATATGCCATATATGATTTGTTGCGAGCGACTTTCCGATGTTCGGTATTTCTCTCAACCCAGTTTGCAATATAACCGCCTCCGTCTTTGGTATATCTGAGTACACAATCCCACGGATAATTTCTGTATGGGCACGTTGGTAACAATACCGAATGATGTTCCTCTTGCCTCAACGGTTGTTCCGCCGTCCGCCTGTACCAAAGCGGTATGGTCTGCTTTATTTAAAAGTACATCACCTTTTTAACATACCTGCTCCGTTTGACAGATTACAGGACGACGTTACGTCTTTAAATCCACACGAAATAAAAAACGTTATACATATCCCCGTATATGTAGCACCATTATCTTTAACAGGCACTCCTACATTTTGATATGCCGTTATAACAAAAGAAGAACAATCATAATGCGGTCCCCATCTCACGTCTTGACTGTACCAATGACTGTCGTCATTTGCAATATCTGTCGCCCATTGAACTGCATTATCAATTACACCCATATAAACCTCCTTTTAAACTTTTGTATACTTTTTTTCACTATCTTACTATGGTGGTATTCGTCTGCACATCATGTCACCTCATTTTATTGCATAGAAAAAGCACCCCGAAAGGTGCTTTAATGCTATAATCATATACAATTTTCAAAAACTATATGTACCTTAGCCTTTTTATCTTTATCCAACATAAAGCTATAACCTCTTGATACATCAAGACCATTTTCATCTTGTAAAATCGGCATAGCACAATCAACGCATTTAGTTATATACTTAATTATATCTTCTCTACTTAACATCACAATTCCCTCCTATGCCGTTTTAACAGTCTTGCCTAAAATCTTGCCTAAAGCTTGTACACCTTTTTCATTGTACAAAAACTGTTGTACTTCTTTAGAACTATGTTTTGACTTACTCATAACCATTTTACCGTATGTATCATTTTAAGTCCGCTTGCATTTGCAGTCTTGCCAATTTTCATAGCCGATACACCGAACATTCCACCGACTTCCGTTGCTGAATAAAGCTTTTTCACATTCAGGTAAATACTGGTTCATATTCTTACCCGTTATCTGCTCCACCGCCTTAATACCCATAACATCAATCGCAATCTGTGATAAGTTTTGTCCTTAGTGTTCGATAAAAGCGTTTTTATCATACGATTTTGAGCATTAAGCAACATTGCGGTGGCTCTATCCTCTTTTATTTTAAGTTCTTTAGCTTTTGCAACATCAAGTGTAGGAATTGCCTGCTTTAATGCCGTTTCCATTTTGTTAAAAGCCTCTATATACTTCAATTTCCATTCAAGAGCCTTTTTCCCTGTAAAGCCCATTACCAAAGAGAGAAACCGTCACGAGTAATTAAGTATTGCGGATACTGCTTTCCTCTATTTTCGTAAGTACTTTCAATGAACATATTTTTCGCAGCCGAATTTTCGGCCGCCAAATCATGAATAGTTTGCAAAATATGTTTATGCTGCTTTTCAAAATGTCGAGCTACTTCTACACTTCCTACTGTTAGTACCCCGTTGTTGTTTGCGATGTTAATTAGTTGATTTTCCACTATATTTTCCTCCTATCAAAATAATGTTTGACAGAAGTACCTAATCTATAGTATAATATTTATAGATAGGTATTCCTGTCGTGTTGAATAGTCTGTGAAATTCTTTGGTCGGGAAGTGCAGACTATTTTTTTTTTCATTTTGTTGTCCGAGACAATTTGCTCCACTATTTGATTGATGCCTTTATTAATTATTTCATATATTTCGTCTGTCGTTTTTGGCTTGTAATCCGCTTTATTGACATCTATTTTCAAAACTCTATTATCATTATCAGAATGAATTTTCTCTACACTTTCTGTAGTTTTAAAATTGATATTGACAGGCTCATCGCTTGATACATAAAACTTAATAAATCTTTCAACCACATCTTGGATAGATGTATTTTCTTTTACCGTTTTCAATTTAAGTTTTGCATGAACATCATCAGACAACCTAATTACTACTTGTTTAATATCTTCACCCCCCTTTTTGTGCTATCATAATATCATACTATCAAGATAGTGTCAAGAGTTTTTTTTATTTTTTTTATATCACTTTCCAACTTTTGTATTCCTCGACTTATTGCCTCAGTTTTATTTACACATTCTTGCTCGCAATAAGTTTCAAGAGTATTTTTGTCCTTATCACTTATGCGAATACTTATTTTATTAGGTCTGGGATTATCAGTTGGTCTGCCTGTTCTGGGTGACATATTCTATCCTCCTTTCTTTTGTCTGGCATAATTATATACTATTGCCCGACAAAAGTCAAGATTTTTTTTTTAAAAAAGTACATCGAAATTCGATGTACTTTCTAAGCCTTATTTGAAATTTTTAATTTGTCTTTTGTTTTATTATATTACAAAAGGAAAATATTGCAACATTTTTAATCACCGAAACAACCTGCATTATCCATAATAACAAGCAAACGTATCATACTCTTTGTCAAACCGTATCCGTCCTCGCCGTCACCGTTTAGATAGCCTTTTCTTTTTACCTTTTCAATAGTCGCCTCTGCCCATGACGGCATAATGTCAACCGTATAATTTTCAAATCCGTCTGTTTTGTCAATAATAACAAGTGTACGAATAATATCCATTGTAAGACCGAGTTCGTTATCGTCTGTACCGCTTATAATACCTCTGTCCATCAACTTTTGAATAGTCGGTTTAGCCCAAGACGGCATATTATCGTCCATATAGTTATATATCATTGTGTTTTCAACACTGCTAAGCCTTTCTTCTATATTATCAATTCTCGCCATTATTTCATCATACTGCGCCACTGTCAACCCCTCCTGTACATCGTTTAAAAGATTTACTTCTCAAGCTCGATTGAATAATTCAAATCACCGCCTGTACCTACGCTGTAATCAAACTTATCTATTGCCGCCGCTGTATTTATATCAACATTGCAAATACCCGTGGAAGTAATGACAAGCCTTATCGGAAGTTTACGCTTACGCCAATTTTCAATCTTGTCTGCGTATTCCTGCCCTTTCATACTTCTGTCCCTTAAATACGGATAGTCGGTCATCGGTAAGAAACTGCTCCACGATACAGTTTTAAGTTCGGGATTTCCGATAATTTTTATCCAACCGTAATTTGCCGTTTCAAAAGTTTCCGTACCTTGTGAACTCGATACGGTAAATTCGGACGGCGTGACGGGAATATGTATAACTTCTTCACTGTTGTTTATACTTAAATAAAAATCTAACATTTTGCCTCCCTACATATTTGCCATACATTTTTGAATTTTAGGAACTATTACGTTTATAACGTCGTCGGCGATTTCATCGGCGGTTTTGTTTGTCGGCATTTATAACTATCTTAATTTCATTCGTTATAGTATTGCCGCCTTTGTTGCTTTCGGCTATGTATTGACTTAAATTATTCCAAAATGTTCTAAGCGGAAGTATCGCCTCTGCTCCTGCCTCTCCGCCCATTTGGACTTTTCCGTTTGCATATCCGAACGCTGTCGGACGTGTCATAATACCGCCTTTTGCATTCCATTCAAGTCCAAGTTTCGGAATCGGTGTACTGACACCGGCTATATACTTACCGTACCTTTTTGTACAATCTTAGGCGCTTTGATAATTCCTTTAATCTTACCCCAAACTTCCGATACCTTGTCGGCAATACTGCCGAATATCTCCTTTGACTTTGTTCACCGCCGCACTGATTTTTTCAGTAATACCATTTTTAATGTTTTCAAAAATAGTCATTACGGTGTTTTTCACATTGCCAAACGCTTCGCTGAATTTACCTTTTACGACTTCCATCTTTTCACCGACTGCATTGACAACCTCGCCGAGCTTACCGCCTGTTAATTGATTAATTGCGTCATAGCCTGTCCTGTAGTATTCCTTGACACCCTCTATTGCCGCAAATGTAGCACCTTTCAGTCCCCCGCCGTGCGCGTCATAGGCACTTTTTATGTTGTTCAGTTTTTCCGATACAACATTTTTAACACCGCCCCATAATTCTGACGTTTTTCTTTGACTCCGTTCCACATCTCGCTTCCGATTGATTTGATACCTTCCCAAATTGACTTTATCAACTGCAAACCCAAATCAAACCAATTAACAGACTTAAATTCTTTTACGATTGCACCCGTTATTCGCGGTAAAGCCGCTATCAACTGCGGAATTGCCCGTACAAGTCCGACTGCTAAGTTTACGACCAACTGCATTCCGTTTTGTATAATTTGGGGCATCATCGAATATGACGCGCTAACAATTCCTGTTATCAGATTTACACCTGCATCTATTATTCTCGGTAAATTTGCTATCAAACCGTTAGCTAATGACGCAACAAGCTGAACGGCTCCCATAACCAATAAAGGAACATTATCCACTAATCCGTCAACCAACCCCTCTATCAAAGTTACTGCTCCGTTCACAATTTGAGGCATAGAATTAGTTAATCCTTGCATTAAATTGCTGACTATTTTGACGCCGCATCTAATAACTGTGGCACTACGCTTGAAATACCGGCGACCGCTACAATAATCATATTGCTCAAGCACTCTGAAATTGCGTTGCGCTCTGTGTCAGACCATTTACCAAAGACGATATAAGCGATACGGCACTGTTTGCCAATGTAGGAGCGAGGTCATTAATTAACGGTGGAATTGTTTCGCCGATTACCGGTGCCAACCCTCAATTAAATAGCCGATACCACTCAAAGCACCTTTAATGGCGGGTATAATATTCTGTCCGAATGTTACGGCTGTATTAATCAATGCGTCTAAACTTTGGTCAAACATATCACCGCCCGTTGTCAGTCCCACCAACACGTTTTGAAATGCCGCTTTCAGTGACCCCCACGATCCGCTTATTGTCGTGCTTGCCTCTTTTTGCCGTTGTTCCCGTTATATCCATTTGCGTTTGGATTGCATGAATAGCCTGTGTAATATCAGCAAATGATGAAATATCATACTTTTGTCCGGTAATTTTCTGTGCATCGCTAAGCAGTCGTTTCATTTCAGCTTGTGTGCCACCGTAACCGAGTTTTAAATTATCAAGCATGGTGTAATTTTGCTTTGCAAAACCTTGATAGGCATTTTGAATGTCTGTCATATTCGTACCCATTTTATTTGCATTATCGGACATATCAACCAATGCCGAATTTGCGTAATCCGCCGCCTTGTTTGTATCTCCGCCTAAGCTTGATATTAATGACGCTGAAAATCCCGTAACAGTATCCATATATTCATTCGCCGACATTCCGGCAGTCATATATGCCTTGTTTGCATTTTCTAATACAACATTTTGCGCACTCATCAAACTGTCATATTTCCCTTGAACGTCAGAAACGCTTTTACCGACACTCTGCGCATATTCCTCAACACTTCTTCCGCCTGCACCGAAAAGTGTTTCCACACCGCCCGTAAGTTGTTCATAATCGGCAAATGCACCGACAGACTTTGAAACCAAAGCCGTTACGGCAGTCGCCGCGGCCGCTCCTGCCACCGCTAAACCTTTTCCGACTTTTATGGCACTGCTCCCTATACCTTTCATTACAGAAGACATCTTTGAGGCGGTGTTCGTTGCGTCTTTCATCGACTCATTCATATTTTTGACACTGCCGATTACACTTTTTATCCCTCGGGCAAATCCGCTTGCATTAAGGTTCATATTCAGAACTATTGAACTTTTATTCTGCATCATCACTCACCTCCTAGGGCTTTCCACTTTGCGTATTCATCATCATTTGCCTTTTGGCACTTGCAAGGAAAAAATATTTTTTCAATTTCCGGTCTTGCAAGTACCTTTTCGGGCAATATTCCTCTTTGCAGATAATGATGTATCATATAGAGTTCATCATCTGCCTCTATCAGTTTTTTACTTCTTCAACAAGTTTTACACTGTCGATATATCCCGCAAGTTTCATACACTCCATTGCAATCGGTGAGATTTCGCCGTCGTCAAAAATCTTTTCTACGATTTCTTCGGGATATGTACAGCCGTATGCCTCTTGAAGTTCTTTTGAATGTAAATCCGGTTCGGCAACACACTCATAAACAAGGTGAGCGTCACCGTCTTTTTCCATTTCCGCCGATTCTGTTGCAAGCGATTTGGTCGGTGCTTTTTATAACAATCTCGCCACCAAGGCTTTTTACATAAACTCTCGCTCTTTTTACGTTTTCTTTGCCTCAAGCACTTGCTCCTTACGCTTAATAAGTTCCGCAAGAGTAATTTTTGTATTCTTATCCATAATCTTTTACCTCCGTTATTACGCATTCATTGTAGATGTAAGGTCATAGTCGGTAAAACCGCCGCTGAATTCTTCTTCAACTATCTTACCGTTTTCAAAATTCATAAGTGACACATCATTATACCAACAATTATCAAGTTGAATTGTTTCATAACCGCCGTTATCAGGATCTTCAAGTCTTGCCACCAACGTATGTCTTGTATCTTTACCTTTTTATGACCGTCGGCTATTTCTTTACCTCTTGAATATACCTTTCGTACGGTATATGAAAATTCATAGTCAACGCCCATAAGCTTTGAATCGTTCGTTGTATCGCCGGCAAAACTTACACTCTCACGATTTGTCTTTTTCCTTTGCCTCGAACTTATACACTTCATAGGCAAGACTTCCGTCAATCAAAGTTTACCGAATGTACCGGAACAAAGTTGATTACCTCTCGGTTTAACACTTTCAGCCATTATCTATCACTCCAATCCTATTTTAAAACTCAAATCTTCAATACAATCCTGTATTGTAATATCAGCCCCGCAAATATGATACTTCCCGTATTTGCTACTTCGACTTCGCTGTCCGTCCAATCCGACACGTCATATTTTTGAGCAAGCCATTCACGTTGCGACTGAACGTCAATATACGCTCTGCAATCGGCACCGTCATACAATACGCCCTGTGACTGCAACGACTTAAAATACTGATTAACCGCACCGATAAACAACATTTTATTTTCGTGACTGTTTACAACATTAATATAATTTTCCTCAAACGATGCTTTTATATCATCTCTTATGAGGTCAAGACTGTCTATAATCTTGATTTTTCTTCATATCCTCCGTCTTATCGCCCGACAATGTTACAAGCGAATTGACACCTCTGCCGACTTTAACCTTTTCGCCGTCATTGATAAGTATAAACTTACCGCCGTCAATATCATCATCCGGAGTTGTACTTTCCGTTATGCTTTCAACCTCTGCAAGAGTTTGATACGTCGCACCCTCTGTCATAGGCAATCCTGCCAAAAGTCCTGCAATACGGCAACAGTATTCGGCAGTGGTATAAACCTTTGTACCGACTTTTATATCATTGGTTGCGAAGTTTATAATACCCTCATTATTCGCCGCATACGGAAGTACGGCTTTAAATGTCTTTTTCGCATTTCTCTGTGCAATAATCAATCCGCAATATCTTTTCGTTATCGGCAAGCGACGGTATTGCAAGGTAATTCCACTTTTTATTTTTAATCGTGCAAGTGCGTCGTCATAGGTATCTTCCGCACCTATTTCTCGACAATAACCCTTTGCGGTCCGCCGAGGAACGTCTTGCTTATGTAATCATAATTTGCGGTTGTCAATGAGATTTTACAACTTCACTCTCATTTGTATACGAATATGATGTAATATCACCTTTGGTTGCGTCACGCAAAATCAGTGCAACAATGCCGTTTGCACTTCGTTTAATTGCCGTTTCAGCTTTGGACTGAAACACTATATTTATTTCAGGTAAACCCATTATAAATCTCCTCCTAATATCAAATCTTCTGCCTTATCGTATGTACTTTCGTTTCTCACCTTAACGGTGTAATTGTATACAAGCTCCGTCACAAGCGTGTAGTTTTCAAAGAAAAATCTATACTAAAACTTCTTATACGCATACCGTCGGACAATACAAGCGGATTGTATAAAAACAAACCTCTTAATTTTTCAGCCACATAAATAAATTCATCTTGACTTATATCTTTCGGAACATATCTTATTCGTACCGTCTGCGTTTCATCGTCCAAAAACGTATTTGTCGCCTGTACGTTAAGCGGAAACATCTCAACGATAAAACAAGGTTCGGAAAAAAACCTTGTTCGGTGTATGCGGTATAAAACCGCATTGCCGAAACAGTCATAAACAGCTTTTGTTACTGCATTTTTAATACTCGTCATCATTTCAGTATTTCCATCCATCTTCTTCATAAGTATTTTCGGTGCTACCTTATCGACTTTCGGTACTACGGTGTTAAGATATTTTTTGCCCTCAACCCACGCTTTGCCGTTTTTCTTAGGCTTGTACTTCGGGGACGTACCCTTTCCGAGCCTTGTACGGTGTCCGAACTCCACATAAGGAGCGTATTCAAGAGCGGTGTATATTCCGCCCTTTACCGTACTTCCGCTTACTGTTGTTTCTTCTGTTTGCCAACTCTTTTTTAAAAAGTACCGCCCACTTTACCGTTTTTGTAATGCCCGGCTTTGTTACGTTACTTATGTATTTAAGTGCTCTTTGAGAAATCTCATTCATAGCGGATACACAAGCTTTGGTGTAATCCGCACTTTCCATTTGCTTTTGTAATTTCTCAAGCTGTGAAAAAATCAATCTCATTCATTGCGCATAATCCTCGAATAATTCCAGTGCAATTTCTTGGTGTGATGTATAAACCGCACTTTCACCGCTACGGCAATAGTCAGTTGTTTTTCCGTTTTGTGTAACGGTTATTTTACTGCCCGACGGTATTTCAACCTCAGGCGCAATAAAAGCACAACCGATTGCGATACAGTGTTATATCCGTCGTCCTTTGCCGCCGAATTTCGGCTTTGAAACGAAAGTCGGCAAGGCTGTTCCGTTAAAACAGCCTTTTCGGTAAAAATACAGTTTCGCCTGTTTCCTCATTCACGCTTGAAACTTTCACTTTGACCGAGCATAAACCTTTATACAGTCTTTCAATCGCCGCTCTTACCATATTCATCACCACACCAACTTTCTGAAACGTGCAAGCCTTGCTTTGTAGTCTTTAAACACGCTCGACATACTGTTTGAATTACTGCCGTACGATACGGTAACATCGCCCTCTTTGATTGACGTTACATTGTCATATTGCCCCGATGATGACGACACGTCATAGCGGAACAAGTCCGCCGCCATAAGTATAACGGTATGCTTTAAATCATCGGGAATACTGTCAATGTGGCAATAATTCTTGATATATTCGATTGTGCTTTCAATACACCTTTCGGCTTTTCCTCTGTCATCTTCGCTTATGCCGTACATATCCGTAAAAACAGTTATATACTCGTCCATAAGTCACCTCATCAAATCTTGTGACGCATTTCGACAATTCTAATCTGCTTAGGGTCATATACGGGTGTCCAGTTTTTGCGTTGGCAAGTTCCGTACGCGTAGGACCTTCCGTATTTGCGACATCGGCGTCCGTAAACTTAACACCGCGTGGGTGAAGAATATACGTCTTACGATTGATAAGATAATCAACACCGCTACCCTTTTTCTTATCTCTGTCTGTTTCTGTTGCAACAAACTTTTTCCGGTGTACCGTTACCGAGTGCAATCGCACCGTTGCCGAAAAGGTACGTTGAAAATACTTGACTTGAACCAGAACCTGTTACAGGACAGCCGTCGTCAATAATAACTCTCTTACCCATATATGTACTGAACGGATTTGCCCCCGACGGCTGAATTACGTCAATAAGGTCTTGCTTTCTGAGTGCCGCCTCAACTGCACTGTGCATAACAACGGCGGTAAGTTCCGCTTTGTTGTCGCCTAAAAGCTGTTGTGCGTCAATAAAAGCACTTCCGCTCCATTTTGCACCGTTACCGCTTGCGCTTGACATATCAAGAATGTTTGACGCAAGTCTTGTTTCAGCCTCTTTAGGCGAACCGTCGGAGACTGCCGGAATTGTGCCGAAGATACCTTTCAGCACTGCGATAAGCTCCTTTTGTAAATCTCTTACCCAAAAAGTCAGATACAAGGCTTGCAATCGCCGCCATAGGGTCAGCTCCCGACATTGCGGCAGAAAGGTCTGTCGCACTCCACATCTTAGCACGACGTAAAATTACTGCAACGTCTTTCTTACTGCTGATTTTATCCGCCGTAAGGTCGTCGCCCTCGATAACAGTTTCCGACTCACCTGTTAAGTCTGAAAAGAACGGCATATTCACAAGCGGACTTGCCTGTGACGCAAGCTTGTCAAATTCTGCGTCATTCTGCACTATACCGCTCTGCACAAGTGCCGATTTTTCAAGTGTTTTTGAATAACGTACGGATTAAACAGTTCCGGTACGATAATATCTGATAATGTTGTTCCCATATTAAATTCCTCCTGTCGTTCCTGCCTCTTGCATTAATACTTTTGCTCTTGCAGGGTCGTTTTTATAAATTTCACCTTGTTTGGTAAGATTAAATGTTTCCTTTGCCCAAGGATTTACGTCTGAACCTCCACCGCCGCTTTTTGGTGTGTATGCTCCGCCTTTTTCGGCAAAAAAGGTGTGAGTACGTCTTATCCTCTCTGAGCGGTTTAAGAATATCGTCTACACCGACAGGCTTTCCGTCTTTGTCGAATGTAAACTTATCAATTCCGCCTTGCTTGTAAATAAGATAGTCGGCATCGGTTACACCGGCTTTTGAAAGCTGTTCCTTTAATGCGTATGTCTTTGCGGTGTTCAACGCATCTGTTTTAAGCGTTTCAATCTCGCTTTCATACCCCTTTGATTTTGTTCTGCAATTCCGCGTTGTCGGCATTTGATTGTTTAAGGTCCTCAATGGTTTTGTTCGCCGTTTTAAGCTCCGTAACTTTGTCATTGAAAACATTTTTCGGTACTGCATACTTCGGAAATTCAGAGTTTACAGTCGACATCACTCCGTCAATATCCAATTTGCCGTCCTCAATCTTTGCCTTTTCCAATATTGCCTTTAACCATTCCATTCTTATTTCTCCTCCATAATTAATTTTTTATTCAGGTGCGTTCCTGTAAAAGCATTGTTCTTTATTCTCTGCAACGCTGAAAAAGAGTATAAAAAAAGCACCGTTTTATAGGTGCTAAGGTGGTAAACCTCGTATATTCACTTGTCCCACTCTCCTTTTTGTATCAAAAAAGCACGCCCTAAGACGTGCTTAATGTATATTTAATTTATATACGGGAATTGTTTCTTTAATGCTTTTAGCTAAATTTGCCGCTTTTTTCATCAAAGAATTTTCGCTAAGATATTCAAGTCCTTTTAATGTTATTCGGACATCATCGAATTTGATTCCCTGTATTCCTATCATATCAACTATGATTACTCCGGTTATATATTCTTCTTTGGCAAAGCATTCTGATAATATTCTCAAATCGATTTTCTGTTATCTTGAAATTTTCTGCCTTTAGCAAAGACCTATCAACTTCATCACAATCCATTGCACTTTCAAGGACTTTAAGTATTTTATAAATAACTTTAAAATTATCCATTGCCTATACTCCCTTTGTTGTAATAAAAACATACTCATTAGTGTTTTTTGCTTTAATCAAACATACTATATTCTTTTCGTAACTTCTCGTAATACTTTTTACTTCTTCAGGTGCATCTTCTCGTAAGTGGCATTCTCCGTCGGGATACTCTTCCCATTTGTCCAACTCTTTACTCATCTTCAAATCATATTCTGTTATAAGCCTCATCATTTTACACACCTCTTTACCAATTCCAATAACCGCTTATCTTTTACAATTCCCTTTTCTCTTGTAACAGCACTTCCGCAATTAATTCATTTAATTGTCTGTTGCCCTCTCTTTTCAATCCATCTTTTGCATTTCGACTAACAGTATTTGACACATAAGAATAATCAAGTCTTTGTTGTTCCTTTACGTATTTCCGCAACTCTGATTCTATGTTCATTTTATTACTTTCTCCACCGTTTGTCAACACAAAATCCCAATGTTTCTTATGGAACATTTCATGCCACAATACATCAAGCTTGTTCTCCGCGACAAAATACCCGTCTTTTAGCATTTCATTCAAAAAGCTTTCATCTGTCAATTTCTCATTGATATATAAGCGATTGTTTTTGTGACTGTATGCGGCTATACCTTTTATTGATTTTGCTATTACGATTTCTGAAACATCACCCAATAAATCGATACTATTCTTAGTATCTATTACAAACTTTATTGTATTCTGTGCGTTCTTCGAGTTTGTTTGCGTATAAATACCGTTATGATTTTTACAGGATTGCATTTACATCTAACACCATCTTCATCAAATACTTTCGACAAAGACATAGTATCAGTATCTTCAACATTTTCAAGTGTTTCCTCTTCTTCCACAAAATATCCCGTTATTGTACCACGACAACGGGTATGAAACGGCGGTGCGGTTATGCCTTGCTGATATTCGGACAGTTTAAAATGCTTTCCGTGCATACTTGCACACTCATCGCAAATATCACTGTCCATATTCTCGTCAATCTCGTATTCGTCACACCCTGCGTCCATTATCGAACGCAATCTTGCGTCAACCATAATATGCGTATATTCCGTCTGATACAGTGCGGCGGAACGGCTTTTGAAACATTCATTCTTGCAGAAATATTTTTAATCATTTTATCGGGACTGTCGCCCCTCGTTATGCCATGTACAAGATTTGTATTAAGTTCTCTCAAAAGTTTCTGCTTATCATTCCATATTCGGTCAGAGAAGTTACTTCCGTCAAGCCACTTTTCATATATCGCATTCTTTACCGTGTCACGGTCGAACTTTGCAAAATTAACAGCATAATCAACCGAATCGGCAATATGTTTATTTGTTGTATAATATGTATCACTGTATGCCTTTTTAAGTGATGTTGAAAATTTATCCTCTTGCTTTTGTTTCAAGAGTTCGACTTCTCCACGCATTTGATATTTGAGTGCTCCAAACGGCTTACCCTTGAACGCATATACTCATTATCAAGCATTGTCGTCCACTTGCCGTCTGCGTTATCAAGTGCCTTTTTCGCGAAATTCTTCAAGCGACAGCTTAAACCCTTTAAGTTCGTCACGACTTAGCTGTTTTCGTGCCTCTGCCATACTGATACCGTTTTCACCCGCATACCTTGCGTAAAACGTTTCAATCTCTTTTTTATGCCGTTTAAGGACCTTTCATACTCTTTTTATGAGTTCGCGTTCTATATCATCGGCTTTCTGTGCGTGGATTTTTACAAGCTCACTGTTCCTCTTCTTCCAATACTCGTTCATTATGTCCACCCATTATATCGTCACTGTCGTCCTTTTCTTCCGCAATTCTCTCCATTTCCTTATCTGCGTCCTCGACAAACGGATGACGTTCAATAATCGTGCGTTGAGATATAACACCAACGCTTTTTGTGCTATATCCGCAAGTTCGGTGTCGTTTGAAACGCTTGTCCTTGTCCACGTCTGCGTGACATTTTCACACGCGATACCGCTGTAATCGCATATCGCTTTGATGAGTTCTTCAAACCCACTCCTAAACTCCATTTCTGCCATACCGGCTTTGAGTTCAAGCAGTGAATACAAATATTTCAATGCCGTACCCGATGAATTACCGAAGTTCTGCGGATCGGGATCAATACCTTTGCCCTGTTCAAAAATACTCTTGCGTGTCATTTGGAGCATTTTCTCTCTTGCCTCAACCGGAATATCAATCGTCAAAGTCGAAAGTCCTCCGCTTGCTCCGTCCTCCGAATCAAGCTTAATAGTCTTGTACTTCTTGAGCTGTGTCAAAAACTCCGAAAGGCTCTCGCCCTCATATCCGCTGAGTACAAATATAATCTCCTGTATATCTTCAAGGTCGTTTATAAATCCGCTGTAAGTTTTATCGTATGTATCAATGAGTCCCTTTATCGGTGTAAGGTCATCACGATGAAAGCCGTTATTGAAAAAACGGAATAAACGGTACACGTCCGAAATTATGACTGTACACGTTACATATAGTTCCGTTTGTTTCAACGTCGTACACGTTGAACATATTATACATTTCAAGCCGTTCAAGACCGTCGCCAATCTTCTTACGGAATACACTGCATTCCTTATCAGTCCAATACTCATAAACGTGGTAAGTGTCACCGTTATCGTCAAGCTCTTGATATGTTCTGAAACACGCCGTAAGTTCGTGTTCCAAAGTATCGCTCCATATCGGTATAACTTGCTTGCTGTCTATAACGTCGTACTTAAATCCGTCATTATCCCAGTAGTGAATCCAACCCAAACCCGCATTTGACGCATTTATCGCAAGTCTTGAACATATTTTCGTGTATCGACTGCCGAGTATATTGCTTATTTTCTCATTCGCCGATTTATTTCCGACATCAAATAACGGCGGTGACGTAAACATATATGCGGACTTTTGGTCTACAAGCAATCCGTGAAAATTAGACGGTATTCTGTTGTCCGCATTCCTCAAAGGTTTTTCGCCGTCACTGTGCGTCATATGCAGAATGTCATTATCGTTCAGATAATATCGTTCCGCCGTCTGCACTCTTGATATAAAATTTTCGTGTCCGGGTATATATTTCTTTATCAGTTTCTTTACTGTTTCCAAATCCAATTTTATCACCTACTTTAAAATTGACAGTCCGCCTTTTTTCCTGTTCATCATCTCTGCAATACCTGTTGTTGCGTCGGGTGCGTCGTCGTGCTTGTTCTTGCCCTCACGCTGATATGTCGTCATCGCCTTATAGTATTCGGGAAAACGTATGTGCCAGTCGCAAGGAAAATATATATGCTCCATTATCCAAGTGCTGTTGGATAATATTCGTGCCTCTTTGTTATTGCTTTGGTGAAACCATTTCACCGTTGTAAAATTGCTGCCGTATTTTTCGGCAAGTATTTCACGCACGCGTCTTGCGAACGAACGTCCGCCGTTATTGCTTTCAATCTTTGCAAGATTTACGTTGTTCTCATACAATCTGCGTGCCGTTTCACCCTCTGTAATCTCCATAGGCTCGTCGGTATAATACACGTCTATGACGTATACTTCTTTGCCGTATATACCGTATATTATGTTGCAGAGATAGTCCGCACCTGTATCGGCGGTATCGCAATATGATTGTATTTGCGTAATCGGCGGTAAGCTGTCGTATGTTTTAAGCGTTGTGTAGAGTTTGCCTTGCAAATCAATCGGCTCTTGCTGATAATTCGCACTTGCTATGTCCGCACCCATTGCCTTAATCTTTAAGTCGTAACTGCTCCGTGACAAGATTTCATCACATAGCATATTGCCGTCATCACAAACGGCTTTCATCGTGATTACTCTGTGAGATATGTTGTTGTCGCTGAAATACTCAATCGCACGTCCGCAAGGTCGCCCGAAGCCCACCGTGTCATTATAATGATTATCTTGCCTTTTTTCTTCAAGTCGTGAAAGCATTGTGTTCGTAAACCATTCCCAATGCTTTTCTTTGACTGTTTCGTTGTATGCCTCCTCGGCATTTTTGATAAGGTCGTCGATTATAAAGTAAACTCGCTCCGAAACCTGTCGCAGTACCGGACGGCGATGTGGCAAGATAGTTGTTGTAACCGCCCTCAAGGCTCCATAAGTTCATCGCTCCGTCGCCTTGCTTTATCCTCACATTCGGAAATATGTCACTGTAAATAATCTTTTCCGTATCGGCTTTTTCTTCTTGAATGGCGTTACGCACCGCTTTTGAAAAGGTGGTTGATAACGTTTCATTGTATGAGCCGGTCATTATTTTTCGCTTTGATTTCTGCCGAGCACCCACTCAACAAACATTGATGCCGTACGGCTCTTGCCGTGTCGTGGCGGTAAATTGATAATCAATGCGTTCTCGTCACTTTCGTAAAACGATTGCATTTCGTTGCATAACCGTACAAGAAATTCTCTCTCCGACTTGTAGAATGACGGTGCGGTTAAATGGCAAAAAATAAAAGAACTCGCGTCGTGCAAGTTCTTTCTTCGCCTCAAGCATTATTAAGTTTTTATCCATCACCTATCAACTTCCTTAATTCGTCAGTCGTAAGATTTGCCATAGGATTGTTTATGTCCATTGTGCCACTGTGCGTTATTTCCTGTTTCGGTGAAAATTCATCTTTGCATTTGCGTTCAAGATACCATAACGACAAATTAATATCACCTTTTTTATCCCGTGTGCAACGTTTAATTTCGACTTCATTTTGATATTGTCTTTTAGTAGCTCTTTTCGCTCCGAAAACTCCTTGTGTTTCTTGCAGTAATCGTATAACGTGCTTACCGCTATATCCGCATAAATACAAGCCTCTCGGTCACTTAACCCCATTAAAAATCCCTCTTCGAGTTTTGGACTGTCTCTTTCGTAATCTTTCTCGGTCTTGCCATGAATTTCACCTCCTGTTTTTGGGTATAGAAAAACACACCCAATTAGGTGTGTTTTGAATTTCTATTTTCTATCTCTCACTTCTATGTAATATCTTTTAACTTTATCATTACATTCTACCGTTTGAAATTGCCGCTCATTAAGTATATCGTCTATGCACATTAAAGCTATTTTACATTGCTTACATTTACATAATTTGTCCATCTTACTACCGTAACTACGGGCTAAACGAATCAAGTTGGAATATTTATTATAATTATACAAACAAGTAAATATGAATTAAATCTCATATCTTCGCTTATATCCTTTGACAATGCTACACTTAAAGAGTTAAAAGTAAATATTGCAGCTGTCACGGATATTAATAAACTCGAAAAAGTTGATATTGTATTAGTGTAATACATCGGATCATTATTTTCATTTTCATACATTTTATTTCTAACCTATACTTTTCATTTAAAAGTTCTTCTTCGGTCTTGTTCTTATAAAAATTCATCATTTCGGCTCTAAAAAGATTAGTTTCTTCATCATCTTCGGTTATATCTTTTATCGAATTTTTTTTCTTTTTTGGACATATATCATCACCTCGTATGATATATACCCATAATATTACAACTTCAAACATTTTTTTGATAATTTTTTTTATATCTCCATTCCCACCAATTACACGAGATATTCACCCATCATCTCACGATGATACACCGCTTATGTTACTTATTTCATGATATACTATATCACAGGTTCAATGTGACATTCAATGACATTCTTAATTTCAATCAGTGCGTTACCGTGCAAACGCAAAATATGTCTGTACCCGTAATTCATTTTACAAGCAATCATTTCCCATGTTTGAAAATTCAAATAGCGTAAAATTAACAGTGTCCGAAGTGTTGCATCGTCGAGTTTATTCACGTTTTCCAAAATCTCTTTTTAATCTCATACAGTCTGTCAATGCGTTTATCTATCAATTCGGAATAAGCGGCATAGCTTATGAACTTATTCTCCGAAGTATTCACGTTTGACGTCTGCACCTTTTCACTGCCCGACTGAGCCACAGTGCTTGTTGCGTTTGTCAATGCTCGCTCCTGCTCCAAAATCAATGCGTCAATCTCCTCGTCCGTCTTTCTCGCTCTCGAAAGCCATTCTTTACAGTCTTTAATCGTCAAATCGTTATCCTCCTCATTCATCATTTTTCAATTTTACTTTTTCAATCGGCACAATAATTACTGCGTGTTTGGTTTTATCCAACAGTTCAAGTGAATATTTCAAAATCCTCTCGGGTCTTTTTCTTGCGATACACGCATTAAGGATAAACGGTGTCGGTTCGGGGATATTATAAAAATCCGAATAATAAACCGTTTTATTAAGATTTTGTTTTACTTCAAGAATATCCATATCACAATTCCTCAATGCTTATAAATATGCCCGTCTGCTCCGCCCAAAACTTTTCTGTTATTTCACTTGCCACAAGTGCGTCATCTTTCCAAAATCCTACTTCCGTCATAACGTCTTTAAGCATTTTTGTAAGTTATCCGTATCGGGTTTTGTTGCCTTATACTCACCGTCCGAATGCTTGCCTTTAGGGAAGCACCACTTTGTTACCAATCGCACAGGCTTTTCAAACATCTTTTAGGTGCGTAATGTGAAAGGTGTGCCGCAAGTTTTTCTCTTACCGCTTTAACTTCCGGCGGTTCATAAAATACCGGCTTACCTTTTTACGACTGCAACCTTTTTTCTTGATACGTTTTTGTCGGCGGTATCATTGCCATAAAAAATTGTACTTTCATTTTCTCACTTCCATTTATTTACTTTGTGTCTGTTCTGAAATTTTTGCTTTGTCAGTCAGTAAGGGGAAGGAGTTGTTGTGCGTAAGCTGTCGCACAACTACTTCCCCTGACCTTAGGGAAAGGGAAACCTTTATATATACGTAGTATATATACATTTTCCTTCCCTCGAGAAAAAGTCGATATTTTCCGAGTTTTTTCCCTAAGGAAAATTTAATTTTCTCGACTTTTTTTCCTTAAGGAAAGGAAAGAAATTTTTCGACTTTTTCCTTATCAGTGAAATTTTTAAAGAGTAATTTTCCTCCGACATTTTCCCTCTTATTTCTTACCGACTTGACCCTCATCAATCCAAAATCCGCCGTGTTCTTTCAATCTGTTTCTTACAGTTTTTCTGTAACTCCCATATATTCTGCCATTGCTTTTACTGTCACTTTATCATCAATTCCGCACGCTTCAAATGCTGTTTCAAGGGAATTTTTACGTTCGTTTTTACGTTCTGCGTCTGTTTTCTTTTTTTAGCAAAATTCTTTTTCCACGTCGACATTCCGTCATCAACCGCAATATCTTTCAGCACACCGATATTATCAATATTATGAACAGGATATTTAAACCACAGGTTTACAGGCGCAAACTTTGGGAACTCTCTAAGCGTACCCTCTATACGCCACGCACTACGGCTTTCAACCGTTTTTCTTACCTTACCTACATCTTCTATAACGCACTCGTAAGCGTCGTTTTCAAGGTATTCTCGGCACAATGCAAGCATTTGAGTTTCACTGCACAAATCGTCTTGTGACGCATGATACAGTTTATCGTATTTATATAACCAACCCTCACATACTTTACATACTGCCTTATTCTTTTTCCTGTTTTAATATATCGTCGTTCAATTCAAGTTCTACAAAGGTCGATAAGTGCATCGGGATCACGTGCAAACACACCCGAACCCGAGGCTCTGTCCATACTTCTTTACCGCCCTGCGCACCCTTACTGTGATGATGACAATATATCACCGCACAGCCGAGTTCCGTACACACCTTGTCGAACTGATTGCAAAAAAGTGTGCCATTTGGTCTGCACTGTTTTCGTCACCCGTTATAACATTATATATCGGGTCAATTATAATCGCTATATAATTCTTTTTACTTGCCCTGCGTATAAGTTTCGGAGCGAGCTTGTCCATTGGTACACTGCGTCCTCTAAGATTCCCAAATATCAATGTTGGATAGATTGTCGGGTGCTATGCCAAGTGCTGTATAAACGTCCTTAAAACGGTGCAGACAGCTTGCTCGGTCAAGTTCAAGATTAACGTACATTACTTTGCCTTGCGTACAGTTCCATTCAAGCCACTTCTTCCCCTCTGCAATGGCACAGCACAACTCAATCAATGCGTATGATTTACCCGCCTTTGACGGACCCGCTATAAGCATTTTATGTCCCTGTCTTAATACACCGTCAATTAATGGCGGTGCAAGTTCGGGTAAATTGTCCCACACATCAGCCATACTTTCGGGATCGGGCAAGTCATCATTAACGCTTTCTATCCATTCACGCCACTCATTCCAATTTTCTTTGCCTATATTGGTATCAAGAAGATATTGTTTTTATCGTTACGCATTACGCCCGGCATACGCGATAATCTTGACGGATTTCTATTCTGAATATCAAGTTTCAATCCGTTTTTATTACACACGTTATACAGATAATCAACACGTTTTTATATTCTTCATATGTTGACGCGTCAATTTTCACAATTGCGTGAAGGCTCTTTTTTCCGCTGTACACAAGTGCCGCAACAGGCAATTCCAACTCTGTTATAATGGCTTTCTGTGCCGAAATATCCATTGTATCGGATTCGACAAGTGCATATCTGAACTCCGTTACATTCTCATTTTTACGCCCTTACCGTCAAGAGGATTAAACCTTATCCATGCACCTACTTCACTGTTATAATCGCCGAGTACACTGCCTATATCGTCTTTGCATTGGTACAGTTCCTTTATAAGCTGACCTGCCGTTCTGTCGTAACAACCTTTTGACGGCAAGAATTTTCCGTCATGTTCCCAACTTTCCGTAACATAGCCTACGTTTTCATCCGGCTCAAAAAGTGTTTCGAGGTATGTGATAATCTGCTCTGTCGGATTCCATTGTTCGGGAATATGTATCTCACTGCGTTCAAGCCAGTTCCTGTCTACTACAACAAGTTCGTCTTTAGAACCTATTTCACTGTCCCAATCAAGCTCGGCTGATACATTTTCATAATGGTATCCGTTTTCTTTAGCCATTTGAATGATAGTTCCGGCAGTAACGGGAGCAGATGAGCCTTGAAATGTCGCCCACTTCTTTGCACATTCACCGCTATGGTAACGGTTTACGTCTTTCATACTCCACATATCCCAATCAGATACCGTATATCCCTCGTGTTTTAGTGCCATACCTACGTTTATCCACTCTTGATAACTGCAAGTTGACGGATCAATATATTCAAGAATTTCTGTCAAATTATAATCGTTCATATCTTAATTCCTTTAATATTCACTCGGATTTATCCCCGACGGTATTCGCCAACCGTTTGCGGCAATTCTGTCAATAAGTTTTTTGCTTTTTCAAACTCCCAAACACCAACGTGCTGAAAACCTCGACTTTCAAGAAAGCGTATTTGCTTTGGAGTTGTAAGTCCTGCCACACGTCTTTTCTCCAATCGTTCAAGCAGTTTGGTTGCCTTACCTGCGTTATCTATTTCATCAGGGAATATTCCGTATTTTTCAAGTACCTTTATTTGTTTGTCTGACGGAGGTGACATTTCCCAACCGAATGTCGGTACATATCCCGATAAATCTTCGGCTTGTATGCTCATTTCAAATTGCAGAGGATCAACCAATTTACGCTTACGTTTCTTCATTTCCGCAAGAAGATTTGCAAGTGCCTCTTCTCTTTGTGCAACTACATCTTCGCTTGCCTTTTCCTCTGCCTCTTCTATGTCAACAGGATAACCCGCATTTTCGATATTCTCCGTCATTTTTACGGCAACTTCTTCATTTTCGCAAATCAAATGTGCGGGGTGACACAGTTCGTGTCGTTCCGTATGCCATAAAAAATCGAGTAAAAGTAAGTGGTCCTTATTCGGTGCAAGTCTTGTTCCGCGTCCTACCATTTGACTGTACAAACTGCGTACTTTTGTAGGTCTTAATATGACAACGCAATCCACATCGGGGCAATCCCAACCCTCTGTCAAAAGCATTGAATTGCACAACACATTATACTTATTGTTTTCAAAATCATTTAATATTTCTGCTCTTTCTTTGCTTTCGCCGTTTACTTCCGCCGCTTTAAAACCTTTTTCGTTCAGAATATCTCTAAACTTTTACTCGTCTTTACAAGTGGCAGAAATACAACCGTTTTTCTGTTTTTGCAGTGTTTTGTCATCTCATCGGCTATCTGATACAAATACGGATCCAGTGCCGTACTTATATCACTTGATTTAAAATCACCTGCCTGCATACCCACACCCGTCAAGTCAAGTTTTAACGGAATTGTAAGCGCCTTTATTGGACTTAAATATCCTTCTTTAATAGCCTTTGGGAGTGTATATTCATATGCAAGACTTTCAAAGACTTATCCGAGATTTTTTCATATCGCCTCTGTCCGGTGTTGCAGTGACTCCAAGCACCTTTGCCTCTGAAAAGTGGTCTAATACACGTCTGTAACTGTCTGATATGCAGTGATGTGCCTCGTCTATGATGATTGTATCGAAATAATCGCTTTGGAACTGATTTAAACGTTTTTCACGCATAAGTGTTTGTACCGAACCTACAACAACTCTGTACCAACTGCCGATACAACTTTCTTCTGCTTTTTCCGTTGCACAGCCTAAACCTGTTGTTTTCATAATCTTGTCTGCCGCTTGTTCCAAAAAGCTCGCCTCTGTGTGCAAGTATCAGCACTCGCTGACCGTTTCTCACACATTCTTCTGTTATTTTTGCAAATACTATTGTCTTTCCGCAACCTGTCGGAAGAACGAGCAATGTTTTATTACAGCCGTTCTCCCACTCGCGGAAAACGGCTGATTTAGCTTCATTTTGATATGGTCTTAATTCCATTTATTACACCGCCTTAAAAACTTCCCGGGTAAATGACGACGCGGGTGATTGCGTTGGTTCGGCTTGTATTCCTGTCGGCTCATAGAATTTTTTTGATTTCATTGGATTTTAAGACTTCACCTGTCTTAGTGCTTGTATATTCATGTATACCGATTTTACATCTGCCTGTTGCTCCGACAACCGCACTCCAATTCATACGGCACTTTTCGCCATGCTTTCTCTGTCCTATTGCGGTAAAAATGCACAAAGCATTCCCTCTGTTTTGGTATGTAAAAACAGGTTGTGTTTAATCGTACCTTGATTACCTTTGCCGTCCGCAACGTTTAATGTTATAATCGCTTTATTGCACGGCGGAAGTTTAGCACTTCCTTGATGTCTGCCACGCTCAAAGCCTGTTACCGTAAAATTATAATCACCGTCGGGCAATATTTGAAACTCATTGTCGTTTTCTATTTCATCATCCCAACCAAATTCTCTTTCTTCTGCCATTATTCATTACCTCCTTGAAATACATTCTCATTTCTCATTTTCTTTATAATTTCAAATACTTGATTCCATGCTCCTACCAATACACCGTTGATAAAATCAGCGTCGTAATTTTCTATCGGTGTATCTTCGGGATAATATCCTTTATACGCAACTGCCTGTCTGATTTCTGCGTCTGTTACCTTATTAATCTGCATTAAATCCGACAATGCTTTCGGTATATTTCCGTTCGGCATATCAAACGATTGTGCCGGTGTATCAAATTCTTTTCTTTCGTCTGATACGTTGTTGTCAATCGGCGGTGCAGGCGGTGCAACTGTCGTTTTTGTGGTAGTGTGACTACCTGTGAAACAGTCGGCTCTATATGTGGTGCGACTGTCGGTGTAACCGCTTGTGTCGGTGCATTATCTTTAAAACAATGTGCAATTCGTTCATATTCAAACGGCATTTCGTCCGGAAGATTATGACGGTTCTTTGCGTCCCAACAAGGGTGATGCGTGGTGTACATTGTTCTTGTACCGCCCTGTGCCTTATGTTTTGTTCCTTTGTCATCTGTCGCAACCGAAAATGTTTTATAGTTGACAAATAAAATCATATCCGCCCACTCTTTCAAAATAGGTGAAATCTGCGAACTTGTTTTTTTGCCGAGTTTTAACTCCCACCGGTCATACGCACCCATCTCGTCCGGCTGTTCAAATTTGCGCAACTGTGCGTGAGCCGTCAAAACTACATTGATACCCAATTCAATCAATTCATCAAGTGAATTTAAAAATCTGCCTATTTCCTCTAATTCGTACACATATCCCGAACCGTATCCGAAATCCTCAATACTTTTTTTGTTATTATCTGCGCATATCTTTGCAATGCAAAGTCTTTCCGCCCAATCAAAAGTATCTATAATGTATGTTTTGCATACAGTCGGATTTGTTTTGACATATGCTACTTCCTCTTTTAGCAACGTCCAAGAAGTAGGCTTAGGCAAACGTCTTACGTCCATATGTTTTGTACTGCCCTCTGTATCTGAAAACAGAGGATTTGGGAACTTTGACGCAAACGTTGATTTGCCTATTCCCTCCGGACCGTATATGATTACTTTTTGTGCCGATTCGATTTTTTCCGCTTGTAATATCCATTAAAACTCTCCCTCTTTCCACGTTTTTGTCGCAGTAGGTGTTGCTGTACTTGATTCGCTTGAATATCCGTTCTCAATGATAATACTGCATTCTTCACCTGTACTTACTCTTGTGGCTATTGCCTGCAATCCCTCTTTTTCAAGCCATTCGCCGAATTCTTTTAATGTGTCGGTATCCATTTGTTCCAACTTATCAAGAAGTACAAAACCACAATCGGGATTGAGCTTTCTGACAATAGCCGTTGATACTTTCATCTGCTCCGCACCGCTCATGTTATCCCACTTAAAGCCTTTGTATGTAAGCTCGCCGTCCTCAACCGACAATCCATCAAGTGGCAGATTTGCATTCTTCAATAAATTTGTCTTTTCTGTACGAACGTTACTAATAGCTGTGGTAAGCTCGTCATACTTGTCCTTGTATTCTTTCGCTTCTTCTTCGGCTTTGTCTTTATCCATATTTGCACGAACTTTAATGTTTATCTGCTCAATGTTCTTGATGTTCTGTTCAAGTTCTTCGGTTGATTCGTCGTGCAAATCAAGTGCCGATTTTTGTGCAATTTCAAGATCCGAAAGTACAACATCAAGTTGTGATTGAAGATTTGTAATCTGTGCTTTTAAATCTTCGGAACGCTTTAAAAGTGATTGTGCCTTTTCACGTTTACGTTGGTTTTCACCGTTTTTGCAAGTATTTCCTGTTGCTTTTAGGATAAGTTCCGAGATTGAAATAAGTTCTTTCGGTGCTTCGGGATAATCGACTATTTCTTCCGCAAACTTCTTCTTTTGGTCTGCTATTCTGCCGATTGCGGTACGTTCGTTGTAAAGTTGTTTTCTCTGTTTTCAATTTCATATAACTGCTCTCCGACACCGATTACTTGAAGTAGTATCTCTGCTTTTTCCTTTGATGTGCCTTGCATAAATTTCGGCAAGTCCAGTGCAAATTGTTCAATAAACTCATTCAAAAGCTGTTGACCGCCTTTGTTACCGTTCGGATCTATTACTTTCAATGCACTGTTCTTGCCTTTACGTTCTACAATTAAACCGTTTGACAATTCAATATGAAGAATAGGCGGAATGACCGAGCCGTCACGCTGTGGTTGTGACGGGCGGTATTTGTCACCGCCCAGTGCCCACGCTATACTGTCTATGACAGAAGTTTTACCTTGTCCGTTCTTTCCTCCGATAACCGTTAAACCATTCTGTGCCGGCTCAAGTTTTACCGCCTTTATTCGCTTGACATTTTCAAGCTGTAATTCATTTATCTTTATCATTGATTTTCGTTCCTTTCTGTGGTATAATGTTGACATAGATTAATAATCTATGTGTTTTTGTTATTTGACCGTTATTGAGTTGCCGCTCTGACGGTCATTTTATTGCGACTAAGTATCATCGCATTTACGAAAACACCTACCAAATGCTTTTCATTCGGTGTTAAATCGCTATACAATTTCAGTATTTCCGCCGTTTTCTCATCTGCCACACTTCTCACCTCCTAATTCTGATATTTTATAGGCTGTCTGTATGCCGAAACTATTTCCCAAGATAATCCGTAACTGTACGGGAACTGCAATACCTCTTTGAATAGGTCATACCACGCTTTTTTCCTTTTCGTATGCGTCGGCTTCTTCTTCCGTAAGTCCGTCGCGTTCATCGTCGCATACTGCGTCATCATCATCTATGCACGCCCAATCATCATCAATACAGGCGAAGTCGTCATCACGACAAGCAAAGTCATCGTCTATGCACGCCCAATCGTCAAATTCGTATTTTGTCATAGCCGTTTAATTATCTCCACTGATAATCTTTGCAACACTCATTTCAAGCGGGTGCTTTGACTTGATACGATTTGTTATCCCATATCCTTTTGCTATGTATGCCTTAACCGACTTGTTCTCATCAGCGTTTAAAACCACAACATCATCTCTGCCCGTCATTACTACATATTTGTTCATTTGAAAATATTCCTTTCACCGTTATTTTCTGCTTTGCGTGTCCTCTGCACTCCTTGGCGAATGCGTTAATCATCGGAAATACTTCTCTGTGAAAATATTCTTCCGTTTTTCTCATTCTCTGTTTTTGGTTTTCTTTTTAGCATTTTTTATGTCCCTTTCTGCGAATTTCCAACTTATGATTAGTCCGATACTGAAACTAATCAGTGCAATTCCTATTGTGTTCATTAGTTTACCTCTCTTCATCCTGTGAGCTTGTCCCATCATCGGACATTAAGCTCCTTTTTCTTTGTTTGCTTGAAAAGCATTGTACTCGTCAATCATCTCCTGCGACGGCTCAACCGTTACATCACCGTACCCAAGCATATGATACATATTTTCTATATGAGGTTTCCAATGCTGAAAACGCTCATAAGCAGGTCTGTCTTGCCAACTTCCTACCACTTCAACATGTACTTTAGGTTGCTTTCTCGGCTTTCTTGCCTTTTTGGTCTTTTCCGCCTCCATGATTTCCACCTCCTGCTTTAATCTATGTATTTCATTTTTTGTCCTATTACTTTGTACTAAACGATCTGCTCCTGTTCCATTATCGGAAGTATACCCTCGTTCTTTAACAATGCATAAATAAATAATCTGCCTTTTTGTGTCCAATATGTATTTACTTTAGAATGTTGCTTGCCGTCATTTCCGTTTACAGTATGCGTCTTTGTACTTGTATAACCTTTTTCAGCATATTCCTTATACAATAGCCATATCCCGCCTTGCTTAAACTGTATCTTGTGTTCTTTTAAGAAATTGTTTAACCATTTTGCCGACTTACCGTAATCCTTTGCTATTACAGTGACAGATAATAAATCGGGACAATTTAAAACTAAATCATAATATGATGCCTTTGGTTGAAGTTCCATAATCTGCTGTTCTTGAACTTTAACAGTGGTGTTTAGTTTCTTATTTTTCTCTCGCTCCAATTTTAATGCCGTAAACGCTTGTATAGCTAAATCGGGATTATCCAACAATTCGTCGGTTGCATACATTCCCGTTTTGCGTATTGCCGGTAATACATCAGCCGTAACCCAATGCTTAAACTTCTTCGCATTCGGCATTTTGCTTGATAGAATAAGGCTGTAAAGACCTGATTCATTAATCATTGTCAAATCTTGTTTTCCTCCAAGGGTGTCACATTTCGTTACCCCCTTATCTTCTTCATCAATATGGTCTATAATAGCCTTTCTTGGATTGCTGTATCCGAGGATTTCCGCTACATCCTTACCTACAAACATAATCTCTCCGTTTACTGTTGTTGTTCTTACAGAGCCAAACTCTGCATTTTCAAATACCTTTAATTCTTCCATAATTCTTTTTTCCTTTCTTATATTACCTACGTCGATTGTATTTTTTAACCATTTGTGCTATAATCATCTCGGAAGGAGGTGATTATAATGATAATTGTAAGCAAAAAAAAACACTTAACGAATTCCTGTCATTTATAGATATGGCAAAGCAACAAAATATTTCTTATTCAATAATAGGCTCTGAAAAAGAAGGGTTTGAAGGAGTTCTTAGTTCAGATAAAAGAAATAATAAGTTTTATGGTAAATATGTCCTGCTTTGTCCATCATTCAAAGTTTTTGTTTCTGTAAAATCTCCTCTTGATGAAAAGCACACAATTACAAATATTTCATCATCATTTGGTTTTACTGAATTTGAACATATTTCATTAAAAGACGGAATTTTATACTGCAATAATTGAATTTTAGGAGGATAGTCTAAAGAAGATTATCCTTCTATTTTATTCAATAATTCAAACATTTTATTTTGATTTCAAGGTCTTCCGTTGCAGTATATATACTCATAATCTCTGTAACTAAAAATGACCTTTTTTGTTCAAAATAAAGCTTTATATTTTTTGTTTTTTCTCCCTCCATAACTTTAATTTTCCTTTCTTATATTACCTACGTCGATTGTATTTTTTAACCATTTGTGCTATAATCATCTCGGAAGGAGGTGATTATAATGACAACAATATTTGTACATTTCTTAGACTTAAAATTAATAAGTCAATCGAATTTAATTATATCCCGCATATCGGAGAAAAGTTTTCACTGTCCGAAAACGGAGATATATACGTTGTAAAGGATATACTATACAATAATTTTTCTTGCCCATATAAAATTGAATTGTATGTATCAAAATCAACACTTAATAGCTAACAGCTATATTGATACCCTTTTACAAGTGGCTCCCACTGTGTTTGTTTGCTTACACTTACGGGAGCTATTCTTTTATAACCACCGTCACAATTATAATCGGCATTCTTATTTGAAATAATCTTACTACTTCCTACATAGTAATAATCACCTGTATGACGATTTTGTGATACGTATAAACACAATGCTTTTTCTTCATCTGCATATATCACATGAAGAAGAATACCGTTATCGAGCTTTATATACTCATCTTTCTTAAATTTCATAATTCTCACCTACTTTCTTATTTATCAACTTTTCAACACTGTTTTTGTTTTGTATTATCATATTCGAAACTTTTAATTCAAAAAAATTTCATACTTCCAATTATACTCATTCACAATTTTAGTTGCTTCACTTAAAAAGAAATCTGACTGACCATTTATTTTTTGTAATACCGCCGTTGAACTGATATTCAGTAAATGAGCCAAATCATTAGCAATGATATTATTTTCTTTCATTTTACCTTTCAATTTCATATACGGTTTATGTTTTAAGGTTTCCAATTTAACAACACTCCTTTTATATATTACATTGTTTGTTGTGTTAATATTAACTTACAAGTATAATATAGCACATTTTAGTTTCGTTGTCAATAACTTTTTAGAATTATTTTTATGTTTTTCAAAACTTTTTTTATTTTCCTCTTGCAAATAGTTTATATATGTGATAACATAACTTTGTAAGGAGATGATTATATGTTTTCCGAAAATTTAAAAATCGCCCGAAAAAGAAAAGATTATACTTTAGAACAGCTCGCCAACGAATATAATAAACGCTTTGGTGGCGGACTCAGCAAAGGGACACTTTCTAAATATGAAAACGGCAAACAAGAACCGATGATAACCGTTGTTATAAATTTAGCAGAAATTTTAGATGTTTCTATTGACTTTTTAACAAATTCAACGCTTGATAACACATATAAATTAGTATCGGACGAATTGGGCTTAAGTCAAAAAAAGTATTGAAATTATAAAAACTTTAAACGACAATAATTTATCCGATGCAATAAACTGTCTTATTGAAGATAATAACTTCGTAGACTTTTTACAATATTTTTATCAGTATAAAACAGAATTTGCAGATAGAAAAACAGCAGAAAAATATTTCAATAAATTTATTTCTAAAATTGGTCCTTATGCAAGAGCCATCTATCCAGTAGATAATGTCGAAGATTATGAATATTTAATATATAACAATCTACAACGTCACTTTGATGATTTAGTTAACAGACTATATTTTAAAGAAAATAAACAAGGGATTGATATTATGGAAATAATAAAATATTACGGCAGCGATGAAACCAAAACAGAGTTTATCAATCATGACAGTGAGCCGTTAATGGCAGTAATTGCACACGACCGCTCACACGCTGTTGTTTCGTTGCTTGACGAGGGTTGTGAACATCACTTGTTGTTGGCAAAGGCTCTTGACAAATACAATATAGATGAATATTTCAAAAATTATTTTTGATAACGAGGGTGCCGATTGGACCTTTGTATGCCCGCCTAATTACAAAAATATAACTAACAAAGAAAAACGTATAACGGAATTTTTTAATGACGGTGTTGACGCTATAACCGAATTTCTGAAACAAATCGGTTATGACGTGCCTATTAACGTCCCAAGACGTTACCGCAGACATATGGACTATTTGAAAAATTCAGAGTATTAAAGAGGTTTTTATATATAAAATGTATCAAAATCGTAATTAATTTATCAAAATAACCGATTTTTAATAAATCAAATTCAAAATTATATTTTTGACGATTTTGTTGACGTTGACAAAATCGCAATGAATATTCAAAGGAGGATACAAATGAAAGAAATAGATATTGAAGAAGTGCGAAAACGATGTGAATCAGACCAAATAAAATGGTCACTTCACGCATTTAAGCGTTTGCGTGAACGTAATATATCTAAAGATGATTACAAAAACAGTATTTTCACAGGCGAAATAATCGAACACTATCCACAGCCAGCAAGACTTCCAAGTTGTTTAATTTGCGGTCAAAGTCTTAAACAAATGCCGTTGCATAATGTAACAGGCTATGATGAAGAATATTTGTATGCTGTAACCGCATACTATCCCGAACCGGATAAATGGGAAAATGATTTTAAAACAAGGAGAGTGAAATAATATGACTTGTTTCTTTTGCCGAGGCAATGCAGAACAGACAACAACAGAATATATTGAAAAAATTGATAATTTCGTTGTTGTGATTAAAAAATGTACCTTGCGAAAAATGTACACAATGCGGAGAAGAATATTTTTCTAATGAAACAGTTGAAACCCTTGAAAAAATTCTTGATAGCGTGAAAACTTTTTTTCAAGCACCTTAACCGTAACAGTTATTGATTATATTGATACCGCAGCTTAAATAAAAAATTTCCCTGTCTGCTCCAACAGGCAGAGGAAACAGAATAAAGTGCATTTATACACATGTGTCACGCTCCCCACGGAGCGTGTGAGTTGAAATATAACACAAGAAAGGAAGATTTACGATGAATGTAGCTATATACTTACGAAAATCGAGAGCGGACGAAAACAATCCGCTTGAAACACTTGAACGTCACAAAAAATTCTTCTTTCTTATGCAAAGGACAATAATTTAACGGTCATTGACATATTTGAAGAAGTGATAAGCGGAGGAATGTTATACAACAGAACGGAAATGCTGAAACTACTTGACGCTATTCCTCGCACATATATGATGCGGTATTATGTATTGACCTTGACCGTTTAGGGCGCGGAAGTGCCGCAGACAGTGAAAAATCTTTGACGTTCTTAAAGAAAACGATGTAAAAATTATTACGCTCAAAAAAATATATGACCTCAACAACGAGTATGACGAAGATTACAGTGAATTTGAAATGTTTATGGCTCGAAAGGGCTTAAATTCATCACTCGCAGAATGAACCGCGGACGTATCAAATCAATCAACGACGGTTGCTTTGTGTCGGGTGCTCCGTTTGGTTATCGAAATGCCGTAATAAATAAAAAGCACACGTTGGAAGTATATGAACCGGAGGCAAAATATGTCCGTATGATATTTGATATGTATGTAAATCAAAGTATGGGTATTACTTCAATAAGCCGTCAGCTTGCAAATTTGGGTGTCTTGAGCAAGAAAAATACACCGCTCCACCCCACCACAATCGCCCGTATGCTCCGAAATCATACTTACATAGGTAAGATAGTGTGGAACAAATCAAAAGTCTGTTAAAGGCAAAAATACGCAAGAAAAAACGAGTAAAGATGATTGGTTATATGTTCCCGGACTGCACGAGCCAATAATTGACGAGGACACGTTCAACAAAGCACAAGATATTATAAATCTGAAATATAAACCGCCTATGCGTACAGGCACGTTGCAAAATCCGTTTGCAGGGCTTTTAAAGTGTGCTAATTGCGGTCGGGCAATAGTTATCAATACTTCTAACGAAACCGTTGAAAAAATACCGTCTTTGCTGTCGTACACTTGGGTGTAATAAAGCCTCTGCATTAAGTATTGTAGAAGATAAGGTATTTGAAGTGCTTACAAAGGAATTTAAAGATATTGAATTGTCTTTGAAAAATATCCGTCAATCGCATAATAAGGATAAACTTTTCCTGCCTTGATACAATAGCCACTTTGGAAACAGAATTAAAAAAACTTGATAAACAACAACTCCGTCTGTATGACTTACTCGAACAGGAAGTCTATACAAAAGAACTTTTCCTTGAACGTAATAACGCAATTTCAGATAGAAGAAAAAAAAATTAATGCCACGATAGCACAGGAACGTGAAAAATTTAAACTTGTGGATACATCTTCCATCGAAGAACGACTTCCCCTTTTGCATGAACTTCTCACTAATTACCACTCTCTTTCAGCCGCCGAAAAAATTCCATTCTTAAAAATTTCGTAAAAAAATTGAATATAAACGCGAAAAATCCGCTCCCGAGGGCGATATCTTCTTGAAAATCTATTATAAATAACTTTTTACCCGCCTTATGTATCTTGTTGCCATAGCTGTCGCCATAGCAATCCATAATATTCCGGAAGGAATTGCTACGTCTGTACCGATATACTACTCAACAGGCAGCAGAAAAGAGCATTTATAGTATCGTTTTTTCGGGTATTACGGAACCTTTAGGTGCTATAATCGGTTATTTAATTTTACGTCCGTTTTTCAACGATGTCGTATTCGGTATTTTATTCGGAATAATTGCCGGAATTATGGTATTTATTTCAATAGAAGAACTTTTACCGATGGCACGTGAATATGAAAAAGCAAAGTCACTATTATAGGCGTCATACTCGGTATGGCAATAATAGCGCTCAGCTTACTTTTTATTTCTATAAATTTTACACAATGGCATAAACAATAGTTATTTTAAAAAAAATATATACTATATAGTTTGAAAATAAAAATTCTATACTATAAAATACAAATTGGTGAATGCTATGAGCTATAATATTGGACTAAGGCTACGCAATTTACGCAAAGCCGCACAGATGTTGAAATGGAAAGATATATCGCTTGATTAAAACAGCTTTGTCCCTTAGTGATACAGACTAAACGGAGTACAGTTTTTTGTACTCCGTTTCTTTTATTATATTCACACACTTGGACAATTTACGTCCTATCAAAAATTTTATAAAAAAACTTCCTTTCAACCGACAAAGTCAAAAGGAAGTTTGCATATAGAGTTACCAAAATAAGCGATATTAATGAGTCAATAAAAATATTCCTAGCAAGATGCAGAATGCCGATCCGAAAAGTGATGTTCTCAGTGACATTATACCTATGATTATAAGAGCTATCGCTGATATCTTCTTATACATTGTAACTCTCCTTAAAATTTTCTGTTAATAACCCATGTATGCGGTTTTGTGCGACCGTCATGTGTTTTTGCCTTTTCTAGGGCAAACGCCCCGGCATAGGTCTGCCGGCATTTGTCGCGCAGTGATTGTTGCGCCGCAATATGAGCATTTATACTCTACAAACTTTTTATCGTTCATCTCAAGCCTCGTCTTTTAAGTTCGTCACCCATAGCTTTTGCCTGACCTATTTGTTTTGAGCTGTTTCCCGAAAAGTCTTTATTTCTCGCTTTGCGCATAAGCTCTGAATCGCTCATTGACGAATACTTACTGCTTCCGCTTGAATATCCGTCTCTGTAACTGCTCATATCTCTTTCGTATTTTGATTTTACCGCATTGAATAAACCGTCTATAAATCCCATTTTTTCTTCCTCCTTTGTTTAGTGAATATTTGATGTTGTGTATCTGCCTGTCTTGCTTGAATCCGATGTTACTTTAACATCAAATTTTGCACCGCAACATGTACACATCACATTGCTCTTTGAACATGTAAGATTTGATGATTGTGCAAAACCTCCGCATTTTGGGCATCTAATATCGAACATAGCCATAATTTTACTCCTTTCTCTTATCACTTTATCTTGTGTTTTTTGATAATTTAATTATATCTACATTCTTGGACAGTTTACGTCCATGCGAAAATTTAATTTAAAAATTTTAATTGGACATTATTTGTTCAAAGTTATCAGTGTATAATCAATATTGATTTTTAATAATTAATATGGTAAACTTTTATTACAAGGATTTTATGATAGGTGTGATTGATATGAAAATGGACAGCGGAAAAAGTTTCAGACTTTTGAAAATGTATGAATGGCTGAATCGCGGTGATGTAATCAATAAAAAGAATTTGCCGAAATGTTCGGTATCAGTGAAAAATCAGTGCAACGTGATATTGAAGATTTGCGTGCATATATCGCAGAAAATGTTGATGACGGCGACGCATATATAGAATATGACCAAACTAAAAAGGGGTATGTGCTTATAAAGTGCGAACAGGAGTTTCTTACAAACGAAGAAATTTTAAGCATTACAAAAATTCTTTTGGAAAGCCGTAGTTTTAATAAAGACGAAATAAATACGCTTATCAACAAGTTGTTGTTTCAAGCCACTCCGTCGGCAAAAATGAATATAAAAGACCTTATTCTGAACGAACGACACAACTACATTCCCCCGCGTCACGACAGACCGCTGATACATCTCATTTGGGAACTCAGCTGTCACATATCCAATCAGGAAATTATAGAATTTGACTATACGCGTCAAGACAAAACAGTCGTTCACAGAACAGTAAAACCATTGACAATTATGTTTTCTGAATATTATTTTTATTTAATTGCGTGGTTTGCGAATGACTCTAAGGATTTTCCCGCGATTTTTAGAGTTGACAGAATTACTAATATTAAAAATTTAAAACAAAAATTCAATATTCCGTACAGAAACCGTTTCAGTGACGGTGAATTTCGTAAACGTGTGCAGTTTATGTATGCAGGTGAATTAAAACATATTAAATTTGAATTTAACGGTCCGTCTGTCGAGGCTATTTTAGACCGTATTCCGACTGCTGAAATTATTAAATCAGACGGTAATAAACATACAATTAAAGCCGAATGTTATGGTGACGGCGTCCTTATGTGGCTTAGAACTCAAGGCGATTATGTGAAAATGCTGTGATAAAAATGAGTCTGTCGACATTTTATCGACAGACTCATTTATCGAGTGTGTGAGATTATTTCTGTAAATTAATTTTTCTATGATAAAATACTTAGTTTTATTTGGGCAGATAAGCAAAATTCAGCTTATCTGCCTTTTTGTAATATAGCACGGATTTTCTTCCGCGTCAAGAGCGGTCTTGCAAAAGACCGTATTTTTCACACTATACAAATGTAAAATATATGCTAAACAAGTCGTCCATCATACATAATGGACAGTTCTCCGTAAACTCTGCCCCAATTTCTAAGTGGCATTGTCCACTTCTTTGTTGCTTCAAAGGTTGTCAAATACAGTGCCTTTAAAAGGGCTGTATCGCTCGGAAATACGCTCCTTTGGCTATTCCATCGACGAAGTACGCTATTAAGGCTTTCTATTGCATTTGTTGTATACATAACTTTTCTGACTTCTGCTGAAAATTTGAACATCGGTGATAAAACATCCCAATTTTCTTCCCATCTTCTCATCGCATTAGGATACTTTTCTTGCCATTTTTTGTGACACTCTGCATACGTTCGTATCCGCTTTCTTCGTTCGGTGCACGGTATATACTCTTTAAATCATTTGCAAATGCTTTTTTGTCTTTTTCCGCTACATATTTCAATGTATTGCGCACTTGATGGACAATGCAACGCTGATACTCCGTATTTGGATAGGCTGCTGCTATTGATTCCTTTATCCCTGATAAACCGTCTGCACATAATATTAATATATCTCTAACACCACGATTTTTGAGTTCATTTAAAACTCCCAGCCAATATTTCGCACTCTCATTTTCGCCAATGGTTATGCTTAAAACTTCCTTCTTACCCTCGTCATTTACACCAAGAATTATGTATGCAGCTATCTTTTTTACTATATGCTCATCACGAACCGAAAAGTGGATTGCATCAATGAAAACTATCGGATACACAGCTGATAAAGGGCGTTGTTGCCATTCTTCTATTTGAGGTAATATTTTATTTGTAACTGCGGTTACCATACTTTCGCTTACCTCAAAACCATATATATCTTCCACAATATCAGAAATTTGTCTTGTTGTCATGCCCTTTGCAGACATAGCAATGATTTTTGTTCTATTGCTGATATGTCCTTCTTTCGTTTAGGGACTATCTGCGGTTCAAAATCACCGTCACGGTCTTGTGGAACATCAATAGGTATCTCGCCATAAGAACTACGAAGTTTTTTGTGTTTTACTCCATTTCGATAATCCGGATTGTCACTGCGTTCATATTCGTCATAGCCTAAATGTTCATCCAGTTCAGTTTCCATCATTTCCTGAATAGTACCGCCTAACAGATCCTTTAGTGCCTCTTGAATATCTTCTGCTGTCTTGATGTTGTATTCCTGAATCAATCCGGCAATGATATTCTTCTTTCCTTCACTCATTCTTTCTCGTCTACGTCTTGCCATAAAAAATTCCTCCTATGATTTATTTATATTCTATCATAGAAGGATTCTTTTTACAGACTTTTTCTCACACTCTCCATTTATCTTCCTTTTGCTACCGGCAAATCCTCATCACTTTTGTTATATTTTTCTTTTCTTTTTTATAGTAATCGCATTTCTTTATCTCCACAAAAAATATCATCAGGTATGCCAGTCGGATATAACCTACATGTAACTTCCATAAGATTGTTATATTCACATTCTGTACACTTTGGTAAATTTGCCATAACAAAACCTCTCAGATTATTTTTCGCGTTGTTTCCATAAAAGGGGTAATATGTGCCTTGCCTCAAGTCTCGCCAATGCTCCATAAGATAATTTCTTTCTTCTTCGTATTCTTCAACAGACATTCCATCACGCCAAAACGGCGTTTCTTTAATCGTTCCTCTTGCCCAATCTTCCGCCATTTTCGAACTCCTCCTATTCATCGAAAAAGCTAAATTTAGCGTCAATCATATCCTTTACTCTTTTATCCGAACCTGTATAAGGTTCAATTTTCAAAAACATCTAATGCAGCAGAAGCGAATTGAGCATTGGACATACCCATAGATACATATGTATCTTTTTGAAGTTCTTTCAACGCCGCTATAATGTCATTATCTTTCATATTATATTTAACCGCACAACAAATGCCGTAATAATTATCACAAAGTCCGCCTTTTAGTCCTTTTAATATAGCCTCTTTATCGCCACGTCTCATTTTCCGTCTATTTTGTTCCGACTCATTTTTTGCATCATATACGTTATCCCCAATTATCTTCTTATTTCATCATAATGATTTTCCTTGTTCTCCGGATGTTTGTTCTAAATAATGTTTGTAACTTTCTTGAGCCTCTTTAGGGGCATCAGGCTTTAATACTTTTACATAGTTTTCTTTTCTTTCCCACCAATCGGGATTAGTTGTCCAATAAAGATCTAACCTTTTCATAAATATTCCTCAAATCTATTGCAATTTTATTTGTTTTTATAGCCTTATTTTCAATTAACTAAGTTTCTAAAAAGTCAAGCTTGCATTTCTTATAGTTCATTATATTCTTTCCCCATTTCTCTGTCAAGTTTCTCGTTACAAAATCCACTCAAAGATATTATACACTTTTCATATAATGTTTTCAAATGTGCCGAAGGTACTTAACTCGCACAAATGTGGTAGCTACTGCTCACCGTTTTGAGCACGCTTGCAAAAAAAAAAAACAGAGTAAGCGATATATCGCTTACTCTGACGTGGTGCGCCAGTGATGTCAAATCCGAACCAAGGGCAGAGTTTTCTATTTCCTCGAATGTAATAGTTTCTGTGCCTTCTTTATAGTTACAGTCAATAATTATTTTGTCATCATACAGATATATTGAATTTACAAAGCTGTTTACAAGCCGCCTGCGATGATCTAATCTTTTAGGATTGAGTTTTCTGAATTTATATATCCAAAATAAAATTTGCTCTTTTGTCAGCTTTGGTTTGCTTATTTCTTCTTTTATGATTTGCACTGATAATTCACTTTTTTCTCGTTCAAGCGATTCAAGTCTTTCTTTTGTAGACGGGGTAAAAATCCCTTGCTGAATTGCATTTAGCATATTATCAATGTTTTTCTGAACCTCGGCAAACTGCTTTTTGAAGAATCGGCAATGATGTATTTTCTTTGTTAAGATGTTCAAGTAAGACATCAGCCAATCTATCCATTAAGTCATCATCAAAGATTATTTTCATAATGTGCGATATGACAAGTTCTTCAATCCACTCCTTGCGAACCGTCTTTTTTGTCGCACCCTCTGTGGTATTTCACGCTGACGCATTTGTAGTAACGATGAACAATTCCGGTGTGACTTGTTCCGCTTTCGCCCGCCATAAGACACTTACATTTTCCGCAAAACAGTTTTGTTGTAAGTATGTATTCATCTTCCGCTTTATGCTTTGCCGGAGCCTTTTTGTTTGCTTTCATCATATCCTGCACCCTTTCAAATAAATCCTCTGGTACGATTGCCGGGATTCCGTTTGGTGTTACAAAACTACTGTATCGATATTCTCCGATATATTTTCTGTTATGGAGCATTCTTGTTACTGTGTTTAGCGTTATAGGCGTATTTTTCTTTGTACGAATGCCTTTTAGATTTAATTCATCAGTTATTTCCTGCATAGTAGAGCCTTCGGCGTAATGCTTAAAGGCCTCCAAAACAGCCGGTGCAGTCAGCGAATCAATAATATAAAATTGGTTTTCGTCTGTTGTGTATCCAATGGGAAGCGTTCCGCCGTTATACTTGCATTTTAGGGCATTTTCTGTAAGACCTCTCGTTACTTTCTCCGCTAATTCCGCAGAATAGTATTCAGCCATACCCTCAAGCAAGGATTCAAGCAATATACCCTCCGATGTTTGGGATATTTTCTCTGTTGCGGAAACGACCTTTACTCCGTTTTTCTGCAACACCGATTTATAATGTGCGGAATCATATCGGTTTCGTGCAAATCGGTCTAACTTCCAAACTATAACTATATCAAATGTGCCGCTTGCACTATCTTTAATCATTCTTTGAAAATCGGGACGATTATCGGTTTTTGCCGATAATGCTCTGTCTATGTAAGTATCGACAATTATCATATCGTTCGATTCCGCAAATGCCTGACATTCACGAAGCTGACCTTCGATAGATTCTTCACGCTGATTATCTGATGAATATCTTGCGTATATTACCGCATTCATAAATTACACTTCCTTTTTTTGATATATACTGATTATAGCATTGCTTTGTAAATAAGCCGATTGTGCGGCGATATAGGCACAAGGGAGAACTTTCGCCCTTGTGCCATTAAAGTTATTTTTCTTCTTTATCGTCAAGTTGTATTTTCCATTGCTCAAATTCTTTTTGCCCGTTTTCGCTCTCATAAAAAGCGATAAGGTCTGGCAGCAAACAGCGAGCAAGTGCATCAATCTCGTGCTGTGGAATTTGATTTACATTGCTCTTGTCACTCACTGTTTCAGACTCCCTTCATTAGTATTTCAAAATAAAATTATCGTTCGGGTTCATCACGATGTTTGCGTTTGTAATGTGCTTCGCATAATTTGATGATTACCTCCTCAATTTGTGTGTTGCTATAACTTTTGGGAAAGAATTTTCGCACACGCTCTGTCGGAATTTTTATTCGTTCCTTTTTGATTTGCCTTTTCCTCCGACATAATTTCAAAGGATTTTATCATCGGCAAGAAGCCCCTGCTGACTTAATTTTTCATACGCACCGCCTGTGATAATGACGGAGTGCAGTCTTCGCTTTCGATTATTTCAATTAAATCCTGTTGCTCGATGTCATTGAGATAGGAAAGCTCGACTGCCGGAGTGAAGGCAATTCGTCCCTCGTCAACATATTCCAAGAGTTTGGGTAAAAGTTTAGTTAAGCGTATATACCTATGTATCTGATTACGGCTTTCGCCGCTTTCCTCTGCAATAACGTCATAAGTATTTAACCTTTTCCCAACTTGGGAAGAAGTCAAATCTGTACGCTCGCCCTGCCGATTCATAGCCTCAACCTTCATTTTATATGCAAATGCCTTTTCGCTGGGAAGGAGATGTTCACGGTGCAAATTACTGTCTACCAGCACAATAGTTGCTTTATCTCTATCCAATTCAGTAACAAACGCCGGCACTTCTGTAAGCTCTGCCCGTTTGCCTGCAAATAATCTGCGATGCCCTGAAATTATTTCGTACTCGCCGTTATCAATAGGTCTTACAATAAGCGGTGATAATATTCCGTTTTCTTTTATACTTTGAGTTAATTGTTCCATTTCCTCATTCTCCTCAACTCTGTATGGGTGGTTTTCAAAAGCCTTTAATTTATCAATCGGTATCATTTCGGGATTTTTCATTATCGCTGAGCCTCCTTGCTGCGTTTTTTTAGCTTCGATTTCCTTACGAATTTCCTCGGGAACCTTTGCATAAAGTTTCTGCAAAGCTTCAACTTGGTTTCTCAGCTTAATTAACTCAAATAAGCGGCTATCTGCCTTATCGGATTCTGCGTTATAGGCTTCACGCAAAGCCATGTTGCCTTTTTGCTCTGCCTGCAGTGATTTAGAAAGCATATTTACTTTTGTTTCAAAGGTTTCTGCCATAGGGACCCAGTTTTCAATCATTTTGATTGCTTTTTTTGGTATTCTTTGAAGCATTGGCAAAATTAGTGTTTTTAATACTTCCTCAATCTCCGATTGCATTTTCTCTAGTTTTGCGGCTGATTTGAATATGTAGCTCGGAATATGCTTTCTTGGGTAAGGGTTGCCGAGGTTCCTCGCTCTATATCGGGATAGAACATGAGCATATATTCGTGAAACTCATCTTGCCATTTGGAAAGCTTAGCACGATTGCCGAGTATTTCTTTTTGCTGTAAGTCTGTTGTCCTCTGTTAAGGGAACAAAACACAAATGCATATGCGGTGTCTTTTCATCAAGATGAATTACCGCCGAAAAAATTATTTCCGGTCTGATTTTACTTTTCATAAAATCAACTGCTCTTTGGAAATATTCAACCATTTTTTCGTGTGTCATATCTTTGAAAAATTCGGGGCTGGCGGTTATTAAAGTGTCCACAAATCTTGTGCTGTCTTTACGGATACGGCATCCCGACTCTTTAATTCTCCTATCAACCTCCGCTTTGTATCTCATCTGCGGTGTGATAAGATGAATATTGTTTTTACTTTTTGATGTGTCAATATCGGGATTGCTTTTGTATTCCTCTTTTGTACGCTCGTGGTGTGCTTCTATCCTTGCAGAAGGATTGCCTTTTTGTTTTGAAAATCTTAAAATTACATAAGCCATTATTATTTATCCTCCATTCCGAATAGTCTCTTTGCCGTCGACATCTTTGTTGCGGCTTCTTCTTTTTCTGAAATTTACCCCGATAAATTTTACGGGAACACACATTCCCAACACTCGATCATAAATTCGTTTGTGCTGAACATCTGTAGGGTAATTCAGTTCTTCTAATGTCAAATTTGTTGTTATGATAAGAGGTCTGCCGCTCTTATACCGTGTATCTATAATGTTATATACCTGTTCCAAAGCATATTCCGTACCTCTTTCAATGCCCAAATCATCTATGATCAGAAGATTGTGGTCGTTGAGCCTGTCAAGATATCTATTTTTATCACTCTCGGAAAACAAATCATTGAGAATGGAGGAAAAGTTTGTCATTCTGACAGATACATTTTGCTCTATCAAAGCATTTGCTATGCAAGCTGCAAAGAATGTTTTGCCTGTTCCAACATCTCCCCAAAGCAGCAAACCTACATTGTTTTGCAGAACCTCCGACCACTTGGCAATATAATCTCTTGCAACCTTCATAACTGGATTTGCGCCATTATCCTTATCAAAAGTCCAACCATACAAAGCACCATCTTCAAAACATAGAGATTTCAGCATATTTAACCGTTGAACCCGTTCAAATTCATTTGATGTCATAAGCTTTCACCCTCCTTGCAAGAATAGTTTGCAGTTTTAATGTCTTTACTTAACCAACTGAGGATTGTTGCATAATGATTATTGTAATGCTTACCAGCGGTCTCCATATATTCGGATAATCTTTCTATGTACTTATCTGCATATAGCGGATATTCGTTTTTTAGAGATTCATATTCCGAGAGGGTGAGCGATACATTTCTGTATCGCCCGTATGACTCTCTATCTGAATTTATCTCTGTCTTTATATCTTTTTCTGTTTCTATCTCTGGTGGATGATTGTCGGACAAAGTTCGGACATTTGTCAGACATTCGCCCGTTGTTTGTCCTTTAAGCGCCTTAACCTTTGCCCGAGCAAGTCTTTTTCGGTCAGCTTCGGTTGATGTTTTACCGACCATTCCCTCAATTTCCAACATATAATAGGAATTGTCGGGCAGCTGCTCGACCAATCCCAGCTGCATAAATATTTGCAGTGCCTTTTCGACGGTGCCGACATCATATCTTGTAATTGTTGCAAGCATTGCCGGAGTCATTACAATTTCTTCATTCAGCATCAGGTGTCCGTTGTTTTCCAAAGATGCGGTAAGAAGTTTTAGTAATATCAGACAGTAGACAGCTCCGTTTTGCATACTCTCTCTAAAAGAATAATATCTTTCCGGTTGAAGAAGTCTGCACGGAGTCTCATATAGTAATATTTTTGATTCTCAGCCATTGTGTGTGCCTCCTTAAATCGTAGTTTTCACAACAGATGTGCACCTATGTTATAATTCGATTAAATCACAAATAACTTGACTTGTAAAGGGATTTAGTGTATACTTTAGGTAATGATAAAAATGCAAAAATATAATTCACATAAAAAGAAGGTGTTACACTTGAAAAAAGAAAACGGAACTTCCGAATATACCAATGCTCAAAAAGCCCGTAATAGCTATAAATATAGATTTTAAGAAGAAAAAGAGCATCTTGTAATCGGTGATTATAACAATGTAAATGTGTTTGTCCGAGGTCAAAAAAATACTCAGATAATTTTGAGAAGATTCGTCCTCTCGGCTCGTTTTTGCTTGACATTATTGATGAGTCCGAATATTTTTCCGATATAAAACGAATTTTGCTGAAATTTACAAAAGAAAAATATGCCGAAAACCTACGGGTGGTTGAAGGTTTATACGAAGCAGGTAATCCCGTTTTGAAATATCTTGCTTTTTTGCCTTATGGGATGAATACGGCAGAATCATAAGAGCAGATAAAGAAAAAGACGAGGCTTACCCCGTCTTGGAAAGAATGGAGGATTTAACCTTCCCGTTCAGATATAACCTGATGAATAATGTGCTGACTTGGCAGAGGCATAAGCCCCTTAATCCGCTTATGGATATGCCGACCGAATATTACAGGTATCCTGCATTTAATTTGGTTGTTCCGCAGACAAAAGGAACAATGGAATATATCGCTTCCGATTTTACCTTGTTTCCGCTTATTGTGCATTACCTAAAAACCATATATGAGAAAAAGAAATTTTTCAGCTATTGTAAAGTATGCGGTAAACTGTTTCTTGCACCCGATAACAATAAGACCGTTATCTGCTCGGATAAGTGCAAGGCAAAACAACAAAAGATGAACAAGAAAAGGTATGATGACGCCCATAAAGGCAATTCTACAGAAAAGCTCCATAAATCAGAATATCAGTATTGGTTTAACCGACTTTTCCAAAGCAAAACGGAAAAACAATATAGCAGCTATTGCCGACATAGAACAGGCTTTTACAAAATTCAAAGAAGTTTCAAAAATAAAGAAAAGCAAGTGAATAACGGCTTCATATGAAGCGTATTACGGTTGGTGTCTTGAACAAAGAGGCGTTATTGATGATATTATGATGAAGCACGGTCTGTTTGATAGGGGATGACCTCCGAAGCAGAATACACCATTGCCTACTCTGCAAATTACCGCAGTGCTGACCGTCTGCCAACTCCAGCGGCAGACGACCAACCTTTTGTAATTTCGCCGTCTGTTAAAATATGTTGCTCAAATACGGCGAGCAATATATTTTAACACCCGCTCTGTCGGCAAAGGTGTAACACACTACACTTTGCAGGCAAAGAAGTGTGCCAAACTTTCCCTTTGGAATCCCTTAAAAGGAGTATATATCTGTGCCGAGATGCAGATATATACTTTTTCTAATCATCACAAACGCATCGAGCCTTGTGATGATTGCATAGTAATTTGTTGTAGGACACCAATTTACGATGCTTCTTTATCCTCAAATAATAATTTGGGGATAAAGAAAAAAACAACTTCTAATACCGATAAATTTATAATCACCATAAAAAATTGTTTATTTTTATTAAGCTATTAATCTTCAGTAAATGAAAGAAAATTTTTTCGACATATGTTGGTTACAAGATTTAGATTGTCATCAAAACAGTTCGACAAATTTTAATCCTCATTCCGTTTTCGATACAATCTTTTAACAATGCTCCATATTCGCTCCGACTATCAACTAAACATTTCTTTAAAAATGGGGTGAAAAGCACGAAGTAATATTCCGCATTATATCCCTCTGTTAGAAGATTTTTTATTTGTCTAAGTTGCATCATAGCTCTTTGCGATTTTATATTTGGTAGCAATATTGTGGCTTTATCAAAAATAATACTTTTCACTTCTATGATCTTGTTTTTTGCTTCAGATAAAAAGTCACACTTGTAATTTTTTCACTACCTTTTCTGCAAGAATTTCCTGATGTTTTGCCATCAAAATGTTTTTACAACTCTGTTGGCAAATCCAGAATTTATTATAACATATTCACCTTTAACTTTTAATGCAAATAAAGAATACGGAGATGCATTTTTTTGATAAGTATTATTTGTTATCAAGGCATCTGAGCATTCAAGGTCTAACAGATTTCTAAGTTTACATGTGCTAGGGACATAGCATTTTGTCATTTATTATTTAGACTTATAGTACATGAAAATCTTGTTTTATCTTCCGCAATAAATTGAGCTTTAGTCAGTTTTTTTATCATATGCATATTTTATTATCCTTTCTGAGCTTGCTTATACATTATATCAAATTTATATATAGAATTCAAGAGTTAGTATCCAAAAACAACCGACAGGTAGGACTTTTTTCTCTTTTTCAAAATCTATTGCAAACTATCGTTTAATATGCTATAATATAATTAAACATATATATCATGAGAGCGAGGTAATTGCTTTGGCTGTATCTTACAATAAACTCTGGAAACTGCTTATTGATAAAAAATATGAAAAAATGGATCTTAAAGAAGCTGCAGGAATAGGTTCTACAACATTATCCAAACTTAGCAAGAATCAGCCAGTGTCGATGGAAGTGATTATGAAACTATGCGGTGTATTAGGTTGCAATGTTGGCGACATTATGGATGTCATAGAAAAACAATAGAATGGAGACTGTTATTATGAGTTTAGCTCAAAATGCATATATAGATGCTTCAAATGTTTATGAAAGCTCACTTGAGAACAACTACAAAAAAGATAATGGTATCTTTTATACAGATCTCTCTTGCTGAGAAAATGTTATGTGAGTTGAAATTACCTAAGGATGTTGCGATCATGGATCCTTGTTGCGGTTCGGGTGTTTTTCTCTATGCAGCAAAAAAACACGGTTACATGAAACTTTATGGAATAGACCAAGATAAAAATGCAATTAAATTTTGTTTAAATAATATCAATAACGTTTCTTTTAATACCTACGATTCCATTAGTAGTAGCGGTGAAGATTTATTAAAAGGCACTTGAACTTACAAAACCTGATGTAATTATTGGCAACCACCCTATGTACCTTTGTCAGGAGACGTTGAATTAAACTGTGATTACCTTTTCAAACGCAGAGTGTCTGATTCTGGAAACAATTTGTTTGTAGCAGCTCTAATGCGAGCTTTTGAAATCGTAAAAGAAAACGGCATTGTATCTTACATAATTCCCAAAAATTTCTTACATGTAGCAGGATACAGTTTGCTGAGAAGAACGCTTCTTGAAGAAAAAGACAATCCTTTCAATTATAGATATTGGTGCCTATTTCAAGAATGTGCGCGGAGAACAAATCATCATTACCGTTAAAAAATGCGTAGCCGATAAAAACATAAGATTAAATTGAAGAAATTATCAAGCAATCGTTTTGTAACTATGTGTAGTATTCCTCAGTCGTTTTATAAAGATGAAATACTGATTTTTAACTGCGCAGAAGATTATTCAACATATAAAAAAATTAATTTCTTCATATCAAACATTATCTGATTTATGTAATGGTTATGTTGGTAGAGGAAAATCAACTTCTAAAGAAGCGATTGCAGGAAAAGAAATACGTAAGTTTGGATATAAAAACCATATTGTTCCCATGAAAGGAAACAAAGTTTTTTATTCAAAATATTTACAGTGCGGAAGCAGGTATAATAGCTGCGTTTGGCGGAGATATGGAAGCAACACAGACAGTTACTGTATTTACAGATGGTGACGAAAAAATGTGCCGTTATATATTAGGTATACTTCATTCTCGGTTGTGTAATCTTTTCTTATACAAATACTGTTATAATTATTCCAAACTTACAATGCACACTGATGCAAAATACTTAAAGAAAATACTGCTCCCATCAACCAACCAACAAACTGTGTATTTCGATTCCATACTTAGTTTGGTTAGTAGATTGAAAACAATGATTATATGAGCCAAGGATGGTTTGATTGTTTAGAAGAATTAAATCAGGTTGTATACAAGGCATATGGCATTAATAAAAAAGAATCTGATTATATTGATTGTGAAGTAAAAAGAATTCAATCTAAGAGGTGGATTTCAGATGGACAACTCTAAAAAAGTGTAATGATCTCACTGGAAAAGAGTGGCTTCAAAACTCTTTTAGCATTTGGCGAGATTTATCAAAAACAAAAGAAGAAAAAAAGATTTTAAACACCCCCGCATCTTATCCTGTATCATTATGTGAAAAACTAATACGAACATTTTCAAAGGGCAAACTCGTGCGTATTAGATCCATTTAACGGAATTGGTTCTATTAACTGTGGCTGCTCAAAATCTTGGATGTAATGCCACAGGAATTGATTTATCCGAAGATTTTTGCAATATAGCAAGACAACGTGTAGGTGTGGATGATAAAATTGAAATTATCAATGGCGATAGCTTTGAAATATTAAAAAGGCTTCCCGAAAATCACTTTGATATTTGCGTTACATCGCCACCGTATTGGGACATTCTCAATATGAAACGTAGCGCAGATCAAAAGATGCTGTGAACTATTCAAATAAAGCGAATGACGTTGGAAATATAGCTAACTATAACGAATTTATTGATACATTATCAACGCTTTTTTCTCTTCGGTTAATAGAGTTTTAAAAAAAGGTGGTTATTGTATCGTAAATGTTATGGATATTCGTAAAAAAAGCAACTTTTATCCATTGCACAGTGACTTGGCTACAGCATTACAAAAAGTCGGGTTTATTTTTGACGATTTAATTATATGGGATAGACAGTCAGACTACAACAATATGCGTCCGCTCGGATATCCGTATAGGTTTCGTATAAATAAAGTGCACGAATATTTATTAATTTTTATAAAGGAGTAATTACCATGCCATTATTAGGCCCCAGAGCACATGACATAGAAGTTAATACGGCAGATTTTTGCTTGATTTTGGGGTATTTATGCAGTCCAGGAAGAATTGGAATCATTGAAGCACAGATTCCAGAAGAAAAAAGCATTTATGTTCGAAAGAGAATTTCCCAATGAAGAATATTATCCTATAACCCAAGGTGAAACAACTGGCGGATATTCAATGAAACGGGTCATCAACTTCGTATTTATTTTAATAATATAAATAATTGTCCCGCTGTTCTTCGTCCCTTTTTAGGAGAGGGAAATACCAGTTATGTAAAAAGAATCAATAAGGGGATGTTTGTCGAGAAAATTGTTAGAGATTATTGTTTTCATTTTGGTGAATATCAAGATGTGACAGCGATACGTGCAGCCGTATCTCGCTTGCACCCTGCAAATGTTGCAGATTTTGATAGGGGTATAATTTATAAATGGAGGATTTTATGGTAGAAAAAATTTTAGATTTTTAAATGATATTAAGAGTGATGGCAAAGACTTTTTTCATCGAAGCTGAAGCTAAACCGGTAATAATGACAACTTTTATAAATGAATACAATAGAACACACGCTCCTTCTATTACAGTTAATAGCGATGGAATAATTGTTTTACAAGATAACGCTAATAAATGGTCTCTCGAATTAAGACTTTATGTCTCTGTTGCTCCACCTGATGACATTGCACATCTGTTTGGAAGAAACAGAGTATATAAGACTGATTATCCATATCGTCTTAACAATAATAAACTTATTCGAGAACTATTTGATAGAGGGTGCAGAATTGGAATAAATTAAAAGGTTGTGATTATATGAACAGAGAAATGTCTTACCTCTTAGGTATGATTTGTGGCAATGGAGAAATAAAACGCGGAGCTATAGAAACAACTATCTCTATTGAAATTCCGCACAAAAAATTAGCAACAGAAAACAATAACGATGTTAGAATATATGTGCGTGCAAGTATAACCGATATTCGTACTGTTTTAGAACCTCTTATTGGTACAGGTTTAAACTTTACTCAGCAGGATAATTATTCAATTATTTCTTTTACCAAAAGAAATGACGAATATATGATGAGAGAAATTTTGCGCTATACTGGAAACGCCGTATCTCATGAAAATATAAGGATTGACGAAGAAATTTTTTGCATTCACTCGTGATGAAAAGATTTCATTTTTACAAGGGTTCGCTGATGTAACTGGTTACATTCGCAGAAGTAACTACTTCTTTAAAACATATATGCATCGCGTTTACTTAGAGGTGCCGCATAATTGGCATTTAGTAAGTGATGTTTGCCAATTGCTTAAAGATGTTAACATTCCCGTTCAGGCGATAGATTGGGCCCACCCAAATATGCGGGATGGAAATCTTGTTAAATATAATGAAGGCAAACCTGATTTTTGGAAAAAGGAACATCAAATAAAAATATGGGCAAACGAATTTTTGCCCATAGGCTTTGCTGTTCTGCATAAAAGAGAAGCTCTCACTCAATTTGCAATCGAATTAGTTGATGGCATTAAATCAGAAGGGAAAAATCCTGAAAATGTAACTCATAAATTTTATTGGGAAGGGAAAGGAAAGAATAAAGTCAAGCCACACCATCCCAGTGAAAACGACGCTTTTTATTCCTTCAGAAATTAGAGGAAGACACTATGATTCTTGGAAGCAAATAGCCAAAGATTTAGGTTACGAGGAGTAATAATATGAAGGAATTTGATTTATATCCGCCAATGCAACATTGGCTTGAATTATACTTGAAGGATAAGTACAAATCTGCCGACGAGATTATCGTGGTTGATGCGCACAGCGAACGATTAGACCGAGTTTTAAGAAAATACGATATTATACAAGAAGAAGCCATTGGAGTTGACATTCAAATTGATGTACTTGGAATCGTAAAGAAAGCTGATAAATTCAAGCTGTTTTTATAGAGGCGAAAAAACAAACTTAACGCTCCGTGATTTAGGCCAACTGTGGGCATATTGCAAACTGATTGATCCAGAAGAAGCATTTTTGCTGACTTCTGCTGGAATGGGTTCGTTAAATAAACTTTTGAATGTTTATAAAAGAGAGGACTTGCTGGATTTCGGTGATGGTAAACGTATTAAAAAGATGAAGATAGCTATATGGAATATAAATACCAATTCTCCGGATGCGTCTACTATGGTTCCAAAGATTTGATTTGGATAGCATTGGTGATGTCAACAAGCTCACCGTAGCCATAACCATTTGTCTGTCCGTTAAGCTAATCATTAAATATAATTACATTCGATTTTGCTCTTGCATCGGCATATCCCAATCCGGTTTGGACTTCTGTAAAAATATCGCCCATGAGATTTTCAACAACAGCTATGGCTTCATCGGTAGCATAGCAGGGTGCCGATTCTTTCGGCACCTCTGTTGCATTTACAAAAAAGAACTTATTAAGATTGATATGATTAATAAGCTGGATATGATTGATTTTTCATTTTGAAACACATCCTGCATAAACGATGTTCTCAAAAACAATTTCTTCTGCGGTGTGATTTATTTGCTCCATAGCAGAAATCCAAGCAAATTGATCATCGGCTTTGAGTTCTTCTGTAACATCTCGTTGGACAACTAATTCTTTGATCAATCTATCAACCATTTCCTTTGCTGTTGTGTCAATTTCTTCAAGATATGCAAGCAGTTCCGTCAATCATCTTTGCAGTATAAAAACAAGGTCTGTTCTCTTTAATAAATTTTGCGTGCATTCTGCCGTACTTCCCGATGTTATAAACTTTGTCATCAGGTCCAGTTAAATTTGGAATGTAGTAATCTCCGTTTCTTACATACTCAATTCCGTTTTCAATAAATTTTTCTTTCATAGCATAAACGCCTCCTTTAAGTTTCGTATCTTTATTTTATCAGAAGGCAATTACTTTGACGAATGTGTGAATACGAAGAATAAAAAAGAGACAAAACCGATTAAAGCCTTATCTCTTTGAAGTGTAACATTATTTTTCTTACTCTTGCAATTAAAATTGGGATAATCCAAATAAATCAAAAAATCCGAACCCTTCACCGATTGGTACAAGGTTCGGATTTTTATTATTCAGTGCGGATAACAGGACTTGAACCTGCATGGGTTGCCCCACATGAACCTGAATCATGCGCGTCTGCCAATTCCGCCATATCCGCCCGACTTAACTATTATATCAAATGTACATTCAAAATTCAATAGTCAAATCCAAAATCTACTTATATTCTTTCAAAAATTTTATATCTTCCTTGGTAAGTTCGGCTTTTTCAAGCATATCGGGACGCTTTTTGAGTGTATTAATGAGTGACTGTTCCCTTTTCCACTGTTCGATTTTCGCGTGATGACCGGAAATAAGTACATCGGAATCGGTTTTTCGTGCCAAACTGCCGGACGGGTATACTGCGGATACTCCAAAAGTCCGTTAAAATGCGACTCATTTTCATACGAAGTTTCAGCAGCCAAAACTCCCCGAACAAGTCTTGAAACAGTATCAATAACAGTCATCGCCGGAATTTCGCCGCCTGTCATAACAAAGTCACCGACGGACAGTTCCATATCCACAATTTCATCTATAACTCTTTGGTCAATACCCTCATAATGACCGCAAAGCAAAACGATATGCTCATAATTTGCAAGGTCGATCGCGATACCCTGATTAAACACCTTTCCTGCGGCGACATATATATCGTAAACGGTTTATAATCAAGTCCCTCCGCAACAGACATATACGCGTCATACACAGGCTGTGCGTTCATAAGCATACCACCGCCACCGCTATACGGATAATCGTCAACCTTTCTATGTTTATTGGTTGAAAAATCACGAATATCAATAAAATTCATTTCAAGAATATTATTTTCTCTCGCACGACCGATTATACTGTCACCCAAAACCGCCTCAAACATTTGCGGAAACAATGTAAGCACATCAAATCTCATATGATTTTTCACGCCAAGTCCTCCAAGCCGTCCATCATTCTGACGGTTATTTTACCGCCCTCAACGTCGATATTAAGAACAACGTCATCTATAACAGGCAACAAAAGATTTTTCTTTCCCTCACGCTTTACTTCGTAAATATCGTTACTGCCTGTGTTGAAAACATCGCTTACAGTACCGATTTTTCGCCGTCCTCAGTTACAATATCAAGACCGATAAGGTCGGCAATATAATACACGCCCTCAGGAAGCTCGCCCAAAATCTCGCGTTCGGCATAAATCACTTGATTTTTATACTTTTCAGCCATATTTATATCAGTAATCTGAGAAAATCTCACGATAAGATTATTCTTCTGATACTTTATACCCTTTTACGTCAAGTCTTTCATATTCAGACTTTTTCTTTACATAAACAAAATCTATATCTTCAAACACTTCGGGATAATCGGTCCAAGGAACAACCTTAACTTCACCTCTTAAACCGTGTGTATTAACTATTTTTCCTACCTCAAGCAAGTCCATAACTAAATCCTTTCTTCAACATCGGAAATTAAAATACAAAAAGGGCTCACAAATGCAAGCCCCTACTATCCTATTGTAAGATTTCAACCGCAACTTTTTTATTTTCACGACTTGCGGCAGCTTTGACAACAGTTCTGATTGCCTTAGCAATTCTACCCTGTTTACCAATCACCTTACCCATATCGCTTTCAGCAACTCTAAGTTCCAAAGTTACTGTCTGGTCCTCGTTGTTAATTTCCTTAACATCAACCTGTTCGGGATAGTCAACAAGTGATTTGGCTATTATCTCCAATACTTCTTTCATTAGCCTATCCTCCATAATTAGATAATGTTAGACTTCTTTAGAAGAGCCTTAACAGTATCAGTTGGCTGAGCACCGTTTGAGATCCACTTCTTAACTGCCTCTGCATCAATATTAACTGTTGCAGGGTCTGTTAGAGGATTGTATGTGCCAACTTCTTCAATAAATCTACCGTTTCTTGGGTATCTTGAATCTGCAACTACTACTCTATAAAAAAGGAGCCTTCTTTGCACCCATTCTTCTCAATCTAATTTTTACTGCCATTGTTCTTTCACCTCCCATAAATTATAAGCATAAATATATCATAAAGTATTTATCATACCTTATTTACGTTTTCTGAGACGTTTGAGCATTTTTGCCTGACGTCCGCCTGACAGCTGTTTCATCATCTTTTGCATTTGTTCAAACTGTTTCAAAAGCTGATTTACGTCCTGTACTCTTGTTCCGCTACCTTTCGATATACGGACTTTTCTGCTTGCGCCGATTATACTCGGCTTTCTGCGTTCTTCCTGTGTCATTGACTGAATTATCGCCTCAATATGAAGCATTTTCTTTTCATTTTCTTCAGTGTCAACGCTTTCAAGCATTTTCTTATCTATTCCCGGCAACATCCCGAGTATTTGTGAGAATGAACCCATTTTTCTGATTTGCTTGAACTGTTCAAGGAAATCATCAAGGTCAAACTGTTGTTTACGGATTTTTCTTCAAGCTCCTGTGCTTTCTTTTTCGTCTATGGTTTCCTGTGCCTTATCGATAAGAGTAAGCACATCACCCATACCCAAAATTCTTGACGCCATTCTGTCCGGATGGAACTGTTCAAGGTCGCTCAATTTTTCACCGACCGACGCATATTTTATCGGCTTACCCGTAACTTGTTTTACGGAAAGTGCCGCACCGCCTCTTGTATCACCGTCAAGCTTTGAAAGTATAACACCTGTTATATTAAGCTGATCGTTAAATGATTTTGCGACGTTTACTGCGTCCTGACCTGTCATTGCGTCTACAACAAGAAGTATTTCCGTCGGATTTACTTCCGCTTTGATGTTCGCAAGCTCGTCCATAAGCTGCTCATCTATATGAAGTCGACCTGCCGTATCAAGGATAACAGGGTCGTTTCCATGCTTTATTGCGTGTGCTACCGCTTCTTTTGCGATAGTAACGGGATTTACGTCTGCACCCATTGAAAATACCGGTACTTGAATTTGTTTACCCAAAACTTCAAGCTGTTTTATAGCCGCCGGACGGTACACGTCACAAGCAACCATAAGCGGACGCTTATTCATTTTCTTTGTAAGGTTTAATGCAAGCTTACCTGTTGCAGTTGTCTTACCTGCACCTTGCAGACCGCACATCATAATGACTGTCGGCGGTTTTTGCGAAAATTCAAGTCTTGAAACTTCACCGCCTATCATTTGGGTAAGTTCTTCATTAACTATTTTAACAAGCTGTTGTGCCGGAGTAAGCGACTCCATAATCTCCTGACCAAGTGCCTTTTCGGAAACTATGTTCACAAATTCCTTAACAACCTTTGAAGTTTACATCTGCTCCAAAAGAGCCAGCTTAATCTCACGCATTGCGTCTTTTAGATCTTTTTCGTTAAGCTTTCCTTTACCGCGAAGTTTTTTGAAAACTCCCTGCAGCTTATCACCAAGGCTTTCAAATGCCATAAGCTGTGACTCCTTTCCGCAAATAATCTATATCTATATTTCTTTTGATATTTCGTCAATCAATCCGTAAAACTCGTCTTTACCGTCAAAATCGGTATTTTCAAGCAACGCATTTAATTTTTCAAGCTTTGAACTTATATTATGAAATCGTTCGACTATTCCGAGTTTTTCTTCATAATTCGTCAAATGCTTTTCGCCTTGCTTAATCGACTCTCTGACGCCCTGTCTGCTTATGTCGATTACATCAGCAATCTCCGACAGCGACAAGTCCTCGTTATAATACATATCTATGGCATTACGTTGCTTTTCCGTAAGCAACTGACCGTATACGTCAAGCAAAATGGTAACATTCAAGTCCTTTGCCATTTGCATCACCTGTAAAGTTATTTTTATTTACAGGTGATATTTTTACACGATTTCTGACAATTTGTCAATATATTTTTTATCAAATTTCTTCTTCCAAATCGTCAATGTTTTGTACAATTTCACAAAACTCATCATAATTAAGCAGTCTGTTGAGCAAATCAAGGAGCATATTCGCGGAAATTTTCATAGGTATTCCGAGAGAATGTGCAAGCGCGTTACGCTTTTCACCGCTGCCCTCTCCCCGAAAGACCTGCTTTATACAAATCGGCTTTTGTGATTTCGCGTCCCTCTTTTACCGCCGTCGCACTTCCGTCAATCGTGCAACCCGCTTTTTTGAGGGAATCAAGGATTATATCGTCCTTAATCCCTCAACACCCAAAAGTCCCTCTTTTTCCCGGTTCTCTCTTGCGTTTTTCCTTGCCGTGAACATCGGGTACATAAGCGTGTTTTACCTTTTCTTTCGGCAAAGACTGTTTTATGTAGTTTCTTATTTTAAAGCCGGCACTGTCGGAATCGGTCAAAATAACAATTCCGTTTCGTCCGCCATCTTTTTTATGCTTTCCAATATTCTGTCATCGGAAAATACGCAAAATCCGTTTGTCACTATTATCACCGCATCTATAAAACGTGACAGCTTTATTTTGTCGTATATCCCCTCGACAACAATCGTTTCTTTTATTTTGTACATAATAAATAATATCCCTTTGTAAATTATATTTCGATATTTATTTTATGCACTTTGTCTTGCTCTGTCAATACTTTCTATTATATAATTTTCCACAATGTCACGAAGTCCCTGCGGTTCGATACGTTTCTTTATAATAGTATCAGAAAATTCCGTTGCGTCTTTGTATCGGTAAAAAATATTATTTATCTGCTTGCTTTCCACTATTTTACCTCCGCCTGCATACACGGTTGTCTTTTCTATCTTAATTCCGTAGCACTTTAAATCACAATAATCTGCCGATATGCTCTCGGGTATAATATAATAATCCAAACAAATGTAAACCTCACTTTCCTTTTTTAAACTTTTGTACAAAATCTCATTATCCATATTAATTCCTCCGTCTTTTTGATATTTATGCCTCCAACCGAGCCACCTAACCATTATATGCATAAAAAATTTTTGAATATTCTAAAAAAATTTAAAATAGGTATTGCAGTTTTTTAAAAATGTATTATAATATTATAGCTAACTGAAGATTTGATTGGCGATGACGGCCGAGCCCGTGCGATTGAAACCCGTGAACCTTGTCAGATGGGGAACCAAGCAGCAATAAGCGGTGCTTTCAATGTGTTACGGTAAACTCGGTCGGAGCCTATTTTGATTATTACAACGCCTATATGGCGTTTTTTCGTATAAAGAAAGGTATTGGAGATTATATGGCACATCAAGCTATTTACAGAAAATGGCGTCCTATGGTGTTTGAGGACATTGTCGGTCAAGGCCATATTACACAAACTTTAAAAATCAGATTTTAAACGACAAAATCGGTCATGCTTACCTATTCTGCGGAACGCGCGGAACAGGTAAAACAACTTGTGCAAAGGTTTTGTCGCGTGCTGTAAACTGTCTTAATCCGCATGACGGAAGTCCTTGTAACGAATGTGAAGTATGCAAAGGCATTTTGGACGGCAGTATTTTGGACGTTAAAGAAATTGACGCGGCGTCAAACAACGGTGTCGACAATATCCGTGAAATTCGTGACGATGTGCGTTATGTTTCCACAAACGCAAAATACACGGTTTACATCATAGACGAGGTGCATATGCTTTCAACCGGTGCGTTTAATGCCCTTTTGAAAACACTTGAAGAACCTCCTGAGCACGTTATATTTATTCTTGCAACGACTGAGGCTCACAAAGTACCTCAAACGATTTTGTCAAGATGTCAAAGATTTGATTTTAAACGCATAAAGCCATCAGATATTATACTCCGCATGAAAGAAATCGCACACGGTGACAAGCTTAACATATCGGAGGACGCATATGAGCTTTTGGGACGTCTTGCAGACGGTTCAATGCGTGACGGACTGAGCATACTTGAAAGAGTCATTTCCGCCTGCGGTAATTCGATTACCGCCGAAAATATAACGGCTCTCGGCATTTCGACTGCCGAATCAATATTTCAGATTACAGACGCCATTGAAAAAGGCGATGTAAATAAAATAATTTCCGTAATTGACAATATTATGTCAGACGGTAAAGATTTAAGAGTGTTTATCGACTCACTTATAAAAGAATTTTCGCGATATGCTTATTTGTAAAATTACAGAAGATTCTTCCGCAATGCTTGACTACAATGCAGAAGATATGGTAAAATTAAAAGCGTTATCAGACAAAATGTCTTTTGAGAAGATTTCTCACGCAACATCGGTACTGTCCGACGCACAAGCCGATACTAAATGGATGAAGTCGCCTCGTATAGTATATGAGTTGGCACTTATCAAACTTGCCAGACCTGAATATGACGATTCACCGTCAGCGGTTATGGACAGGCTTGCGTCATTGGAAAGCAAAGTTAAAAACGGTGCCGTTACCGATACTTCTTCCCTATCCGAAAGAATTTCAAATCTTGAGGAAAAGGTAAAAAAACGGTATAACGATGCAGCCGACCGAAACGGTAAAAAAAAAAAGAAGTAACCGAGAAGAAGAAAACTTCGGTCAGATTATATAACCCAATTCCGAAAGAAGAACTCACCTCCGACAATCCTATTGTCAAGGTTGCAAAGAATTGGGACAACATATCGCGAACGATGTGCAACTCGGCAGGTTACTTAAAAGCCGCTTTGATGAACAGAAATATAACCATTGATTCAGACGGTATTATACTTTTGTTCAACCCCAAAGAGAAAGGTGCTTACAATATCGCGGCAGCGTACAAGGATAAAATGCAGGTTATTTTTAAACGTGCGTCCGGTACAGACTTTGCGGTAAAGGTCGCATACGAAAACGACATACAAGAAGAACTCGTTGATTTTTGGAACTTGCCCGGCGGCAACGGTGAAGTAAGTGAACCGATACAAGTATCCGACGATCCCCTTGACAATCTTGTAGCGAATTTCGGTGAAATCATCGAAAATGTAGACGAAAGCGAATTTACGGAATATGATTCCTCTAAGGATAACTTCTCACAGTCATCTCTTGACGATAACAATAGCGAAGATGATGACAATGCTCCCGAAGAATTTTTGAAGGCAAAGAATTATCCTCTGAGGATGATAATAATTAATTTTAAAAAACTAAGAAAGAGGTAAATTACAATGGGAAAATACAAAGGTTTTGCAGGTTCAGGAATGAACGCTAATAAGAATATGAGCAACGTTATCAAGCAAGCTCAAAAAATGCAGGCTGAAATGGAAAAGGTTCAGGAAGAACTTGAAGATAAGGTTGTTGAAGGTACAGCTGGCGGCGGTGCAGTTACAGCTACCGCTAACGGCAAGAAAGAAATTCTTTCACTTAAAATCAGTCCTGACGCTGTTGACCCTGAAGATATTGAAACACTTGAGGACCTTGTTATGGTCGCAGTCAACGATGCAGTCAAAAGGCTGACGATATGATGGCTGAAGGTATGAGTGCCGTTACAGGCGGAATTAATATTCCGGGCTTATTCTAATATGCACGCAACAGTCATTGAAAATTTAATCGAAAAATTTGAACAACTTCCCGGTATTGGCAGAAAAAGTGCAGAGAGAATTGCTTTTCACATTCTTGAACATATGTCAAAAAAGAGGACGCAGTTTCAATGTCTAACATAATCACAGAGGCGAAAGAAAAAATTACGCTTTGCCCTGTATGTCAAAATCTGACCGATACATCACCGTGTAAAATATGTTCATCACCGAAACGCGATAATTCCGTTATATGTGTTGTCGAAAGTCCCGATGATGTTTCGGCACTCGAGGCGACACACGAATTTAACGGTCTTTACCATGTACTTCACGGGTCATTGTCCCCTATGGACGGTATAACCCCCGATGACATAAAGATTAATGAGCTTTTACTCCGTCTCAGCGACAGTACGGTTAAGGAAGTCATTATGGCTACCAACCCAACCGTAAACGGCACAGCAACAGCAGTCTATATATCTAAACTTCTTGCTCCGTTTGACGTAAAAGTTACTCGTATCGCACACGGTATTCCGATAGGAAGTGACCTCGAATATGCCGATAAGATTACTCTTATAAAGGCTCTTGAGGGCAGACAAACTATGTAAAATATACACAGACTGTAAAACAAATACAGTCTGTGTTTTTTTGTACAAATTTTATGCCAAAAATAGCTGTATTCTTACCCTTTTTTATGCTTGACTATTCGTGTTATAAAATATATAATAATATGAAGAATAATTTTATACTCTACAATATGTGAGGGGGTTACATTGATGAGTAGACTACATATGGGTATTGATGTAGGCTCAACAACAGTTAAAGTTGTTGTGCTTGATGAAAACAATAATACTTTATTTGCAGAATACAGACGTCATTTTTCAGATATAAAAGCACCGTTAAAGGCCTTTTGCAGAAGTCAAGGAGGTTGTCAAAAACGAACAGTTCACTGTTGTTATAACAGGTTCTGGCGGTCTTTTGCTTTCAAAAATGCTTGATTTGCCTTTCGTACAGGAGGTTATAGCAAACAAAACAGCTATAAAACATTTATGCCTGAAACAGATGTTGTTATCGAACTTGGCGGTGAGGATGCAAAAATCCTTTATCTTTCGGGCGGACTTGAGCAAAGAATGAACGGCACTTGTGCCGGCGGTACAGGTTCTTTTATTGACCAAATGTCTATACTTTTAAAAACAGATGCAGACGGTCTTAATGCACTTGCCGAAAATCACACTATTATTTACCCTATCGCCGCTCGTTGCGGTGTTTTCGCAAAATCGGACGTTCAGCCGCTTTTAAACGAGGGTGCGGCACGTGAAGATATTGCCGCGTCAATTCTTCAAGCCGTTGTAACTCAGACAATCAGTGGTCTTGCACAAGGCAGACCTATAAAGGGCAATATCGTATTTCTTGGAGGTCCTTTGCACTTCTTACCTCAGCTAAGACGTCAGTTTGAGGAAACTTTAAAGGACAATGCGAAGTCTTTCAAAACTCCTGAAAACGCACAGCTGTTCGTGGCAATCGGTGCGGCACTTATGTACGAAGACAAGACTTCCGACATAGACACACTTATTTCACAGCTTGCAAACGCAAAATCGGTTGACGCAGAAATCACGCGTATGCGCAAGCTGTTTGAAACAGAGGAAGAACGCAAGGAATTTTTCGACAGACACAGCAAAGACGTTGCAAGACGTAAGGATATTTCAACCGCAAACGGTCCTGTATTTCTTGGTCTTGACGTCGGTTCAACGACTATCAAAGCCGCACTTATTAACGAGGACGGCGATATTCTTTATGATTATTACGGCAAAAACGAAGGCAGTCCTATTACCTGCGGTATAAAAATACTTCGTGAATTGTATTCAAAATTGCCGAAATCGGCTTATATCGCAAACGCCTGTACAACAGGTTACGGCGAACTTTTGTTAAAGACTGCTTTCAGAATTGAAGAAGGCGAAATCGAAACTATCGCCCACTACAAAGCCGCAAATTATTTTTCACCGGGTGTTGATTTTATCATCGACATCGGCGGTCAGGATATGAAATGTATGAAAATCAGAAACGGCGTAATCGACAGTATTATGCTTAATGAGGCCTGTTCATCGGGCTGTGGTTCATTCATTCAGACATTTGCGGAAAGTTTGGGACTTGATACAATATCATTCTCACAAGAGGCACTTGTGGCAGACAATCCCGTTGACCTTGGTACGCGTTGTACGGTGTTTATGAATTCGCGTGTTAAACAAGCACAAAAAAGAGGGTGCGACTGTCGGTGACATCAGTGCAGGTCTTTCCTATTCCGTTGTCAGAAACGCACTTTACAAGGTTATAAAACTTCGTGATCCCGAACAAATGGGTACTAATATCGTTGTTCAAGGCGGTACTTTCAACAACAATGCTATACTTCGTTGTTTTGAACTTTTGACAGGCAAAATGTTGTCCGTCCCGATATTGCAGGCATTATGGGTGCGTTCGGCTCGGCGCTTATTGCAAAAGAACGTTGGAACGGCGGTGAATGTGATATTCTTCGTGTTGACGAACTTGATTGTTCACATTCGATACTTCACTTACACGTTGTCAAAAGTGTAACAACCACTGTCAGCTTACAATAACAAAATTTTCTGACGGAAGTCAGTTTGTATCCGGTAACCGTTGTGAACGCGGTGCCGGACTTGAAAAAAAGCCAAAAAGCAAATGCCTAATCTTTATGATTATAAATACAAACGTGCATTTGCATACAAGCCGTTAAAGGCAGAGAATGCACCAAACGGTGTTATCGGTATACCGCGTGTACTTAATATATATGAAAACTATCCGCTATGGTTTACATTCTTTACTGAGCTTGGTTTCTCCGTAAGAATTTCCGGCAGAAGTACGCACGACCTTTACGAAAAGGTATCGACTCGATACCGAGTGAAAGTGCTTGCTACCCTGCAAAACTTGTACACGGTCATATTCAAGACCTTATCGACAAGGGCATAAAAACGATTTTTACCCTTGTATTCCGTATGAGCAGATAGAATATTCGGACGCAGGCAATCACTTCAACTGTCCTATGGTAACATCTTATCCGGAGGTTATCTACAACAATATGGACGTTGTGCGTCAAAGCGATATTAACTTCTTGTATCCGTTTATCAATCTTGCCGACAAGCCGTCGTTTAAACGTCAAATGATGAAAGCGTTGCACGATTACGGCTTTACAAAAACAGAAATTGACAACGCTTCTGAAAAGGCTTTTGCCGAACTTCAGCATTACAAGCAAGACATCAGAAATAAGGGTGAAGAAGTTTTGAAGTGGCTTGACGAACACGATGAACGTGCTATCGTACTTGCCGGCAGACCGTATCATATCGACCCTGAAATCAATCACGGTATTCCGGATATGATTACATCACTCGGCTTTGCCGTTCTTACAGAGGACAGTGTTGCACATCTCGGTCATCTTGAACGTGATATCAGAGTTGTTGACCAATGGGCATACCATACAAGACTTTACGAATCAGCGGCACAGGTTATCAAAAATCCGCGTCTTGAGCTAATTCAGCTTAATTCGTTCGGCTGCGGTCTTGACGCAGTTACGACCGACCAAGTACAGGAAATTTTGCATTCACACGAAAAGATTTATACAACATTGAAAATAGATGAGGTTTCAAATCTCGGTACTGCAAGAATAAGAGTTCGTTCGCTTAAAGCGGCAGTCAAGGAACGTGACGATAACGACTTTATTCCGCATAAAATTGATGATTACACAATTAACAGAGTTAAGTTTACAGAGGAAGAACGCAAAAAGCATACTATAATCTTCCCTCAAATGAGTCCTACCCACTTCGGACTTTTCGAGGCGGTTATGCGTGCAAACGGTTACAATGCACTTGTGCTTGAACACGCAACGGCAGAGGACGTTGAGGCCGGTTTAAAGAGCGTTAATAACGACGCTTGTTATCCGTCAATTATGGTAACAGGTCAGCTTGTCAATGCGTTTACAAGAGGCAAATGTGACCCGAACAACACTTCCGTTATGATTACACAAACAGGCGGCGGCTGTCGTGCGACTAACTATATCGCCTTTCTTCGTAAGGCGCTTAAAGAGGCAGGCTATCCGAATGTTCCCGTAATTTCGCTTAACGTGTCGGGACTTGAGGGCAATCCCGGATTTAAGATTACTCCAAAACTTGTTGACGGTCTTTTAAAGGCTTGTACTTGGGGCGACTTATTGCTTGCCGTTACACTTCGTATCCGTCCTTACGAGGTAAACGAGGGCGAAACAAATGCGGTACACGAAAAGTGGCAAAAGCGTTTGTACAGCGATATTATTAATAATAACCGTAAACAGCTTAAACTTAAAAAGGTTATTGATGAAATAATCGCAGACTTTGACGCAATCGAAATTGATGAAACAGTCAAAAAGCCAAAAGTCGGTGTGGTAGGTGAAATTCTTGTTAAGTTCCACCCTGACGCAAATAACAATATTATTGATGTTATTGAGTCGGAGGGCGGTGAGGCAGTTATGCGGGACTTGCGGACTTTATGCTTTATTGTTTGTATAACAATAACTTCAAACGTGATAATCTTGGTTCTAAGCGTTCAACCGCCGCACTTTGCAATCTTGCAATTTGGGGTATTGAAAGTTTCAGAAAGCATATGGCAAAGGTTATGAATAACAATCCTAAGTTCCGTATGCGTTCACCGAAACATATTGCGGATATTGCCGAGGGTGCAAAGCACGTTTTACAGCTTGGTCACTGCACAGGTGAGGGTTGGTTCCTGACAGGCGAAATGATTGAGCTTATAAATTCGGGTGTTCCGAATATCGCTTGTGTTCAGCCGTTTGCTTGCTTGCCTAACCACGTTACAGGTAAGGGTATGATTAAGGAACTTCGCAGACAGTACCCGCAAGCCAATATCGTTGCGGTTGACTATGACCCGGGTGCAAGTGAAGTTAATCAGCTTAACCGTATTAAACTTATGCTTGCAGTCGCTTTTGAAAATATGAAAAAGACGAAATGTACGACTCTGTTATGCCAAAGAAAACAGAAGTCAGAGAAACTGTTAAAATAGAAAAGTAACATAAAAAAGCACCTTTCGGTGCTTTTTTTGTTATTCTGCTTTACATACCGTCCCGCAAAATATACATTTCCGCTATCGTCCAATATGTAATATGTAAACGGTTTATCGGCTTTAAATTCTATTGGTTCTTCCGACCGATAACCTGATATTTTAGTGATAATCACAGTTGCGGCAGCCGCCTCTGTTCCCTTTTCATCAACATCTATCATTGCTTTTTGCAGAATAGCCTCAATTATCATGCGTTCGGGATAATTTTTAAGCATTAAGCTGAAATCAGCATTTTGGTAATCAAAAGCCTTTTCTATTCCCATATTTTTAAGTATGTTTACGTAGTCTATCGAATATTCAGCTTTAATTTTCGGCAATGTCACCTCAACCAACTTGCTTGTCATTTTCCCATTATGAATATCGTTAAGAATATTTTTAGTGTCCCCTAAAACAACAACCATACTTAGTCCGTTTTCATATGGCAATTTCACGGCTTTAGTGTCACCGTTCTCATAATATTGAAAATCTGCCGCTTGATGCATAAAATCAATTTCCGATTTATCACCGTTTATATCGGTGAAAGTTTCTTTATATGTACCCTCTTTTTTCAAATTTATTTACCCAATCCGCTTTCATATAAATCGCATTCGCAAGTGCACATACATAACCTCTGTTTTCTTCAGAAAGTATATTGGTTATTTTGCCGTTTGTCTGTTTTTCTACCCATTCATTTACCATTTCAATACTGTCATCGTTCGTAACCGATTGAGCAGTTCCTTGGTAGTCGCTTTGTATTTTCTTTTGATAGTCGTCGGCGAAATAAGCATTTTCCCCGCTGTCCTTGTTAAACCATATTGAATTTGCTATATCAATGTCCTTATTTTTGTTATCGGTTATTATTTGGCTGTATAGGCTTGTATTCGGTGAATCAAATGCTTGCGTTATTTCTTGTTTTGTGTCCCCTACTGCACCCTCCGACGCCATCATCATTGCCATTTCAAGCGAAAACGGAGATATAACATAGTTTTCGTCCTTAGGCAGATTTTCCATAAGTTTTTGCGTGTAGTATTCATTGTACTTGTGAGGTGCTATCGTAACAGTTTTAGTGTCCCCATTCCAATCCACATTACAGTCAAGTGCCTCCGATACCGCTCTTAGCGGTACAAGTGTTCGGTCATCTGTAATTACGGGTGCTGTGTCAAGGCTCACTTTTTCGTCATTAACCGTCATTTCATTACTGCCGATTTCCAAACCTATTGTGTTTCCGTCATTTTTCGCCGTTATAATCTGCCTGCCGTCAATGTCGGTATAATCAACACTGCAATGAAGTTCTTCAAATATCGCACGCATCGGTACAAGAACGCGGTCGTTCTGTATTATCGGTGCAACGTCAAAATCCATAGCTTGACCGTTTAGCATAACTGTTATGTTTTCATCTGCCAATGCCGTAGACGTTGACATTACCGCCGTCAGTGACAATATTATCGGTATAATCTTTTTTTCATTTTATGTCCTCCTAAATTCCCTTTCACTATTAATACTTTTCAACACCTCAAAAGTTGCAAAAAGTTTATTAATTGTTAAATATTTCTTTTATATTATCATAAAAAGACAAAATTTTCAAGATTATATGTTAATTGTACTGTTTTCTAAACAAAAAGACCTTAACATATTGCTAAGGTCTTATATCATTAGTCAAATAACGACACTTGGTCGGTATCCGGCAAATCATCGAAACAGCCGTTTTCTTCAAGGATATTAAGCGGATTTTTACCTATACCTGTACGAATTCTTAAATCTTCGACGTTTCTAAATTCGCCGTTTTTCTTTCTTCCGTAATGCTTATCGCGTCGTTTTCGCTAAGTCCCGAAGTGCGGAAAGCGGAGGAAGAATACCGCCCTCAACCTGTCTGAAATCGGTTGCGTGTGATTCGTACAAATCAACAGGCACGAAATTAATTCCTCTTGCGTACATTTCAATACAAATTTCAAGTATCGGTATTAGGTTTTCTTCTTTCGGAGTAACAGTTCCGTCCTTTTTCTTTGCGTTGATTGAACGCATTTCTTCACGAACGCGTTCTTCTCCCCTCGCCATTACCGACGCATCAAAATCGTCCGCACGCACCGTATAATATGCGATATAAAATGCTTCTGGATAATGTACTTTAAAATACGCAATTCTGAATGCCGACATAACGTAAGCGGCAGCGTGTGCCTTAGGGAACATATACTTGATTTTTTTACACGATTCAATATACCAATCAGGCACATTATTATCACGCATTTCCTGTTCATATTCAGGCGTCAGGCCTTTACCTTTACGCACCATTTCCATTATCTTGAACGAATGTTCTTCTTCAACACCGCACGAAATAAGATAAATCATAATATCGTCACGGGCACATATTGAGTGCGACAGGTCACACTTGCCCTCTCTGATTAATTCCTGTGCATTACCAAGCCACACGTCCGTACCATGCGAAAGTCCCGAAATTCTTACAAGTTCAGAAAATGTTGTCGGCTTTGTATCTTCAAGCATTTGACGTACAAACTTTGTACCGAACTCAGGTATTCCGTATGTACCCAAATTTGTACCTATATCCTTACCCGGAAGTAATTTCAACGCTTTATTTGACGTAAACAAACTCATTGTTTCGGGGTCACCTATCGGAATATCCCGTGCGTGCAGTCCCGTTATATCCTCAAGCATTCTTATAACCGTCGGATCATCGTGTCCAAGCTCGTCAAGTTTTAAAAGGTTTTGGTCGATTTTATGGTAATCGAAGTGAGTCGTAATAATATCCGAATTAGGATCGTCCGCAGGGTGCTGAACAGGGCAAAATTCATGTATATCATTTTCAAACGGTACAACGATAATTCCGCCGGTGCTGTCCCGACGTACGTTTTACACCCTCACAGCCTTTTGCAAGTCGTTTCATCTCCGCATTACGCATTACAAGATTTCTCTCCTCACAATACTTCTTTACATAACCGAATGCGGTTTTTTCCGCGACAGTACCGATTGTTCCGGCTTTAAAAACCTTACCCTTGCCGAAGAATGTTTCGGTGTATTTATGGATTACCGGCTGATACACGCCCGAAAAGTTAAGGTCAATATCAGGCTCTTTATCGCCCTTAAATCCAAGGAATGTTTCAAACGGAATATCGTGACCGTCTTTTTCTGTACTTCGTTCCGCATTTGACACACCTTATCGGGCAAGTCACACCCCGACAAACCGATTTCGGACTCAATAAACTCTACGTTTTTTACAATTCGGGCAAATATAGTGACCTTGAAGTGAATTAACCTCCGTTATATCCGACAAATACGCAACAAGCGATGAGCCGACAGAACCACGTGAGCCAACCAAATATCCATCCGCAAGCGAATGACGTACAAGCTCCTGTGCAATTCTGTACATAACCGAAAAACCGTAAGTCGTAATCGAATGAAGTTCCTTATCCAGACGTTTCTGCACAATTTCAGGAAGCGGATCGCCGTATATTTCCCTTTGCTCTCGTTGTCGAGTCGTTTATGATACCCTCTTTCGCACCTTCAATTACAGGAGGACACTTTTTCGCAGGAATCGGTCTGACGTCCTCTCATCATATCGGCTACAAGGTTTGTGTTTTTACAACAACCTCATACGCCTTTTCCTTGCCCAAATACTCAAATTCTTTAAGCATTTCTTCCGTTGTTCTGAAATACAGCGGTGCTTGATTGTCAGCGTCCGAAAATCCTTTGTAATTCATAAGGATTTTTCTGTAATCCGCGCCCTCCATATCCATAAAATGCACGTCACACGTTGCGACAACGGGTTTATTATACTTTTCGCCAAGTGCAACAATACGTCTGTTTAAATTTTGCAAATCTTCGTCCGTATTTACCATAGGGTGTTTCGGATCGGTTTTCATATACGCATTATTGCCTATCGGCTGAATTTCAAGATAGTCGTAAAATCAACTATTTCCTTTAATTCCTCGTCACTGTCACCGTCTATCATCGCTCTGAAAAGTTCGCCCGCTTCACAAGCCGAACCGAGTATAAGTCCCTCGCGTTTTTCTTCAAGCAAACTTCGCGGTATTCTCGGTGTTCTGAAGAAATATTTCAAATGCGATTCCGAAATCATTTCATAAATATGTCTTAAACCGATTTGATTTTTTTGCAAGTATGATAATGTGATACGCTTTATTTTTCTTTGACGCACTTCTTAAATCAAAAATATCATTGAAAGTTTTAAGTTCCGTCTTATCTTCTTCGCGAAGTTTTTCTATCATCTTAACGAAAACATCAGCTGTAGCCTTTGCGTCGTCCACGGCGCGGTGATGATTTTCAAGAATAACGTGAAGATGTTTTGTAAGTGTATCAAGTTTAAAATTCGGAAGTTCGGGATACATACATCTTGCAAGCATAAGCGTATCAAGGTAGCAGAAATTAAATTCAAAATTATGACGCTCCGCCGCCTTTTTATAAATCCTATATCGAACGCCGCGTTATGTGCAACAAGTATGCAATCCTTACAAAACTCAAAAAAACTCACCGAGTATTTCTTCGATTTTCGGTGCGTCAGCCACCATACTGTCCGTAATACCCGTAAGTTCCACAATATTTTCGGGTATCGGCTGACACGGATTAACGAACGTAGACCACTTATCGACAATCTGACCGTTTACAACCTTTACCGCACCGATTTCGGTGATATTGTTTTATCGTTGTGAAGTCCGGTTGTTTCTATATCAAACACGACAAACGGTGAGTCGATATTCTGATTTTCCGCATTATAGACAATCTTCTTGCTGTCGTCAATCAAATATCCCTCAACGCCGTAAAGAATTTTAATTTTTTCATTAAAGTTAGACGCTTTCATTGCGTCCTAGAACGACTGAACAACTCCGTGGTCGGTAACGGCAATCGCCTTATGTCCCCAATAGATTGCTCTGTTGATAAGGTCATTTACGGATGAAACCGCGTCCATCGCCGACATCTGTGTATGCAAGTGAAGTTCCACACGTTTTTCCGATGCCTCGTCCATACGAACAGGCGGTTTTTCAATTTCCGCAATATCGTTAATCATCACAATCGTTTCACCTGCGTATTGGTCGAACTGTGCCTTACCGCGTGCAACGATATATATACCGCCGCCCTTGACTCCTTTTTTTCAATTTTGAAAAGCTTGTTAAACGGCTCGTCATCTTCCGTTTTGTAACGAACATTTTCGCCGATATTGAATCCTCGTTATCGGTAATATCCATTGTTATAAGGTGAAATTCCTTTGCCTGTTTTTTAGATTTAATATCTCTGTCTTCAACAAAAAATACCTTACCCGAAAATACTACTCTGCCCGAATTATCGTTAATCGAATGAATTGATATAATATCGTCATTAATCGGTCTGCCGTAAAGCATATCCGAAACATTTGCTTTACCTTTGATTTTCGGTCCTGATGATGAGGACTGCATAGCGCCCTCTTGACCGGGTTCGACTTCGTAAATCATTACATTTTTATCTTGCTGTTTAATTCTGTTATCAACCCTAACGATTACTTCCGTAAGATTACAAGCCTTTTTTCACTTCACTTTCAACCTTCGCCTGCTGATAAGCGGACGTGTCAGAGCCAAGCAAAATACCTATTTTTCTTCTGTTTTTTGAAACTCTTATTTTTCTATTTCCAAATCGGCTATATCTTTATCCGTTATCTTTGGAAACACAACACCAATTTTCGGTTTCATATAACATCTTTCTCCTCGTGATAAAACAGGCTGCCGACATTTGCCGACAGCCTTTTGTATTATTTAAAATATTTAACGCCTGCCTCAAACAGCTTTTTGGTCTTTGTTACCGGGGAACATTAAATGATACGTTCTTACCGATACGTTCACTGTGTCCCATTTTACCAAGCACTCTGCCGTCAGGACTTGTTATACCCTCAATAGCATATACCGAACCGTTTGGATTCCAGTCAATATCATATGTTGCCTTATCTTCAAGGTTTACATATTGAGTTGCAATCTGTCCGTTTGCCGCAAGTTCCTTTAACCTGTTCTTCCGACGCGATAAATCTACCCTCACCGTGTGAAAGTGCAATTGTATGAACATCGCCTGTATTCACATTTGCAAGCCATGGTGACTTGTTTGACGCAATTCTTGTTCTTGCCATACAAGAAACGTGTCTGCCGATTGTGTTAAATGTAAGTGTCGGTGAATTACTGTCAAGGTCACGAATTTCTCCGTAAGGTACAAGACCAAGCTTTATAAGTGCCCGGAAACCGTTACAGATACCAAGCATTAGACCGTCACGGTTTTTAAGCATATTCATAACCGCGTCTTTTACAAGCGGATTTCTGAATGCGGTTGCGATAAATTTACCGCTGCCTTCAGGTTCGTCACCACCTGAGAAACCGCCCGGAATCATTACGATTTGAGAATTGTTTATTCTCTTTTGCATTTCTTTCATTGAGTAAACAACTTCGTCACCCGTAAGATTTCTTACAACAAATACATCTGCTACCGCACCTGCGTTTTCAAATGCTCTTGCAGTATCGTATTCGCAGTTTGTACCCCTGAATACAGGAATAAATACTCTCGGTTTTGCAAATTTTTCTGTTGCAACAGTTATATTTCTCTTATCATAGCTGAATGTTTCAGGCTCACTTGTAAAGTGACCTGCTTTTTGTAGGGAATACCTTTTCAAGCGGTTTTTTCCATACTTCAGCAGCCTCGCTAAGCGGAATATTTACTCCGCCTACCGTAAATGCGTCAGAGCCTGTTGTACCGACTGTTACGGCACCGTCAATTTCTTCTTCAACTTCAAGTACGATTGAGCCAAGCGGTGCATAGAATAGCATATCATTTGTAAGGTTCTTGTCAAATTCAACACCGATCATATTACCGAATGCCATTTTTGAAACAGTTTCAACAAGACCGAATCCCTTTAACAACGCTTGCCGACAATACTTTGCCGTCAAGAATAAGCTGATGAACCGTGTCATACATTTTCTTCAATTCGTCAAACCTAGGTAAATCGTTTTCGTCACGTTTAACTGTGAACATAACAAGCCTTGAGCCTGCTTTCTTGATTTCCTGTGAAATAACCTTATCAGCCTTTACAGGTGCAACGGCGAATGATGTAAGTGTCGGAGGTACGTCAAGGTCGTTGAACGAACCGCTCATTGAGTCCTTACCGCCGATTGCCGCAATACCTAATGCAAGCTGTGTCTTATATGCGCCAAGCAATGAAGCAAAAAGGCTTGCCCCAACGCTTAGGATCAGTTCCAAGTCTTTCAAAGTACTTTGGAATGTAAGATAAATCTTCTTATAATCAGCACCCAACGCAACCGCTTTTTGAAACAGATTCAACGATTGCATATGTTGAACCGTGATATTGGCTCCAGCTTGAAAGTTTCGGATTATAGCCGAATGTCATAACAGTTGCCGTATTTGTTTCGCCGCCAAGTACAGGAACTTTTGCAGCCATACCGTCTGACGGAGTAAGCTGATACTTACCTCCGAACGGCATAAGTACACTGTTTGCACCGATTGTTGAGTCAAACTTTTCACATAGTCCCTTTTGTGAGCATACATTTAGATCTGAAAGTGTTTCAAGCCACTTTGCCTTTACGTCAGTAACAACTTCTTGCTTAAAGAAACTGTTTTCAGTATCAGGAAGTACAACTTCAATATCCGTATTCTTTGTTGCACCGTTTGTGTTAAGAAAATCTCTTGAAATATCACAAATTGTCTTACCTCTCCAGTTCATAACAAGTCTGTTTTCGTCTGTGACATATGCAACCTTTGTTGCCTCAAGATTTTCGTTATTTGAATATTCTATAAACTTATCTGAGTCCTCCGCTCTTACAACAACAGCCATTCTTTCCTGCGATTCGCTGATTGCAAGTTCGGTTCCGTCAAGTCCCTCATACTTTTAGGAACTTTGTCAAGGTCAATAACAAGTCCGTCCGCAAGCTCACCGATAGCAACCGATACACCGCCCGCACCGAAGTCGTTACATCTCTTTATAAGTGTAGTAACTTTTTCATCTCTGAAAAGTCTTTGAATTTTTTCTTTCAACAGGCGGATTACCCTTTTGTACTTCACTTCCGCAAGTAACAACGCTTTCTTCATTATGCGCCTTTGAAGAACCTGTTGCACCGCCGATACCGTCACGACCTGTTCTTCCTCCGAGACGAATGATAACGTCGCCCTTTGACGGCACTTCACGAATAACGTTCTTCTTTGGTGCCGCACCTATAACCGCACCGATTTCCATTCTCTTTGCAACGTAGCCTTCATCATATATTTCCTGAACCTGTCCTGTTGCAAGACCGATTTGGTTACCGTATGAACTGTAACCTGCCGACGCACCTGTTGTAATCTTTCTCTGCATAAGCTTTCCGGCATGTGTATCCTTTAGTGATACTCTCGGATCACCGCTGCCGGTTACACGCATAGCTTGATATACATAACTTCTTCCTGAAAGCGGGTCACGAATAGCACCGCCAAGACAAGTTGCCGCACCGCCGAAAGGCTCGATTTCTGTCGGGTGGTTATGAGTTTCGTTTTAAACATAATTAGCCATGGCTCGTCCTTGCCGTTTACGTCAACATCAACAACGATTGAACAAGCATTGATTTCTTCCGATTCATCAATTTCTTTTAAAAGACCTTGCTTTTTAAGCTGCTTAACTATGATTGTTGCCATATTCATAAGGCAAGTATCTCTGTCAGGTGCATACAAATCAGCTTTGCAGCCTTATATTCATCATATGCAGCCTTAATGACATCGGCATATTTGCCGTTATTTATCTTAACATCATTTATCTTAGTGGAAAACGTAGTATGACGGCAGTGGTCAGACCAATATGTATCAATCATACGAAGTTCTGTAATTGTAGGATTACGCTTTTCCGTATCCTTAAAATACTTCTGACAGAATGCAAGGTCGTCCATATCCATTGCAAAGCCCATCTTTGAAAGAAATTCTTCCATTTTGCTCTTGTCCATTTCGGTAAAGCCGTCAACTGTCGCAACGTCATCGGGAACAACTGTTTCCATAACAAGCGAAGTCGGCTTTTCAAGGCTCGCCTCTCTTGCCTCAACAGGGTTTATAACGTAATTTTTTAACAGCCTCTGTTTCTTCATCTGAAATATCGCCGATAAGAACATATACCTTTGCACTTCTTACAGTCGGACGTTCCTTTCCGTAAGAATTGAAATACATTCTTCAGCCGACGCGGCTCTCTGGTCAAACTGTCCCGAAAAATTCAACCGCAAACACTTTGCCCTCACTGATTTCAATTTCTTCATCATAAGCATTATCAACAGGAGGTTCTGAGAAAATAAGATTTCTCGCCTTTTGATATTCCTCATCGCTTACGCCCGAAACATCATATCTGTTAATAATTCTGACGTCTTTAAGACCTTTTAAAGAAAGGTTTTCTTTAAGATCGGCAAGTACACCCTTTGCCTCAACGTCAAATCCATTTTTCTTTTCAACATAAATTCTTCTTACGTTTTCCATGATTTAACTCCTTTATATTAAAACTAAACTCAATATATATTCATTCTATCACAAAATAAAAGATTTATCAACATTAATTGCACAAGATTTTGTGATTGCGCGTACAATTTTATTGCAAATGCTTCCGTTATTTTGTATAATAAATTTACATTACTGATTTTGGAGTGATTTTACTTGAAGAAAAAGATTTTTTCCGCATACGATATAATATTTATAATATCGGTCATTGCTGTGTTTATATATGCGGTATTTATACCGCCTGTCCATTCGGTTGCCGACCAAGGCGATTTTGAAAGAGTTATGCGTCCGTGCGGACTTGATTTTCCGTCCGGCTACTCTTTTTACGATTATGCCGTAAGATTTTTAATATGAAATTTACATCGGTTGACTTGTTGCTATATGTGCCAAGACTTTTATTTTTAGTACCGACTACTACGTTTATATTCCCTACCGCAACAGCAAGACTTATATGTCTGCCGTTCGGTGCGTTTGATATGCGGATTTTGGCGGTTATGATGTTTTTGTGGTACGCAACGGTATGCTTTTTTTATACAACGCAAATTTAAAATTGAAAATAAGTTTTTGCATTATATTTTTCTGTTGTTTTTTATCGTTGTATTTTTTAACGGAGTTAATTTGACGATTTTAAACAGTCTGTACGGTCAAAGCGTTATGTTTGTATCGTTTGCAACTGTCGTGCTTTTCGGATTGTATATGTTTGAAAATATACACGATGCCAAAAAAAAGCGTAATAATATTTTTCACTGTTTCGTCTTGCCTGTTACTCGGTTCAAAATTGCAGTGTGCCGTATTTACACCGTTCCTTATTGTCGCTGTATTGTATGTCGGTTTTAAAAGCAACAAGCGAAATTTGTGCATTGTGTGTTCAATCGTTTTACTTTGGCACGGAGTCGGCGGATACGTTATAAACGGCGGTCAGCTTAATTTGGATACACAGTATAACAGTGTGTTTTACGGTATTTTAAAAGACAGTCCCAATCCGAAACAGGATTTAATCGATATGGGACTTGACGAAGATATGGCGGCTGACAGCGGTAAGCACGCATACCTTGATAAATCAGAATACAAATATCCGCCGCGAAGTGATATTATGAATGAAAAGTTTCATTCAAAAATGAGTAACGGAAAACTTATAAAATTCTACATCACTCATCCCCTGCGTCTTGTATCTGTTATGGAAACAACCGCACAAAATGCTTTTACAAACAAAATAAACCTCGGTACATTTGAGAAAAAATACGGCTATGCACCGAATACGTCCTCATATCGTTTTGATTTATGGGAAAATATCCGTGAGCATTTGCCGAAAACATTGTTCTTTATAATACCGAGTTATGCGGTATTTTTACTGATTGGTATTGTGATGTTGAAAAAGAAAAACAGATATGCCGTTCCGTTTATTTTCGTGATACTTATGGGACTTATTCAGTTTCCTATGCCGTATATCGGCAACGGTGCGGCTGATATTTCAAAACAGCTTTTTCTGTTTAACATATCGTTCGATTTCGGCTTAACCGTGCTGATTTATATGCTGTTTAAAACAGTTTCAAAAAAATATCGAAAAAGTTTCAAAAATAGTTGACAAACCGTATTTCCCGTGCTATAATAACAAAGCAGTCAAGAAATGCGGGAGTGGCTCAGTGGTAGAGCGTCACCTTGCCAAGGTGAACGTCGCGAGTTCGAATCTCGTCTTCCGCTCCATTAAAAAGCTCCGATTTTATCGGAGCTTTTTTCAGATTGTCGATAAATTGTCCGGAACGTGCAAAATATTATTTTATATTTTAATTTATATAAATTTATCAAATATACTTTTCAGTAATTCAATATCATCATCTTCCGCACCGGCATAGCCTATGATGATTGAATTGTTTTTTTATTTTCAGTCATATAATAATCGTCCATATCGTAAAGTTTCACGTCACATTTTAGAGCATACTCTATTATTTCCTTTGCCTTATCCGTTTTAACGACTATGTGAAGTCCGACTCTTTCACCGCTTATATCTGCGTTACCGAGCGACTGGATAATCTTATCGCGTCTTTTTTTATAGATATTTTTCACTCTACTCAAATGTCTTGAATAGTACCCTCCTCGAAATAAATTTATTTAACGTATGCTGTTCAAAGCGCGGAACGGTTGACGAATATGTACCGAAATGCTTGTCGAATTTTTCAAGCATTTTTTTCGGAAGTACCATATACGCAATTCTGATTGACGGTGCAAGAACTCTTGAAAATGTGCTTAAATACACGACTTTATCACTGTTTGCAAGTCCCTGCATTGCGGGAACAGGCTTAATCGAAAAAATTAAACTCGCTGTTATAATCGTCCTCAATTATATATCTGTCCTCCCTTCTTCCGCCCACGAAAGAAGTTCCATTCTGCGCCATACAGGCATTACCGCACCTGTCGGGAATTGGTGTGACGGTGTGACATACACTATATCCGAATCTGTTTGTTTTAAACAATCCGTACAAAGTCCGTTTTCGTCTACGTCTATATAATTTATTTTTCTGTTGTTGTTTCTGAGTATTGCCGATATTTTTTTATAACCGGGATTTTCAACGGCAAACACTTTATCTCTGTCAAAAAGTTCTGTAAGGAGCATTGTCAAATACTCAATACCCGCACCGACTACAATCTGCATAGGCGAACATTTTACTCCACGAAATTCGTGCAAGTATTTTGCAATACTCTCTCTCAATTCATAATCGCCCTTTACATTTCCGGAATTAAGATACCCGGTGTTGAGTACATAACCTCCTTTGAAAGCTTTATCCAAGTCGAATACGGAAACGAATTTATATCGACTTTATTTGTCTTAAAATCCGCCTTATATGCTGTTACACTCTCTTGTTCTTCTTCATATTCAAAGTTTCTGTCACCAACGGGAATATCAACCTTGCAAACATAAAAACCGCTCCTTGCAACTGCTCTTAAATACCCCTCCTGTACCAAAATCGAATATGCTGTTTCAACGGTATTTACGCTTATTCCGAGATATTTTGCCAACGCTTTTTTGACGGCATACGCTCATTTTCTTTAATATTTTTATTTTTTATTTCATCTGCGACATACGAATAAAGCTGTTCGTAAAGCGGTTTTTTTGATGCTTTATCGGCTGTAAAAATAAAGTTAAACATAATCTGACCTCATAAAAAACTTGTATTTTGGCACTTTTAATAGTGTCAATCAGTGGTATAATTATAACCAATCCCATGGAAAAGTCAACAGACGGCTGATTTATTTAAGCCGAGCAGAAAGGAATGTTAATAACTATGTCAACACAAATGGAACTAAACAGAAACCTTGCCCAAATGCTAAAGGGCGGAGTAATTATGGACGTAACAACACCTGAACAAGCAAAAAATTGCCGAGGAGGCAGGTGCTTGTGCTGTAATGGCTCTTGAACGTATCCCTGCCGATATTCGTGCCGCAGGCGGTGTGTCGAGAATGAGCGACCCTAAAATGATTAAGGGTATTCAAGACGCAGTTTCAATCCCTGTTATGGCGAAGTGCCGTATCGGTCACTTTGCAGAGGCAAGAATTTTGCAAGCAATCAAAATTGACTACATAGACGAAAGCGAAGTGCTTTCACCTGCCGACGACAAGTACCACATCAACAAAAACGATTTTAAAGTACCTTTCGTATGCGGCGCAAAGGATTTGGGTGAGGCGCTAAGACGTATAAACGAAGGTGCGGCTATGATAAGAACAAAGGGTGAACCGGGTACAGGTGACGTTGTTCAAGCAGTACGTCATATGAGAATGATGATGTCTGAAATCAGACGTATTCAAAAGATGTCGGAAGACGAACTTTATGAGGCTGCAAAGCAACTTCAAGTGCCTTACAACCTTGTTGAATATGTTCACGAAAACGGTAAATTGCCTGTTGTAAACTTTGCCGCAGGCGGTGTTGCAACACCTGCCGACGCCGCACTTATGATGCACCTCGGTGCAGAGGGTGTATTTGTAGGCTCGGGTATATTCAAGTCAGGCAACCCTGCAAAAAGAGCGTCTGCCATTGTTCAAGCCGTTACAGATTACACTGACGACAAACTTCTTGCAGAACTTTCAGAAGACCTTGGTGAAGCAATGGTCGGCATAAATGAAAACGAAATTGCACTACTTATGGCGGAGCGTGGTAAATAATGAAAATCGGTATACTTGCACTTCAAGGTGCATTTATTGAACACAAACATTCGCTTGACGCACTTGGTGTGGAATCATTTGAAATACGTCAAAAAAAGACATTGAAAAACCGTTTGACGGTCTTATTATCCCGGGCGGAGAAAGTACGGTAATTGGCAAACTTCTTCACAAACTCGATTTATATGAGCCGATTAAAAATATGATTGAAAACGGTATGCCTGTTTTCGGTACTTGTGCCGGACTTATCGTTCTTGCGAAAAATATTGAGGGCGAACAGGCACACATAGGTACTATGGATATTACCGTAAGACGCAACGCATACGGCAAGCAAATCGACAGTTTTTCCGAAGAGGTCGTTATCCCCGAAGTATCGGATAAACCGTTTCCGCTTGTATTTATCCGTGCACCGTGGATTGACAGTGTCGGCGATAACATAAAAATTTTGTGTAAGCTGAACGGTCATATAGTTGCCGCAAGAGAAAACAATATGCTTGTAACTTCGTTCCACCCCGAACTTACAAAAAATCTTGATTTTCACAAATATTTCATAAATATGATAAAACAGAAAAAATCCCGATGACATAATTCATCGGGATTTTTTAATACTAATACTGCTCCAAACTAAATTTGAGCAGAAAGGTTATGATGTTATGAAAAGGAAATATCCGAATCACGTTATTTTCCGTAACAGTAATTTTGACTTTGACGTATGCAATGCCATATCCGCAACTGACTGTACAGGGCTTATTCCGTGGGCGCCGAACAGTGAAGATCAGCTTTTGACGCTTATGACGAAATTGTAAACTACTCACCCGAAAGTGCAAATATCTACAACTACGACAAATAGCAGACAAACATTTTATAATCGTCTTCTCCAACCGAATACTCTTTTAAAGCAATATGTTTTACCGTCATACCGGTTGTATCGGAAAGCACCGAAAAGCTGTTTAACGGAATTGTAAGTCCGGTACCGATTGCCTTGACAAAGCTTTCTTTCTTTGTCCACACCTCAAAAACGCATTGTTTTTATCGGCTGAACAATTTATATATTCGGTTTCTTCCGCCGTAAAAATCGTTTTGCCAAATTCATATCACATTCTCGCAAGTGCTGTATGTCAATGCCAACATCTTTGTTATGTACTGCACATACCGCATATCCGCCGGAATGTGATAGATTTATACAAATCCTTGTTTTGCGTTAAGTAAAGTTTTCCGCCGTTTTCTGTGTCCCACTTTACCGTTTTTTTATATCACCGTTCACAGCATAATTTAGCAGCAGTTCCGCACCTATTGACTGTGATTTTTTATTTGTCTTTTTAACCTATTGACTTTTTCAATTCGTTTTGCGACAAATACTTAAACCATTTTTCATCATCGGCATTTATGCTTTTGACGTTCATATAATATACTTTCATATTTTAAGACTTCCCAAGACTTCGCCTATCGACTCGCTTATAACAAGGTCGGCATTTTTATCGGCAGAAGTGGCGGCTTTATTGATAATAACAAGTTTACTGCCTTTGAAGTAATTTATAAACCCTGCCGCAGGATATACGTTAAGCGATGTACTCCGATTATAAGTACGTCCGCATTACTGATATACTGCACCGATTTTGTGATTGTATCGTCATTTAACATTTCTTCGTACAGCACAACATCAGGCTTGATTATACCCCCACATTCGCATTTAGGCACACCCTTGCTGTTTTCAATATAATCAATATCGTACGATTTTCCGCAATCCATACAGTAGTTTCTAAGAGTCGAACCGTGAAGTTCAAGCACATTTTTACTGCCTGCCATTTGATGAAGTCCGTCTATGTTCTGTGTTATAACCGCTTTCAGTTTTCCTTTTTCTTCAAGTTTTGCAAGTGCAATATGTGCCTTGTTCGGCTTAACACCTTTTACAATCAGCTTGTCACGATAAAATTTGTAAAATTTCTCCGTATTATTCATAAAAACGTATGACTTAAAATAGTTTCAGGCGGATAATCGTACTTCATATTATAAAGTCCGTCAACACTTCTGAAATCCGGTATACCGCTTTCTGTTGACACACCTGCACCGCCAAAAAATACAATATTGTCACTTGAATCAATTATCTCTTGTAAAGTCATTTAAACCATCTCTAATTTATAAGATTGTAGGCAAAACCGCTGCGGTTTTGTCTACTTTATTTGTGGGAGTTTGAGGTGCAACCTCAAGTCAAAATCATTTCTGACGACATGTGCGGCAGAAATGGCTTAAAATCTAAAGTTTCGACTTTGGAGGAACTTTATGATTTTTTCTCTGAAAATACTCAAAAATTACATCGCAGATGTGATTTTTGGAGCTGTCGACATTTTGTCGACAGGCTCTCAGTTTATATCGCCTATCTCATACATTGTCATTGCCAAAACCGCCTCACCGGCTGTTTCCGTGCGTAGTATTCTCTTACCGAGCGTTACTGTATCGATACCGCTTGAATGAAGTTTTTCGGTTTCGCTTAAATCAAAACCGCCCTCCGGACCTGACAAATCCCACCGACTTAACGTCACTTTTTTGAAGTTAAAATCTCTTTCAGTGTTTTCTGTTCTTCACATTCGTACGGCACAAAAAACAAATCAAATTCTTTTGATTTTTCAATCACTTCATTGATAGTCATAAATTCAGACACTGTCGGAACAATACCCCTGCCCGACTGTTTCGCCGCCGATTCGGCAATCTTTTTGCCAACGGTCGATTTTCTTTTTCTCGTCCTTTTTATTGTCTATTTTCACAACACATCTTGAAAGTTTCACCGGCACAATTTCGGATATGCCAAGCTCCGTTGTGTTCTGAATGATGTACTCCATTTTGGACGCTTTGGGAAGTGCCTGAAAAAGTGTAACCTTTATATTCGGCTCTGTTTCGCTCTTTTGTCTTGATACGATATTCAAAAGAATTTTCTTCGGCTCTATCGTATCGATTTGAGCGTCATAATCCGTTCCCTGTCCGTCACACACCGTAACATTATCACCTTTTTCAAGACGGAGTACCCTTGAAATATGCGTTACGTCCTCGCTGTCTATTATAATTTGATTATCTGATATTTTATCTTGTGTTACAAAAAATTTAGGCATTTTCAAAAATCCTTTCAAAATATCTATGACTTATTTTCTCTGCTTGTTCTTCAGTATAACACCTTGCAAGCAGTCTGTCAAATATTTTATACATATCTTCAACACCGCTTATAACCTCGGGCAGACAGTCAACGCCGTCAAAATCCGCACCGATACCGATATTATCCTCACCGCCAAGCTCCATAAAATGCTCAATATGCTTTACAATATCGTCAATACCGCATTTATCTCTGTTCGTTAAAAACGGCGGATAAAAATTCACTCCGACGCAACCGCCGCTGTTTTTAATAATTTTAAATTGTTCGTCTGTCAAATTCCTTTTATGGGGACATATAAAGTCCGAGCAAGAATGTGTTGCGACAATCGGCATTTTGTTATCTTTGCAATATCGTAAAATGACTTTCTGTTAAGGTGTGAAACGTCTATAAGCATACCGATTTTATTCATTTCCGCCACAACCGTTTTCCGAAATCGGTCAGTCCTCTGTTTTCGTCACTTTCCAACGCACCCGAAGCAATATGATTTGAATAGTTCCATGTTAGTGCCGCGATTTTTACGCCGAGCCTGTGATAATTGCGAAGTGCCGAAAGTGAATATATCCCCTCGCCGCCCTCAATGCTTAAAACAGCTTTAACATTCTGCGGTAGATTTTGCGTGTGCGTGTGGAATGTATCTGTTAAATTTATTGTTCTCTCCGCACCGCACGTCTTATATATCGGATCTATAAAGCAAGCAAAAACTTGCGTATAGCTTTTATATTCCGACATTCTTTTTTAAATCAACATGACAGTCATTTTCATTAAGGCTTTTACCGTCATCACGCACGCAACACAATGTATCGCAATGTGTGTCAAATACGGAATAGTTGTTTTTAGTGTCCCTATTCATTTTAGTGTCCCCTTATTAAAAAGCATTTTCAATATGATTAACTTTAACAAGAAATAATTCTCCGTTTTTCTCCTCATAAAATACTTCTATCACATCAAATCGCATATCGGTATTTTCCACATCTGCATAAACCATTGCGGCTTTTTTCACCCGTTCCTGCTTTTTGCGGTCAACATATTCGCTCGGCTCACCGAATAAATTACTTTTTCTCGTCTTTACTTCCACAAAAACAAGTCCGCCGTCCCTTGCGGCGATAATATCAATTTCGCCGAATTTCAAACGGTAATTTCTTTCAAGTATTAAGTAATCCATTTCAACAAGATAATCCTCTGCCGCCTTTTCTCCGAAATCTCCTATTTCCTTTGTCGTCATAATCATTCTCCCAATAATTTTCTTAAAAAATGTTCTTCTGTGTATCGGACACGGACCGTATTTTAAAATAGCCTCATTGTGTGCCTTTGTGCCGTAACCCTTATGCTTTTCAAATCCGTACTCGGGATACTTTTCCGCCATTTGACATATAAATCTGTCACGGCTCACTTTTGCCAAAATAGACGCCGCCGCTATTGAAATACTCTTACTGTCACCCTTTACAACCGTTTCGTGCGGTATTTCCATTCCGCTTATTCTGTTACCGTCTATAAGCACAAAATCTGGTGCAGTGCTGAGTCCGTTTACCGCACCGTTCATTGCCTCGTACGTTGCGTTTAAAATATTTATTTCGTCAATTCGTTTTTCGTCCACACTGAATATATTATATGCGATTGCCTTTTCGGTTATTTCTTCAAACAATTCTTCTCTCTTTTTTTTCGGAAAGTTTTTTGAATCGTTTATTCCTTTGATTATAATGTCATTCGGAAGTATAACCGCCGCCGCATATACAGGACCGGCAAGCGGACCTCTTCCTGCCTCGTCAACTCCCGCAACAACCGTATATCCGTTATCGCGGCAATTATGTTCATACTCATACATCGCCCTTACGCGTGCAATTTCTTCTTTCTCTGTAAGTTTCTTTCTCGGCATATTTTTTCTCCTGATTTCTATTTACCTCTACCAATTTAATATTAAATGTGTTATACTGATATTAAATACACGGAGGTGATTTTTTATGTTGTATCAAAGGGAAATTAACGATCCCGTTTTAATACAATTTATTATTCTTTATACATTAAATCAAGCAAAAGATTATGTTCCGTACAATAATCTTATAAACCTTGTTCTTGATAATTGTAACATTAATTTTCAAGATTTTCAAGTCGCACTTGATAATCTCGAACATACACATCACGTTAAAACCTTTCTTGAAAGTGAACACAAAAAAAAATATAAAATAACAAAAAAAGGTATGAATGCAAGTGACCTTTACACTCCAAACATACCTGTTTACATAAAAAGAACCTATTGATAATTCTATCAATGAGCTTTTCAATACCGAAAAAGTCCGTAATTCCGTACGCAGTAAAATTACCCGTATACGCAAAAACGAATACAGCGTCGAATGTGAGCTTTACGACGATGACGACACCAACCTTTTAAAGCTTTCACTATATGCCGGCTCGCGTGAAGAGGCAGAACGTATGGCTGTGTATTTCAAGAATGAGCCGAATATCGTTTACGAAACAATTCTTACTGCTTTTAACGAGGAATTACATCATATTAGCGAAGATTGACGCTGATATGACAGTCATAAGTCCTGCAACCGCAACCGAAAGACTGCTCATTGCTCCCTCGATTTCACCGATTTCAAGAGCCTTTGTTGTACCGATTGCGTGGGACGCAGTTCCTATCGCAAGACCTTTTTGCAACAGGCTCTTTTATTCTGAAAATTTTCAAAACCGCCTCAGCGATTATATTACCGAGTACGCCTGTTATGATAATTACCGCAACGGTTATTGTCTGTATTCCGCCGAGTTCTTCACTCACGCCCATTCCTATTGCCGTTGTGATTGATTTCGGCAAAAGCGTTACATACTGTTCATGCGTAAGTCCGAACAAATACGACATCAAAAGTATACTTCCCATACTTGCCAAAACTCCCGCAAGTATGCCTATAAACACTTCCTTTGCGTGTTCTTTAAGCACGGATATTTGACGATATAGCGGTATTGCAAGGCAGACCGTTGCAGGTGTTAAAAAGATAGCTTATATACTTTGCACCGCTGTTATACGTTTCATAATCAATGTGAAATATCTTTATAACCGCGATTACAAAGATTATTGATACAAACAACGGATTTAAAACCGAAATTTTCTTTCTAAAAATATTCCTATCAAATATCCCACAACGCTGATTACCGCACCGAAGAATATGCTGTCTGTCATTATATTATTCATCTTTTTGCCCTCTTTCTTCTTGCCTGTTTTCATAATCAATTCAGTCGCTTTGCCCGTAACCGCCATAACCACGATTGTCGATATGATTGTTATAACGACAACCGGCAAAATCATATCTTTCAAATCGCCCCAAGCCGTTACAAGTCCGACGCCGCCCGGAATAAACATAAGCGGCATTATTTCAATAAGAAAGTCCGAAGTTCTTTCAACGTGTTCAAGCTTTACAACCTTTGTACACAAAAAGTATAAGCATTATTATAAGTCCGTATATGCTCGCAGGTACGGGAATAGGTATAAAATAATGCAACAATTCTCCGACAAATGTAACAACCAATATTATAAATAATTGATAAATGTATTTCATAAAAATTCACTCCTACCGTGTTCAAATAAAAAGGAATACTTCATCAGCATCCCCTTTGGTTTACATCATCATACGTTATTATGTCGTTTATATCACGAATAGCCTCAAGGTATTCTCTGCACGCTTTCTTTGCACAATCAAGATTAAGTGTTTTATAATTTCCGCACTCAATCTCACTCGCTCCGAAAACTTCGCCGTCGTGTTTAATTGTCTTTGCCAAAATATCTTTTACCGTTTCAAGAACTTTTTCTTTCGGAACCACATCGCGTACAAGCAAGTAAAAACCTGTTTGACAGCCCATAGGACCGAAATATAACACTTCATTCTTTATATCAGAATTTCTTACGAACGTTGCAAGCATATGCTCAATCGTGTGCATTGTCACATTGTCAAGCACCGTTCCGCTGTTCGGTTTACAAAAACGTAAATCGTATGTCACTATATCAACATCAACTCTTGATACATAAATTCCCACACCGAGTTTTCTGTGGTCAACTTGAAAGCTCTTTATTTTATTCACTGTAATTTCCCTCCGTTTATGCTGTTTAAAAGTTCAAGTATAATCTTGATTGAATTTGCCGCCGCCATTTTGGCAAATTCGGGATAATCCATATGTGAATCGTCATTTGCGCCGTCCGATATTGCACGAAGTACGCCGAAAGGCACACCGTTCATATAACAAACGTGTCCGATACTTGCGCCCTCCATTTCAGCGGCAATAGCACCGAAATTATCTTTTATTCTATCTCTTTGTTCCTGTTTGCTGATGAATTGGTCGCCCGAAGCAATAACACCTCTTTTTGATGTTATTGTGCCTACCTTGCTTACTGCCTGCTCCATTAAATCGGCAAGCTTTTTTGTCACAAGGTATATTGACAAGATTAATGCCCGAAATCAATCCGACAGGGTCACCTATCGGTGATGTGTCCATATCGTGTTCAACAACGCTGTCCGCAACGGCTATGTCGCCGATTTTAAATTCTTCCGAAAGTCCTCCGGCAACACCCACGTTTATCATAATGTCAGGCAAATACTTAAGTATCATAGTCTGTGAGCAGACCGCCGCATTTACCTTACCGACTCCCGCAACCCGCAACAACCGTTTCCACGCCGTTAATATTGCCTTTATAAAAATCAATAGTGCTGATTGTTTCCACCACTGCATTGTCCATAAGTCCTTTTAATGCCTGAACCTCAAAGGTCCATTGCACCTATTATTCCAACAAGCATATATGTCCCCTAACTTTCTATCTATTATATAACTAATAAAATTGCCTGTCAATTTATGTTCTGTACAAATAATTACTCTTTTTTGCTTTATCCTTTGACATTCGGCAAAAAAAAGTTGTATAATGATATGACGTTAGGGAGAGATTATATGGATTTTGTAGCTATTGACTTTGAAACCGCCACATCAAATTATACAAGCGTATGCAGTCTTGGTATATGTGTGGTGGAAAACAACAAAATAACTGACAGAAAAAGAAATTCTTATTAAACCCGAACCGTTTGAGTTTAATGATTATAATATAAAAAATACACGGAATTACACCCGATATGGTTGTGAACAAACCTACACTTGCGGATTATTGGGATAAGTTAAAGCCATACCTTGACCACAAAACAGTTATTGCACATAATGCAGGTTTTGATGTCGGTGCACTTTGTGCGACTTTGGAGCATTTTAATATACCGTTCCCGACTTTTGATTATTTGTGTACGGTGAAATTGTCGCAAAAAAGCATATCCCGAACTTCCGAGTCATAAATTAAATAATCTTTGTGACGCACTCGGTATTCATTTTCATCATCACCGTGCTTATGATGACGCATATGCCTGTGCCGCGGTTATGGTTAGAATACTTGAAGATTACAGTCTTTTGAACCTTGATGAGGTTGAAGAATGTTTTGAAATGGAAATCGGTCACCTTACTCCGGATACTCATTTGAAGTGTAAAAGAATAAGAAGAAACAAAAGAAAATTCAAAGAAAGCCGTCAATGAATGACGGCTTTTTGATGTTAAATTGTTGTTCGCCACTCCTCAGTCGTTTCACGACAGCTCCCCTCAAGGGGTGCCTTAAAAGCCTCTCCTTGAGGAGAGGTGGCACGAAGTGACGGAGCGGCGGCAAAAAGGACGTTGTGGTGCCGTTCCTTATGAAGTGAATGCGGTTTTCGGGCGACCGATGATCGCCTCTACGAATTGCATATTTTTTGTATCAGCCACACTTTACAATCGGCTCCCCTTGAGGGGAGCTGACGGCGGAGCCGTCTGAGGGGTGCCGTTCCCTACGAAGTGTATGCTATTTTCGGGTGACCGATGATCGCCCCTACAAACAATATTTGCCCCGTTTTTTGGAACTCAATGCACTGTCCCATACAAAGTGAATGCGGTTTATAGGTGACCGATAATCTACCACGCAACTCTCTCTGTTCTCCTACTTCAATTCTTTAATTTTAAATTCACCGTTTTCGCATATCATATATGTATGCGGATTACCGCCTTTCGGGATTGAAACAGAACCGGGATTTAAGTATGTAAAATCGCCCATATCCTCATTTGCCAAGATATGTGTATGACCGTTCACAAGGTAATCGCCTTTTTTATCGGAGGCAAATTATTCGGATTGTATTTGTGTCCGTGAGTCAAATACAAGGTCTTTCCGTCAACGAATATAACCGCATAATCGGCAAGGACGGGAAATTCAAGCACCATTTGGTCTACTTCCGTATCACAGTTACCTCTTACACAAAGTATCTCGTTTTTAATGCCGTTTAAAAGTTCAATAACCTTTTTCGGTGCGTAATCTTTCGGCAAATCGTTTCTCGGTCCGTGATAGAGTATATCGCCGAGCAAAATCAACTTTTCTGCTTTTTTCCTCTCTGTATGCCTCAACTGTTTTTGGGCATAGTAGTACGAACCGTGTATATCTGACGCAAACATTAACTTAATATTCATTTCTCCTAATCATGTAATTTTATCGGATCAAATCCCAAGTAATCTCCCGAAACAAGTTTATATTCAATTCCGTTTATTGTCCCCTCAACAGCGTTTCTGTGAGCCGCCGCGTGAAGATGACCGTAGATACACTTTGTTACAGGGTACTTTTTCATCATTTGTACAAATTCATTTTCCTTAAGCGAAACAGGCATTGGCGGATAGTGCGTGAACACATATATTTCATTACATTCCTTTACACTGTTTAATGACAATTCAAGTCTTAAAACTTCCCTATCGAATATTTTTCTGTCCTCACTGCCGAAATTATCCCAACCCGGATTTATCCAACCGCGAGTACCGCAAATTGCAACGTCCTCATACATAAACGAATTATTCTGTAAAAATTCTATATCGTCAAAACCACACTCTGCGGTAAACTCACGCAATTTATTCATTGTCGTCCACCAATAATCGTGATTTCCTTTAAGCAAAATCTTTTTACCGTTCAATTTATGCAAATATTCAAAATCTTTAACACTCTGTTCAAGATACGTTGCCCACGAAAAATCACCCGCAAAACAACAACGTCGTTTTCCTTTACGACCGACTGCCAATTATCCGCCAGACGTTCAACGTAATTTTCCCAAGCCTTACCGAATATATCCATCGGCTTGTCTATTCCGAGCGGAAGGTGTAAATCCGCAATAGTATATAATGCCATACATTTTCTCCTTAAAATTTATGATTATTATTATACCTCAATTTTTAAATAAATCAAGAAAAAAGGCACTCCGTAGGAGTACCTCTTTTCGTGTCGTGTTGTATTATTCTGCAACAGTTTTTACAACTGTGTGAACACCGTTTATGTTACCCGACAGCTTAATCTGCATTCCTGCCTCATAAGCCGGAATTGTCAATGCGTTATCGGCAATATCTGCCGCTGTAATCTGTGTAAAGTATAGAATATCTTCACTCTTTACATCTGTTTCGTCAGCGTCTTTCTTCAGTGCCAGAACAACAACTTTTGCACCTGTATCGAATGCAGGAATGTTTGCAACATTTACCGATGTGCCGTTCTTAGCCGCTGTCATATTTTCATCAACTGCTGTTTCTCCATCTGATGACAACTTTGTAAGAACAAATGCGTTGAACTTATCATTTACCTTATCAAATGTATCCGGTAAATCCAAAGACATTGTTACCTTATTTGCACCGATTGTAAGTTGATCGCCGTATGCTTTCTTTAATGCGATTGATGTAAGTGCGCCGAGATTATTATATGTTGCCGCAACGAATGTAACTTCATCACTGTAGTTAAAGTTCTTTGTAACATCAATTCTCTTAAACTTAGTCTTATCCTCATCTTCAAAACCAAACTTATTGATTTCAAATATATCCGACGACTTAATTGTAAGTTTCTTGCTGTCATTCATACCGCCGCTTGTTGATGATACTCTTACATATACATCTTGAGCGTCTGCCATTGCGTCAATGTTAATCTTACCTGACGCATCAATAGTAATCTTGTCACTGCCCAAAGGATATTTGTTTTCTGCATCATAAATATCATACTTAATCAAGTTTGAATTTAGATAAGGGAATTCAATACCCTTTCTTGACGCCTTTGTTGATGCCTGTGCGCTGCCGCCTGCAAGAACTGTCTGTGCGTCAACTGACAATGTCAGCTTATCAGGAGCTATGTTAAAGCTCATTACGTTATCTACGCAAGTACCTGCACTTATGTTGATATGATTTGCAGGGCTTTCTGCAAGATTACGAAGTGCACAAGTCAAGATGTACGGTGTGCCTTCCGCACCTGTTTGAGGATTTATTCTCTTACCGTTTTCGTCATACTTATAAACTGTCATTACTGCATAAGCATTTGCGTTACCTGTTGAACACATAACCTGTACGTTATACCAAGAATCCTTATCAACAGTCATTGATCCGACTGTCTTGTTACTTGCACCAAGTGCATTCAATGTTGTGCCGGAGCTTGAAAGCTGTAAGCCAAAGCTTACCCTTATCGTTACTGAATACTGTCCAGCCGGCACCGTCCTTTGCGAACTTCATATCAGCCGAGTAAATAACGTCTGCTGATGTATTTGCAGGAATCCTACAAAATCATAAGCGGCTGTTACATTGTAATAAGCCGAACCGTCCCATGAACCTTCTTCAAGAGTTGCACCTGAAACGTATTCTTCACAAGCATTTGATGAAACGTATGTATCTGTGTACTTATCTTCATTACCTGTGTTCATATTTGCAGGAAGTATCTGTACTTTAACAGTACCTTGAACACTGCCCGACTTATTTGTACCTCTTACTGTGATTGTTTGAGGTACTGCGTCTTCTGTAACGCTTAGTACGCCGTCATTTGTGATTGTGATATTTTTGTTGTTTAATGCTCTTAGATTTGCCTCGTTGCAAATAATGTACTTCAAGTCACCGCCACCTGGTGTTACTGTAGCACCGTCAAGTGATGCAACTGCTGTAATCTGTGTATTTTCACCGACTCTTACTGTTGCTTTATCAGCTGACAGAGTAAGTGTATCGTATGTATCTGTTGATGTGTCAACCGCGTCTACATCAATAGTCTTTGACGCATATACGCCGTTTGTCGCTGTTGCACGAACTGTAATCTTTTTGCTTTGACGCATTTGCACCGATTGTAAGCAATCCGCTTTCTGAAATTGTTATGTTTTCGTCATTCAGAACTGCGTCATTTGCCTCGTTATATACTGACCATGTTACAGCAGGCGCTGTGATGTATTGGTCAAGTCTTGTTGCACCGTAAGTGAACAACATTGTTGCACCGGCTTTGATTGTATCGCTTGAGCTGTCAAGTGAAATTGTATCTGCACCAAGATTATACAGTGCTATATTATCAACACTTGTATTTGCAAGTATATTTAGATGTGACACACCGTTTCCGTTAGATGCTGCCATATTTCTGAGAGGCATACCCGTAACCTTTTGTACAAATGTCTTTGTGCCGTCTGAATTGTACTTCCATACATACATATCAACATTTGCGTCAGCCGCACTGTAACGTCCTACAAGTGCGATATGATACCATGTATTTGTATCTGCACCAATCTTTGTATCTGTATAATCCTTGCCTCCTCTTTGCATTTGAATTGTACCGTTTCTGAATACAACCGCACCTGCAACCTTCTTATCACCTTTATCTTCCGGTGTAAATCCTGCACCGTCTGCGTCAAATCTTACGTCAAGTGAAAGCATTACGTCAGCCTTTGTATTGGCCGGATATGCACATTCACTTTCAAGACAATATTCACCGTACTTATTATTGCCGTATGAACCTGTCTTAATATACTTTGTTCCGTCAGGAGCACCGTTTTCGATTGTTGCGGCTACAACTTTATCACCCGTGATTGATGTAAGTGTACTTGATTCACCGTTCATTGACGCTGCCAAAGTATCAAGATTTTGAGGTGTACCTACTGTTGAATCGTCCGCAAACAATCCCACAATACCGTCCACGATTGAATTCTTAACACTTGACAGACTCAAAAAGTGCATTATCGCCGTCATCTTCTTTGCTGAACAATGCTGTTGTGTCTGCTTTTTCGCTTTCGCCGATTACAACCGGTTTGCAAATCGGTGTAGCCATATCGCTTTTCCATAGCATAATCTTCATATTGTCTGTTGTTACAAAGCTTGATGATACAGGATAATCATTATATGCACCGCTCTTATCAAGTGTAACTTTCTTTGTATCAATGCTCTTTAGAGTCTTATCTGCGTTATAGCTTGCGAATATCAGGTTTGCATTTTCAATAGCGTCTACAGCCGTAACTCTTGCTGTACCGTTAGCATATTCAAGAACTGCATTTGGAGCATTTTCTGCGTTGTATATTACGTTAGCAGTCTTTGTATTTTCGTTCATATTGTAACTTACACCGTCAAGGTAGCCAAGTACAGCACCTATATCCGATACAAGTTCACCGTCTTTATACTCAATCTGAGCATTTAACAGGTTCTTGTCAGCACCCTTGTTTACAAACAAAGTTGTTGAACCGTTTTGAATATCAATTTGTGTGTAACCGTCTTTCAAACCGCCTGTGATTGAAACAATCGGCAAGCTACCGTCTGTGTATGACGGAACGTCACCCTCTGTTTGAATTGTGTATTCAATATTCGGATTGACTTTCTTTAAAGCCTCCAAAGTCTTGATTGCGTCACACAATACGCCTGTTGTTGTATCAGGTCTGTAAGGTGATTTTGTATATCCTGGTATTGTTGTGCCGTTAAGCTTCATTTCATACTTATCAACATCTTCGTCAGGGTCGATTGTGTATGTATTGCCGTTATCTGAGAAATCAGCAGTTGCACTGCTGCCAAGCGTCTTTAGTGACGGAACTGTTTGTTGAATTACCTGTGCAACGTCGCCTTGTGCAAATGTACGTTGCATTTTTTGTTGTCAAACCGCCTGTCATATTAAGGTCGTCTGTTGAATTGATTGTAGCCGTTACAGGCGCTTGACCTTCAAGAGATGCTGACAGAGTAATTGCACCTGCATTTCTTGTTGAACGAACAAATATTCTGTTTGTACCACATTCTGCATAGCAGTAATCAGTGTTGTTTGTTGTAATCTTATCGCCTACACCGCTGTTGTAACCGCCAAGAAGAACACCCTCACCGTTTAATGAAAGATTAATCTTGTCATATGCAAGCGGGCAAGTGTTTCCGTCTTTATCTACTACTGCAACGTCAAAGTATGCAATATCACTGCCGTCTGCGATAAGTCCGTCAGGACCTGCAACAGGAGTAATCTTCAATGTTGTTGCCTCGCCTGTTGTTGAGATATAGTCTTCTGCAACGACTTCATCTCTTGCGTCATATGCAACAGCCTTAACTGTACCCGATTCTGTTACATCAATACCTGAGAATGAATATATAAATGTGCTGTCAGGCTTTGTTGATGTACCCTTTAGCTTATCATTAACGTAAAGTTCAACCTTTGAAAGACCTGCCGAACCGATAACGTAAACTGTCTTATTCTTAGGATCACGTTTGCCGTATTCGCCTGTTTCTTCCCAATATGTACCGTTGTACGACTTTAGCGGATAGTTGTATGTATCGTCGCTAAGCTGCGGATAATTCCAGTGACCTACGATATGCAATTTAGGTGTCGTTGACTGAATTGTCTGCATTGTATAGAATACGTCTTTCTTTATTCTTACAGGGTCAACCTTACCTGATGTACGGCAGTTTTCAGTACCTGTGTTTCTGTTATGCATATTTGAGTCTGACCATACCATCATAGCCGCAGCCGAATAGTAGTCATTACCTGATAAACCGCCTACACGGTCTGAATAAAATTCATTGTACGCTCTTGCGTCTACCAATGAAAAATCTTCCGATGTAAGGTCATGTATATCATAACCGTCCGTCTTTGACGCACCTGAACCAAGCCACTTGTTTCTGTAATCATAGTCAGGTGGTGAAAAGTCATCCCATACACGTCTCGGAGCCTCTTCACGGGCATATTCTGTTTCCATAATAGGAACGTACTTCTTTATAGCCGCCATTGATGCCTTTGCATTGCTTGCATGTCTGTTAAGCATTGTGCCGACATAATCAGCCGCTTGAATTTGGTCTGTTGATGAAATTGTACGGCAACCGCAGAATCTTTCACCGTTAGGGTCAAGAGTATTCTTTAGGTCTGTCATTTCCTGTTGGTGTGCCGCCGTAACTGCGTTGTTACCTGCTTCCCAGAAAATTACCGATGGCGAGTTTCTGAAATAAATCATTGCGTCACGCATTGCCTCAACACGCTGATCCCATGCTCTTCCGTCAACGTCAGCCTCTTTATCACCTGCCGGACACGCCGATACTACACCGTACTTATCACCCGAACGAATTTGTGACGGCTTCGGCGCAACGTGCATCCAACGGATAAAGTTTGAATTAGATTCCTTGATCCATTGCATATCAAGGTCTTGCAACCAATCGTTTGCCACACCGATTACAGCCCACTCATTTGTTGAACGCTGTGCGTAACCTGTAAGCCATACAGGCTGGTCGTTAATCTTCAGACCGCCGTCGTTTATATCATATTCAACCTTGCGGAAACCTGTTGTTGTCTTTTTGAACGTCAAGTACGTTTCCTTCGCTATCCTTTAGGACTGTATATACGTCATACAAGTTCGGAGAATCAGGACTCCAGAACTTCATATCTTCACATTTTGCACTTGCAACAATTTTTGTTACATCAACAGTTTCTGTGCTTGTTGCCGCAGGGTTATCGTCATAAGCGTCGTCAGGTACTGTTGTCATAAAGTGAGAATCTGCACCTGTATCTTTTGCTGTCTTAACTGATGTTGCGTCACTTTTAAATGAATATCTCAAATAAGGTTGCTTTGTATGATCTGCGTCAGCATCTGTTGAGTCCTTGTTAGGGTCAACCATTTCAACGACATTTACTTCCAAAGTAACGTCCTTATCTGCATCTTCATTTCTTACTTCGCCCTCAACTGTGATTGTTGCCGACTTTCCTCTTATATCAAAGTCTGTCGCATAAATATAGTTACCTTTTGTTTTTAAGGTTATTGTATAGCGGCAAAGTCTGATAAGTCTTCCCCTTTGCGTAAAGGATTACGTCACCTGTGATACCGCCTTGAACTTCGTTGAAGTCTTTTGTGTTCCATTGATAACCGTTACCGTCTGCCGCACCCGGTGTACTGCCCGGTTTTGTTTCTTTTGTTACCTTTGTTGTGTCAGACTGACCTCTGTCAGCCGCGTTATCTGTCGCAACTGCTATAAGGTTGTCTTGACCCGGTTTAACATAGTCTGTAATATCAAAGCCTGTTGCCGCGATACCTGCCTCATAGTAACCGACTATTTCGCCGTTTACATATAGATAAACAGAGTTTCTTACTGCCTCAAATTCAAGGAAAAGTTTCTTTCCTGCATCTGATTCAGGGATTGTTATATGCTTTCTGTAAAACATAAAACCTCTGTAAAGTCCTGCCTCACCGGCATCGTAACAAGCACCGTCGAATGAATCTTCCGCGTTTATCGGATGCGGTACACTGACCGTATCCCAATCGCTGTCATCATAATCTGCATCGTAAAAGTTCTTTCCGTCTTTTGCGACGCTTGCCGATGCCTTAGCAAGCGGATATTCACTTCCACCTGCCGCTTTTTGAACTTCCAGTCGACGTTCATATTATATGTAACCGCCGGACTTTCCGGTTCTTCGTATACAGCAGAAGTTAGTTCTTCGTCTGCAAAAACCGGAACTACCGCTAATGACAACATCATCTGTAATGCCAACAGCAGTGAACAAAAAATACTTATTTTTTCTTCATTTCTCATTTCCTCCTCTTTTATATGCTTTAACGATTGATTTAATTATATCAAATTTTAAACATTAAAGAATTGCATATCTTGTTTTAAATATTGCAAAAATTGCTTTTTCCTTGTGACAACTGTACAGCTTGTATATTTTAATATTGTTTTTTGTGCATTTTTACATACAAAAAAAGCAGTAACCATAGATTACTGCTCTTAAAATATCGTTATTTTGCAAAAGTTGTTTTACATTCTGTAAACTTCTTCAGGTGAAACAACCGTTACATTTTCGTCTTTAAGCACTTCAAGTGCCTTTTCGGGATTTTCAACACGAACAATTACAAGTGCTCCCTTATCGCTCTTGCCGATAAATGCGTACATATATTCAATAGAAATACCTGCATTTTTTAAGTTTTTTCAATTTCACCTGCAAGTCCGCCCGGTTTATCAGCAACCGCAAGTGCAATAACGTCCGTAACCTTTACGACAAGATTATTGCTCTTTAGAATTTCAGCCGCTTTATCCGGGTCGTTTACAATCATTCTCACGATACCGAAATCAGTAGTATCCGCAATCGACAACGCACTGATGTCGATACCGTTCTTTCCTATTACATTAAGTATATCCGAAAGTCTGCCCGATTTATTTTCCACAAAAACAGATATTTGTTTAATCAGTTTCATAGCTTTTATCCCTATTAATCGTGAAGTTTACGGTTATCTATAACTCTCTTTGCCTTACCCTCACTTCTTGTGATGGTTTTGGCTCAACAAGCGTTACCTTTGCGCCAAGTCCCAACGTACTGCGTAATTTTGCAACGATATTCTTTTCAATCGCCGCAACAGACTTAACATCATCAGAAAGCAAGCCCTCCGACATTTCAACTTGTACTTCAAGAGTATCTGTGTTATTTTCTCTGCCGACAATAATCTGATAGTTAGGAGTAATATCGCCGCCGATTTTCAAAAAAGTACTTCTTCAATCTGTGACGGGAATACGTTTACACCTCTTATAATAAGCATATCGTCGGTTCTTCCTGCAGGTTTCTTCAGTCTTACAAGTGTTCTTCCACATTCGCATTTTTCATAATCAAGTACGCACAAGTCACGCGTTCTGTAACGCATCATTGGCATACCCTCTTTTGTAATCGTTGTGAAAACAAGTTCACCGAATGAGCCCGGAGGAAGTACTTCTTCCGTATCAGGGTCGATAATTTCAGGAATAAACATATCTTCACAAACGTGCATACCATTTTGAGCAGAACATTCATAAGATACACCAGGACCTGTGATTTCGGTAAGTCCGTATACGTCATATGCCTTTATACCAAGCGACTGCTCAATCTGATGACGCATATCTTCCGTCCAAGGCTCTGCACCGAATATACCTGCTTTTAGACTAAGTTGGTCTTTAACGCCCATTTCGTTTATTGTTTCGCCAAGATACATTGCGTATGACGGAGTACAGCAAAGGTGAGTTGCACCGAGTTCAATCATAAGTCTGATTTGTCTTTCGGTGTTACCCGATGATGTAGGGATTGTCATAGCACCGATTCTTTCAGAACCGCCGTGTGCACCCAAACCGCCTGTGAACAAGCCGTAACCGTATGACACTGGACAACCGAATTTTCATCGCCGCCTGCCGCCGCAATCTGTCTTGCCATACAGTCTGCCCACATATCAAGGTCGTTTCTTGTATAACCGGCTACAATCTGTCTGCCTGTTGTACCCGACGATGCGTGTATTCTTACAATATCCTTTTTGTCTGCCGCAAAAAGCTCAAACGGATAATAATCTCTCAAGTCCTGCTTTGTTGTAAAAGGCAACTTTGCAAGATCTTTAAGTTCTTTTTATATCCTCAGGCTTTACACCCTTTTTATCCATTCTTTCTCTGTACATCGGAACATTTTCATAAACATTCTTTACTTGTTTTTGAAGTCTTTCAAGCTGAAGTTTTTCAAGCTCGTTTCTGTCCATTGTTTCAATTTCCGGCTGATACATTCCCATTGGGTACATCTCCTTTACTTTTTTTTTTGTTTCTTATAAGCACTGCCGCTATAACAGCCCAAACAACAATAATTGCGACTGTCCAACCTATATAGGTAGTGAATAAATCATGTAGAGTTTTAATCAATAATTGCACTTTTTACTCCTTAAAGTTCATATCCAAGTTCAAACGCTTTAATATTGACATCAAGGAATTTTTCCGGAACAGTTTCCTTTATAACGTCAATCCAAACATTTTTATCTACGTCCATACTCTTTGCCAAAAGTCCGATTAAAACTACGTTTACAGCCTTGATTGTACCTGCTTTTTCCGCAAGAGAAAGTGCGTCAACAGCCTGCAAATTAATCTTTGCACTAAGTTTTTCTTCAATATTCTCAGGATATTCCATAGCACCTGTGATTACAGGCATAGGATTCATTTTTTTGAGTATTGGCAATCATCTTACCGCCTTTTTTCAAATAAGGCAAAGCACGCATAGCCTCAAGCATTTCAAATGCCAAAATCAAATCCGCCTCACCGCGGTCTATAATAGGTGAATAAACCTTATCACCATACTTTACATATGTAACAACGCTGCCGCCGCGTTGGCTCATACCGTGAACCTCGCTGACTTTAACGTCATAACCCTCTTTAATTGCAACCTTACCAAGTATACGGCTTGCAAGAAGTGTACCTTGTCCGCCGACACCGACTATCATTATGTTCATTCTACTTTTCCTCCTTTTCAATCGCACCAAACGGACAGACATTTGTACATAGTCCGCAGCCGTTACACTGTGTTGTGTCAATCTTAACAGTATCGCCGTCTAATGAAATTGCAGGACAGCCGAGTTTCATACACATCTTACACTTCTTTACACTTGTCTGTTATGTGACAGTGACCAGAATACTTTTTACGCATATTCGGAAGAAGTGCGCAAGGTCTTTGTGCGATAATAACCGAAGGTTCTTCTCTTTCAACTTCTTCTTTTACGACCTTTTCAAAATTCTTTACGTCAAACGGATCTGCAACGACAACGTGTTCAATACCGATTGACTTGCAAAGTGTTATCAAATTAACTTGCTTTGTTTCTTCCTTACGGATTGTGTAACCTGTTGTAGGGTTATCCTGGTGACCTGTCATACCTGTGATTGAGTTGTCAAGAATTATAACAGTATTGTTACCCTTGTTGTATACAATGTCAACAAGACCTGTAATACCGAGTGCATAAATGTTGAATCACCGATTACTGATACAAGTTTCTTATTAAATTCAGCGCCTCTTGCTTTTGCCATACCGTGTGCGGCACTGATTGAAGCACCCATACAAATTGTTGTGTCAACGCTTTGCAGAGGAGGTGTTGCACCAAGTGTATAACAACCTATATCGCCCGAAACAACAAGACCGAGTTTCTTTAGTACATAGAATGTACCTCTGTGCGGACAACCTGCACACATTACAGGAGGACGAACAGGTGTAGGCTCGTCTATAACGTCAAATTCAGGTGCGTCTGTACCCAAAACAGCTTTCTTTATCATTGACGGTGTATATTCGCCTTGAAGTGTAAATACGTCCTTGCCTATTACATCAACTCCGACGCTCTTACAGAAATCTTCGATAACAGGGTCAAGTTCTTCGATAACGAAAACTTTATCATACTTTGACGCAAATTCTTTTATCTTCTTTTCAGGTAGCGGATAAACTATACCGATTTTCAAATAATCAGCCTTATCGCCAAGTGCTTCTTTTGCATACATATATGCGATACCGCCTGCGATAATACCGATTTTTGAGCCGTTTTCTTCAACTCTGTTAAGAGGTGATGTTTCAGCCATTTCCTTTAGTGCGTTTATTCTGTCCTCAACGACAACGTGACGCTTTATCGCATTACCCGCATCATTACATACTTCTGCGGATTTTTCTCGTAATCCTTTAATGCAACTTCCTGCTTTTCTTCTTCCTCAACAAGACTCTGTGAATGAGAAACTCTTGTTGAAAGTCTTAAAAATACAGGTGTATCGTATTTTTCGGAAAGTTCATATGCAGTCTTTGTGAACTCCTTACATTCTCCGCTGTCAGACGGCTCTAACATAAGTATTTTAGATGCCTTTGCATAGTGACGTGAATCCTGTTCATTCTGTGATGAGTGCATACCTTGGTCATCGGCAACGCACAATACAAGACCACCGTTTACTCCTGTATAGCTTGCAGTGAAAACAGGGTCAGCCATTACGTTAAGACCGACGTGTTTCATACAAGACATACTTCTTGCGCCGGCGATTGACGCACCGATTGCAACTTCTGCCGCAACCTTTTCATTCGGCGCCCATTCAACGTATATATCGTCATATTTAACTATATTTTCTGTAATCTCGGTACTCGGTGTTTTGGGATATGAGGAAACAACGCTTACACCGGCCTCATAAGCACCGCGTGCAACCGCTTCATTTCCAAGCATTAACTTTTTTCATTATGTAATCCTCCTCGTTATTTAACCATTATTATAATTTTAACAAAATTCGCCTCTATCGTCAAGTACATTGTAGAAAAAAGCAACAAAATATATTATACTTTCATATTAAAATACCCATTTGTATTAAACAAATGGGTATTAGTTCGGATTTTTTTCACGTTTCAAACAATCATTCAAGTTCAAATGCACCTGTGTAAAGTTGATAATACTTACCCTTTTTGTGCAATAAGCTGTTCGTGATTACCGCGTTCGATAATTCTTCCGAGTTCAAGCACCATAATTACATCTGAATTTCTTACCGTTGAAAGTCTGTGTGCGATAACAAATACTGTACGTCCCGTCATAAGTGCGTCCATACCTCTTTGAACTATCGCCTCTGTTCTTGTATCAATACTTGAAGTTGCTTCGTCAAGTATCATTACAGGGAGGGTCTGCAACCGCCGCTCTTGCGATTGACAAAAGCTGTCTTTGACCTTGCGACAAGCTGCCGCCGTCACCCGAAATAACTGTATCATATCCGTCAGGCAACATATTTATAAATTCGTCTGCATTCGCAAGTCTTGCCGCCGCATAAACTTCTTCGTCCGTTGCGTCAAGATTACCGTATCGGATATTTTCCTTAATTGTACCTGTAAACAAGTTTGTATCCTGTAAAACGATACCGAGCGAACGTCTTAAATCTTTCTTTTTGATGCGGTTAATATTAATTCCGTCATAAGTTATCGTACCGTCGGCAATATCATAGAAACGATTTATAAGATTGGTAATCGTAGTCTTACCCGCACCTGTCGCACCGACAAACGCAACCTTTTTCGCCGTGGTCGGCATACAATGTTATATCATGCAGTACAATCTTTTCGGGATTATATCCGAAATCAACATCGAAGAATTTAACTTCACCCGTAAGACGTGTGTATTTAACACTGCCGTCCTTTTGAACTTCTTTCCAAGCCCACATATATGTCTTTTCTTCCGTTTCAACTATATTGTCGTTTCTGTCGTACTTAACATTGACAAGTGTAACATCGCCGTTGTCCTGTTCAACTTCTTCATCCATAAGATTAAATATTCTCTCCGCTCCGGCAAGTGCCATAACGATTGAGTTAAGCTGTTGCGATATTTGGTTTATCGGCATTGTAAATGATTTTGAAAGTTGCAAAATGACGCTATAACGCCAAGTGTAAGTCCCGCAACACCGTTTAGTGCAAGTGCACCGCCGATAATAGCTATAAGCACATACTGCAGGTTACCTAAATTAGCCATAATCGGCATTAGGATATTTGCGTATTTATTAGCCTCTGTTGCGTTTTCACAAAGCTCTTCGTTAATCTTATCAAAATCTTCTTTTGAATGTTCTTCGTGACGGAACACCTTAACGACCTTCTGACCGTTAATCATTTCTTCGATATAACCGTTTACCTTACCGATGGACTGCTGTTGTTTTACAAAAATCTTCCGCTCGCTCCTGCAATTTTCTTTATTACAAACATCATACAGGTCGCAAACACCAACACAAATATTGCAAGATAAACATTCGATATAAACATCGCAACGACTACCGATATAATTGTAACCGCCGACGAAAACATCTGCGGAATACTCTGTGCCATCATCTGTCTTAGAGTATCTGTATCGTTTGTGTAGTAACTCATTATATCGCCGTGAGTATGTGTATCGAAATACTTAATCGGCAATTTCTGCATATGAGTAAACATATCGTCACGAATTTTCTTTAACACACCTTGTGCGATTGATACCATTGTTCTGTTATAAAACAATGTAGCAAGTATTCCCACTAAATACACAATACCCATTACGCAGATTGCTTTAAGCAAGCCCGTGAATACAGGGTTTGTACTGCCGAAAAGCGGTGTTATATAGTCATCGATAAGCGTACCGATAAACATTGAGCCGGCAACGTTTGCAACGGCACTCAGCAATATACATATCAATACAAAGATAAATCTGAATTTGTATTTCTTCATATATGAAAGAATACGTTTGATCGTCTTACCGGTATTTTGTGCACCGTGTTTATTCATCGTCACCGCCTCCTTTCACCTGTGAATTATATACTTCCCTATATATTTCGTTGTTCTTCAAAAAGTTCTTCGTGAGTACCTATTCCGTTTATTTCACCGTTATCCATATCAATTATCTTATCTGCGTCTTCGACAGATGAAATTCTCTGTGCAATAATAATCTTTGTCGTGTTCGGTATTTCTTCACGGAACGCACGTCTGATACTTGCATCTGTCTTTGTATCAACCGCACTTGTACTGTCGTCCAAAATAAGGATTTTCGGTTTCTTTAACAAAGCTCTTGCGATACAAAGTCTTTGTTTCTGACCGCCCGATACATTTGAACCGCCCTGTTCGATATAAGTATCATACTTATCAGGGAATGTCTGAATAAATTCATCGGCTTGTGCAAGCTTACATACTTTTTCGATTTCTTCATCTGTTGCGTGGTCATTACCCCCAACGCAAGTTTTCTTTGATTGTTCCGGAGAACAACACATTTTTCTGAAGTACCATTGCAACCTCGTCACGCAATGACTCAATATCATATTCCTTTACGTTTCTGTCACCGACAATCACTTCACCGTCGGTTGTATCGTAAAGTCTTGGGATAAGCTGTACAAGGCTTGACTTTGAACTTCCCGTACCGCCTATAATTCCGACAGTTTCACCCGATTTAATATCAAGATTTATATTCTTAAGGCAGAGTTTTCTCTTTTTCTTTGAATATCCGAAGTTTACATTTCTGAATGAAATATCGCCGTTTTTAATTTCATATACAGGATTTTCAGGATTTGTAAGATCGCTCTTTTCGTCAAGTATTTCGACGATTCTTTCAGATGACGCTCTTGCCATTGTAATCATTACGAACACCATTGAAAGCATCATAAGGTTCATAAGAATTTGCATTGTATATGCAATAAGGCTTGTAAGCTCACCTGTTGTCATAGTTGACGCAACGATAAGCTTTGCACCGAACCACGATATGAAAAGCATACAGCCGTATGCCGCGAACTGCATAAGCGGTGCGTTAAATGCCAAAAGTTTTTCGGCTTTTTACAAAGTCATCGTATATATCTTCAGAAACGTTTTTAAATTTCTTTTTCTTCGAAATCTTCTCTTACAAATGATTTAACAACTCTTATACCTCTCAAATTTTCCTGTACAACGTTGTTAAGTTTATCGTATATCTTGAATACTCGTTCAAATATCGGGTGTGCGTGAGTCATTATAAAATACAATCCGCCGCCCAAAACAGGAATTGCAAGCAAGAATACAAGTGAAAGTTTATGATTTATACCAAACGCCATAATAAGCGAGAATATAATCATTATCGGACCTCTTACCGCAATTCTGACTATCATCTGATAAGCATTTTGTACGTTCGTTATATCAGTTGTAAGTCTTGTTACGATACTTGATGCAGAGAATTTATCAATATTTGAAAATGAGAAGTTCTGTACATTATAGAACATATCCTTTCTCAAATTCTTCGCAAAACCTGCCGATGCACTCGCCGCAAATTTACCCGACAATGCACCGAAAACCAATGAAATTACACATGAAATTGCAAGGGCGATACCTATTTTCAATATGTAATTCATATTTCCAGCGTCAATACCCTTGTCAATAAGCATAGCCATAAGAAGCGGTATTACAACTTCCATAATAACTTCAAGAGTAACAAAAATCGGTGCAAGAATCGAATCACGTTTATACTCTCTTACACTTTTTAATAATGTCTTTATCATCTAATTCCTCCTTTAAAAATGTAGTACGCTACATATTAAGGTAAAAATATACCCTATTTTTTCACACTTATCATTGTCTTGGTACATATGTTCGTAAACCTTTGTTAAAAGTTTTTGAGTTCTTTTTTCCTCCTCATCATTTAATGCACCTGTTATCAACGAATCCATATACTTTCTGTGTTCTTTCATTTCACTGCCAAGCTCAAAAAGCCTTGTCAAACAAAATAACCTGTCTGCATCTATGGTCCTCCGGATTTACCTCAACACGCACAAAATTATTCTTCTCCATACGCTTGAAAAGTCCGATAATCGTGGAATGTCTTAACCCAAATTCCTGTTCAATCTCCTTTTGCATTACAACATTCTTGCCCTTTTCAAGCATATAAAAAAGTATATTTGCCTGCGAACAGGTTATATCGTATTTCTTCAGATGTGCATTTGCCGCCATAGACATAATCTCATCTATCCTCTTAAAATAAAAGCCTATACCTTTCTTTTTCACAAATACACCTCCTCATAAAAAAAAATGTAGCGTACTATACTTTTTGTGTAGTACGCTACATATTTATACATTATTAATATTAATGTCAATAAACCTTTTTCAAAGTTCATATTTTGTTCATTAATTGTTCACGTTATTCGGAAACGTAACATAAATAGTTGTACCTTTGCCGACTTTGCTCTTTACGCGTATAGTCGCATTATGGCAGGCACAAACGTGCTTTACTATTGAAAGTCCCAAGCCTGTACCGCCGACTTTTTTTGAGTGGCTTTTATCAACGCGATAAAAACGTTCAAATATTCTTTCCGTATCTTCGGGCGGTATTCCTATACCCGTATCCTTTACGGACAGTTCCACGCCCTTTGCCGACTCGCCGACAAATACGGTTATTTTTCCGTTATCCTTATTATACTTTATCGCATTGTCAAACAAGTTATATACAAGCTCACTCACCAATGTCACGTTACCTTTTATGAATGTCGGTATCTTCGTATAATAAATCTGAATACCGCGTTCTTTTGCGGCTTTTTCAAGAACACATATCGCCTCTTCCGTAACCAGTGAAAGGTCGATATTTTCCGGATTTTCAATACTTCCCTGTTCGTCAATATTTGATAGATTTATTATATCATCTATAAGAGTAAGAAGTCTGTCGGACTCTTTTTCTATCTTTCTGCCGAACTCCTTGATGTCCTCCGTCTTTGCCATACCGTTGCTTTATCATTTGTGCATATCCCGAAATGGTTTGTAAGCGGTGTTTTAAGCTCGTGCGAAACGTTTGCGGTAAATTCGTCTGATTTTTTCCGTCTTTTCTTTTTTTTCCGCATTTTGATTTGCTATTCTTGCAAAAAACGGTTTCAACTCGTCATATATCTCTGCCTTGCCTATATTATTTATATCCACTTCATTGATCGGATCTAAAATATATTTCGTCAAATGCTTTGCACTCACAAACGAAACCGCAATAATGCATATTAAAAAATAATAACTATCGGCATTATGGTCAAAACCATATACATTATTACTTTGTCGGCTGTGACATTTTTAATATACTGCCGTTATTCAATTTTACGGCATAATAATATATTTTTCACCAATCGTTTCGGAATTACGGCTACTGCTTCCGTTTCCGTATGTAACGGCTTGTTTAACTTCCGGTCGTTCAAAATGGTTTTCCATTGTAGTTGTATCCGCCTCGTTATCATAAATAACCGTACCGTCTGATTTGATAAGCGTCACTCGAATATCGGATACATTATCATACATTTTGGTTAATATATTAATTTCAATGTCTTCATCATAACCATCTAAACATTGTGCCAATATATTTGTTCTTGATTTTAAATCTGATTTTTTCTTTTATCGAATACTGTGTACAAAATGCCACCAAAATAAGCAGCATACTTACTATAACTGATGATATTGTAAGAATTTTCAGCGTGCCGTTTATAGCTTTTCTCATATCTTATATCCTACATTTCTTATAGTTTCGATACACTTACCCTTTTCGCCGAGTTTATGTCTTAAACTTCCTATATGAACGTCCAGCGTTCTGCTTTCACCCTCAAAGTGATAACCCCATATTTTTCAAGCAAAACCTCTCTCGGCACAACTGTGCCTTTGTTTTCAGAAGATATTTAAGAAGTTCAAATTCTTTAAACGTTATCGCAATATCCTTTCCGTCAACCTTTACATTCCTGCTTTGGTTGTCCAAAATGATACCCTTTATTCGATTATATCAGAACCGGCTTGCGGACCGCTCCTGCGAAGGACTGCTTTAATTCTTGAAATAAGTTCCATAACGCCGAAAGGCTTTTATTTACATAGTCGTCCGCTCCGTATTCAAAGCCTTTGACTTTTGTCACTTTCAGTACCTTTGGCTGTTATCATAATAACAGGAACATTTTAGTCGTATCGTTGTTTCGTATGTCTTTCAGTATGGCAATTCCGTCCTTGTCGGGCAGCATTATATCCAAAAGCACCATTGACGGCAAACGCTCGCCAAGTCGTTTTTCAAAATCTGAGGCACTTTCAAAGCCCCCTCTGCCTCAAACCCTGCTGATTTCACTGCATACGTTATTAAATCTCTTATTCCCTCATCATCTTCGACGCAATAAATCAAATCCATAAAGCAATCCCCCATTTATAAATTATTCAACTTCTGACGATACCGAAAACGGCAATATATACTTTTTACCGAATTCAACGCACAATTCTTTATATTCAGGATTGTTTCGTCTGTTACTCATAACGTGATGCACATCATAATTTTCGTCATTGAGTTCAATAATAGCTGCAGCAACGTTTGCACAGTGATCAGATATTTTTTCAAGTGCGGTAATGTAATCGGTAAATACAAAACCTTGATTTACACTGCATCTGCCCCTCTTGCATACGCTTTATATGACGGTTTTTAAGGTCATTTCTAAGTCTATCGATAACGTCCTCCAAAGGCTCAACTTTATTAGCAAGTTTAACATCGTCCTTTGAAAATGCACTGATTGTAAGGTCGATAATTTCACCGACGGCATTAACCATTATAGTGATTTCCTGTCTTGCCTTGTCGGAGAAATGAACGTCTTTATCACGTTTTCTCTCGCCGTAAATACCAAATCGGCGGTATAGTCCGTCATTTTCTCAAAATCTGATATTGCGTGAAGAAGTATTGAAACTTTCTGCGAATCCGATTCATTCAAGCTCTTTGCCGAAAGCTTTACAAGATATGCACCGAGTGCGTCCTCATATTCATCGGCAAGATTTTCTGTTTCTATAATTTTCCTATCTATCGACTCTGAATACTTTGCAACACATTCCTGTGCCATGGTAAAACTCTCTTTTACCATATATGCCATATTTGTAGCAAGCGTCATACATTGTTCAACAGCGAATGACGGAGTTTGCAAAATCTTTCGTCAAGCAAACCGAATGTGCTTTCTTCCGCACCCTCTTTAATTGTCATTCTTGCCAGTTTTTCAAGTAACTTGTTAAACGGCAACAATACAGCCGTTGCAACAACATTGAATATCGTATGAACTATTGCGATATTAAACGGTGTAACAGAATCGCTTACAAATGCAAAATTGAAGATTGCATTTGCCGCATAGAATAATACAAGGAATAAAACCGTACCTATAATATTGAAATACAAATGCACCATTGCGGCACGTTTTGCGTTTTTGCTTGCACCGATACATGATATAAGTGCAGTCACACAAGTACCTATATTTTGTCCCATAATTATAGGAATTGCCGCACCGAATGTTATTTTACCCGTAGAAGAAAGTGCCTGAAGTATACCGACAGATGCAGATGACGATTGTATAACAGCCGTTAAAACAGCACCTGCAAGCACACCTAAAATAGGATTTTGGAACATTGTAAGTATGTTTGTAAATGCCTCAACATCTTTTAAAGGCTCAACAGCCGCCGACATTGTTGCCATACCGAACATAAGTACCGCAAAACCAAGAAGTATGTTACCGATATTCTTCTTAGAGTCGCTCTTGCAGCCATTGTAAATACAATACCGATAAGTGCTAAACCGGAGTGAAGTTAGCCGGCTTACAGAGTTGAATCCAAAAGCTGTCCCCCTGTATACCGGAAAGGCTCAATATCCATGATGTAACAGTCGTACCGATATTTGCACCCATTATAATACCGATAGCCTGTCCGAGTTTCATAATGCCTGAGTTTACAAAACCTACAACCATAACCGTAGTAGCTGAAGATGACTGTATAACCGCCGTAACGGCAGCACCCAAAACAACACTTTTATAGGATTTGACGTAAAGTTTTTCAAGTATCTGTTCAAACTTACCACCGCCAAGTTTTCAAGACCGCTGCCCATTACGTTCATTCCGTAAAGGAACATCGCCAGTCCTCCGAACAATGAAAATAAGCCAAAAATGTTCATAACTTTATCCCTTATTTATATATTTTATAAAATCCTCTAAGCTAATTATATATAATCTATGTAAAATTGTATTCAAGCCTATCTTAAATTTATGTAAAATCTTTAAAACTCGCCAATATTCGATTAATTTTTCAAGCGAAAACATTGCGTTTGCAGGGCTTGTAGACGGCAGTTTTACCGCATTTAAGTCAGAATTGTATTTTACAAACTATTTATACGCGGTATTTCCGTTTGTAAAGATTTTTTAATTTCAGCCGTTTGTAAAATCCGTCTTAAATCATTCGGCGTAACATTTTTATAGAGCTGTCGGACGAACCTTCTATGTCACAGCTTGCAATAACATCCCAAACCGCAATATTATGTTTTATCAAAATGCTTTTTTTCTCCTCTGTCGCCCGGACAGACGTCATTCATAACATTCGCAAGCACCTTCCAAAACCTGTTCTGCGGATGACCGTAGAAAAGTTTGCTTCACGTGATTTTACAGACGGAAAACTGCCGAGTATAAGTATTTTTGAATTTTTATCGTATATGGGTTCTATTGTATGAAATTCCATTTCTATCACCTCTTAAATAATACTGTATAAACCTTAAATACACCTTAATTTTATAAAAATATCAGTGAAAATCAAATTTTGTATTGACTATTATATTTTTATATTATATCATAAAAATATTCACAAATAAAGAAAGGATTATAGATTATGAAAACAGCAAACGCACCATTGTTTAAAGACCCTATTCATAACGGAGCCGCCGACCCTGTCGTTATATATAATGAAGAAACAGGCACTCATTATATGCTTTACACCGCAAGACGCGCAGACGTTGAAGAAGAAGGCGTAATGTGGGTACACGGTACTGATATAGGAATTGCGGAAAGTAAAGACAACGGCAATTCATGGGAATATATAGGCATATGCAAAGGCCTTGAATACGGCGAAGGCAAAAATACATATTGGGCACCGGAGGTTATACGTTTCGGAGAGCTTTATCATATGTATGTAAGCTATGTTCGAGAATTCCTGCCGACTGGAATCACCCTCGTTACATTCTTCACTACACATCAAAAAATTTGATTGATTGGAATTTTGAAAGCAAGCTTAACCTTTCATCAGAAAAGATTATTGACGCTTGTGTATTCAGACTATCGAACGGTATTTTCAGAATGTGGTACAAGGACGAGCGGAACGGCTCTCATACATATTTTGCCGACAGCAAAGACTTATATAATTGGGAAGTTAAAGGCTGTGCCGCCGATGATGTTCCGCACGAGGGCGCTAATGTATTTGGATTTGGCGGTAAGTATTGGCTTATAACCGACTGTTGGAGCGGTTTGGACGTCTATTATTCGGACGACCTTACAACTTGGGCAAAAGCAAAGCAGTCGTATTCTTGACGTAGGCGGTACAAGAGAAGATGACGGAGTTATCGCAAATCACGCCGATGTATATGTAATAGATAATAACGCATATATTTTCTACTTCACTCACCCTGACAGGCAAAAAAATATGCTTGAAAATAATATCGGAAACGAACGCAGAACGTCAATTCAAGTTGCCGAACTTGAAGTTAAAGACGGTGTTTTGGTATGTGACAGAAATAAGGATATATCAGTTAAACTCAGATAATATAAAAGGCAGACGAAACGTCTGCCTTTTATTTTGCCGTAACTATATTTATACTGTTTCCGTCACTTGTCATTACAATATCGCCGCTTTCATCGGTGCGATACACTTCACACCCGCGTCACTTAGTTTACTTAAAGTGTCTTCATTAGGGTGACCGTATGAATTGCCTTTTCTACACTTATCACGGCATACTGCGGCATAACTTCACGCAAAAACGGATATGACGTTGACGTTCTCGAACCGTGATGACCGACTTTAAGCACCGTTGATTTTAAATCCGCACCGCTGTTTAATATTTCTTCTTCCTCGTCGCTTTCGGCGTCACCCGTAAATAAGAATGATGTGTTTCCGTATGTGATTTTTAATACTATTGACGTACTGTTTAAATCCTTGCCGTTTTCGTCAACAGGTCCTAAAATTCAACCGTACTGCTGCCAAGCTGAATTTCGTCACCGACATTCGGGTGCTTGATTTCAACATTTTGTTCTTCGGCTTTTTCTTGAAATTTTATATGCCTTTGTATTCGCCTTTGTTTTCGGTGCATATATGTTGTCCGCTTTTGTTACCGACAACGCACCTGACAAACCGCCGACATGGTCCTCATGAGCATGAGAACACACAACATAATTAAGCTCCGTAACATCTTCTTTCTTTAAATATGCCGCTACCACATTACTGTCCGCAACATTTCCGCCGTCTATCATCATCGTTTCGCCGTCACATTCTATAAGCGCCAATCAGCTTGTCCTACATCTATAAAATGCACCTCAAAATTTGAATTTTCGGGTATATCCGACGGGTTTACATTACTTCCCGATATTCCGAATGACATAACAAATGCCATTAACATATTTAAAATCTTGCTCATCTTCTACTCTCCCTTCATATATAAAATTATTATAACTTATAATTGACTTAATCTGCAAGTATTTTGTTGATTATTTTGATGTTTAATGTTAAAATATCTGTATAGTATAAATTTGAAAGGATATTGTATATGTTAAATGCTGTGTTTTTCCGTTTTCGGAAATGTATATAAATCACGTTAAATCATCGGAAAAATATGATATGAAGATACAGCACTACCATGACGCATATGAAATATATTTGCAGGCGGACGGTGAGAGATACTTGTTCCTTGACGATATTTGTTACACGTTAAAGCAAGGCGATTTGGTAATTTTAAAGCCGTTTGACATTCACTATATGGAAAGCCGCGACATTGATTTTTACGAAAGATATGTTTTGAATTTCAGCAGTGATATGCTGAGCGGAATTTTGACAAAAACAGAAACCGATATTCTTTTCGATAACATCAAGTCGTGCGTATTCCATCTTAATGATGAGCAATTTACTCTTATTCTCGATTACTTCAAAAAAATTGACGCATTTTCAAACAGAATAGGTTTGCTTTCCGAAAAACTTGCGCTGAGCAGTGTTTTTCAGCTTGTTTCTGTAATTAAAGACCTTTCAAAAAATGCCGAAATTATCACAAGTCAAAATACTCCGCCCGAAATAGTTACGGCGATAGATTACATAAACAACCACTATAAAGAGGACATAAACCTTGACATTATAACCGACGTCGTGCATATCAGCAAATATCATTTTTCACGACTTTTCCACAAAGCAACGGGTGCAACGTTTCTGCAATATTTATACAATGTGCGTCTTGTAAATGTCCATTCCTGCTTGCCGAAACAAATTTAAACTTAAACGAAATTGCTATTCGTACAGGCTTTTCGTCAAGTGCGCATTTATCAAGAATTTTCAAGCAAGTGTACAATGTTTCACCGCAAAAATTCAGACGTATGTTAAAAGAGAAATCAAAAAGCAGTGATTAACACTGCTTTTATTATTGCTGAAGTTGTTTTTTGAATATTGTTCTGAAAATTAATCTTGCAAGCGGTCCTGCAAAAATATTTGCCAGCACAATGCCATCAGGAAATTCATAGCTGTTGTTTGCAACCATACCGCAACAATTTCTTTACCGGATTTTTAAACAACAATGTTGCAATCATACTCATTGTCGGACACATAATACATACAATCATTGACGAAATTGCAAGCGTGATAAAGAACGGATTATCCACTCAGGTCTTATAAATCTGAATGCAAGCTTTGTCGCAAGTTTTTCGACTGCGAAAAACTCAGCGTATGAATGCGGCAGGCCACATTATAACCATTTCGTGAAATGCAAGCAAAGAACACCTCATTGCTCATCTGTCCCTTGTTCAGGCTGATATTATAGCATATCATTGCGTACACCATAATAAAAGCCATAATCAGTGTGAAAATAATGTTTTGAAATTTTGTCTTTGGCATAAATTTTTACCCTCTTTTCTTAAATTTACGCAAAAAAACAACACATCCGTGTTGTTCGTTATCATCGTTAAGCACAATGTGTCGTTTCCAATTATATACCAAAGCATTATTAAATTGCGAGGATTATTTTAACATAACCAGTCTGTGTTGTCAATACCTTTCTCTAAAAATAATCAAAAATCACATCGCAAGATGTGATTTTTTGGAAACTAATCAACAGGCTTAATTACTTACCCATTCTCCGACCAAATTCGTTTGTTACAACATTTACGTTTCCGGAGAAATCGGACGTATAAAGCTTACCGCTTTTTTATCCACAAAAGTAAATTTTATCATTTTCAACATCAATTTTTTACTGCTTTATCATAAATACACGTCAAGTCGCTTGCGTCAAGACTGCCTATATAAAGTCCGTTATACGAAGTTATAAGTCTGCCGTCCGCAGTCTTCACATCGTCTGCATAACAAACATAATTATTGTCACTGCCGTCAAGATTTACGCGGTAAACTTCTTCACGGAAAGGGTTTTTATAATAAATCGTATCTCCCCCACTGTGCAATAAGTTCAATATTTATCCATGACGCGTCACCCTTTACGACCAAATGTTGATCTGTTCCGTCTATGTTCATACAATAAATATCTTTTTCCGTTATCTTGATTTACAAACAGAATTTTATCTGTCGGCGTTTGCTTTTACAAATAAGCGAATTAATTTGATTTAAGGTCTTAACTTCACTTCCGTCACGGCTAATTCTCATCAAATTACCGTACCAAACACCGTTTTCGACAAACAGATAATCTCCGTAATAAAAACAGTTAAACGGATACAGCTTAACATCATTGTCACCCATGCTTAATTTCAAGTGACGTTCCGTCAAGAGTAATTCCGTACATTATATTGTCATTATCCAAGTTGAAATATATGTAATCCTTGTACTTTTTTTAGGGTATCTGACCAAATTGTCCGTAAGTCGTTCAACGTCGCCGCTGTCAATATTCATACGATAAAGAACGCCGCTCTTTTTTCCGCCGTCCGATTCCTGATAATATATCCACCCATCATCAACGGCAATTTTATTGACCGTTTTATTGATAAGTTCCTCTTCACCCGATATGTCATTTGCTCGGTAAAGGTGTCTGTCATTTTTAGACAAATAGTAAACATTATTGTCATACATCTCAAGTTCACAGACGCTGTTATCAGATAATTTCTGTCTGTTTGCACTGTTTTTGTCTACTGAATATAGCTTTTTGATAGTCAGAATCGGATGCATAGTATACCGTACCGCTTTCGTTTATACGGCTGTCTATAACAACTCTGTTGTTTTCACCGTCCCAACCGACAGTTGCGCCCTAAAGTTTCGGAGACCGCTCTTACCGGAACATATGTTCTGTCATCAATTATTTTAGCAGGTACGTCAAGCTGAATTTGGTCAACCCAAATTGCCGAACCGTCTGAATTATATACTCCCGTACTCATAATTTGATTATCAACAGGCACGCATATAAATTCGCCGTTTCTTTCAGCCCAAACCGTTCTGCCGTTATTGTCACGACACATTTGCACCAAAAGGCCTCAAATATCGCTCTCATCGGTACAAGCACACGTTCGTCAATATTCTTCGGATTAACGTCACATTCCAATTTTTCGCCGTCAATATATACTTCTATAACGTCATTAGCAAAAAGCATTTACGCACGGCAACATAATTATTCCGCTTATCAAAAAGTGCAATCAGTTTTTCAAGATAATCGCTCCTTTATTACAGCATAAATATCATCATTTATATCTTCGACACTTCTTATTTTTCCGTTTTCAACACATGAAATATGTTTCCAGCCGAAACGTTTTGATACGTATACTGCATTATCATAGCTTTTTTGAAGATAAGATATATCACTCTCGTGTATATCCTTTTTTATCTCCGCCGTTTGACTTGTTAGCCCTGTCTTTCATTAATTCTATGCCGTACTTTGGCGGCATATCAAGAAAATATCGTAACGTTCGGACGCGGAAGTCCGTAAACATTGTATTCAAGGTCGTCAAGCCACGTTAAAAACTTGTCTTTTTCTTCTTGATTTTCGATTTTGCTTGCTTGATGTATAAGATTTGATGACACATATCTGTCCGCTAAAATCAATGTGCCGTTTTCGTAATCCTTTCCCCAATCGGTTTTATACGTTGCAAATCTGTCAGCCGCAAAAAACGTTGATGTGGCATACGCATTCACATCTGACGGCTTGTCGCCGAATTCACCGTTTAGGTACATCTTTACAAGTGTTGACGATGGGTTGTCATACGCCGGAAACGACACAGACTTTATTTTTAATTCGTTATTTTCAAGACGTTTTTTAAAAGTTCCGTCTGTGTTTGCTTTCCGCTTGCGTCAACGCCGTCAATCGCTATAAGTATCCCCATAATTTCTCCTAAAATCAGTCTTGTTTGTATTTTTTTCCTTTTGCAATTACCGTTGCCGCAAATTTAGGCAATTCCATCATTCTTCCTATACGCCAAGGTTCTTTGCAAAGTCTGTAAAACCATTCCATACCTGTTTTACAGAATATTTCAGGTGCGCGTTCAACTTTTCCGGCAAATACGTCAAGACTTCCGCCAATGCCCATCGCAACGCGTACTTTAAGTGCATCTCTGTTTCTTTCAATCCACTGTTCCTGCTTAGGTGCACCCAAACATACAAAAACAATATCCGCACCGGAATTGTTGATTTCCTCAACAATTTCAGCCTCTTCTTCCGGCTTGAAATATCCGTTTCTTGTACCGACAATATTAAGGTCGGTGTATTCTTCCAAAAGCTTTTTCTTTGCCTCTTCCGCAACACCCGGCTTACCTCCGAAAAGGAACAGCTTGTGGTCTGTGTAGTTCATTTTTGCAAAACCTGTCTTGCAATGTCATACCCTGCCGCACGTTCGCTTATAGGCTTTTTCAAAATCTTTGACGCATGCACAACGCCTATGCCGTCGGCAGTAAGCAAGTCAGCATTATTAAGAAGTTTACAAAATTTTTCGTCTTTGTATGCAAGCATAATTATTTCCGAATTAGGCGTGTATACCGCATGAAACTTATCTTCGTCCAAAAAACGCATAATGCAGTCAGTAGCCTGTGAAATGTTCACCATGTCAACGTGAACACCAAGTATGTTTACTTTATCCATGTTCTTCTCCTTGCTTTGAATATATTTTATTTGCCACCACTCCGTCACTTCGTGACATCTCTCCTCAAGGAGAGGCTTTTCGGCTCCCATTGAGGGGAGCCGTCGGCATAGCCGTCTGTTGGGTGGCTTTTTTGGGGGCGACCAATGATCGCCACTACGAGCATCCTCATTTGCCACCACTCCGTCACTTCGTGACACCTCTCCTCAAGGAGAGACTTTTCGGCTCCCATTGAGGGGAGCTGTCGGTATTACCGACTGCGGGGTGGCTTTTTCGGGCGACCCATGATCGCCACTACGAATATCTATTATCTGTTATCTATTTTTGTATACTCCTTACTGTATACCATCGACCTATACGCCGGTCTGATAATTCTGCCGCAGCCGATAACTTCTTCAAGTCTATGTGCGCACCAGCCGACAATTCTTGAAATAGCGAAAAGCGGTGTATACATTTCGGTAGGTATGCCGAGCATTTTATAAACAAAACCCGAATACATATCAACATTCGCACACATAACCTTATGATTATTTTTAACTTCCGCAAATACACCCCGGTGTAAGACGTTCAACACTGCAATACAGTTTAAATTCCTTTTCAAATTCAGGGTGATTTGAAACAAGCTGACCTGCTTTTCTTTAAGCAAAATACATCTTGGGTCACTGTATGTATAAATAGCGTGTCCCATACCGTATATAAGTCCCGAACCGTCAAAAGCCTCTTTACGAAGAATTTTTGCAAGGAATGCCTTAACCTCCTCATCATCTTCCCAGTGCTTAACGTTTGCCTTGATTTCTTCCATCATACCCATAACTTTTTGCGTTTGCACCCCCGTGCTTAGGGCCTTTAAGTGAGCCGATAGCCGCCGCAATAGCAGAATATGTATCAGTATCCGATGAAGAAACAACTCTTGTTGTAAATGCCGAATTGTTACCTCCTCCGTGTTCAGCGTGTATCATAAGCAATACATCAAGCATTTCCGCTTCTTCACGAGTATATTTATTATCGGGTCTTATCATATAAAGCAGATTCTCAGCTGTTGACAATCTTGGCTGCGGTGTGTGAAGATACAGACTTTTTCCGTCATGATAATGGCTCTTTGCCTGATAGCCGTATGCCGCCATTACAGGAAGTCTTGCAATCAATTCTATTGACTGACGCAAGATATTACCCGTTGAAATATCATCCGGATTTGAGTCATACGAATAAGAGGCAAGTACAGAACGGGCAATTTTATTCATTATATTCTTACTCGGAGCTTTCAAAATCATATCTTCCGCAAAGCCTTCCGGCAATACACGAAGATTTCCGATAAGTCTTGAAAAATCGTCCAAAGTCTTTTTATCGGAAGATGTCGAATAACAGCAGATATGCTACTTCTTCAAAAACCAAATCTCTTCTCTTTTTCACAGTTTTTAACTATATCTGTAAGGTCATAACCACGGTATCTCAAATGACCTTCCATAGGAATTTTTTCACCGTCATCAATATAGTAACCCAAAACCGCACCGACAGAAGTAAGTCCTGCCATTACACCTGTACCGTCATCGTTTCTCAAACCTCTTTTAACGCTGTACTGCTTAAAAGTTCCTTTGAAAACGGCTGATACACATCTGATGCTTCTTCTTGAAATCTCTCTTGTAATCTCTTTTTTATCCTCTTCCTTTAACATATCTCCACTTCCCTTCCGCTCCGCTATATCAGAGCTTGAAATTTATATCAGACTTATTTGATTGTCCTCTCCCCTTAAAATTCCTCCGGCTGCCGGAATATTTTTCGGTCTGTAATGCTCAATGTCCTCAACTGTGCATTGTTCTTTGTCTACAACCTTAACAACCTTTGCGTCTTTTTTTACGCAACGTTATTACCTGTATACCCTGTGTACTCTTTGTCGCTTTAAGCGGAATTTTTCCGTATTAACCAATAACACTCTGTTATTATCCGACATCAGAACAACATCTTTATCTTCATCAAAGTCTTATATCACATATCGGCGACTTATTTCCGTATGCACCGATAAGTTTTTTACGGTTTGTCTTAGTTTCATAATTTGAAAGCGCAACTTTCGCCATTTTACCGTTTTCAAACGTAAACAGCATTTCGCCCTTATAATCCGTTGTTACAACAGTATACACTATTTTTCATCTTCTTCAAGTCCAAGTATTCCCGGCAGGTACTCGCCCATAGTGCTTACCTTTGCATCTGCAAGGTCATATGTTTTCATTTTATATGCAACGCACTTATTTGAGAAGAATATAAGTTCGGATTTATTTGTCGATTCCATTGTCTGAACAATTTCATCTGTTTCCTTTAATTTATGCTCCGTTGTGCTTGAACGAAGTGATACGGCTGAAATCTTCTTAATATAATTATCTCTTGTTACGAAAATTGTAAGCGGATAATCGTCTATATTTTCCGTTTCGTTATACTCCGTTATTTCCTCACCGCTGATTAAAGTCGTCTTTCTTTCCTGACCGTATTTCATTGCGATTTTCTTTAACTGGTCTGCGATAATATTCTTAACCTCGTTATCGTCACCCAAAATACGGTTCAGTTCTTCAAGTTCCTCCATAAGTTTTTCAATCTCTGCGGTTCTGTTTATGATATATTCCTTGTTCAAACTGCGAAGTTTGATTTCCGCAATATACTCTGCTTGAACTTCGTCAATGTCAAAGCCCTCCATAAGATTAGGAACAACATCGGTATCTTTTTCCGTATGACGAATTATTGCAATCGCTTTGTCAATATCAAGCAAAATCTTTTTAAGACCTGTTAAAAGGTGAAGTTTTTCGCTTTTTTTATCAATATCATATTTAATACCGTTTTTAACGCAGTTCATTCTGAACAGTATCCACTGCTGTAAAATCTGCTTAACGCCCAGAACCATAGGTCTTGCATTAATCAAGATATTGAAGTTACAGCTAAAACTGTCCTCAAGCGGTGTCAGCTTATAAAGCTTTGTCATAAGCATATCGGGATCAACGCCGCGTTTTAAATCAAGTGCGATTTGAAAACCGTCAAGACCTGTTTCGTCACGTGCGTCTGAAATTTCTTTCAGTTTGTTTGCTTTTACAAGCTCCATAATCTTGCCGATTATCGCTTCGACTGTTGTTGTATAAGGAATTTCGTTGATTTCGATACAGTTATTTGCCTTGTCGTAAGTATATTTTGCACGAAGTTTAAAACTTCCGCGGCCTGTTTCGTAAATCTTACGCATTTCGCTTTCAGAGTAAATAAGGTCTGCTCCCATTGAAAAGTCAGGTGCAGGCATATATTTAATCACGTCCGCATTTTCGTTTTTCATACAAGCGATAGTTGCGTCACAAACTTCTTTAAGATTGAATGAACAAATATTACTTGCCATACCTACGGCAATACCTTGATTTGGATTTATAAGAATATTCGGAAACGCAACCGGCAAAAGCGTCGGTTCTTTCATTTCACCGTCATAACTGTCTATAAACTCAACCGTATTCTTATTAATATCCTTAAACAGTTCCGCACATATCGGATCAAGTCTTACCTCCGTATATCTTGACGCCGCATATGCCATATCTCGAATACTGCTTACCGAAGTTACCCTGCGACTCGACAAGCGGGTGCAAAAAGTGCCTCGTTACCGCGTGTCAAACGTACCATTGTTTCATATATGGCACTGTCACCGTGAGGGTTTAATTTCATTGTCTGTCCGACTACGTTAGCCGATTTTGTAAGTTTTCCTCCCAAAAGTCCCATTGTATACATTGTGTACAAAAGTTTTCTGTGAGCAGGCTTAAGTCCGTCTATTTCGGGAATTGCTCTCGATACGATAACACTCATCGCATAGGGCATATAGTTCTGCTCAAGTGTTTCGGTAATGGGCTGTTCGTCTATCGGAGCATATATAATCTCTTTTTCTTCTACTTTCTTTTCTTCCTTGCCATAAAATTCTCCTATCCTTTATGATAAGTCAAGCATTTCCATATATTTTCCGCCGTTGTCGGCAATGTATTCTTTTCTGTCCGTAATATTATCGCCAAGCAATACGTCAAACATTCTCGATGTGCTTTCCGCATTTTCCGGCGTTACTCTTATAAAGTCGTCTTGTTGACGGATGCATTGTCGTAAGACTCATCATATCAGGCTCGTTTTCACCAAGACCTTTTGAACGTTTAATATCGTATTCGTCACGTTCTTTCGACAATCCGTCCTCTGTAAATTTCTTTAATATTTCTTCCTTTTCGCCGTCTGTATACGCAAAATGTTTTTCACCCTTACGCTTTGTCTTTGTAATCGTTATTTCGTAAAGCGGTGATTCGGCAATATACACCTTGCCTTTTTCGATAAGTGTAGGCATAAGGCGGTATATCATTGTAAGAACAAGCGTTCTGATTTGGAAGCCGTCAACGTCAGCATCTGTACAGATGATAACCTTGTCCCAACGCAAATTGTCAAGATTAAAACTTTCAATATTTTTATTATGAGCAGACTTAATCTCCACACCGCAGCCAAGCACTTTTACAAGGTCGGTTATAATATCGCTCTTAAAAATTCTCGGATAATCGGCTTTCAGACAATTCAGTATCTTACCTCTGATCGGCATAATCGCCTGAAACATCGGGTCACGCGCCAATTTACACGAACCTAAAGCCGAGTCACCCTCCACTATATAAACTTCACGCTGTGAAACGTCCTTACTTCTGCAATCAACGAACTTTTCAACTCTGTTCGTTATATCCATTGTACCCGTAAGTTTCTTTTTATATCAATTCTTGCCTTTTCGGCATTTTCACGGCTCTTTTTATTGACAAGAACCTGATTTGCGATTTTTCGGCATCTGTTTTGTTTTCTATAAAGTAAACTTCAAGCTGTTGACGTAAGAATTCCGTCATTGCGTCTTGAATAAACTTGTTGTTTATCGCTTTTTTGTTTGGTTTTCGTAACTTGTCTGAGTTGAGAATGAGTTTATAACAAGTGCCAAACAGTCCGCTACGTCCGCAAATGTTATTTTTGAATCGTTTTATTATATTTGTCATTCTGTTTTCAAATATCTGTCAATCGCATATACGAATGCGTTTCTTACCGCCTTATCGGGTGAACCGCCGTGTTCAAGGTAACTTGAATTGTGATAATATTCAAGCATATTGACTTTGTTTGAGAAACAGAATGCAACTTGCATTTTCATTCTGTAATCCTCTTTGTCCGCCCTGTCACGTCCCTCACGTTCCATTTCCCACGTTTCAACAGTTGTAAAACCGTCATCGCCGACAGTTTCTTTAACATAGTCAACAATACCGTTCTCGTAATAATGCTCGAACATTTCCATACCTGTTTCGGTTTCGTTGTAAAGAACGAATTTCAAGCCTGCATTTACCATAGCCTGCTTGTTTAAAACGTCTTGGAAAAAATTCAATCGGTATATTTATATCGGTAAAAACTTCTGTGTCAGGTTTCCATTTTTGTACCGTTCCCGTCTGAACGCTTCTTGTTTCAGACTTTTGAAGTCCTCCGATGTTTTCGCCTTTTTCAAAATGCAATGTATACTGCGTTTTGTCACGCACAACGGTTACATCCATATATTCACTGCTGTACTGTGTTGCACACGCACCAAGACCGTTAAGACCCAAACTGTACTCATACATTCCGCCTTTATTGTTGTCATACTTACCGCCCGCGTACAATTCACAATATACAAGCTCCCAGTTAAATCTGCCCTCGCCCTCGTTATAGTCAAGAGGTAGTCCGCGGCCATGGTCCTTTACTTCTATGGATTTATCCATAAAACGCGTAACTTCTATTAAACTTCCGTAGCCCTCACGAGCTTCATCTATTGAATTTGATAATATTTCAAAAAGAATGTTCACAGCCTTCAAGACCGTCTGAACCGAATATTACAGCAGGACGCTTTCTTACTCTGTCCGCACCCTTTAGACTTGTTATGCTGTCATTTCCGTATTCCTGTTTCTTTTTCGGCATAAACTAACCGTCCTTTCGTGTATTTTCGCTTTCAGCTATAAAAATACTATTATATCTTATTAATTATACTACTATATAGGTTGTTTTGTCAAACGCCGTAAGGCAACATTTAGATTAAATGAATGTTACACACTTCTTTATTATTTGTTCAACATTGATAAAACAACCAAATGATTACAGAGAAAATGATACATTGCGTAAAAAAATTATTTTCCTATTGTTTTACGACATTTTTTATGCTAAAATTATACTGTATATACAATGTATATACAGTTTATTAATACATTAATTTTAACGATTTGAGGTTTTAACTATGAATACCGCATATATATATCTTCAGCTGTATAAACTTTTTGACGACGTAACGCCTGTTCCGGTTGACTGCGGTCAACTTTGTGACAAGGCTTGCTGTAAAGGTGACGACAGAGGAATGTTTCTTTTCCGGGCGAAAAAGAAGTTTTTAATCTGTTAAATCCCGATTGGGTACGAATTGAAAAAGACAGACTTCACATATGATTATAACGGAAAAACATATACCACGCCTATAGCTATGTGTCAAGGTTATTGTGACAGATATCAACGTCCGTTAGCCTGTCGGATTTTTTCCGCTTACACCGTATCTTGACAAAAACGGTCATATGGATATTATCGTTGACCCACGTGCAAAAGGTGTCTGTCCTATGGCTAAAGGTTTTTATCTTGAAGATTTTGACGCGGTTTTCATAAAAATATTAAAAGGCATTTTCTTTACTTATGAAAAACAAGCAATTTAAAGCCTTTATGGTTGAATATTCAAAATACTTAGATGAATTTAAGCGTTTTTATAAATAATTAAACAGTATTCAGAAAGGATATAATTGTAATGCAGGAAAATAACAACGAGAATAAGAAAACTCTAAACGAAAATGACGCAAACGATGTAATGCAAAATTCCGAAAATACAGAAACAAATGATACAGAAGAAACAGATGTTACTCCTGTCAGTGAAGAAAATGTTTCCGAAAGCGAATTGACGGAAAATAACGAGTCTGATGTTTCCAATACAATCAGTGAAGAAGAAACAGCCGATAATTACAGTTTTGACGATGAGGAAGACGATTTTGCAATTTCTCCCGAAGAAAATGACGAAACAGCTCCGTCTGAGCAAGACGACAATGCAGACGACGATACAGAAACAGATATTGAAAAGAACAGAGAAAAGCTGAACTTACAAAAAAATCAAAGCAGGATTAAAAAAGCGGCTGTTCCCGCTTTAATCGCAGTTATCGTACTGATTTGTATTTTCATTGCATTTTTCATATATTCCTTTCTACTATAGAAGAAGATAAGGTTATGAAAAATGTGTACATAGAGCAGTTGGACGTTGGCGGTCTTACATATGACGAGGCACTTGATTCAATAAACGCAACATATCTTTTACAGAATACTGCAATCACATTGACTTCAAACGGTCAGACATACGAAATAAACGGCTCAGACATCGGACTTACAGCAATTGCGGAAGATACCGCAAAAAGGCTTTCGATTACTGCAAATCGGACAGCACATTAAAAAATGCATTTGCCGCTATTGAACTTATGTTCAAGCCACACATAATCGTTCCTGCCGTACAAGTCGATACCGAACAGCTTGACGCAAAACTTAACGAATTCGGTAACATTGCACTTGGCGAAAGAAAACAGCATTACGTTGAATTTAACGATGACGGTACACTCACAATATATTCAGGTCAGACAGGTTATAATTTGGACCCGTCAACCGCCGAGCAGGAAGTTATTACCGCTCTTGACAATGAAATTTTTAATAACATCGCGGTAACATTCGCTTCTGCCCCACCGGACGAAATGACTGTCGAATCACTTGACGCACTTGTATACAAAGACCCGACAGACGCAAGATATGAAGTCAACGGAAATGATGTAAACATAGTTGCAGGCGATACGGGACGTTATATAAATAAAGATGAGGCGGCATCAGTTATAGGAAATGTATATGAAGGCTGTGAACCTGTCACATTGCCGTTCTACGTTTCATATCCGACCGTTGACGAAAACACATTAAGAGAAAAATTATTTTCGGCAACATTGAGCAGTTATTCAACATCATACGGCGGTTCAACCGCAAACAGATGTGCCAATGTTGCAAGAGCGGCAAGCCTTATAAACGGCAAAGTAATTGCACGGGTGATGTATTCTCATTCAACGACACAGTCGGTCACCGCACAATCGAAAACGGTTTCTCTACCGCAAAAGAATACGTTGACGGCAAAGAGTGTTGACGGTATCGGCGGAGGTACTTGTCAAGTCAGCAGTACTCTTTATTCGGCGGTACTGTATGCCGACCTTTCGATTGTTGAACGTCTTAACCATATGATGACCGTAGGTTATATTCCGCTCGGTCAGGACGCAACCGTTTCGGACGGCGGAGTTGATTTCAAATTTAAAAACAACACCGACTATCCGATTAAAGTTTCGGCTTACACAAGCGGTGCGACAATCACTGTAAGCATTATCGGTACTGATTGGGAACCTCACAGAGAAGTTAAAATTTCAAACACTTCTTCAACTTCCGGCAAAAATACCGTTGTTCATTCAACAAGATATGTATATGTCAACGGTGAGCTTATCTCAACCGATACACTTAATACAAGTACATATATGCCGCACGAGCCATAATGCAAATTGCATAAATGAAAATAACATAAAACTTAATATTTTTTCATTTTACCGCTTGCAAACATTTTTAAATTATGGTATTATAGTATTAATCTTACAGCAAAGACGTTGTATAACAGAGCAAAAGCTCTGTTATATTACGTCTTTTTTTGTATAATAAAAACATTATACAAAAACAAAATATTTAAAGAACGGAGAATTGATATGTTTAACTCAGATTTGACAAAGCACCTCGCAGAGCTTTCAAAGCTTGAATTTACAGATGAAGAGCTTGAACAAATGACGGCTGATATGACAAATATCATAGCTATCATGGATAAAGTATGTGAATTTGATACATCAAAGCCTGCCTATGCACTTGATGCGGTTGACTATAAAGATTTAAGGGCGGACGAACATCGAAATTCGTACCCTACCGAAGAAATTGTTAAGAATGCGAAGAATGTTAAAATAACAGTTTCGTAGTTCTAAAAGTAGTTTAACAGTCAAGAGAAAGGATTTGATTAACGTGGCTTTAAAAAACTGAGAGAAATGCTTGACAGTAAGGAGATCAGTGCGGTTGAACTTACCGAGCAATATCTTGACAGAATAGAAAAATCAGATAAAGAAATAAACAGTTATATAACAGTGTGCAAAGAAAACGCACTTGCAGACGCAAAGAAAGCACAGGAAGTTATCGACAGTGGCAACAGCGGTGCATTTACGGGATTGCCTATTTCGGTTAAAGATAACATATGTACACTCGGTGTCAAGACAACCTGTGCATCACATATGCTTGATGACTTCATTCCTCCGTATAACGCAACGGTAATGGAAAAATTAAAGGAAGACAACATCGTTATGCTCGGCAAAACAAATATGGACGAATTTGCAATGGGCGGTTCATCTCAAACATCATATTTCGGCGGTGTTAAAACCCTTACGACTTAACTCGTGTTACAGGCGGTTCTTCCGGCGGTGCCGCAGCAAGCGTAAGTGCCGACCTTTGTGCCGCCGCACTCGGTTCGGATACAGGCGGTTCTGTTCGTCAGCCTGCCTCATTCTGCGGTGTTACAGGTCTTAAACCGACATACGGCACTGTTTCAAGATGGGACTTATCGCATTTGCATCTTCACTTGACCAAATCGGTGTTATCGCAAAGTCTGCCGAAGACACAGGCTATATGCTTGAGGGCATTTACGGCTATGATGAAAATGACGCCACATCAAAAAAAAATCAGAGGGCAACTATAATTCACTTATCGGAAGTGATGTAAGCAAAATTAAAATCGGTGTACCGAAAGAATTTTTCGGTGACGGTCTAAATGACGAAGTTAAAACGGCTGTTTTAAACGCTGTTGAATATTACAAAAACTTGGCTGTGAAATAGTTGATGTTTCACTTCCGAGTCTTGAATATGCTGTTTCGGCTTACTACCTAATTTCATCAGCCGAGGCGGCAAGCAACCTTTCACGTTTTGACGGTATCAAATACGGTCTTAGAAGCGGTCTTGGTGAAGACTTTAACGACCTTATTAAAAATTCACGCCGTGAGGGATTCGGTCAAGAGGTTAAAAAGAAGAATTATGCTTGGCAACTACGCACTATGTTCGGGTTACTATGACGCATATTATAAAACGCAACGCGTATAAGAACACAAATAAGAAACGAATATGCCGATATATTCAGCAAGTGCGACGTTATGCTTTACACCGACCGCACCGACTACGGCTTATAAAATCGGTGAACAGGAAAACGATCCCGTTAAAATGTATCTTGCCGATATTTATACAGTAACCGTAAACATTGCAGGACTTCCCGCAATTTCTACAACCTGCGGTTACGATTCAAAAGGTTTGCCTATCGGTATGAGCCTTATCGGAAAAGCATTTGACGAAAAGACAATAATAGCAGTATGCGACAGATTTGAAAAAGACTTTGAAAGAAAGGAGATTGTACTATGAGATACCAACCCGTAATAGGACTTGAAATTCACGCGGAATTGTTGACAAATTCAAAAAAGTATTCTGTACTTGTCAGAATGAATTCGGCGGCAGCGAAAACACTCGTGTATGTCCAAGATGTTCGGGACTTCGGGTACACTTCCCCTTTTAAATCAAGGCGCGGTAAGGCTTGCCGCAAAGGCAGGTTTTGCACTTGACTGTACCGTAAATAATTACAGTGCATTCGACAGAAAGAATTATTTCTATCCCGACTTGCCTAAAGCATATCAGATAACACAATTTGACCACCCGATCTGTACAGGCGGTTATATAACCGTCACAGGCGGTAAGGACATCAGAATTAACCACATTCACATTGAGGAGGACGCGGGTAAGCTTGTGCATGACGATTATGAAGGCATTTCAATGGCTGACTATAACCGTTGCGGTGTACCGCTTATCGAAATCGTAACAGAGCCGGACTTCCGTTCAATCGAAGAAGTTCAAGACTTTGTTGAAAAACTTGCTTTGCGTTTAAAGTATGCAGGCGTGTGTGACGCAAAAATGGAGCAAGGCTCAATGCGTGTTGACGTTAATATTTCAATTATGCCTGTCGGCTCAACCGAATTCGGTACCCGTGCCGAGCTTAAAATCTGAACTCATTAAAAGCAATCGGTCGTGCGATTGAATATGAAATAAACCGTCAAGCGGAAATTCTTGATAACGGCGGTACTGTTATCAGGAAACAAGACGTTACAACGACAACCACGGCGATACAAAGGCATTACGTTCAAAAGGATGCACACGATTATCGTTACTTCCCTGAACCGGATATTCCTCCGGTATTCCTATCGGACGAAGAAATTGAGGACATAAGAAAGTCAATGCCGGAAATGCCGCAAGACCGTTTTGTACGTTATACGGAAAAGTACGGACTTCCGACAGATGACGCTAATCTTATTATATCAAGCAAAGGAATTTTCGGATTTTTACGATGAGTCTGTAAAAATAAATCCGGACTACAAACAAATTTCTAATCTGATGCTTGTTGAACTTAACAGAAACCTTAACGATTCCTGAAAAGACTATTTCAGATGTAACATTCTCCCCGCCGATTTGGCAGAGCTTGTTAAAATGTCAACAGACGGCGTTGTTTCAAAAATGCCGCAAAGGATATTTTGAAGATTATGTTCAATAACGGCGGTAAGCCTATTGATATTGCCAAAGAAAACGGCTTTATTATGGACAATGACACATCGGGTCTTGAAGAAATTATTGATAAAATTATAGCCGAAAACGCAGACAGTGTTGAAAGCTACAAAAACGGTAATCAAAAGATTTTCGGTTTCCTTATGGGACAAGTGGTACGCACAACGGGTAAAGGTGCAAACCCTAAACTTGCTAAGGACTTATTGACTGAAAAATTAAAATAAAGGTGGAATTAATATGCAGAAAATAGATGGTTCACAGCTTATAAGCGAAATCACTCTTGACGATTTGCAAAAAGCTGTCGGCGGTTCAACAAGCTTTTTTGTGCTTGCGTGCATAAGCTTAGAAAAATGAGCGGTTTCTCATTTGTAATACTTCGTACGGGAAGATATATTCTTCAATCCGTTTATTCAAAGGACAAATGTACAGGCGATTTTGACTCACTTTGTGAGGGTGCTTATATCAAAATCACAGGTGACGTAAAAGAAGAAAAACGTGCTAATCACGGCTATGAAATAACTCTTTCTTCGTTTGAAATACTTTCAAAACCTGCAGAGGAATACCCTCTTCACGTTTCAAGCAAAAAGCTTGGCTGTTCAATCGAAACTTCAATGGCACACAGAAGTGTCGCACTTCGTCACCCTGAACAGAGAGCGGTATTTAAAATTGCAGAGGGCGTTGTGTCGGCATTTCGTGAATTTATGTTAAACAATAACTTTACCGAAATACATTCACCAAAAATCGTTGCGGCAGGTGCTGAGGGCGGTGCTAATATATTCAAATTGAAATACTTTGATAAAGACGCATATCTTGCACAAAGTCCGCAGTTCTACAAACAGACTTGCGTAGCATTCTTTGACAGAGTGTTTGAAATTGCTCCTGTTTACAGAGCCGAAAAACACAACTCTACACGTCATTTGAACGAATATATCGGACTTGATTTTGAAATGGGATTTATCAATGATATGCATGATGTTATGGCTATGGAAACGGCTATGCTTAAATATGTTGTTGAGTATTTGCCGAAACATTACAGTGACGAGTTGGAGCTTTTAGGTGCAACATTGCCTGTTATCAATGAAATCCCTTCGGTAACATTCTTTGAGGCACTTGATATTCTCGGCAAGTCACATAATCAATTTGACCTTGATCCTACAGATGAAGTTAAATTGTGCGAATACGCAAAAAGAGAATTATGACAGTGAATTTATATTCGTTGAAAAGTTCGGGATTAAAACGTCCGTTTTATGCAATGGATTCGGCAGACGATCCTAAACTTGCCGAAAGTTTTGACTTGCTTTTCAGAGGTCTTGAAATCACAACAGGCGGTCAGAGAATTCACGATTATAACGAACTTCTTGAAAAAATGAAACGTTATCATATGGAGGAAGGCGACCTCGGTGCATATACCGATATATTTAAGTACGGTATGCCACAGCACGGCGGACTAGGTATCGGTCTTGAACGTGTCGTTATGAAAATGCTTGGTCTTGCAAATATCCGTGAGGCAAGCTTGTTCCCAAGAGATATTCACCACCTTGATCCGTGATGATATGATTATTTAATGTACTTTCGTAGGGGCGACCAATGGTCGCCCTTTTATTTTGCTCATTTGCCACCCCTCTGCCGTTTCACGACTGCTCCCCTCAATGGTCATACAGCAGTGGCAATATTACACATTAATTTTAAAACTCCAAAATTTTTGTTTTTTTATCAATTATGGATAAATCAAAAAAAACAATGCAAATAATATTTAACACAAATATAAATTTATTTTGGAGGAAAAGCGATGAAAGCAACAGGAATTGTAAGAAGAATAGATGATCTCGGAAGAGTTGTTATTCCAAAGGAAATACGACGCACTATGCGAATCAGAGAGGGCGATCCTCTTGAAATTTATACAGAAAAAGACGGTGAAGTTATTTTCAAAAAATACTCCCCAATCGGCGAGCTTGGTGACTTTGCCGCAAATTATGTTGAAACACTTGCCAAAGCAAGCGGACACGGTGCTTGTATAACCGACCGTGACAATGTCATTGCAGTATCGGGATTACCGAAGAAAGAGCTTATCGAAAAGCCTGTAAGCAGTGAGCTTGAAAATGTAATGAACGAAAAAATCATTGTAAGCTTACAAAGACGGCAAACCCGTTTCAGTCGCTGACGGTGTTGAAAAATACAACGCGGGCGTTGTTGTTCCGATAGTATCGGAGGGTGACACGATCGGCTCTGTTTTGTTCATTTTAAAAGAGGGTGAAACTGCGTCTGAAGTCGAAGAAAAATTAGCAGAATCCGCCGCCGGTTTTTTAGGCAAGCATATGGAAGGCTGAAAAGGTTGCCTGCAACGTAAAGGTGACTGCAAAAATGCAGTCACCTTTTATTTATCTTCTTCGTTTATCAAATTTACGTCGTTTTTAAACTTTTCACGTTCTTCATAACGTCTGTGTTGTTCTGTCCTTCTATGCTGTTTTGCCTTATATATTTCGTTCTTCTTTTTCTTTTTCGGTGCAAGATACTTAAATATACCTTTACCCTCAAATTTCTTTGTTTTACCGAGATACAATACAACCGCTATTGCCGCCAAGCAAAGTACCGCTACTATGCTTACAATCGCAACTGCCGCTCCTCCGCTCTTTCTGTCGTGATGTCCCTTTTCCTGCGGAAGTGCTTCATTCGGTTCAAATGACGGCATTGGTCCGGGCATCTCAACCGGTCCTACAAGTGCCGGCTTTTTTGTCGGTCTTGGTGTCAGGAACGGCTTTGGTGATGATGATTCCATAGGCGAAGCCGTTTTGTCGGTTTCATTGTTCCCGTCACCTTAGTCGTTGTCTTTGGTTTTGTTGTCGTTTTAGGCTTTGTTGTCGTTTTAGGCTTTGTTGTTTTCGGTTTCGTTGTTGTCTTTGTTGTCGTATTTGATTTTGATGTACTTGATGATGTCTTATTTGACGTATTGTTTGAAGATTGTGCTTTCGGCGGTGCAGGTGTTTCAAACACAACCGAATCATTTACGTCAAAATTAAAGAATGTCGCTTTATTCTGCAACTTTCTCAAATGGCTTGTAAGTGCGCACACTGCCAAAGATGTTGCCTCGCTGTTACTCTTTCCCTTACCGGTCGAAAATCCACCGTCTTTTTGCTGATACTGCATTAAGACGTCTACCGCACTGCCTTTTTAGCAACAAATCTTCCGTCACTGTCAGAATTAACACCCAACGTATCAAGTGCGATAACAGTCATTGCCGTTGATTCAAGGTCACCCCAATCACCGTCTTTGTCCTGTTCTGCCGACAAATAATTAAGTGCGTCCTCAACCGCGTCTTTAGGGCTTAAATCAATCACATAACCCGTCTGATTCTGCGTTATCGTATACGCACCGCTTGTTTCGTAATAAGGTGCAAGCGCCGTAATTGCAACTGCGGTACTGTACACGCTGTCATCAAAACTGCCGTTCGTATTTTTGATGTGACAATATCCCGGCAAGTATATCGTTTCTGTTTGACAATGCCCATTCAGGAGTTTCAAAACTCTTTGAATCAAGAGCAATAAGTCCCCACGAATATCCGTCTGCGCCCTCTTTTCCGAGTGGTGAAACATTATCTCTGTAATAAATACCGTCCGCAACCAAGTCACGTCCGCCGACATTTCTCGGATCACCGCCTGACGCTATCGTTGCAAGCACTGTTCTTTGCATAGACGAGGCATTATGTTCTTCACCGTAACCTGCCGCAACTCCGTCAAGGCCCGCCAAATATCTGCTGTAATCATAGTTTTTACCCATTCGGTTCAAAGCCATAATATAAAAATCAGAACTGTATGATCCGATTTCGTAAAACGGACTGTCCTTATCAGCTTTCCATTCTATTGCTTTTTCTATAGCACTTTTTATGTCGCTTTCACTTGTTTCTGCATTGACGCACACTGTCGGAAACAGCATTGAAGTACATAAAACAACCGCCATGATTTTTTTCTTCATATTAAAAATCCCTTCTGACTTTAAATACTCTATATCAGTTTATCATTATACCATACATTACTAACAATTTTCAACCATTATTCTTTACAAAATTCATTATATTTTCGTTACAAATTTTATCGTCATATTAAACTAAATTCACTGTTATTTAATTATCAATTTTAACCAATTTATGATATGATAAAATTTGAGGGAGAATTGGCGTATTTTTATGAAAAAACTTTTATGCACGGTACTTTCGACAGTGCTTGCTATGTCATCGGCAGCGGCTTTAAATATGTCTGCTTATGCTGACAGTACAAACACGCAGCAGGTAAGCTACAACTATTGGTATAATTCTTCTACAGGATATACCGATGAAAATGTGCACACACGTCAAATGGAAAGCTTGACCGCGGTCTTATCGCAATAAAAACAGACGGCGGTGTATATTTAAGTTGGCGATTATTTGACAGTGAGGACAACATTTTTGGCAGTGCCGATAAAAATGTGTCATTTAATGTATATCGTGACGGCAAAAAAATAAGCGAAGTCGCAACCAAAACAAATTATGTTGATTCAACCGTTGGTACAAATTACAGTGTTGCACCTGTTATAAACGGTGTTGAAGGAGAAAAATGCAATCCGGTAACGGCATACAATAACAGTTATTTTGACATACCGCTTTCAAAACCTGATGATGAAACAATTTATGACCCATCCGGCAATGAGCTTGCTACATATTCATTCTTCCCTACCGACTGTTCAACGGGTGACGTTGACGGCGACGGAGAGTATGAAATAATCGTGAAGTGGACATCTAATGAGTGTGATGTAGGCACACCTGCATATTCCGGTACGGTACATCTTGCCGCATACAAATTAGACGGCACAAAGCTTTGGAACAACGATGTTGAACTCGGCAAAAACGTATATTCAAGCGCACACAGTTCAGTTCCTTGTATACGACTTTGACGGTGACGGCAAATCGGAAGTAATGTGTCAAACATCACTCGGTTCAAAAAAGACGGACAAGGCAAATATGTTTCAAATGCCGCTCAAAATGATGAAGATATCAAAGCAATAACAGATGAAAAAATTCAACTGCCGATTACAGAAGTAGTTCCGGTGTAATTACCGAAGGTAAAGAATTTTTAACGGTATTCAATGGTGAAACAGGTGTCGCAATGGACACTATTAATCTTCCGACAACTCGCGGAAGTGAAAACGGTGTAGATTACGGCGACAATTTCGGTAACCGTTCAAATCGTTTTGTTTCGGACATTGCTTATCTTGACGGCGAAAAGCCGTATGCAATATATTTAAGGGGCTACTATTTCGGCAGAAACGGCAAACAGCGTACAAGTATTGCCGGTATAAGCTGGGACGGTACAGCTTTATCCCCTACTTATCGTTTTGATACGCAAAAGGTCAAGAGGGATATTACGACGGTGCTTATCAATATGTCGGAAACGGCAACCACAACTGTACCGTTGCCGACGTGGACAATGACGGCAAAGACGAATTTATCACAGGCGCATTGTGTATGGAAGTCAATGACGACAACGAATTCCGTCCTAAATGGTGTACATATTTACAGCACGGTGACGCACTTCATATAGGAAACTACGACCCTACACATACCGGTTTTGAATTTTCACAGTCCACGAGGACAGCGGAACAAACAGCCTTAGCGGTAATGACATAACTCTGGATTTCGGTATGTCTGTTATTGACGCCGAAACAGGCAATATTATGTTCCACGAAGGTGCGTCCGATGACACAGGTCGCGGTGTTATGGCGAATGTCGGTGCCAGCGGATATTATCAAATTTGGAGTGCAAAAAACTCTGCAAGACAATCAAACGGCGGCACTGATTTCACAACTGCCACTTCACTTACAGGCAGAAATACACCTTCAATGAATTTCCGTATTTTCTGGGACGGCGATTTATATGACAACTTGCTTGACGGTGCAAATATCACCGATTGGAACGGCCGTAATATGAGCAATATATTCAGTGCCGGAAATTATGATTGTGTTTCAATCAACGGTACAAAGGCAAATCCGTCACTTCAAGCCGACCTTTTCGGTGACTGGAGAGAAGAAGTTGTCTACCCTACCAGTGACGGAACGGCTCTTAGAGTATTCTCAACAACCGATACGACAGATTATAAAATCAAAACACTTATGCAAGACCCTGTATACCGCAGCGGTGTTGCGGCGGAGCAAACGGCGTACAACCAGCCTCCGCATGTCGGTTTCTATATGGGTAAAGAAGTGTTTGACACAAGAACACTCATAAGCATAGCCGTAACAACACAACCTACAAAAACTTCATACGTTCCGGGCGAATCGTTTGACAGAACAGGTATGGTTGTAAAGGCTAATTATTCGGACGGCACTTCGGATGAAATAAACACTTACACAGTTTCCGAAATTGATAAAGATATAATCGGCGAACAGACTCTTACCGTTTCATATTTAGGCAAAACGACAGATTTAAAAATAACGGTAAAATCTGTTTCAAGAATTACCGCACAGACTTCAAAAATCAACATACTATCTCGGTGAAAATATTGATAAAAACGCAATTACAGTTACCGCATATTACTCTGACGGTACTTCATCGGTGCTAAACTCAAACGAATTTGAAGTGACAGGTTTTGAAAACGCACTTGGTAAGCAAACTCTTACAGTAACGTATTTAGACAAAACCGCATATTTAACAATTCAGTTATTGGACGCAAACATTGCCGCACTTAATAAACTGTATGAAACATCAAGCACAACATCAGAATTAACAACGGCTCAAATAGGCAGTTATGCGGGCGATTTCACGATTGAACACACAGTTAAAATCAATTCAATCCCTGCAGACGGTGATGACAATAAAGGTTCTACAAACGGCTTTTTGTAAGATTTAACCCATCTGACGGTATAGGAGCGGGTTGGTATCTGACCGCTAACAGTAATAACACAGCGAATGTATACTGGAAAGGCGGCAGCAATCGTAACAATGCCACTGCACTTGCCACAAATAATTCCGCTTTAACATTAGGTCAAACTTATATATTCAAATATGATTTCACAAATGTTGCTACGGGTGACGGTGCATATGTAACCGTAACAATAACCGATGAAGGGAAATCAAATAAACAAAGTAGAAAATCTTAACCTTAGAAATATGAGTTTTGATAAACAAAAGACATCTCCGCTTAGCACAGTTCAAATTTACAATCAAGCAAACGCCAACTCAACATCAAGTGTTGAATTTGCAAATGCAAGAGATTACACTACAAGCGAAATATCCGTAAACGGTCAGAATGTCGCTTTAAACATCGGTTGCCTTACAGGTATAAAAGTATATGCCGCAAGATATGCTTATAACGGTGTTTTGGCTGATTTAGCCGATATTACGCCTACAACAACAGGCCAATCTACTGTTTTACTTCAATTTGAACCTGATAAAGTGTTTATTTGGAATGGTATAACTCCTGTTGATTTTTGGCAGAAAACAGAATAGCTAAAAAGGTGTTGCAATATGCAACACCTTTTTGATTTATAAACACATATTAATTATCAATAACTTCCTTAGCCATATCAATAAGTCCCTGCTTATCAAGCGGTGAATCTATTGCCGTAATATTATAATAAATTCCGTCCTGTTCCCACTCAACGCCTTGCACTTGTGAAATTTCAACCTTATCCGCGCCGTAGCTGAATACATATTTACCGTTTTCTTCGTCTTTCATATCCTGTTCAGTCTGCTGATAATCAGCCGGAACAACCTTATTTACATACGATATATATGCTATTGCTATGCCGTTATAATCGCTTATTTCACTGTTTCCTTGGTCTTTATGACTATCCGCATAAGTGTCGGCACTTAACATAACTTTGTCACCGTCTTTTTCATAATCAGCCTTAAACGATTTATACTTTTCTTCCGTTCCGTTTTCTTCGTCAACATACTTATTTTTTCCGTTATGTCCGCCTTTAAATGTATAGCCGTTTGAAAATTGTTCGACAATATTCGGTGCAAAGCCAATATTTTTATTAAGCGTTTCCGTAACGGGAATGGTTGTATAATCAGGCTTTGTTGATGTACCTCCGACGATATAATTAACCGCACTACTTGATGCAAATGCCGCCGTGCCAATAGCCAATACTGCCGCCGCAATAATGATACTCTTTTTAAAGATATTTTTTTCATTTTACATTCTCCTTTTCAAAACTATCCAACGTCATACAAAGTTTATTATGAAAATTTTCACTTGGTTTCGGAAAGGCATTTTTCCAATCATATTTATTCATCTTCAAGTTCCTCCTTTAAATTTTTACGACCGATATGCAGACGGCTTTTAACCGTTCCGACAGGAATTTTAATATATTCCCTACTTCTTCGACAGAATAACCTTCTATATAGTGTAGCATTATTACTATTCTGATTTTGGGTTTCAGCTTTTTAACCGCATTATAAAGCTCGGTGTAGTTTGAATTGTCCTTATATTCAAAACTGTTGTTACAGTCCTCTATCGAAACAACCCTTTTATATTCACGCAACTTTTTATAACATTCGTTTATTAAAATTCTTATAAGCCACGTTTTGAAATACTTTTCTTCTTTAAGAGTGTGAATTTTCGTATATGCCTTTAAAACAGCCTCCGAAACAACATCTTCACAGTCACTTTCACTTTTAAGCATACCCTTTGCAATATGGTACATTGTATTTTCAGATTTCAGAACTTCTTGTGTAAATTTTTCTCTGTCCATTGGATTTTACCTTTCTGTATAAACATAAGCGCTGTTTTGTTTGTACATTAGTTAGATAGTCATGGGCGGCATTTGGTTCATTTTATATAAAAAAAACCGACGAAAAATTTTCGTCGGTTTAAAAACGCAATATTTAAGCTGTCATCACGGTTGTTTACCGATGTAAGCAAAGGATACCGCCGTCAACATATAGAATGTGACCGTTTACAGCATTTGATGCATCTGAAGCAAGGAATACAGCAGGACCTGTAAGTTCTTCAGCTTGCAGCCATCTGCCTGCAGGAGTTCTGCCGCAGATAAACTGGTCGAACGGATGTCTTGATCCGTCAGCTTGCTTTTCTCTTAGCGGAGCTGTTTGAGGTGTAGCTATGTAACCAGGACCGATACCGTTACATTGAATGTTGTTAGCACCGTATTCTGAACAGATGTTTCTTGTAAGCATCTTTAGACCCCCTTAGCAGCAGCATAAGCTGATACCGTTTCACGGCCAAGCTCTGACATCATTGAACAGATGTTTATAATCTTACCGTGACCCTTCTTAATCATTGAAGGAATAACTGCCTTTGATACGATAAACGGAGCGTTAAGGTCAACGTCAACAACCTGTCTGAACTCGTCAGCAGTCATATCGCACATAGGAATTCTCTTAATGATACCTGCATTGTTTACAAGAATATCGATAACGCCTACTTCAGCCTCGATTTTCTTAACCATTTCCTGTACCATTTCTTCGTTAGTTACGTCGCAAACATAACCCTTAGCGTCGATACCGTCAGCTGTATATGCAGCCATACCCTTATCAACAAATTCCTGCTTAATATCGCAGAAAACAATCTTAGCACCTGACTTTGCATATGCTGACGCAATAGCGTAGCCGATACCGTATGATGCACCTGTTACAAGTGCAACTTTACCTTCAAGACTAAAGTTTAAATACTCACTCATCTTAAATTTTTCCTCCTTGTATTTTTATATTTAATATAAATATTAACTAATTTAATAATTCTTAAAAAAGAATTACATTAACGGTTCGGGACGATAGATAAGGTGTGAGAAATTGCCTTCAATATCTCTGTACCAATATGTCTTTAATCCCTTTGCATTTTCAGATACATCGTGTACTTCTTCAACTCTTTCATCAGCCTTTAGCTTTGCAACGATTTCGTCAAAAGCCGCCGGAGTTACAGAAAAAGCAAGGTGTCTGATACCTGCCTGTTTTTCAACGTCAGCGGTTTTATCGTCTGTTGCCGTAACAAACTCAATCATACTGCCGTCGGCAAACTGAAGAAAAATATGTACCCTTACCGTTGTCATAAACAACTCTGCCGCCGTACATTTCCATATACCAATCTTTAAGTGCGGCTGTGTTCTTTGAAACAACAGCAACGTGTTCAATACCGTTTACCATTATAACCACTCCTATTTAACATTAATAACTATATCTATTATAGCATATTTTCTGTATTATTTCAACTGATTTATATAATATTTTTACAAAATCTCTTTATCTCCGATTGTCATTGAATTTCTGTGCACATTCATAAAACCGCCTTTGAAATTATCGCAATATTTTTCCATTGCGTCAATAACACTCTGCGGTTTAAGATTATACACACTGCCTACAGAAATACACATTTTAAGCACAAGTATGCCGTTATCTTCGCTTATTTTTTCAATGCGATATATATACGGACGTATATCCGACTCTTTTACACCGCTCTTTGATTTTTTCATTACTTTGAGTTCGTTTTGTGCAAGAAGTTTTTCAATATCCGCACTGCCCTCATATTCAAGTTCAACCGTATACACCGCTCTGTCAAGTTTTGTAAGGTCAATTTCCTTGCCCTCAACTTTTTTGCGGCAAGAATTTTATATCCCCAGGCGGAAAAGCATTATTGATTGTATCGACAAGTTCTTGTTCGCTGTAATCGCCGTCAAAGCCTACTTTCATATACTCGCAGTCAGAAGTCACACCTACCGACAACGGCTGTGCAACCATCATAATCGGGTGAGGATTAAATCCGTTTGAAAACATAAAATTCATACCTGTACGACGTACTGTTCTGTGGAACAGACGCACAAAGTCAAGGTGAGAAATATATTTTACTCTTTCATCTCGCGAATATTTCAATATATAATTACTCATAACAGACCCCGTACCGAATGATTTAACACCGCAGCCTGCACATTTTTGACGGCAGTTCGGTGTTGTTACAGATTGTTTTGCTTTTTTCATTTTTCACGCATCAAGAAATTCTTTGTAACGCCTATGTCGATATGGTCCCAAGGAAGAACTTCATAACTGCGTTCACGCGCCGTATAGAAATTAGGGTCAATTCAAGTTCGTCAAAGTCTGCATCCATACGTCAAACTTAAAATGCTCTCCCCAACCGTCAAACTTACAGCCATTTTCAACAGCCTTAATTATAACCTCGCTAAGACGTCTGTCGCCTCTTGCAAAAACTCCTCAAGATAACTTGTCTTATTATCGTGCCAATTATAACGTATTCTTTTTTGACTTGATAGCCGATTTTAATGTATTCTGCTTTTCGATAAGCATATCACGTGTATCCTGTTTTGCCCACTGGAATGCAGTAAAAGGCTTTGGCACAAAACTCGACGTACTTACGGTTATATTTATCTGCTTTGCTCTTTCCTCTTTCGGGATTGCAAAGTAAACCTCAAGCACCTTTTGCGCAAGGTCGGCTATACCGCAAACATCGTCCATAGTTTCGGTAGGAAGTCAATCATAAAGTACAATTTTACGTTTGTCCAACCGCCTCTGAAAAGCATATTTGTTGAATTTATAATATCTTCTTCATTTATATTTTTATTGATAACATCACGAAGTCTTTGAGTTCCTGCTCCGGTGCAAAAGTAATGCCGGTTTTTCTGACTTTCTGCACTTTCTCCATAAGTTCAAGCGAGAAATTATCAATTCTAAGTGACGGAAGCGACAAACCGATTTTCTTTTCTTCGGTTATTTTAAGCAGTCCGTCCGTAAGGTCACGAAGTCCGCTGAAATCACTTGTTGAAAGCGATGACAGTGATATTTCGTCATATCCGCTGCACGAAAGCAAGTTTTCCGCAATACCCAAAAGTCTTTCCGGCTTTCTTTCTCTTAACGGTCTGTATATATATCCTGCCTGGCAGAAACGGCAGCCTCTCAAGCAACCGCGCATAACTTCAAGCATAACTCTGTCGTGTACAACCTCACCGAACGGTACAATAATCGTTTCCGGTGCGTATGTAGCATTAAAATCTTTCATTATACGCTTTCTTACTTTCGGTTTAGCATGAGGATTGTTCGGTGTAACACTCTTTACCGTATTATCGTCATTGTATTCCACATCATAGAATGACGGCACATAAATGCCCTCAATTTCAGCTATTGCTTCAAGATAATCACGTTTATTTTTCTTACCGCTCTTTTTTCCACTTAACATACTCTTCAACAACCTCATGTATCAATCTTCACCCTCGCCGAGCATAAAGAAATCAAATATATCCGCCACAGGTTCTGCGTTATACGCACAAGGACCGCCGCCGCAAACAATAGGATAGCTCTCGTCTCTGTCCTTTGCTCTTACCGGAATATCCGCAAGCATAAGCATATTCACTATATTTGAATAACTGAGTTCATACTGCAAAGTAAATCCGAGCATATCAAAATGAGTTATTTCGTCACCTGTTTCAAGTGCAAACAACTTCATTCCATGCTTTTTCATTTCTTCTTCCATATCCGTCCAAGGTGCAAAAACACGCTCACAATATGTGTCCTCACGATTGTTTAAAGTATGGTAAAGAATTTTAAGTCCCAAGTGTGACATTGCGATTTCGTAAGTATCGGCAAAACAAAACCAAATCTCACGTCAACATCGGTCGGATTTTTTATGACGGAGTTAAGCTCTCCGCCCGTATATCTTGTCGGTTTTCATTACTGCCGACAGTATCTTATCTCTTGTTGTTATCATTTTATTCTCCCTGATTAATTATTTCGTCTGCACATTCATTTTCTTCAGCTTTTTCTGCGCTTTTCTTTCGCGTCTTTCCGCAAAAATCCGTTAACCTTGTCCACAACTTCGGGTACAAGGTCGATTAGTTTGTCAACAGGCGAAGAACCGCCCTCCATAGGAATCAAACGCACGTTACCGTTATTTATAACAAGAAACGCCATTGCGTCAACCGACGCACCGCCGCCCATACCGCCTCCGAAGTTTTTATCGTCAAGGCTTTGAGTATCGTTTTTCTTTCTGTCAAATTCACAGCCGCCGCCGCCGAAACCAAACGACACCTTTGATATAGGCACAATCATCGTTCCGTCATTGACTATTATCGGCTCACCTACAACCGAATTTGCGTCAATCATACCTTTGAAATTATTTGTTAATCCCTCAAACATTTCACTAACTTTATTAGCCATTTTCTTTTTATCCTCCTATTAATTTTCTGTATTTTCAAAACAACTTTTACCGTTTTAATTCCTATTGTCAAAACATATAAACAGTTTGTCCTAAGTCTGCAATATACGCCCATATCCAAGCACGCATTATTAAAATCAGCGTCAAGCGACACATCCCATTTTTCAAGTTTCATTCGTCTGTCAATCCAACCTACTATATTATATACTCCCGCATTGACCGCCCCCGTCGCAATTCCCGTATACATTGGGTTTCCGGTACCGAATTTTGACGATACATTCAATTCCTTTATCTTAATTGCGTGACAAATTATATAGTCAAGTAAATTTAATATATCTTTTTTAACTGTTTATATACTTCTTTTTATGAGCGTTATTATCCCTAAAATATCTGATTTTTCTTTCTTTTCTCCTTTGTCGGTCGTTTCTTCTTCGTTTTCAACTTCTTCTTCAACCTTGTCATTCGGAAAAATCTTAAATTTCAAAAACGCATACTTTATAATTACAGATCCGTTATTTTTCCTTATTATTATACGAAAACTCAAGAATACAGTCTGCCGGTATAAGCAAAAGTAACATTATAACAGCCACGACGGCTAATATTATATATAAAGCTGTCATATGCTGTCCTCCTTTTGTTATTGTTCAGTGTTTTCTTTGTTTTCCGCAGCAATATTTTCACCGTTCTCGTCGATTTCAAGCTGCAGTCCCTGTGATGTTTCAAGGTTAAGACTTCTCAAATCAAGCGGCGGTAAATCGGTAGGCTTTGTAAGTCCGAAACACCTTAAAACGTGTCCGTCGTAACATATAAAATCGGTCTGCCCGGCGCATCCAGTCTGCCCTTTTTCTTCAATCAGTCCGCGTTCATAAAGTCTGTTTACGCAGCCGTCCGAATTTACTCCTCTTATATGTTCAATCTTACCTTTCGTTATAGGCTGTTTGTAAGCAATTATCGCAAAGTGCCTCCATTGCCGCATTTGAAAGCGGCTGCCTTCTCTGTTCTCCTAATATTTCCTGTATATAGGTATAATATTCAGGTCTTGAACAAATTTGATAACCCTCAAGAATATCAATTATATTAAATCCTCTGTGATTTTCGCTGTATTCTTTTTTCAGTTCATCGACCGCCTTATTGACTTCGTCAACGCTCGTATCAAGCACAACAGCCAATTTTGCCGCCTTAACAGGCTCACCTGCCGCAAAAAGTATTCCCTCTATTGCATATTTAATATTATCCATTCTTTTTCTCCGTTGTAAGAATAAAGTCATCTGACTTTTCGTCATAATCCGCATACAGCTTGTTCAGCTTTATCATTTCAAGTACTGCCAAAAAACGTTGCAATCATTTCAGGCCGTGAATCGTCCGCTTTAAAAAGTGATTCAAACTGTACACGTTTATTATGCTTTAACACTTTACATATCTTTTTCAACCATATCGTCAACCGAAACTTTTTCTCTGCCGACAATTTTTGAAAACGCACGTTTTTCGGGTTTTGCCTTGCGAAGTCTGCGTTGAAATATGTTGTTAAACGCATCAATCAGTTCTTTTGTATCGTGCTTTATATCGTATTCGGGCATAGGAAATTTAATTTTTTCAGGCTCACGAAACACCATTTCTTTTGTTGTAAACTCACTTTTCCTAAGCTCCTTTGACGCCTCTTTAAACTGCTGATATTCAGCCAACCTACGCGCAAGTTCTTCTCTCGGATCTTCCTCGTCCTCTTCTTCCTCATTTTTAGGAAGTAACATTTTCGATTTTATATACAAAAGATTGGACGCCATAACAAGAAATTCGCTTGTATTATCAAGATTAGCCTCTTCAATTCCGTCAATCGCCTCAAGATACTGAGCCGTTATCTCAACAATCGGTATGTCGTATATACTGACCTTGTTTTTCTGTATAAGCGTCAAAAGCAAATCAAGCGGACCTTCAAACGTATCAAGCTTATATAATATCTTATCCATTTTTCACCCTATAATATCAAGTTAATCGCACTGTTTAACAGGTTGATAATTCCGTTAAAGAAGAAATTCACACCTGTTCCGATTATGCCGTTCAGAACGCCGGTAAGCGAAAGCACCATAATTAAAAGCATAGAATATCTTTCGTATCTCAGCATAGTGTAATATGCTTTGTTCGGAAGAAACATTCCAGTACTTTTGCACCGTCAAGCGGTGGTATCGGAATTATGTTAAACACCATAAAGCATAGATTTCTTATCGCAAAAAAGCTGTGCAAAAGTTGCAACACCGTTTAGAACGCTTGTACCGAAACCGAGCTTTATACATAAAACGTGAAGTATCGCATATATAAGCAATGCCGCAAATGCCATAATCAAATTGGCAAGCGGTCCTGCAATCGCGGTAAGTGCCATACCCTTTTTTTGTATCTTTATAATATGACGGATTTACTCCGACAGGCTTTGCCCAACCGAAACCTGTCAAAATCATCAACAACGTACCGACAGGGTCAAGATGCGCAAGCGGATTTAAAGTCAATCTCCCCTCACGTTCAGGTGTCGGATCACCAAGTTTTGTCGATACCCAACCGTGTGCAAATTCGTGTCCCGTCAACGCTATAAGCGTTATAGGCACATTGATTATTATGTTTATTAAATTAAAACCAACCATATATTTTTTCTCCTTAAATACAGATAATTATATTATATAATTATTTTCAGAAAAAGTAAAGTAAAATCGCACAAAAAATAGCCTCTGAACAAGTATGATTTGTCAGAGGTTATTTTATTTATTCTTCTCGTCTTTTTAAATTTTTCGTTTTATAATACAAACGTTTGTTTTCGTACATCATTGCGTCGGCACGTTCCATTGTCATAGAGAAGTTTCTGTCTTTTTCCGCGTCAAACTTAGCGTAACCGATTGACATAGAAGTCTTAATTCCTCCTCGATTAATACTGTCTGCCATTCTTGCAATTCTGTCCGCAAAATTCTTAACCATATCAATATCGCAGTTTTTTAATACAACAGAAAATTCATCGCCGCCGACTCTGTAACCGATAAAATCAGTACCTTCCATCGCTTTTCGTATCGCGTCGGCACCGTTTTGAATATAAATATCACCCATTTGATGTCCGCGGCTGTCGTTTATATTCTTTAATCCGTTTAAGTCTACCGTAACAATAGCATACCGCGATTGGTTTCCGCTTTCTATGTTGTGCATATCAACCGTAAATGAGTTCTTGTTTTTCAAACCTGTAAGCGTATCCGTATTAGACATATCCTGATACAGCGGATTTGAAATTCTCTTGAATATCGCCATTGAAAAACGTACTGAAATCACGCAACACAAAAGTATAAGTATTATTACTATAACGCGAAGTATAATCTTGAAAATATATACCCTATTAGCGTCAATCCCTATACAAGCAACGCCCTTCACTGTTCCGCCGTCCATTATCGGATAAAAATTCAAATATCTAAAGCCGTCCAACGATGCATAAAAAGCGCCTGCATCGGCATAATGTGTTGTATACAAGTCGTTTATTTCTTTTTCAATCTTTCCTGTTATCTTTTCGTCATTTATAACAGTGTTTATCTTGTCATTTTTCGTATCGAGTATATATTGAAATCGCCGTTTTTATCTTTTCTCACAACAAATATTTCTGAAATCGCCATATTGTCCTTTACCGCGGATAAATAGCTCAGTGCCGCACCGTATACGCCGTCAGGCACATCTTCAGTAAAAAAGTCTGCTGTCAAAATGAGATTCTATGGTTGTAAAAGTAAGATTTGCACGTTCATTGTATGCATCGGCAAGCATCGAAATCATAACGCCCGATGTTACGAGATATATAACCAGGCAAGAAAATATGATAAGTCCGCAAGTCAGCATTGAAACTTGCACGTTAACTTTTTTCTATTTTGTTCATAATAAACTTTTTAATTTTCCCATAATTATCGCGCCATCTCCTTTTATACATATTTTACATTTTTATTATACCTAATTTTTTATAATTTATCAATATTTTCGTCGAAAAAAATCGGATTTTTGTTGATTGTTCACTATTTTAATAGTATAATGTTAATAAAATCGTAATACAGAATGGAGATTAATAATGCAAACAGCGATACTTATTCTTTTAATTATACTTATTATATGTGTACTTATAACTCTGATTTTTACATTAAAAACAATTCAAAGCCGTCTGATTCGGGACTTGAACAACGTATAAACGGTTCTGTCAAATTTTTTTCCGACATAGTATCGGAAAATCAACAGGTAATCGGCAATATGCAGACAAACCGTTTTGCACAAATGGACAACGAAATCAAAAGTATGCGTCAAAGTATGGAAAAACACCTTGCCGATATGTACAAAGGTTTCGCCGATATATCCGCACTTTCATCAGGTGTAAGTGATTTAAAAAGTCCTTTCAAATGTTAAAACACGCGGTATACTCGGTGAAATACAACTCGGTGCAATCCTCGACGAAATACTTGCACCGGAGCAATTCGACACCAATATTGCAACCATACCGAACAGTTCCGCAGTTGTTGAATTTGCGGTTAAACTTCCGCACGACGACGAAGGATTTATATATCTTCCGATTGATTCAAAATTCCCGCTTGACGCCTACAACGATTTACTGAACGCATATGATACCGGCGACAGCGAAATTATAAACCGTTCTTCAAAAACGCTCGTTCAGCGAATAAAGCAATTCGCAAAAGATATTCACACAAAATACGTTGAACCGCCGTACACAACCGATTTCGCAATAATGTTCCTCCCAACAGAAGGACTTTATGCCGAGGCAGTTAATCTCGGTCTTGTCGAAGTTTTGCAACGTGAATATAAAATAAATATAGCAGGTCCAAGCACTATGGCGGCTATGCTAAATTCTTTGCAAATGGGTTTCCGTACTCTTGCACTTGAAAACGTTCAAGCGAAGTTTGGCAAGTCTTAGGCGAAGTCAAGAGTGAATTTGAAAAATTCTATTCAGTTCTTGAAACGGCACAAAAAGAATTACCCAAACAGGTGACGAACTTGATAAACTTATCGGTGTCAGAATGCGTGCAATGGAGCGAAAGCTCCGCAGTGTTGAAAAATCCGAAAGCAATAGTTTTGACGATATGTAATAATATATTTGATAAAACCATTATTTATTCTTTAACCACGCAAAAAAGCCACGAGTAAACTCGTGGCTTTTATATTACTTAATTTTTAAATTATCTGCTGGTTTAAAGAAGTCGGGAACATCTATACTACCCATTCCCGGCTTTAACTTTCTCTTGAAAATTGCATTATCATCATAATCAGAAACTGATGAAGAATAAGACGGAGTCTTTCTGTCGCTTGATGTTGAAGAACCTGCAAACTTAGGTGTAATATTCTTTACATCATTAGCTTTATCTTTACCGCGTCTTAATGAACCGTCAAGACCTGTTGCAATAAGAGTAACCTTAATTTCATCTTTAAGATTATCGTCCATAGCAGTACCGACAATAATATTTGCCTCTTCACTTACAAGGTCACGAACAATGCTTGATACTTCGCCCATATCAACAAGTGAGAATTCACTTCCGCCTGTGATATTAAGAAGTACGTTTTCAGCACCCTCAATGCTTGTTTCAAGAAGCGGACTTTCAATAGCCGCACGAACTGCGTCCTGAGCGGCATTTTCACCCTTGCCGACACCGATACCCATATGTGCGACACCGCTGTCTTTCATAATTGTTCTTACATCGGCAAAGTCACAGTTCATAATACCTCTTTGAGTAATTACTTCAATGATACCTTGAACACCTTGACGAAGAACATCATCTGCAAGTTTGAATGAATCTTTAATTGTAACCTTTTTGTCTGCAATCTTCAATAGAAGATCGTTTGGTATAGTAACAATAGCGTCAACCTTTTCTGCAAGGTTCTTAATACCTTCTTCAGCGTTTCTCATTCTTTGAGGTCCTTCAAAGAAGAAAGGCTTTGTTACTACCGCAACTGTAAGTACGCCAAGAGATTTCGCAGCCTCTGCGATAATAGGTGCGGCACCTGTACCTGTTCCGCCGCCCATACCTGCTGTTACAAATACCATTTCTGTATCTTTTACAAGATTCTTGATTTCATCTTTTGATTCTTCAGCCGCTTGTCTGCCGATTTCAGGCTTTGCACCTGCTCCCAAACCGCTTGTAAGCTTTCTGCCGATATTAAGTACAGTCGGTGCTTTTACATTTGCAAGCTGCTGTGCATCTGTATTGACGCAAATAAATTCTGCCTTTGTAACGCCGGCCTCGATCATACGGTCCACAGCATTGTTACCGCCGCCGCCGACACCTATAACCTTTATTCTTGCGCCGTCTATTGTAGTGTTTTCTTCCAAACCGATAGGCATATCACTCATCTAAATATCCTCCTTCGTAGTTTATCCCCAACAAATCCAACAGGGAAATCTCCGCATATATATTATTTTACTATGTTTTTTCAACTTATTCAATAGTTTTTTCCCACAAATTTTCAAAACGCCGAAAATTTTTACACAATATTATAGTCGTTTTATTTTCGATTTTTGTGCAATTTTATTTTTACGGTGTATATATCGCCTTTCCAGACTCGCTTAAATCCATTGTTCCGCGGGCATTTTCAGTCAAACTGTTACTCATAACGGTTTCTCTGAACAGTCTTATTTTACGTTCAAGATCCAACTGCGTACCGCATTGTACGGTTATTCGGTTATCGTAGTTCATTGTTATGTCAGTCACATCGGTAACATTTATTTCGATAACCTTATCAAGAATACCCGTTGCCTCAAGCGTTGACAGCAAAATTTTTGTAATATCGAATTTTTCGTTTTCGTCGGTTTTAAAATTTCACCCAATTTATAGTCCGTAACCGTCAATCCGGTTACTGTCGGTAATGTTTCACCGTTGTTGCCGGTATCGGTTAAAACTCTCAATTCAGAATTTACAAGCAATGTCTTACCGTCAATTTTTATATACGCAGACGGTGTATATTCCGTCACCGTAACTTTTACCGACGGTGGGAATAACCTTTTCTGCACATCAACGGTATCTATATATGGTATTGTTTTTAACGTATTCCTTATTTTTCGTCTGCCACTGCGGAAAAGATTTTGACCGACAAGCGGTTTTAGCTTTTCTTGGAACTGTTCGGCTGTTACGAGAACATTTCCCTCAACCGATACGGAACGAATGTTAAATATCGGTGTCATAAATAAGAGCACGCTTACAAGAACCACCGCCAAAACAAATCCCAGCAATGCACGTCTACGCTGTATTTTAAGACGCTGTTGCTTTGTTTTTTGGTAGCGAATTTTCGTTCAAGCTGTGTAGGTTCACGCCGAACACTTCTTTCGGGAACATCTTTATGTTCTTTCAAGGTTCTTTTCTCTAACCTGCTCCAATCTTATTCAGTTGTAGTTTTTGTAACCTTACGACCGCCTGTTTTGACGACTCGTATATTACGATTATTTTCATCCATACTATCACCCTGAATTATTCTCGTCTGATTTTCGCTCCGCATTCAAGCAGATACTTTTCTATATTTTCATAACCTCTGTCTATAAATTCTGTGCCGCTAATCGTCGTTGTACCGTTTGCGGCAAGTGCCGCAACAACAAGTGATGCGCCCCGCGCAGTTCCCTTTGCAACAACATTTGCACCCTGCAAAGTGTTTACGCCTCTTACAACGGCACTTCTGCCTTCTACTTTTATGTCAGCACCCATTCGTGTAAGTTCATCAATATGCTGAAATCTGTTTTCAAATATATTTTCTATAAATACACTTGTTCCTCTTGCAACAGTTGCAAGCGCCATAAACGGCGATTGTATATCCGTCGGAAAACCCGGATACGGCATTGTTCTTACTATATGTATACTTTCAAGTTTCTTGGGAGCTTTCTGAATAATTTTATCTTTTTCTATTCTGAGCTGTACTCCCATATCCAAAAGCACATGGAGCATTGCTCCCATATCGCGTGGATTGACATTTTTTAAGACATATCTCTCCGCCCGTAATCGCAGATGCGGCAAGATATGTTGCGGCAACAATACGATCGGGCATTATCGTATACTCCGCACCGTGAAGCTTGCTTACTCCCTCTATTTTTATTACACTGCCGCCCATACCGCGGACTTTTGCACCCATACAATTCAGGAAGTTACCCAAATCAACAATCTCCGGTTCACGCGCCGCATTTGTAATAGTGGTAAAGCCCTCCGCACAAACTGCGGCAAGCATAGCATTTTCTGTTGCTCCGACGCTCGGAAAATCAAGATGTATGTTTCCGCCGACAATCTTATCAGCACTGCATTTTATATAGCCGTGTTCTTCCTGAATATCGACACCGAGTTCACGCAAAGCCTTTAAATGCAAATCAATCGGTCTTAAACCAATCGGACAACCGCCGGGCATACTTACAACCGCTCTTTTGCACCTTGAAATTATCGCTCCCAAAAATATAATTGAAGAACGCATCTCGCGCATTAAATCTTCACATATTTTACAGTCACACATATCTCTTGTATCAACCGTTACGGTATTGCCTGCCCTTTGTACTCTGCAACCCAATCTTTCAAGTACCAAATCTGTTTTATCTACATCACGAAGATATGGACAGTTTTTCAAAGTACATACTCCGTCAGCCATAACCGTGGCTGCAAGTATCGGCAATACGGCATTTTTCGCACCTTGTACACCGATTTCACCGCTTATCTTATTTCCGCCGTCTATAACAAGTTTGCCCACTTTAAACACCTCGCATTATAATATAATTCTCATATGATTATAATACGAAATATCTATAATTCTGTTACAGTCTTATTATTATAGCACATTTCAAAAAATTTTTAAAGGGTTAATTTATAAAAATAATATACCTTTAATATCAATGTAACAATGCAAATTTGTCGATTAAAAATTTCATACTATATATATATAATAGATAAATCAAATTTTTTTCTTTTTTTACAAAAAGTTCTTGACAATACCCACACCTTTATGGTAATATATTATGCGTAGCTTAAACAGATATGCGTCCGTAGCTCAGTTGGATAGAGTGAACGGCTACGAACCGTTAGGTCGTGGGTTCAGAATCCCTCCGGGCGTACCATAAGTTACAATATCCGAACCTCGGTTCGGATATTTTTGTTTTTCTATAAAAAACAATATTTTTGCAAAAAGTATTGACAAAATAATTTTAATGTGCTATCATATTATTTGTCGTCAGACATTAAAACTGAATATGCGTGATTAGCTCAGTTGGTAGAGCACCTGACTCTTAATCAGGGTGTCCAGGTTCGAACCCTGATCGCGTACCACAAGTTGTAATATCCGAACTTTGGTTCGGATATTTTTTTACAAAAAACAAAATATAGCCTCTTAGAACTATATTTATGCAGAACTATATTGAGTTCATTAAACGAGATTTTAATACAATGTCAGTCTTCTTCTATTATTTGCATACTATTAATAACATTTTTATATTCTTTTGCAACTTCCCCAAATTGCTTATCAATCAAAATTTTATCACAATCTTCTCCATTATGATTAATGTTATAAAGAGTTCCCGCAAAGAGCCGAACTTGCCTTATAAAGTTTTCCGAAATCAAGACTTACTGACGAGCCTTTCAGAGTATGCGCACAAAGATACGCTTTTCATACAATTCTTTATTCAAAGCCTTTTTCAATTCATTAAAGCGGTATCGTTTTTGAAACACTGTACAAAGCGGACAACATATTTTTCATCAATGAGTCTTCTTTTGACTACTTCAAAATCACCTCCGACTTTATCATAAAAAACTTTCAGTCTCTTGGTTGTTCCTGCAATATTACCTCTGTATTCAATATAATTATAGTATTCTTTTTTATTTCATTCAAATTTCGAGTTCTTATCGGCACAATATCGCCCGATTTCATTGTAAAATCATTCTCAACACTCTCTATCTTGTTCATATTAACAAGATAACTCTGATGACATCTCAAAAACGCTCTATGATTTATTTCTTCCTCAATATCATTAAGTTTCTTATATATTGTGTACTCGTTTCCGTCTGTGCGATGAAGAATACATTTTGAATTACTGCTCTCAATATATTCAATCTCACTGTACAACACTTGAATTACGGAATTGCGTTTTTTATTTGGTATGTATGCATTTTCATAATTGCTCAGCACTCTGTCAAGTACCATGCTGATTTTATCTATATCGTGCGGCTTAACCAAATAGCCGCTCGCCTCAACGTCATAACTTTCAACCGCATATTTTGACGTTACGGTAAAAATATAATCTTACCTTTATAATTCATATTTCTAAGCTTTTCCGCAACTTGTATTCCGTTTAACTTGTCCATATACATATCAAGAAATATTATATCATAATACTCTCCATCTTCTATCGAATAAATTAAATTAACGCCGTTTTCATAGCTATCAACATTGTATTCAATAAATTTATCTGAGAAATAGATACTTAGTTGCTGACGGATTATTTCCTATCACTTAGATTGTCATCACAAACTGCAATATCCACTTTTTGTGTTCACCTCACAAGGAATTATTCTATCATAATTATACCACAAATATGTATTTTTGTCAAATTCATCGTAAACACCTTCATTTTCAATAAATTCATATTTCTACGGTTATTTATGCTATAATTTTATCATACAAAGGATAAAAGGAGAAGTATAAAATGGTAAACTACGGAGTGATTGAAGAAAAAATGTGTGATTTATGTATGGAGAATACATCACCTATGGGATAGGTGCTTATAATACACAGGCTCACGAACTAATAACTTTTGTTTCAGATGTTTTTCCATGTAAGGATGACGCCGAAAAATTTGTGAATGTTTGTAATGAAAACGAACTTTCATTACATCATTTAAGAGATGTTATCGAAGATTTCATTTGAAATAAAAAGCACTGAATAAATTAAACTTTGTTCGGTGCTTTTTTATTGCAATTCACTTTGAAAGGTGCTATACTTGATATGCAAAAAATATACAAAGGAGCATATATATGAGTAAAGCACCTTCGGATAATCAGTATTTCGGCACTGAAAAACAATGAAAATTTTATTTAAGCTTGCGCCGCCCGTTATGCTGGCACAGCTTATTCAATCTTTATATAATATAGTAGACAGTTTTTTCATCGGTAAATTCTCAGGATACGCCCTGACGGCACTTTCTGTAATATACCCTATGCAACTTTTGATATGTGCCGTTGCAGTCGGAACAGGTGTCGGCGTCAATACCGTTATGGCACGGTTTTACGGTCAAAAGCGAACTTCAAAGCGATTAACACCGCCGGAATAGGAACTGTTATGGCTGTTGTGAGTTGGTTCATATTCGCTTTGATTTCATTTTTCATCATAAAACCGTATGCCTTAATCTCGGCAGAATCTGAAATTGTACATGAGTATACTATTACATATGGTAGAATAATCGGAATTTTCAGCTTGGGAATATTCCTTGAAAGCACTTGGACAAAGATTTTGCAGTCGCAAGGAGATATGAAAACACCTATGATTGCTCAGATTGTCGGTGCATTGACAAATATCGTACTCGACCCTATTTTTAATTTTCGGAATGTTTGGAATTAAACCGATGGGTGTCGCAGGTGCGGCTATTGCAACTGTCATAGGTCAGTCGCTCGCCGCCGCCATAACAAGTATTAAAGGATTTTATAAGCCGCCGAAATTAAATATATTTTTGCCGTATGTAAAACAAATATATGCAGCAGGACTGCCGAATATTATTATGCAAGCATTGTGGACTGTATATATTCTCGGACTGAACGTACTTCTTGCGTCATTCTCTGATGCATCCGTAACCGTGCTCGGTATTTATTATAAACTTCAAAGTTTCTTCTTTATTCCGCTTAATGCTCTTGGCGTCTGCATAGTGCCTGTATTGAGCTTTAATTATGCGATAAACAGAAAAGACAGATGTAAACGCGTGTTTTGGGAAACTGTTGCCGTATCTGCCGCATTTATGCTTTTTAGGCGTGGCGATATTTGTGCTTTTGCCAAAACAGTCAATCGGAATATTCTCAAATGATACAGAAGTTTTGAATATAGGTAATGTGGCTTTCCGAATAATCGGAGCAAGCTTCGTACCCGCCGCACTCTCGCTTACATTCCTATTTTGTTTCAGGCTATCGGAAAAGGTAAGGAAAGTATTTTTATAACAGTGCTAAGACAAGTTGTACTTCTTGTTCCTCTTGCTTGGGTATTTTCGTTCGCAGGACTTAATTATGTATGGCTCACTTTTCCGGTTACAGAAATTATAACTTGCAGTGTCAGTATGATTTTTATAAAAAAAGTTTTTCATAAAAATGCGTAATTTTTGACTGTCGATTAAAAAAAATCGACAGTTTTTCGTTATGAAAACGGCTTAAAAACTATGGTTTTGAAAGTTCACTAAAAAAGTTTAATTTTTTTCAAAAAAGTGTTGACAAAAGGTATATGTTCTGCTATAATAATTTTTGTCAGTTGAGCTGATGAACAAACATCTGGAGAGATGTCTGAGTGGTTGAAAGAGCCGGTCTTGAAAACCGGTGACGGTTCCGCCGTCCGTGGGTTCAATCCCACTCTCTCCTCCATTTAAAATTTTATATTTTGTACTGCATACAAAGCTAATTGCTATTTAGAACGGCAGCAATTTTAACTTGTTGTATGCTTTTCTTTTATGGAGAAGTACTCAAGAGGCCGAAGAGGCGCCCCTGCTAAGGGTGTAGGTCAGGAAACTGGCGCGAGGGTTCAAATCCCTCCTTCTCCGCCAACAATTCCCACAGTTTTGGGACACAGAAACACTATAAACCATGAGGTTTGTAGTGTTTTTTTGTATTATTTTTTATGCAACAGTTCACTGTTTTTTACAATTTAATTTTATATTATTTTAATTTATATTAATCTATACTGCTCTATCCGAATTTACCTGTTATATAAATATATATTCTTAACTTAATAACTATCTTATACTTATGGAGGTAAAAATGGACAAACATACAGAAAAAGTCAATGACATTGAGATTTGTACTGCTCCAAAAGGTGTGCTACAATACACTCATGAGGTGATGGAAATGAGCGAATACGACAAAAATTTATTCCACAAGGTGTACAGAGAAATCAGTGAACAGCTTGGAATTGAAACAGCTTTAACCATTCATCAAATGTTCAAAGGTACACAGGTAAACTTCCCTGTGCGATTTTTTGATACACAATGTGTAAAGGAGATGATAATTAAAGAGTATGACGGTACTAATGTCAAAACATTAGCGAAAAAAAATATGATTATTCCGAAAAATCAGTCAGACGAATAATCAAAGAAAGTACGAAAAAGAAATAAAGGAGGTATTTCTAAATGGATAAACCATCAAAAACAAGAGGTATAATAACTTTTATCATTGCAATAATTGCTGTTATCGTAATGATTACAACAAGCGGTTTATTGGGGTTAATTCTGTATTTATTTGCTGTTGTAATCTCTTTCTTATCTATTGATAAAGAAAACAGACATTCTGTATCTGCACTAATAAACTACACAAAAAACACTGTATGCAATACTCACAAAGAAACATTGCTTTCAAATGATATATTTGCAATTATTATAGCACTATTCCCTGTTATACTATTAATCAGCTGTTTTATGATATTCTACATAGACCCATTAAGAGCGGCAGAAAATGCTTTAAATGATGCATTTGACGAATTAGACAGCCTATTTTAAAACCGGCACACTATAAAAAATATAATTAGGAGATGTAACTTATGATAAAAATTAATAATTTCTTTGACAATTCCAATGTAAAGTGCATTGCTGAAGGCGGTGTATTCTCAATTTACGAACACCAACATGATTTAAGCGTTGATAGCAATACTGCAATGAATTCTTATTTTATGGAACAGATGAATGTAAAGAAGCGTCAAGTACTATGTAAACTTGATAATAGTACAGTCAAATTACAAGCAGGAGCAATGCAATGGATAACAGGCGATGTTGAAATGGATTCAGGTGTATCAGGTGCTAAAGACTTTTTCGGTAAATTGGTAAAAGGTGCCGTAACAGGTGAATCAGCCGTTAAACCGCTTTACACAGGTACAGGTTGTGTTATGTTAGAGCCGACTTATAACTTCCTTCTTATTGAAGATGTTGCTTCTTGGGGAAAAGGTATTGTATTAGATGACGGCTTATTCCTTGCTTGTGAAGGTAATATACAAGAGTCAATTAATAAAAGAAGTGATGTTGCCACAGCATTATTATCAGGAGAAGGTATTTTCAACCTTACACTTTCGGGTAACGGTTTTTTTGTGTGCTTGAATCACCTGTTCCGAGAGAAGAATTAGTTGAATTTGAATTGGATAATGATGTCTTAAAAATAGACGGTAATATGGCAATAGCATGGTCATCATCATTGCAATTTACAACAGAAAATGCAAGCAAGTCCATAGTCGGCTCTACTCTTTCAGGTGAAGGTGTAGTAAATGTCTATCGCGGTACAGGTAAAGTTCTTGTTGCTCCAACCATGAACGGTACAGTTAATCCATCATCAAACGGTCCTGAACAAACAACTGCAAATTCAGGTTCTGACAGTTTAGTTGGCAGTATCGTCGGCGGAATACTAAAATAAATCATTTTTATCAATTTTAAAAGTAATACAGCCAAACCTATGGCAGTATTCTCTATTTTATAGAAGGAATTTGATACTCGCCAAAACATTATAAACCGTATAAATACTTGAATATCAAGTATTTATACGGTTTATATTAGTATTACAATAAATTCGGTATACTTATTTTAGAAGAACCTTTAGATAGCGGGGTTTTATAGTGAACCCTGCTCTGTTAGGGAGACCAGTTATTCTTTTTTTATTGTATATTTATCTATATATGATATTTTTAGGAATTTCTTTATTCAAATTATACTCTTTCGTAATCAATACTCTTGATAGATGATATGCTGACTTACAATCATTACACCATATTTCACCATATCCGACTCCTCCGACATTTCCTACAAAAGTATAATCTGTATTATTACTGCCGCAATGAGGGCATTTTCCGCTTGTTTTTGTTATTGCTATGCTTTCTAAGTTTTTAATCCATTTCATGTCACACCCCCCCCATAATATATAACACCATAATTTTATTATATCACATTTTTATTTTTTTCAACTGTAAATTTGTTTTTACAAATATAATCATATTGTTTATAATAGTATTATAAACAATACACAAAACACAGGAGCATATAATGAACAAAATTGAATTTAAGCAATTTTACAAAATACAAAAGACAATATACAAGAAAAACTCAATCAGAAAAAAATCGGTACAAAAATATCAGTGAGTTTAAAAAGTAAAAAAAACACGCAAAAATCTAATAATCTATGCATTTTTAACATTATTCTGCATAGCATTTCTGTTACTTCTGTCTGCGTCCACAAGTCCGCTATACAAGGACTTATGCGACGGTGATTCAAGCATTTTCATATTCTTCGGAAAAGCGATAACGCTCGGCAAGGACGCATACAGAGATTATTTTGACCACAAAGGTCCGATTTTGTTTTACATAAATGCATTGGGATATTTCCTGACAAAATCAAAAGTAGGCATATTCATACTACAATGTATATCCCTTTCAATATCTTCGATATTTATGTACAAAACGGCACGTTTTTTTCACAAAACCGATACGCTCGGTAATTTGCGTTATAATCACCATTCTTGCATTCGGTGCGACAATCAGCGACGGCAACTTAACGGAAGAATACTGTATTCTCTACTGTATGATAGCGATTTACACCGCATTAAAATTCATCACAAAGCACCCAAAAGCACCTCACCCTCGCAAAAATATGGTTATTTACGGAATATGTTTTGAATTTGTGCATTTATCCGCGTAAACAACGGACTGATTATCTGCGGTATTGTATTCGTTACGATTATGACCGACTTTATAAACGAGCATATCAAAGAAATATTTAAAAATATACTGTATTTTATAGTCGGTGTATTGATAGTGGCAGTGCCTGTATGCCTTTTCTTCCTTATTAAAGGGACGCTGTCGGATATGTTGTTTTCTACTTTCGTATTCAACTTTCTATACGCGTCGGAAGGCTCATCAGAAAAGACATCATCAGCCATATTACTGCTTCTGCGATGGGTTGCACCTGTCTTGATGATGATATTCATATCGTCATTTTTCGCAAAACGACTTGGTCCAAAGGTTGCGTCATTTATCACAACAATATCCATATTCGCACTGATACCTATATTACTCGGTTTCAGTTACACGCATTATTACACAACGCTTATACCTTTAATACCGATTTATTGCGCTGTATTCTTCTATATTACATCAAATAAAATAAACATTCTTGCAGTAATACTTTTGCGTAATAATGGCATTTCCGTTGGCAAATTACTTTGTTCAATCAGAGTCAAATATAGTGCATTACTCAAAGAAGTTGTATTCGCAAAGTCACCCTGCCAAAACAAGCGACGTATATTCGGATATTTATTACAGTGCAAAACAGCTTAGCTCGCAAATTCCGATGAAGACAAAGACAGCGTATACTGCTACGACATTTCGGCAACTTGGCTTTTGCAAGCCGACATTATGCCTTGCTTTAAGATATTTATTCTTCAGGAATGGTGGTCGGAAATGTATCCCGAGTTCGGTCGTCAAATTAATCAAATGATGCTTGAAAAAACAACCTAAGTGGGTCGTTATACACAATATCGACATTGTAAACAGTAAGCAGTTTATGAATATAATCAACAATAATTACGAGCTTATCGATGAATACAGTTATGACCGATTATACAAATTGAAAACTCAATAAAAAATAGCTGTTGCAATTAGCAACAGCTATTTTCATGTTTATCTTTGTCATAGACAATGCAAAATGATTCTGTAGGATTTTTCACAGTCTTTTTAGCTTTCAAAGCCTTATCCAGCCCCACTCCCACAACTTCATTTGTTTTAAGCACATAAATTCCTGTTTTAACAATAATATGCGCGCGGGATATTTTTCATTAATCATTTTACTGAATTGTTTATTTAACGCATCTATCTTATCAAAGCTTTCTAAATTTTTAAATCTGAACGCACTGAAAAAAATATCCGCACCGTCAATGTGAGTTATAATATTATAATCATTATCACTTGGCAAAAATACAGTTTACAAACTCTGTAAAAACCTTATCTCCCTCAATCTGACCGAACCGTTCGTTGAAATCAAGCATTCCCGAAAAAATCGGTATGTAACAGAGCAACCTGTTCGTCTTTTTCCTCTGCAAATTTTCTCAGTCTGCCTATCTGTTCATAAAACTTTGCAATAGTATAACAACTGGTTTTGCGGTCATAATCAATTATTTTTCTAAGCTTTTTTTTCTCATTTTCCGTTTCCTTATCGCTTTGAGAAATGTACATCGTCATAAGTTTAGTCGCCATATTCAATTCAACGCATTCTTCTATCTGCCAAGGATTTTCATATCCGAATCTCGTACAAACAAACATAAAGAACGAATCTCCTGTTGTAATATTTGCATTATATACCACTTCACCATTCTTTTTATTCTTTTCAAATTCACGTTGAAACTTTAACGAAAATCCGTTTATTTTTTCATTTGAAAGAATAAATACAGGATATTTTTCAAAAAATTCTTTGAAATGCTCAATGTCAGAATGAGCATAATATCCTCTTTTTCCCGCATTATTCTGAAATTTCGGATCACTGCACCATTCATAGCTTATTGTGATTAAATCTTCCTTGGTATTGACCTTCATTATCTGAAACCAGTCAATATCGAACTTTTCAGCCACATACCGAATAATCTTATACATTGCGTCATCGCTGTTTTTCGCACTTGAAGAAAGTTCAAGGAATACTTTCATCGTATCGCGTGTCTTAAATAATTCCGTACTGTTTTCGGCGTCCTCAGCTTCATAATCAATCGCATGGCTTGAATTGTCGTACACAATATTTTCATTGTATATCTCCCAGTGAGCCTTGCCATTCTTTTTTTGTACTGTACAGTGCCTTATCTGCTTTTGAGAACAACGCTTTATAATCAGGCACTTCTTCAAATATTCTGCCGTCTGCCACTCCGACACTGCACGTTATTCTCTTATCGTCTGAAATATTAATCTTACATACATTGTCAACAACTCTGTCGGCATTCTCTGCTATTCTGCTACTTTTCAAAAACACGAAAAATTCATCACCGCCGTATCTTCCGACAATAGTGTCATCATCGGTTGCCTTGTTCAGCATTTCCGCAACCATGGCAATAACGGTATCACCGTATAAATGTCCGTATGTGTCATTTATATTTTTAAAATCATCAATATCAATAACAAACAGTGCGTAATCTCTGCTTTCGGGATTGGATTTTATATACTCATTAATCCTCTCGACGCCTGCATTTCTGTTATAGACATGAAGTACCGGGTCAATCTCGATTTTTTTTCTTTTAATTCTTTTTCATGATGTTTTCGTCCTCGATATTCGTTATTGTTCCGAAAATTCTTTTTAAGATTACCCTTTTCATCATGTTCAAAATTTCTGAAAACGCGGTGCCATTCATAATTCTTATCGCCGCAACTTCATTCTGACGCTTCTATTTTCTACTTTTTCATTGAATATGTTTTCTTTAAGATAACCGTAATCTCTTTTATCCGCAAGCTCATAAACAGCATCTTCCGTATTATTGGGAACAGACAGTTTTTTTCAGTTCGGTTTGACCTTTCACCGGAATATATAAAGTCATATTATCGTCCGCTACGTTATGTTCAAAAACAATGTTTTTGAACTTTTAAAACAAATGTAAAACATCTTCTCTCATCTTTCATCCTGACAAGATTCGTATGCTGTTCCGTAACGTCCATAAGAATACCGAGAATATCATTTTCATTATATTTAGTCAAATGCATACAAATATAACGTATCGATCCGTCCGAAACAATACATTTGTATACCACTTCATTTTTATCTTTCAAATCAGCTATAATATTTTTTTGTCTTCTTCGCAAATATTAAGACTTTCAAAATTTCCGTTCGCATAGGTCGAATAATAGTAATCATTCGCCGAAATAATTTTAAGCGTACTGTCATTTTGAAACGCAACAACGCCACATGGCATTATATTATAGCTTTCGTCCTTAAAATATTTTTTCAACATTACAACTGCCTCAACCTTTTTTATAAATTATCGGTATAAATATTCTATCACAAAAAATGTATCAAGTAAATATTTTTCGACCTATTTTATTATAAAACACAACCGTATCTATATAAGAATACGATTGTCTGAGAGAGAGATTTATTTTACGGTTATATAATAACACAATAATTAAATTTATTCCATTGCATTTGTTGTCCAAAATATTGCAAATATTGTCCTGTTATGCTATAATAATTGTGTAGGAGGTGTATTTTATGGATGCAATTTCATATAAACAGAAAGAATATCTTTACAGTTATTTCCGTTCAAAGCCTCCGGAGCTTAACTTGCACCTTCATAAATATTATGAATTTCTATATTTTATATCGGGTGATGCAACGTACATAGTCGAAGATAATCTATATAAAATTCACCCCCAGGCGATATTTTGCTTACAAGACCGGGAGAACTTCATACGATTTTCTTTCAGTCAGAAAAGCCGTATGAACGTATTTTTTATGCAGATACATCCCGACTTTATCACCGAATTTGATTTGTTTGATAAAATAAATTCTTCACCTATTGGCGAAAATAACAGAATACCGTCAGACATTGTTCAGTCTTTCGGACTTTACGATTATTTCAAAAATGTTGAACATTACATTTTAAACAGAGTACCCGAAAGTGACGCTATGATAAAATCGTATTTTTACAGTTTCTTGTCGCGGTAAATCATGCACTTGACAACACCGTTTTGCCGATAAAACCGACAAATAATAACCGTATTGACGATATAATAGATTACCTTACCGATAATATTTCCGCAGATATAACACTGGATTTTTAGCAGAGAAATTTTTTATTAATAAGTATTATATGTGCCATACATTTAAAAACAGACCGGTATTACAATAAAAAAGAATTTATGAATACAAGAAAAATCACTAAGGCGAAACAAATGCTTTCCGAAGGTGCGGATATTATGGGGCTTTGCTATGAATGTGGGTTTAATGATTATTCCACGTTTTATAAAGCGTTTAAAAAACTTACCGGTAAATCGCCGAAAGATTTTTTTTGACTGGTGATTAATTTTTGCCACTCCGTCACTTCGTGACACCTCTCCTCAAGGAGAGGCTTTTTGCCCCCTTGTGGGGAGCTGTCGGCAACGCCGACTGCGGAGTGGCTTCTCGGGACATCGTGGTGCCGTTCCCTACTGCCTTAATATCTAAAAAAGGGCGACCAATGGTCGCCCCTACATACAATATTGTTTAACATAAGCGGTCATCTGCCATTCATATTCGTACGGGCGGTCATTGGCCGCCCTTTAACATTCCACACATAAAAAACAGCGGTCAAAGACCGCCGTTTTTACATCAATGACTCTACATATATTTGAAGTATTTCATCTCTTGACGGAACGAACATACTGTTTAGTGTACCGCCTGCATTTTGAGCAATTTCTGCATACAATTCAAGTTCTTCTTTTCAAACTTTTCTTTATCATCCAAAATTTTCGCAAGAATATTTTTAAATTCTTCTGCACTGTCTAAATTCATACAAGACAATATTTCCTTAACTCTGTCCTTATCATTTCTTTCAATATACTTTGTAAACTCACCGAGCAACAATCCGTTTGCTCTGCCGTGGTCGATATTTTTTGAAATATGTAAGCGAATAGCCCATTGCATGTACCGCCGTTGTTTTTGTTTGCGATATAACAACACCTCCAAGCATTGACGCATAAAGCAGTTTTTCTCTGTCGTCTTCCGTAAGTTCACCGCTAATTAAATCATCAAATGTTGACGCAATAATTTTAACAGCCTCTTTAGCTATTATATCAGCCATTATATTCGCCCTCTTTGACATCATTCCTTCAACCGAATGTGAAAGTGAATCTATTGCGGTATTGACCGTAGTGGCAAGTCCGAGATTTTTTGTGTATTTTGCGTCAAGCAATGCGTATGTTGGGAAAAAGGCATGGTGACGCAATACTCTTTTTGTCTGTTTTTCGTGGTTTGTCAAAATCGCATACGGTGTAACCTCCGAACCGGTTCCGGCAGTTGTCGGAATATGTATCATAGGAAGTGCCTTATTGCCTATGTTGCCGTCAAACAAATTCTTTCTTTCAATGTCCGATACTGCCAGCAATGCAATAGCCTTTGCCGAGTCCATCGGCGAGCCGCCGCCTATGGCAATGACAAAATCAACTTCTTCCTCCATCGCCGTTTCCGCACCGTCATACACACACTCAACTGTCGGATTACTCATAACCTTATCGAATATTACATATTCAATATTATTCTTTTCAAGCGCATATTTGACATCGTCAAGTGCGCCCGCTTAATTTTGCGGAATTTTTGCCTGTAACGATAAGTGCTTTCTTTCCTATTTTGAAAACGTCACTGTTTTCTCTGACACAATCCTTTCCCACAATAACCTTTGTAGGCATATAAAATCCCAAATTCATATTTTCACAACCTCACATTCTCAAGCAACAAAAGCAAGCTATTTTGTTGTATAGCTTGCTTTAATTCTTATTTCTTCAATTCTCTTATTTCTTCTCCAAGGAAGCAGAAACCAAAGTAACCCTTTGCCTGAATTTTATCAAGGAATTTAGACAATTTCTTTGGCTTTTCATAGATTACAACATCATAATCCTTACGCAGTTTTTCTGCCTCTTCTATTGCATTTACAACGTCTGCTTTATCGTGAAGCAAAGCAATTCTCTTTTTAGTATCGGGAATTGTATATCCAGCCTCTGTAAGAAGTGAGAAAATTCTTTCAAAGCCTATTGAAAACCTACCGCAGGAATATTTTCTCCCGTAAATTTACCGATTAAGTTATCATAACGACCGCCGCCGGCAATAGAGCCTTTAAACTTATCGCTTACGATTTCAAAAACAGTACCTGTATAATATCCCTGACCTCTTACAAGCGAAATATCGAACTTAATCTTATACGCACCGTCCGAAAGTTTTTCAACGGCATTAATTATTGTTTCAATACTTTCGGCAGATTCTTCACCGCAAACATCTTTTACGCTTTCAACAGTAAGTGGTTTTGCGATGACTTCACCGAATTTTGCGATAGCACCGCCGTCAAAGCCTTTATCGGTAAGCTCACCGATAACGCCCTCAGCACCTATTTTATCCATTTTATCAAATGTAATACACACACTGTCAAGCTGACTTTCTTCAAAACCTACACCTTTAAGCAATGCTCTTAAAATTCTTCTGTCATTAATTTTACGGTAAAGTCCTTTATATCAAGCGACAAAAGTGCTTTTGCTGTTGTATGAATAAGCTCGATTTCAGAGCTTATAGAAGATGAGCCGATTATATCAATATCACACTGCACAAACTCACGAAGTCTGCCCTTTTTGCGGTCTTTCCGCTCTGTACACCTTATCAATCTGTATACACTTTGCAGGAAGAACAAGTTGTTCACGATTATTTGCATAATATCTTGAAAGCGGAAGTGTAAGGTCATATCTAAGTCCCATATCACAAAGCTTATTTGTATCACCGCTGTCCATTGCTTTCTTTAGCTTATCTCCACGCTTTAAAATTTTAAATATCAAATTAAGATTATCACCGCCGTCACTCTTATCAAGATTTTCAATATCTTCAACTGCAGGCGTCATAATACGTTCAAAGCCGGCATCCTGATATGTATTTAAAATTTGATTTTGAAGATAATCTCTAAGTCTGACTTCTTCAGGAAGATAATCATTTGTACCTTTTACTGTTGTGATTTTCATTTTCTATCTCCTTTTGCCATTTTTATCATAAGCTCATATATTTTTTCAAGTGCATCTACTTTGGCAAGCGGTTTCAAATTTTCCGACATTTCTTTCAATCTCTCCTTATCGCTTACCATAGACATTATTTTATCGTATAATGCGTCAGACGTCAAATCTTTTTCTAAAATTAATTCTGCCGCATTCTTATTTTCAAATTCTCTTGCATTCTGCTCTTGGTGATTACGGACAACATTCGGTGACGGAATAAGTATTGACGGTTTACCGAGTGCAGCAATTTCGCTTACGGTTATCGCACCTGCTCTTGATACAACAACGTCTGCCGCCGCCATACACTCCGCCATATTGTCAATATATGACACAATCTTTATGTTATCCGAAAGAGTTATTCCGCTCTCCTTAATTTTATTCATTATTTTATCATAATTTCTGTCACCGGTTCCGAACAGCAATTCGATTTTATTGTCCTTTGATATTCTGTCAAGCATACCTATTACCGTATCATTAATTCTGTCTGCACCCAAACTGCCGCCGAAAATAAGCACAAACGGCTTTTTTATACCGAGCTTTTCTCTTGACTTTTTATAATCGGAATGAAGTATTTCACTTCTGATCGGATTACCTGTTACAACACATTTTTCCTTATGCTGCATATGATTAATTGTTTCTTCAAAGCTGAGTGCAAGATATGTAACATAATTTGCACTGCCTTTTACCGTCATACCCGGATACACATTTTGCTCATGTATAAGCGACGGCACTTTCATTTTCTTTGATGCCATAGCAACAGGGCCGCTTACATATCCGCCCGTACAAACGATACAATCGGGTTTAAATTCCTTTATAATCTTATTGCACTTTCTTCTTGCGGAAATAAGTTTTTTACCGTTTCAAAATTTCTGAAAATATGCTTTCTGTCAAAACCTTGTATTTCGATATATTCAATATCATATCCTGCTTTCGGTACAAGTTTTGTTTCAAGTCCCGATTTTGTACCGACAAACAAAGCCTTAAAATCCTTATCCTGTTTAGCTGCATAATCGGCGATTGAAATAGCCGGATTAATATGTCCGCCTGTTCCTCCGCCCGCAAATAATACTCTCATAAATCTTCCTCCACATTAATCTTTTACGGAATGTCTTGATATATTAAGCAATACTCCCATTTCACATAAAAGCGTTATTATCGCCGTACCGCCGTAACTGAAAAACGGCAATGCCACACCTGTATTCGGTACGCTCGATGTTGCAACGGCGATATTAAGTATCGTCTGAATAGCAAGCTGAGCCGCAATACCCACCGCAACAAGTGAGCCGTATGTATCGGGTGCATTCATAGCAATTCTTATTGCTCTTATAATAAGCGCCGCAAAAAGCAAAATTACAACAGCCGCACCGATAAGACCAAGTTCCTCACAAACAATCGCGAATATAAAGTCATTATACGGTTCAGGTAAATACGAATATTTCTGTACACTCTGTCCCAAGCCAAGTCCGAAAATACCGCCCGAGCCAATCGCATAAAGACCTTGCACAACCTGATAACTTTCGTCACGAATATCCGCAAACGGATTCATAAAACTTGTTACTCGCGCCCATCTTACACCACTGAGTGCTCGGACGCCGATTAAGCCGATTGGCAAAAGAATAAGTGCTCCGATAAGTACGGGTTTAATCGGTGTACCGCCTGCAATCATAACGCTTACACCGATACCGGCAATAACTATCGCACCGCTAAGGTGTGTTTCCATAAGCATCAGTCCGACAACTATAAGCATAACTCCTATATACGGCAAATTACCCTTAAGATGTTTCAAATTATATTTTCCCGAATCGACAAGTCGTGCAAAATACATCGCTATAACGGGTTTCATAAATTCCGACGGTTGAAGCTGAAGAAACGGAGTATTAAGCCATCTTCTCGAACCGTTCAATTTTACACCCAAACCCGGTATAAGAACGCAGACCAAAAGTATTGTACATACAATCATAAACTTCGGAACGGTATTTTTATATTTGTTGTAATCAATCCTTGAAATAACCCACATTCCGATAAGTCCCAATATTGCACAAAGGAATTGTTTGTTAAAAAAGTAGTACGAATTGTTATGTAAAGTATTTCCGGCAGGTGCAGACGCCGATAGCAGCATTACCAACCCGAATGAAAGCAACAATATTACTATAAACAAAATGTATAGTCTATCTCTCCCATTCGTGCAAGCTTAACCGTTTTTCCTATTTTAGCACGACTTGTTCGTCTATTCTGTTTTATAGCTCTTTTAGGATATGCAGTCCCTGCCATATCTAAATCTCCTTCCGATTAATTCGTCTTAAATTGCAAAAATATGCAACAGCACAAGTAATTACCGTTACCAATGTAAATACCGCAACGATTTTCTTTTCTTTCCAACCGCACATTTCAAAATGGTGGTGAATAGGGCTCATCTTGAATATTCTTCTTCCCTCACCGTATTTCTTCTTTGTATATTTGAAATATGCAGTCTGCATAATTACAGAAAGTGTTTCCATAAAGTATACAAAGCCTATCAATATAAGGTGTATAGGCATTTTTAGGTCAATCGCCATAAGTGCAACCGACGCACCCAAGAAAAGTGAGCCTGTATCACCCATAAACACCTTTGCAGGATATTTATTATACCACAAAAAATCCTATCAAACCGCCGATTAATGCCGATGAAAATACAGTCACGCCATACTCTTTAAATACGATATATGACACAAGCATAAAGAATATTCCAACTATTGTCGTTATACTTGATGCCAAACCGTCAAGTCCGTCTGTAAGATTTACAGCATTTACAACACCTACGACAACGAACATTACGAACGGTATGTAAAGCCATATCGGCATTGTCCATTCAATACTTGTAAACGGTATTTTAATCGCCGTATCAAGCTCGCCTATGAAGTAAAGCACTGCAATATAAATTGCCGCAAGCACAACTTGCATTATGAATTTCTGCGGTGCTGTAAGTCCGAGATTACGTTTTTTACTACTTTAATGTAATCGTCCACAAAACCGATAACACCGAAACCGAGTGAAATTACAAACAATACAATACATCTTGCGTATGTTGTGTTAAAATTACCGTTCATTGCAAAATGACGGTTGTTACAAGTATCGCAATCGCCATTGCGACTATGAACATAATACCGCCCATTGTCGGTGTACCCGATTTTTCTGGTGCCACTTCGGACCTTCTTCTCTTATTTCCTGACCGAATTTAAGTTTTCTGAGCCACGGAATAAACACAGGTCCGAACACAAGCGTTACAACAAGTGCAACGACAAGTGTAAGCAATGATGACATTAACATTTCTTTTATCAATTCCATTTTTTAATCCTTTTCCTCTCGTTATTTATTTTTAATTGTGTTATATACTTCTTCAAAGTGCATTCCTCTTGACGCCTTTATAAGCACCGCGTCACCGCTCTTGATTTCGTCTTTGACATAGTTGCACACTTCAAGAGTTTTATCAAATGACACTATATTTTCTACACCGTTATCCTTTGCACCTTGTGCAAGATATTTCATATTTTCACCGGCTGTTATAAGCAAGTCCACCCGTTCTCCTTGACAGCCTTACCGAGATTGTAATGTGCGTCTTTTGCAAAATCGCCCATTTCAAGCACGTCGCCCAAAATTGCGACTTTTCTGTTTTTATCTGTATCCGCAAGCACTCCTAGTGCCGCTTTAATCGAATCCGGTGACGCATTATAACAGTCATTGATTATCGTAATACCGTTATATTCTTCAACAGCCAATCTCATTTTTGTAAGTTCAAAACTGCGTATTCCCTCTGCAATCTTATCCATAGGCACATCAAATTCACGTCCTACGCATATTGCCGCAAGTGCATTGTACACATTATGTTTACCCGGAATATTTACTTCAATAGGATATTCGCCGCCGTCAACAACTGCGGTGAATTTAATTCCGTTAAGTCCGTTATTTTCAATATCCTTTGCGTAAACATCATTTTCGGGATTTGTTATACCGTAATATACTACCTTGTATTCACCCATACCCTTTGTTTTTGAAAGATAATCGTCATCACCGTTTACTATAAGTGTATTATCCTTTGTAAACAGCTTTGTCATTTCCATTTTCGCCTTGAAAATGCCTTCGCGTGAGCCGAGATTTTCAATATGCGACTGACCGATGTTTGTTATAACCGCAACATCAGGTCTGCCTATATCAGCAAGATGTTCTATTTCACCGAAATGGTTCATTCCCATTTCAAGAACAGCCGCCTCATGTTCTTTTTCAAGTCCGAAAATCGTAATAGGCAAACCTATTTCATTATTGAAGTTGCCCATTGTCTTAAGTGTATTATACTTCTGTGAAAGGACTGATGCAAGCATATCTTTAGTAGTAGTTTTTCCCACACTGCCCGTAACGGAAACAGTCGGAACATTATACTTTTGCTTGTAATACTTTGCAATGTCGCCGAATGCTTTTAATGTATCTTCAACCTTTACGATTGTCTTATCTACTAAAAGCTCGGTATCTCTCTGTGTCAAAACAGCCGAAGCACCAAGGTCGAAAGCCGCCTTTATAAATTCGTGACCGTCAAACTTTTCACCGACAAGCGGCACAAAAGCACACCTGCCGTAACCTTTCTCGAATCACTGATTACATCGTTAAAAAGTTTGGTGTATGTCACCGCTTAAAAGTGTTCCCCCAGTTGCTTTTAATACATCTTCAATCGTCATTGCCTGCATAATAAATTAAATCCTTTCTCTCTTTTTTGTCCTATGCTCAAAAATAAGGGCGGTAGTTTTTCAGCCGCCCTTTTCAATTATTTATTAAGGTGTTTATATACAACAACACGTTCGTCAAAGTCGTGTTTCTCTTTACCAATTATCTGATATGTTTCCTGTCCCTTACCCGCAAGAATGATTACATCATCTTTCTTTGCGTGGTCAAGAGCATATGCGATAGCCTCTCGTCTGTCGACTATTACTTTATATTTTCCGTCTGTGCGTTTCATTCCGACTTCTATCTGTTCTATAATAGAAACAGGGTCTTCCGTACGCGGATTGTCTGACGTTATAATACTGTAATCCGAAAGTTTTCCGGCGATTTCACCCATAATCGGTCGCTTCGTATTATCTCTGTCACCGCCGCAGCCGAACAATGTTATAACCTCACCCTTTGCAAAATCTTTAACGGTTTTAATTATATTTTCAAGACCGTCCGGTGTGTGTGCATAGTCGATTATAACCGTATAATCGGTATTTGTAGGAACAACCTCAACACGTCCGACAACTCCTGTTGCATTTTCAAGACCTTTGATAATGGTATCCATATCAATACCCATCTGCAATGCCGCACCCATGGCGCATATTGCATTATACACGCTGAACTTGCCCGGAATTACTATATGAACACGATATGTCTTACCGTCATATTCAACATCAAAATCAGCACCCGATGATGAAATTTCAATATTTTTTCGCTTTAAGGTCACAGCCGTCCGAAAGACCGACTTTTAATATATCGCAGTCATTGTTTGCAACAATCTTCTTACCGCCGTCATCATCGAAATTAACAACGCCCTTATCGCTGATTTTAAACAGCTTAGCCTTTGCATTTAAGTAATTTTCCATAGTCTTATGGAAATCAAGGTGGTCACGCGTAAGATTTGTGAACACACCCACGTCAAAGTGACAACCGTGTACTCTTTCAAGTTCAAGTGCGTGACTCGAAACTTCCATTACAACACATTCCGCATCACTGTCAACCATTTCCGCAAATAGCTGTTGAAGTTCAAGTGCATTTGGTGTTGTAGGTGTTGTACTTTGCGTAACAAGCACCTTGTCACCGATAATATTTTGATTTGTACCGATAACACCGATTCTCATACCGGCTGTTTCGATTATACTCTTTATTAAATATGTTATTGTAGTCTTACCGTTTGTGCCTGTGATACCGATAAGTTTGAATTTGCTTGACGGATTGCCGTAATACTTACAAGCCATTTCCGCAATTTCAACTCTCGAATTTTCAACATACCAAACAGGTACATCTACATCTATTTTATCTTCGGCAACGATTAGTGACGCACCGTTTTTAACTGCCATTTCTGCATATTTATGTCCGTCCGTTTCAAAGCCTTTGATACATACAAAAATGTTTCCGGAAGTACGTTTCTTGAATCGTACGCTATTCCGGTTATATCTATATCTTCATGCTCATCAAGCCATTTACTGCCTAATAATTCACTTGCTAACATTTGATATTTCCCCTGTCCTATTAGTCTGAAGTTACTTGGCGGAATTCCACGCCTATTACTGTCGCAGGTGTAACCTCTTCGCCTGCCGCTATGCTCTGATTTACCGCATACGCACTCGACACTTCACTGTGTCCCGCACCGACAATCTCAAAGTTCAGTCCGCTCATTTCAAGAGTATATTTCGCATTATCCACGGACATTCCTTTAAGATTAGGTACTGTTACCGTATGTGTTTTGTCAATTTCTTCTGTATATAATATTACCGTTGAATCTTCGTTAAGCATTGTACCCGGTTTCGGAAGCTGGTCAACTACCGTATCACCGTCACCTCTCACTTGAACATTCAACTTTTTGTCAACAATGGCTTTCTTCGCCTCTGTCAAATCCATTGTTCTAACGTCAGGTATTTCCTGCTTAACGTCAGGTTCTTCATTTTCTGTGTACTGCTTTTCAACACCGAGATAGTTTAGTACATCTTCAATAACTTCACCTGCCAAAGGTGCGGCTATTGTACCGCCGTACTTGTTATCAACCTGCGGTTCGTCAAGCATTATAAGACACACTATTTCCGGATCGTTTGCAGGAGCAAAACCGATAAATGATGCAATACGTTTTTCTTCGTCACGGTTACCTTTTTCCGAAGTACCTGTTTTACCTCCGATACGGCAGCCTTTTACATACGCATTTTTACCTGTTGATGTCGGCAACGATACAACCGATTCAAGAATTTCTCTCATTTGCTGAGATGTTTCTTCCGAAATAACTCGGCTTATAACCTCCGGCTCATACGTTTTCAAAATTCCGTTTGAGTTTCTGATTTCCTTTACAATCTGCGGTTTCATTCTTTCACCGCCGTTGATAACCGCCGAAACGGCTGTTACAAGCTGTATCGGTGTTATTTGGAAACCTTTGACCGAACGAACTTGTCGCAATATCGACTTCACTCATTTTATTATGGTAATAAATACTTGACGCCTCACCGACAAGTTCGACGTTTGTCTTTTCGGTAAGACCGAATGCAGTGAAATATTCCATAAATTTCTCATATCCAAGTCTTTCGCCCAATTCCATAAATACAGGGTTACAAGAGTTTCTTACACCCTCTACAAATGTTTGAGCGCCGTGACCGCTCTTGTTTGCACAGCCGATTTTTCTGTCGGCAACAATCTTAAATCCCGGACAATAGAATGTTGAATTAAGGTCTACAACGTGTTCTTCCAAAGCCGCCGCCGCAGTAATAATCTTAAATGTCGAGCCAGGTTCATATGTATCCGAAATAACCTTTGTTTCTCCACATTTTATTTCTTATTTTCGCAATGGCCTCGTCACTTAAATTATTCGGATCTTCTGTCGGTTTCGGTGTTGCATCGGGATCGTCACTTGTGTCATCTGATGTATCATATCCCAAATCTATCGCATATTTTTCAAACTGGTCAATATCATACGGATTATTTACGTCAAAATCAGGCTTAGTTGCCATTGCAAGTATTTCGCCCGTTTTCGGGTTCATAATAATACCTGCCGCACCCTCTTTTAAGCTTGTTTTCCGTAACCGCCTCTTCAAGGTGCTTTTCAAGGAAATGCTGGATTGTTTCATCAATCGTAAGCACAACGTCATCACCGTTTTGAGAACTGTTCAAATACTCATTTTGTTGGTCTTTAAGTGTTGTACCCTTTGCCGACTGATTAGTTTCTATACTTCCGTTACGCCCCATAAGCTCATCGTCGAAAGTAAGTTCAATTCCCTGCAAACCGTTATTGTCATATCCCGTAAATCCCAAAATATGCGGTGCAACGTTGAACGGATAATATCTCTTTGAATCATTTTCAAAATATACCCCTTTAAATGCTTTTGCAATCGTTGCGTCAACATCTGAATCTCTTAATTTCTTTACCGCCTCGGTCTGTTCGTTCGTAAGACGTTTTTTATAACTTGGTATCTTGAATTTTTTGTTATAATCTTAAGGATTTCGTTTTGATCCATATTCAAAACAGGAGCCAATCTTGCGGCGATTACTTCACTGTCACCGTCCGCCTCAATATCCTTAGGATTGCAAATAAGTGTGTTTACCGTTGCACTTTCCGCAAGCACCTTACCGTTACGGTCGTAAATATCTCCTCTTGAGGCTGTAACAATACTGCTGCCCTGCTGTTGTGCCTTTGCCTTGCTCGAAAGCTCGTCACCTCTTATTATCTGCCAATATGCCACTCGCAAAACAAGCAACGCAAGCAGTACAGCAACGATACACACCATAAATATCGTTTTCTTTTTAATTTCATTTAATGATGGTTTCATTAATTTATCAATTCCTTTTAATACTTTAATAAATGTACATTTTTCATAATTTTATAATTATAGAAGTCCATTTTTATTTTATGCTGAAAAATTGTACAATATTACCACCAATCTTTTCAATACAGACACAATACCGTGTCCAAACCCCTCTACTTCACCGGCAGTTTTTCTCTGTCATATCATCTTGCTTTACGTTTACATATATTGTCTGATACTTTTCAGGTCTTTGCATACCCAATCTTGTTGTTGCCTCTTTTTCAATTTTTGTAAGGTCAACACTCTGTTCAAGATCAAAAACCATCTGACTTGTTGCTGATTCAAGCGTTGTAAGCTGACTTTTAAGTGACGCAACCTGCTGGTTCATTTCATTCACAGCAACGAATTTTGAAATCATAAATCCTGCTGATACAGCCAAAAAGCACTGTTACGCATATTCCACGAAAAATTGTTCTCTTATACTGCATTTGTTCATGATTCCTCTTGTTACTGACTGCTGTGGTATTAACTGTTTTCTCTTTTTTCTCTTTTGTGGTTTTCTCTTTTTTATCGGTTCATCATACTGTTCCGGCAATTTATATGCCAAATTTCCGTATTCCACAATAATTTCTCCCTTAATTATCCTTTAGCCTATCCTATAATTTTTCGGCAATTCTCAATTTTGCACTTTTTGAACGTGAATTATGTTCAAGCTCTTCTTCCGACGGTAAAATCGGTTTCCTTGAAATAATTTTAATTTCCGGTTTCTTACCGCATACGCATACCGGAAATTCTTTCGGACAAGTGCAACCCCTTGCCAAATCCTGAAATGTTTTTTGACAATTCTGTCCTCAAGTGAATGGAACGTTATAATCGCCAATCTCCCGCCCGATTTTATGCTTGACACAAAGTCTTTAATAGCATTTTCCAATATGCCAAGTTCGTTATTGACTTCAATTCTTATCGCCCGGAACACTCTCTTTGCAGGATGTCCGCCTTCCATACGGGCTTTTTTCGGTATTGCCGCCTTTATGATTCAACAAGTTCAAATGTTGTTTCAATAGGCTTTGTTTTACGTTTTTCACAAATAAATTCCGCAATACGCTTTGACCACTTTTCTTCGCCGTAGTCATAAAAAATACGCATCAATTCCTCACATGAATATGAATTTACAACGTCATATGCCGATTTCGGCGAAGATGTATTCATTCTCATGTCAAGAGCGGCATCGTGCATATAGCTGAAACCTCTTTCGGCATTATCGAGCTGATATGAACTCACGCCCAAATCAAGTACCGCACCGTCAATTTCATCAATATCAAGTTCTGATAAAATATCCTTAATCTCGCTGAAATTGCGATTTACGAACGTCACTCTGCCGTCAAATTCTTTAAGACGTTCCTTTGCCGCCGCAATAGCCTCTTTGTCTTGGTCTATACCGATAAGTCGGCACGAATCGTTTGTTGACAAAATACCGTGCGAATGTCCGCCGCCGCCGAGTGTGCCGTCTGCATATATACCGTTCGGTTTGATATTCAGCGCGTCAATGCTTTCCCCAAACAATACTGAAATATGTTTAAATTCCATTTTGATTCCCTTTCAATTAATTTTTTTGAACCGTCAACACTTTATCGACAACCTCAAATCAAATATTAAGTCCGTAATTTAATATTCCGTCCATCATAATATCGTCTGAAAGTTCATCTTGGTATCTATCCCATTCTTCACTGTCCCATATTTCAAGACGTGTGTTTGCACCTACAAGCACAACATCTTTTTCAGGTTAGCATATTCCATCAGACGCTTTGCGATTGGCACTCTGCCTTGCTTGTCTATAACGGCTGAAGTAGCCTTACCGAAAAACAAACGTACAAAAAAGCCGCAGCATTTCTGTCTGTGGCAGTTGGGAGTTGATTAATCTTTTCAGAAATCTTATCCCATTCCTCTTGTGTGTATAATTGAAGGCATTTATCTGACATTGAACGTGTAACGTACACTGTTTCGGACATATTTTCTCTAACTTTGGCAGGCAAGATAATTCTTCCGCGCTCGTCAAGCTGACGCGGATATTCGTCAACAAAATTTACCATATTCAATGTCACCTGCCTTTTATTGATTTATGGGTTACTCTCCAATTTGACCGTTTGTCACCCCAAACGCTCCAATTCGCTCCCATTAACTCCATTTTACCCTAAATCAATCAAAAAGTGCAATAGGTTTTTTGTATTTTTTCAGCTTGTACATCTCATTTTAACTCATTTTACTGTTTTGTTTGTAAAATTAAGCTAAATGGGATATAATTAGCTTAACTGCATTTTTAATCACATATATATTTGGTGTTGAGTTTACATAATTGCACACTATATATTGTGGTTGTTACTATTATATCACAAATATTTCAGTTTGTGAATAGAATTTTTAAAATTCATTTGCAGAATTGTTACAGAATAATTTCAAAGCAAAACATTATTTTTTGGAGGATATACATAATGGAAAAATCAGAAGAAAAAATCATAAATCAGCTTACGTCTGAATTTAACTTACGTTCCGAACAGGTTACAAACACCGTAAAACTGATTGATGACGGAAACACAATTCCTTTCATTGCCCGTTACAGAAAAGAGGCAACAGGCTCTCTAAGTGATGAAATATTACGAGATTTTTACGACAGGCTTTCATATTTACGTAACCTTGAAGATAAAAAAGAAGAAATATTGCATTTGATTGACGAGCAAAAAAATTTGACCGTTGAAATCGCAAAATCAATCGAAAATGCCGTAACATTATCGGAACTTGAGGATATATACCGTCCGTTCAGACCAAAACGCCGCACAAGAGCGACTATTGCAAAAGAGAAAGGACTGGCACCGCTTGCCGAAATTATCCTTGCACAAAATCCGAGCGATAATATAGAAAGTATTTCGCTTGATTTTATCGACGCCGAAAAGATGTTGAAAGCAGTGAGGACGCAATAGCCGGTGCTATGGACATAATCGCCGAAGAAATCAGTGATAACCCCGAATACAGAAAAGATATTCGTCAAAAAACAATCGACTTTGGTCTTTTGGTTTCAAAAGCGTCAACAGAAGACGACAGTGTATACCGTCTTTACTATGATTTTGCCGAACCAATAAAAAAAACTTGCAAACCACAGATTGCTTGCGATAAATCGTGGCGAAAAAGAAGGATTTTTATCGGTAAAAATTGATATTGACGAAGAAAAAATCACAAACTATCTTTTCAGACGACTTACTCCAAAACACGAATCACCGTCTACAAAGTACGTCAAACTTGCCGCTGAGGACAGTTATAAACGACTCATCGCGCCGTCCATATCAACAGAAATACGCAATATGCTTACGGAAAATGCCGAGGAGGCATCAATAAAGGTATTTAATCAAAATCTTTCGGGACTTTTATTGCAACCGCCTATTAAGGATAAAATCGTTATGGGCTTTGACGGGGTTACAGAACAGGGTGCAAAGTCGCGGTTGTGGACGAAACAGGCAAAGTTCTTGACACCAATGTTGTTTACTGCACATTGCCTAACCACGATAAAGACAAGGCTAAAAAAATTCTTACGGATATGATTTTAAGAAACAACGTAAACTTAATTTCAATCGGTAACGGAACAGCCTCAAAGGAAAGTGAAATATTTATTTCCGACCTTTTAAAAGAAATTGACCGAGAAGTATTTTACATTATGACAAACGAGGCAGGTGCGTCGGTTTACAGTGCGTCAAAGCTTGCAACCGAAGAAGTTCCACAGTATGACGTTGCACTCAGAAGTGCCGTTTCAATAGCAAGACGTGTGCAAGACCCGCTTGCAGAGCTTGTAAAAATTGACCCTAAGTCAATCGGTGTCGGACAGTATCAGCACGATATGAACCAAAAGCGACTTGGTGAGGCACTCGGAGGAGTGGTTGAAAATTGTGTAAACAGTGTCGGTGTCGACCTTAACACCGCCTCTCCGTCACTGCTTGCATATGTTGCCGGAATTAACAAAACCGTTTCAAAAACATAATCACATATCGTGAAGAAAACGGTAAATTCAATACAAGAAAAGAGCTTTTGAAAGTGCCAAAACTCGGTGCAAAAAGCATTTGAGCAGTGCGCAGGTTTCTTGCGTATAACAGACGGTGACAATGTTCTTGACAACACCTCCGTCCACCCTGAAAGCTACAAAGCCGCCGCGCAGCTGCTTAAGCATATGGGATATACCGAACAAGACGTTCAAGACGGCACTGTTGCGGATTTAAAGCAACGTCTGTCGAAAGAAAATACACATAAATTAGCCGAAGAACTCGGAATAGGTGAAATCACTTTAAAAGACATTGCCGACAGTATTATAAAGAAAGGCCGCGACCCGCGTGAAGAATTGCCGCAACCCGTTTTAAGAAGCGACATTCTCTCAATGGAAGACTTAAAACCGGATATGGTACTGACGGGAACGGTGAGAAATGTTATAGATTTCGGTGCATTTGTCGATATAGGTGTTCATCAAGACGGACTTGTACACATATCGCAAATATGTGACCGATACATCAAGCACCCAACCGACGTACTTTCAGTCGGTGACGTTGTGAAAGTTCGTGTACTTGAAGTTGACGTACCGAAAAACGTATTTCACTTACTATGAAGGAGGTATGATTATGAACAACATTGCTTTTCCTAAACTCGGTATTTCTCTAAACATTTCACCTGTCGCATTTTCAATAGGCTCAAAGCCTATTTATTGGTATGCGCTTATCATTCTTTCGGGTTTTCTTTTTGGGATTATTTTTCGTTTATAAAACCTGTGAAAAGCGTGGTGTGAAAAAAGATAATGTATGGGATATCGCCTTGTTCGGACTTATTTTCGGAATAATAGGCGCAAGAATATATTATGTGCTTTTCGCACTCGATGAATTTGACTCGATAGCCGATATGTTTAAAGTCTGGAACGGCGGACTTGCTATTTACGGCGGTATTATCGGTGCGATAATCTCAACCGTTATATACTGCAAGGTTAAAAAGCTGAATATCGCCAAAGTCTTTGACGTATGTGCACCCGGGTCTGTTTATCGGTCAAGCAATCGGACGTTTCGGAAACTTTGTAAACGTCGAAGTGTACGGCGGTGAAACAAACAGCCTTTTCGGTATGTCCATAAACGGTGCAACACCTGTTCACCCATTATTTTTATATGAATCGATATGGAATGTTATCGGACTTGTGATACTTCTTCTGATTCGTGACAAAAAAAAGAATGACGGACAGGTATTTTGTTTCTATATTTTCTGGTATTCATTCGGCAGACTGTTCCTTGAAGGTATGAGAAATCCGAATTATATATTATATGTAATTCCAAATGTTCTCGGCATTTCTCAGCTTGTTGCAATACTGTTTATGATTGCCGCTGTGTCAGCTTTTGTCGTTTTACAGGTTAAAGCGAAGAAAGACAGTGAAATTTAAACGGTTGTGTCGTTTTCTGCAACACGAAAGTTGCTCCTTTTACACCACAATATATTGACAAGTTTTATCATATATTGTAAAATAAATACAACAAGCAGTGGTTTACATATAACCGTGTAATCGAAAGGAGCATACATAAATGAACAACATTAAACAACTGAAAACAGATTTTGATAATCTTATAATTGAAAAAAATTATTGTCTTTCCGACCCCGAAGTCGTATCAAAAGCAATAGAACTCGAAAACATACTAAATAACACATTAAAAAATCGCAGACCTTATAGTCTGCGATTTTGTTTTTAAATTTGTTATTGAGCATTTTCGCAAAGTGCTGTCATACCGCCAAGCGATCCCACATAAATACTTTCAAATTATTTTCTTTGATACTTTTGTCAAAAAAAGTAATTTCACTTTCCAAATATTTGCCTTTTTCAACATTGGCAACAGGGACTGTCTTGATTTCAACAAGTTTACCGTCCTTGCCATACAATGCACCTATCAATGAAATGTCATCAACATCTTCATCAACAACCGCATATGTTACCGTAGCAGTCTTATCGTCTTTTCCACTTACTTTCACTTCTGAAAATTCAAGCGGTTCTTCACCTTGAACAAATTGTGACACTTTAATTCTGTCGATACCGTTCGGAACAGCCCAGTTAGGTGCCGCACCGGCACGAGTAAATCCGAATTTAACAGCATTTGTTGCGTTTTCTGTAGTATAATCGCCTACTTTTGTTCCGTCAAACCAAAGTGATGCTACACCTGTAGCAGTATTAACCGTCACTTTAACATTCTTAGTGTATGTTTGATTTGCACCGTTGAATATGCTGTCATTTGTGCCGTCACTGTCGCTGTCAAGCCATGTTGCTCCGCCGTCTGTGCTTAGGAACATCTTATAGCCGTTTGTCCAACCAAGACGAATATTACCGATTTGAAGATACTCAAAGTTACCGTCTCTGTTTACCGCACTTCCGAAATACCAATCAACATCATAAGTTACGATAGCATTATTGCCTACTTCAAAATTCTTTTCCGCACTGTATTCACCTGTCGGTTGAGTCGCATTATACCAAATACGGTTATTGTCGCTGTCTACAGCAAGTGACGCAGTGTCTGTACCTACTTGTGTCCAATCTGTCAAGTCACTTTCAGCAAACTTACTGTCACCGCCCTTGTTATACAATTCTTCTGTTACACCCGAAGCAGTCGTTGACTTACTGTATGCAAGGTTTTCGATTTTCGGCGACGCTGTTAAAGTAGCCGAAGCATAATCTTCCATTTTTGAGTATACAAACTTAATGTCTTGAATTTAGCACCGTTTAGCGCAAATGTTCTTTGCATTACGCCGTCATCATTTGCCCATGTTCCGTCTGTACCCATAACCTTTACAGTACAATTATCATTATCATAATCCAATGTGACTTTTACTTTCCAACGCTTTGAACTACCTTGAATATTACCCGCAACGTTACCGCTGTTTGACCATCCCGAACCCGATGCGGTTACAACAGCTGCCGCAGAATCGGCAGAAGTTTGTGCCATCAAGTCTTGAGCCTTTGTGGTATACGGCTGATATATATTCACAATGTTGTTGCCCTCACTGTCAAGAAGTTTCATTCCCATTGTATATTCATGTCCTGTCCAGTTCCAATTTGAACCGTCAACCTTTACACCGCCTGTTGTAAGTCTGTATTCAAGCTCAACCTTACCGCTGTCATAAACTTCAAAATCTTTATGTGCCTCCGCACCGTCAGTCGCACCTGTTTGCGAAATAACCGCACTGTTGGCACTTCCTGTAAATGCAGTGTTTGCATCAGTATTTTCCGATACAAACTCATTGTTACCCGTTGCGTCAACTACATCTATCGGTTTAACTCTTACCACACACTTTGCGGTACATCCGCCGTCTGTGGTAGTCGCGGTTACAACCGTTCTGCCGTAGCTTTTACCTGTGATTGTACCGTTGTCCGAAACTGTTGCGATTTCAGGATTTTCCGATGTCCATTCTACAGACTTATCCGTAGCGTCATCAGGCATTACCGTTGCGGTAATTTGCTTTTGTAACCCATTCCCAAATCAATTAGTTTCTCTGAAATTCTTACGCCCGTAACTGCATTTTGCGTAACAGTCACTTCACAAGTATCTGTAAAGCCACCGTCTTTGGTTGTTGCCGTTATAGTTGCAGTTCCGGCTGAAATACCTTTCACAACACCGTTTGTAACAGTTGCCACGTTTGCATTGGACGAAGTCCAAGTTATACCCTTTCTTGTCGCATTTTCAGGTGTGATAATAGCATTGATTGCTTCTGTCTTGCCTTTTTCAACTTCTATTGACTTTTCTCCAAAGTCATTCCAGTGACCGCTACTTGCTCCGGTGCCGAATATGTCACCTTTGTATAAGGCACTGCCGGTGCAAGATAGTTAAGTGTATTGCCGCTTTCGTCTGTTGCAAGTGCCACAGAACCTATATAATAACTTGCGTGTGTCGGTTGGTTATATCCGACATTCTGCCACGCAACTGACAATCTGTATTGGCAGTCGTGCATTAATGTTGTAATTCTGTAATCTGTAGGCATTGTTGAGGTATATATTCTCAAATATGCCTGATCTGTTGCCGAGCCTTTGTTTACCGGCATTATAATTTCTTCACGCCAGTCGCCCCAAATATCGGCAACAAGCGAAGGATTTCTCTTTGAGTAGTTGTTTGTAGAACCGCCTGTAAGTGTGTATCCGTCTGACGGACCGTAAAATCTCTTTGTTGTACCTGTTGCGGCATAATATTTTTTGGATAATGTTTGCGTCAAGCAACTCACGGCTCAAATCGCCGTCCCAATATACAAGGAAATTATCAAAGGTACCGCTTCCCGCACCAGCCGGTTTTGCGGCAACATCATCACCGTTTAAGTCGTGAGCATTCGCAATTCCGCTGCTCCAACCTATTGCCAATGCATTTGAATGTTCCTTTGCGTAGCTATCATCAATGTTGTCCATAACGCCTCTGCCATTATCTTCTGATGTAACAAGTTTTCCGGAACTCCAAAAATGCTTTCCTGTGCTTGCGACTCTTAAATCTTCGGCATACTTTTCAAATTCCTCCTCTTTTACCGAAAATACTTCTTGAGTGCCGTCATTATTAAAGTCGCTCATATGCATTGCGTCACCGTGTCCAAGACCTGTATTTCCGAGGACTGTTTTACCGTCATCATCAAGTGCGGCACTTCCGTAAACAATTTCGTCCTTGCCGTCATTGTCAATATCGCCTACAGAAAGATTATGATTTCCTTGTCCGTACAGTGTCGTTGAACTTGCACTCTTCTTACCTTTATGCTCCCACTGCATTGTAAGTTCAGTACCGTCCCATGTATATGCACGAATTACAGAGTCGTGATAATAACCTCTGCACATAACGATACTCGGATGAATACCGTCAAGATAAGCCACTGCCGCAAGGTATCTTTCACTTCTGTTATACTTTGCCCCGCTGTCGCCCCAATATTGATTTTCTGCCGCATCATACGGAATATAGTCCGTTGTATAAAGTGCGGCACCTGTTTCGCCGTCAAATATGGTTAAATACTGCGTAAACGGATTTTTACCCTTTAATCTTCCGCTTGTGCCTATATATGATTTTGTATTGTCGGTCTTTCTGATTTCGTCAGTATCACCGACTTCCGTAACGTAATGACCTGTGCCGTCAACCGTACGGGTGCTGTTTTCATTGCCACTTCTGACTTTCCGTCACCGTCAAAGTCATACACCAAGAATTGCGTATAGTGTGCACCTGATGTAACATTTTTACCCAAATCAATACGCCACATATAACCGTCATTGTTCGGATCAATCTTATATGCGTCAATATATGCATTACCTGTAAAATCCGCACCGGCACTGTCTTTTGAGTCTGTCGGGTCCCACTTTAATACAATTTCATAATCGCCGTCACCGTCAAGATCGCCGACAGACGCGTCATTCGCACCGCCTTCGTGTTTTTTGTCAACACTGTAATAATTTGCAATCTTGCCGTCACCCATTCTTTCTACCGGATCAGGACGTGAAATAGGAATATCTACATATGTAAATCAATTTTTCTCACTGTTTCCAGTTCCGACCTCATTTGACTTTGCACAGTTGTTGTTTGAAGTAGGTGTAACTTCAGTTTCCTTAGACGACGTCCTCACCCGCTTTTACAACCTTGTATTTATCCGATGCAGTACCCGATGTATCAATCCAGTTTGTAGCGTCATGTACACCTGTTGTATGTATTTTTGTACCGTTTTTATAAATATCGAATGCTTGATTTTCAAGACTTTCGTCACCAAGCAATCTCCAGCTCAAATATACACCGTTAACTGCCTGACCTCGTGTATCTGCCGTTGTCTTAACAGCAATCAATCCACGATTAAGCTTTTCCATTTGACGTGCGTTTGTTTGATATTGCGGAGTTTTAACTTCCGCGGCGTTTGCCGGTAAGGCAAAACTGCTCATTGTGGCGGTCATTGCAACTGCAACCGCCGCACTTATCACTTTTCTGTTCATTATTAAATCTCTCCCTCAAAAATAATTATAATAATATTTTATAACTTTTACGGAATTTCTCAATATAAAAAACAGTCATATTTTTTTTTAAGTCACAAATTTTCGTATCATTTTTTTGTGCAAATTTACCTATTTTCTATTTCAACACCTGTATAATAAGTTTTTTAAAATTTCCTCATATGTCTTTCCCTGCCTTGCAAGGTAATCTGCACCATACTGGCTCATACCGACGCCGTGACCGAACCCTTTACGCTCATTTTTATATTGCCGTTTTCTTGCGATATTTCAACATTTGCGGAACGCAGTGAAAATATATTTCTAAATTCTGTTCCTTTTATATTCCTCCGCCTACATCAAGTGTTACAATACCGCCTGCATTTGAGCGGTTAATGTTCGATACAAGTCCATTATTCCAATCCACACCATCAATTTTTTCTTCCGCAATATTTTTAAATTCCTGTTCACTCAATGTCAATTCACTGTGATACTTCGGTGATTCTTCATCTCCCGTACTTGCAACACTTTGCAAATACGGCACGTCCGCCCCAAACGTCAACTGCCGATTCCGTCATACCCGACGAAGTTGAATGAAATACCGCCGATATTATTTCATCGTTGTACGTCATTATCTGTCCTGTAGTTTCGTCAACCGCTGTGCTTATTTTGTTCCAATTTTCATCGGCACCGGCACCCCAGCTTTCTCTCCGCTTATCCTCCGAAATATACGCCTGACAGTGCGTTGAATCGGTGCATATCACCGCACCGTTGTGACTTTCGGCAATGTTGCCTTTGTCTTTTTCGGCAATATGTGAGTACAGATAAGTTCTTGCCGCAACGGCTTGTGCCTTTAATGCCTCTTCCTCAAAATCAGCAGGCATTTCCGCCGCCACCACGCATTTTAAATATTCATTAATATCCATATCTTTAACACAATCTTCTTCCGACACATACACACTTACCGTTCCGCTCTCAATCGGACTTTGTCCTTCTCCACTGCCACCGATTAACCAAACTATCGCAAGCGGCAAAAGCAACGTAATAAAAATGATTATAACAACTACTAAAAGTATCTTTTTCACACCCAAATCCCCTTTTTAGTTTATGTATATGGAAGCAGGCACAAAAAAAGAACTTCCCGAATGGGAAGTTCTTTGTAGTTAATTAGTCTTGATTTGCGTTTGCTAAATCAGCACTAATAATTTCATATAGAGATTTTACGATACCTTTCGCATCTGCACCGTCACCGTAGCCCTTAATCATAAGTTCAGCGGCGATTGTACCGTTTGAGTAGTGGTTATGGTCACTAAAACACTTAATAATCGCTTGTGCGGCAGCGTCCTTAGAGGCATAACCGTTTGTCTCATAATCATTTACATATGCATTAAATGCAGCGTCTGCCATCTTACCGATGTCAACAAATCCAACAATATTTGCATCGTACTTATCGCCTTCTGCCGTTGTTCTTTCAGCATAAATTTTACGAACAATATTATCATAGTCTTCTTGACGATATGAAGTAAATGTGTTAGTTGATGAGTCGTATACTTTTTGCATACTCTTGTACTGCACCATGAGGTGAGTATGAGTTAAGAATTATCTTAGCACCCATTGCTTCACAGGCATCTATATAGTAGTTAAAGCTTGCTTCAAAAGCTGAACCCATACCATTAGTACCCATATCACCAATCATTACATAGTCACCAGGTCTAATATTAACCAAAACTCTGTCAATTAATTCTCCACCTGTGTAGTATGTTGATAGATCTTACTTCCTCTACCATTGTTAGAGAATGTTGCAATGTCAGGAAGCTGCGAATATGTAGCATAATCTCTTGCCATTACATACGCCCATGAACCGTTGTTTGCGATTGTTGAGTCACCTACTGTATAGATATGTGGTTTTACGCCTGCTGTCTTATCAGTAGTCTTTTCAATTACGATTGATGCAACCTGTGCTGATTGTGTAAATGATAAATCAAGTACATCATCAATTACAGGAACTGCATATGTCGCACTTGTTAACTTATCGTTTGTACGTTCTACACCTGTTAGGTCAGCATTTACTTTTTTCGAAGCAAGCTTACCCTTGTAAGTAATAGTTACATTATAAACTTTCTTAGGAGTAACCTTTGTCTTAAATATAAAGTCACCTGCAAGATAATCGCTGTCAGCACTTTCTAGACTTGCTTCACCGCCTATTGTCGGTGTACCGCCCTCAATACCGTATCCTGTTGTATCAGAATATGATGTTGTAGGTGTTACGGCTGTATAGCCTTCCATAAGTGCGTCTTCACCGTCACCGCCGAAGTCGAATGCAAGACCGTGAATTGTTACTTTTACAGCCTTTGTGATTGTTTCATCACTTCTGTTTGTACTTGTTGCACGAATGTAAAGTGTTGTTGCAGAAGCAGCTGATGAAACTGAAAGTTCACCCTTAGCAGCGTCAAATGTCACACCTGTCGGCATTGTTGTAAGTGGGTTTGTGTTATTCTTGTCATATACGGCATATGTAACTGTTTTACCGGGGAATGTCCATAGGTGTCTTATCTGTTGAAGATGTAGGACCTACAACCTTAGCCGCATATGTATACTTATCTGTTACACCCTCTGTTAGAGGAATTGAAATACTTGATGTTGACTGTGTAAATTGAACACTGTCTTGTGAACTTGTCAAGTTTACATTTACAGTCTTTGTAACTCCGCCGATTGTAACCTTAATCGGAAGTGTACCTGCCGGTGCATCGGCTTTTACTGTAAGAATTGCCTTATGTGAATCTGTTGTATCAGGTGTAATTGCAACGCTTGATGTATCTGTAACGCTTTCATCAAATGCCCATGTTGCTTCACCAATCATATCATAACCTTCAGTTGAAAGTGCTTTTGCAGTAAGAGTTGTTGTTACATCACTTTCACCTGCTTCCGGAATTGAAATAGTTTCGTCTGCAACAGTTGTTGTAAACTTAGTTCCGTCAATTTCCGGTGTATACATCTTTACGTTGTTAAAGTCTAATTCGCCTTGTGAATTATCAGGTGTTCTGTAGCATAGATATACAGGAGCTGTTGCACCTGCGTTTACAAATGCAGTTACATCTGATTCACCAAGTAATGTACCCTCAGCATCATAAACCTTTGCAAAGCATAGCTTTGAAGTTACGTCTGCCGAAAGAACTATCTTATACCATGTACCCGGAACAGCGTCACAAATCTTTTCGCCGCCGTTTAGGTTAAATTCAGTACCTGTGAAATTAAAGCTGATTGCTGTTGCATTAGCTGACCAAGTTACAGGATTATCTTGCTTAAACAAGATTGATGAGTTATTATTATAGAACTTAACATCTTGAGTAATAATAACCTGACCTGTAGGAGCATTGTCAAGCTTATTTACTGCAAAGCTTGAACTGTTTGTACCTGTTGATTTTAGCTTCAAGAACTTCTTATTTGTTGTCAATCCTTAGCAAGATACAGACCTCTACCTGTATTACCGCCGTAAGCAGCCCAGTCACCTGTAACTACTTCTGTTGCACTCTTATTATCTGCTGATGTTACAGCTTTGTATCCTACCATATCATCCGAATACCAATCAAAGTTTGTAACATATCCTGGTTTCGGAAGAAGAACACCTGATTCGGCAGTTTTTGTAGGTACGATTGCCATAGGCTTTGAAATTGTTATTGTTTTTACCGTTATATGTAACAGTTGCTTTTACTTGTCCGTAGAAGTTGAATGCCTGACTCTTTAATGCAAAGTTTACACTTGTTGGATTTTCTGCATCTTTAATAACCTCAGCATATGAATCACAATATCCATTTCCAGTTGGATCATCTGAAGTTACAGCACTCTGTCCATCTGCAGCCTTAGAGGCAATATGTCTGAAACCGTCAAATTCCCAATCTACTTTAAGGTCTGTAACTCTTGAATCAGGATTTGCCACAAGGTCTGTTCCTATTTCACCGATAAGTTTACAGAAATCACATTGTTTGCAGCTGTATTTTCATCAGCACCTGCTGTAGGAATACCGTTTTCAGGGAATGAAGAAAATTCTACTGATTGAAGAGGTTCGATATACGCAGGGTCCTTATGATAAACTGCAGTATATGTAGTATCAGCTGTTACCTTAGCTGCAAGAACTTGTTCTGTTGTAAATAGATTTTCTGTATCTCCGTCTTTGCTCCAACCGTCAAACAAGTAACCTGTCTTTTTGCAACATCAGGAACTTTTGTTACACTTTCATCTTTCTTTACTGATGTTATAGTATTCTTACCGTCAACAGTGAATGTAACATTGTAATAAGTATCTGTAATATCATCAGATAAAACTTTACGAACTATTACATTATCCATACCAATCGCACCTTGTGATGCACTTGGAGCACCAAGGAATAGTTGTGAAAGTTTTGTAGCAGTAGTTCCTTCACTCATAGGCACTTGAGCTGTTTCAAAGAATGTTGTACTTCCGTCAAGTGAGGTTATTGTAAGAATAACTGCTTTTGATTCAAAATTCATTACTGCTTTTACATGTGCCCATTGATCATTTTTAAAATCATGAGTTTTGCAGTTGCATTAGCAAGAGAATCTCCTGAATCATTTATGATAAAGTCGCCACCATCGGTAGATGCTTGGTTAAACTTCAAAATAGGTGCTGTACCTGCCGGCTTTTTGCTCGGATCATAAATATCATTACCTATCGGTGTATTTGAATCACCTATCAAAACAAGTTGATTTGTTCCTGAGCCTGCATGGAACTTGAAGTCAAACTCAACAACGGCTTGATTGTCAACCATAGTACCGGCTTCCTCAGGAAGAATACAGTATGCTGTTCTTTTGACCTTTTCTTGCAGTCATAGTGTTATTATATAATATGTACTTATTAATTTCTGAATTCAGAATCATTTGCTACTGATAATCCTGCAAAATAATACTGAGATGCCCATTTTTCGATTTCTTTTGTTGTACCTTCTGCTGTATTTATATATGTTTTGAGCTGTCTTCAAAATCAAAGCTTATAATATATTGCAGACGGATCTATTGTCGGCTTAACTGTCGGTGTTGCAGTAGGCTCAGCCGTCGGTGTTGTTTCCGGCTGGCTTGTAGGTGCAGTCGGCTTTACAGTAGGTGCCGGATCAACAGTACCTTCAACACTTGTTGTTGCAAATAAAGGTGTCATTGTCTTTATATCAGCCCAAACCATAATTTTAGCCGCTTTACCTTGTAAATCGTAAGCAACTTCACCGCTACCGTTTTCAAAGTGTAACATTTTCCTTTAGTTCTACGCCTGCTAAAGTTTTGTTATCGTAATACTTTGAAATTACGATTGTTACTTTGTCAGCTTTAGCATTTGTAATTTTGATTTTTGGTCTTCGTAAACAACGCCTGTTGCCTCCGGAGTTGCAGCTGTAGCGGGTTTGTCTGTAGACTCAACTTCAGTTGTCGCTGTTGCAACAGGTTCACCTGTTGTCGTAACTCCAGCCGTTGTACTCGGTGAAACAGTCGCAGTAACTTCTTCACCGGAATTTTGTTCGCCCTCTGCACTTGCTGATAAAGGCAATGCAGTGAACGCACTTGCAATCATTGATACAGAAAGTATCGCAGACAGCAATTTTTTTCTTTTCTCCATTTTCTTTTCTCCTCTCTCTCCTAGCTTGATGATCGCTAATCATTAATAATATAATTATACTATAACAATTAAATTTTGTACAGTCCTTTTTACAATTTCACTAAAATTTTTATCTGAAAAATATTTTTATAAAAAAATTTTTCAAAAAAAAGTGTTGACAAATGTATGTGTATCTGTTATAATTCATTATGTTGTTTGCAGATGTGGCGGAATTGGCAGACGCGCTCAGACTTAGGATCTAGTGTCACCGACGTGGGGGTTCAAGTCCCTTCATCTGCACCAAAATTTATAAACCGTATAAATGCTTGAATGTCAAGTGTTTATGCGGTTTTTTAGTACTTACGAGAAGAAAATCAACGTGATAAAAAAGTGATAAAATGTGATTGATGTCACTTTGCTATCAGAAAAAAACAATGAAATTTTATCGTCAGACATTTTAGGGTCAAACACATAAAAGCCCCCTTATCCGTTCCGTGATACACCACTTTAGGGGTGCCGTCCTCATTACAACTTTACTTGCTTTACTCGGGTTATTTTCCCAATCTCCAAACCAATTTTAAAATTATCGGATTTAATCTGCACATTATCAGTATTATTTTCGACCGTGTCAAGACTACCGTTGTTTAAGCTCTTTAATGAGAATTTTCCTCGTGTTCCTCCTTTTTTCGAGTTTCTTCTACCATTCTCATATACTCTCTGAATCTCCGCCTGTGTTCCTTCATTCTTCGACATAAAGCCGTCAATTCTTCTTTTGTCAGCTTTCTTTCTGTACTGTCTGATAAGTTCTCGTGTTTCTCTTTCTGTAAGTCCGTTTCTTGATATTTCACGTCTTATCCCTCACTTTCTGCAAAATTTCTAATCTTTTCAATTCCGAATTGTTTAAGCTTTTTCCCAAGTTTCATCTGTAGTAATCATTTTTCGGACATATCCTGTCCTGTGGTCATTGCATAATATCCAATAACTTTACCGCCGTTATCCTCTATAAATCCTTCAAGCCCTTTAATGAGATTTCCCCTTCAATTTGCTGATTTTCATTGCTTTGGATAGCAGTTCTTCTTGTGTTGCTTTTTTCGTGACTTATCATATAGTCTATCATCATTTCTGTTTGAAATGCTTTCTGTGTCATCAACATTATTACTATTATACACTCCTCGTCCACTCTGAATATCTTCAATCCACGCAGTAAATCCTTTTGTGCTTGTGTCAATTTTTTTTGTTTCTTCATTATATAATTTCTCCCTTAGATTATCAATAAAATCTTCATTACCATCAATTTCAATCTGCATTAGGACCTTAAAATCTGTTTTGCTATTGATTCTCCATATATAAAAATTATTTCCGATTTCTTTGTAATCTAATGTTTTTAATTTATTTGCTCTGTTGTTTGCCGATATAACATATTCATCAAGTTGTTTTTTGCGATAAGGTATATCTATATCATCATTATATCTTATACCCATATCTTCGTCAATATTTGCATCACCATATTCGTTGCTTTTGCTATTTTCCCAAAATACAATGTCTGCATTGAGATTAGGTTTCATGCTTTCAGGGAATGTATTAAGCCGTTCTTCTTTGCTCATACTTTGTCTTGCCTTAACATCGTCAGCCTCGATTTCTCCTGCGCTTCGGTTTCTGTTTTCGTTATCGGAACTTTCACCGACTGCAAATCCCTCTCTTACTTGTATTGCGTGCTGAACTTCGTGAATGAGTGATTTTAATTTCTCTTGTATATGTCATGCCATTATCTTTAACAGGTACTCCCGAATTTTGATATGCCGTTATAACAAAAGAAGAACAATCATAATGCGGTCTCCATCTCACCGATTAACTGTAACCGTGACTGTCATCATTTGCACTATCTGTCGCCCATTGAACTGCATTATCAATTACCCTATATAAACCTCCTTTTCGACATACAAAAAAGTACATCGAATTTCGATGTACTTTTTAAGCCTTATTTGAAATTTTTAATTTGTCTTTTGAGTAATTATATATCCGTTTGCGTTATCTGTCGGAACAAGGCGGAACGTGACATTTCGAAATCAGTTCCTGTTGAATCGGTATTTTTAAATACTACGTCCATTCCGTCACCGACATTTTCGGCACTTATAAATTCATATCTGCCGTCTCCGCGATTTGAAACACTGATTTTATAATTACCGTTTTCATATAAAACACTGCCGTTATCGGTTGGGTGATATTCGGGCATATCTGCACCGAAAAGCAATTTTATAAGTATCTTACGGAATTTTCGGACCATTCAAAATATCCGTTTTTATATTGAGCAGACGTATCCGCACCGTAACCTTCTGTGTAATAATAGAAGATAAAACTTCTTACAAAATCTTCACTTTGTAAATCGTTCTGTGTAAAATACGGTATTACATAACCTTGCTCCGCAAGAAAACGATTTTGCATTATCGTCTAAAACAAAAGCCTTTTTTAGTCGCCAAAACAACCTGCGTCCATTATACGCAATCTTCCGTCAAGCCACTTTTCATATATCGCATTCTTCACCGTATCACGGTCAAAAAAGCACCGTTTCATAGGTGCTAAGGCAGGGGTAAACCTCGTATATTCACTTATCCCACTCTTTTTCGTATCAAAAAAGCACGCCTAAGACGTGCTTTAATTCTTATCTTCAATTATCTCCGTTACTAAAAAACAAAGCTTCTGCTTCTGCATATTTTCTTTTAAACAGCTCTTGTTGTTTTTGATATGCTTTAACTGCCTCGTCTGGTGCATCAGGACTTAAAGCCGGTGTTTTTGTATAATCATAGTACGGTGCATATATTTTTCCAAATTTTTTCTTCTTCCGTCTTTATTAATCTCATCGCATTATTCCCCTTCTATCCATTTCTGCACCCTATACTCTGTATATGTTTCGTCATACTCAGTAGCGTCCAATGTTCCTATCGCATACGAACTTACATTAATATTATATCCTTTCTCGATTTCTCTGTCAAGTTTCTTCTTGCAATATTCACGCAAATACGCTATATAGCTTTGTTTATATAGCCTTTGTCAATAAGTTTCACAACAATTTTTCCTTGCGATTGTTCCCATTTCGTCACTTTCGCAATCTTTCTCAATCTTGCCGTGAATTTCACCTCGTTTTTTTGTTACTTAACAGGAATGTCCTTATTTTGTAGATTATTAATCAACTTTTTTTAATAATTCTAAAGCAAAGTTGACAAATAGTCTACATTATGATATATTAATAATGACAATAAATGTTTAGACAGGAAGTGATATTTTATGGAATTATATAAGAGAATAAAAGCACGCAGAGAAGAACTCGGAATGTCACAAGAAGAACTTGCAACTAAGTTAGGTTATAAATCCTGTTCAACTATAAATAAAATTGAAATGGGCAAAAATGATATAACTCAATCAAAAATCATAGCTTTTGCCAATGCACTTCAAACAACTCCAAGCTACTTAATGGGACTGGACGAACACGAAACGGAAATATATACAGATGATAAATTTCCAAATCCGAATATAACAGAGGACTACACAACATTCCCCGTTATAGGTGACATAGCGAAAGGATATAATCATATCGCTATTGAATCATGGGACGGAGATAAAGTCGATATTCTAATTCATATTTAAAAGGACATACTCCGAAAGATTTCTTTGTACTGTGCATTAAGGGTGACAGTATGTATCCTCAATATCAAGACGGCGATAAAGTATTAATCTTACGTCAAAGCACCGTTAATTATAGTGGTGATGTCGGAGCAGTGATATACAATGACGAAATATCAACATTAAAAAAAATCGAGTTTGTAGAAGATGAAGATTGGTTGAGGTTAGTTCCTGTCAATCCGAATGTTCCGCCAATATTAATTGCGGGTGAAGAATTAAAGCACTGCCGAATAATAGGTGTTCCTAAATTGTTGATTAGAGAAATGTAAGTTTAATTTGAAAGGTATGCCCGCCTAACTGCAAAAATATAGCTATTAAGGAAAAACTTTAATGACGTTGTTGACGCTATAACCGATTGACGTTGAACAATATCTAAATTACTTTGTCAGCTGAGATTATTCCTCTGACTATTAGGAGAAAAACAATGCAAAATAAAACAAAACTATTTAAAACAGCAATATGTATTATAACCACGTTAATATTAATTTTCGGGACTATTCCCCTGTGGTGCGGTTTTATCGGACGAATCAAACGCACCAACTTTCACAAATCTTGTTGTATTTATGAAATTTTCTGACGAGGACGAATTTATCAACAACACTTATGCCGACACAACTGTCCGCAACATTTTAGACAATACATATAATAAAAGTGTATATAATGTCGCTGACTATTTCAAAACAGTAAGCGGCGGAAAAATGAATATGCAAACGCTTTATCTTTTTGACAACAACAATTCGCTCACACTTTCAAAGCCACGCGGTTATTATGCCGAAAAAGATGACCAAAACCCCTTACGGTTACGAGTGGAGAAGAAAATTCCAGAATGTATGAACTACAGACTGATTGGGCGAATACAATTTCAAACGCAATCACGAACGGAAACAAACCAAAAGATATAGAAGAAAATCAATATAATTTTGCCGATCTTGACCGAAACCGTGACGGAAAAATTGATTTAATTACTGTGATTTACAAAAATACAACGCAAAATATTTCGGTTGGTTGGAATTCACCTCTTTGGGACTATCACTCATATTCAAATATGATTTCAGTGCAAGAAGGAGTTAATACTTATCAGAGCGGAGAATATTTACAGCTAACGTGCAACTACGAAAACGTAAACGGACTTGTGCTTTATCGCGGTGAGGATAATCTGCCTATTTTACCGACAGGTAAAATATGTCACGAAACCATGCACGCACTTGGCTTGAAAGACTTGTACCGCTCCAACCAAACAAGTGCGGTGTATTATATGTCACTGATGGCAAAACATCTAACCCCTATCGGACAGTATATTTCCGTTAAAGAACGCGAATCGCTCGGTTGGCTTGACAATAATCAAATTAAAACCATTGATAAAAACGGTACATATACACTCTATCCTGCCTCAGCTCAAAATGAAGTTGTTGCATATAAACGAGATTTGTCTAACGGAAAAACTCTTTATTTGGAATATCGTCAATTCGATGACAATGGTAACAAATATGATACAAAAAACAAGAAACTCTATTCGTGCAATACCGGTGACTTGATAAAAGGTGTAACACTTAAGAGCGGACTGATTTGCTATCTTGCTAACACAGGTGTACGTTTTCCCTCAAATATAAACACTACAGGCGCTAACTGGAATATGCAGGTCGTTTCTAACGGTCAATACTCAACTATGTCAGATTGTGCAGTCGGTGACGGCGAAGAACTTTATATTGGTAACGACATATTTGTTTATGTAACAAATATGTCAGCAGATAAATTAGAGTTTGAAATTAGCGGAATTGCAGAAACAACCCCTACTCCGACTTTGACTCGAGTCCTATTCGAGTCATACTCCTACTGCGACTCCACGTCCTACTCATACAACGAGTCCGACAGCTACTCCGACAATAACTCCGACCACGAGTCCGACAGCTACTCCACATCCGACCCCGACAATAACTCCGACCACGAGTTCGACAGCTACTCCACATCCGACCCCGACAATAACTCCGACAGCTACTCCGACTGCAACTCCAAAACCCACATCAAATCCTACTGCAACTCCGACAGAGAGCCCGACACTAATTCCGACTTCTACCCCAAAACCTACACCACGTCCGACTGCACAACCAATTTCAAGTCCGACCGCGACTACAAATCCGACAATAACTCCTGCAACAAGCCCAACTGCTACAATGTGTCCTACAGCAAGTCCTACACATGATATTAACTGCAACATTGAAGGCAACAATATATCTGTTAAACTCACAAACAGCACTTCAGTCGGAATTATCTTAATTTCTGAATTTAATTCGGACGGCAGATTATTACGTTGTACTACCCATTCACCACAAGAAAATATAAGTGTTTCCTTACTTTCTGAAACTCATACCGTAAAAGTTATGTGGTGGAATTCTCTAAACAATCTTGTTCCAATCACCGACTCAAAAACGGTAACACGATAATCTGATTTTTCAAAAATATAATCAGCAGCTGAATTCTATTATTCAACTGCTGATTTTTTACACAAAAAACGGAGCAAAAATGCTCCGTTTATCTTCTAAATGTATCTTTTATTTTCTTTACCAATCCCACACATCTGCCGTTACGCAGTTCGTTCATAAATTCGGCTTGTTTTTCCACATACCAAAGTTTTGACGAATCCATACACTTAACCGTCTTAACCGTATCCGCAATCATCACAAATGCAATTACGCACGTCATAATATGTAACGCCGGCAAACTCACGCTGTCAATCATATCAATCGTCACCGGTGCAATAAGCTTAATAAGTGCAACGGTAAATGTACCGAATGCAATTCCGCCTATAAGGCAAACACGTCCGTTTATATTACCGGGCCAACCTGTATAATCCCACCATCTTTTTTATGAAACAGCGTTTCCAAAAGCCACGATACAAAATATTCAAGCGAGCAGGTAACCACCATTCCGCAAAAAACAGTATCAAAGGATTTTCAATCCATCCAAGCAATATCAAATCAAGCATTGCTCCCATGCCGTATATAGGGCAAAACAAGTGCTTAAAAAGCCGCTGTTTACAAATTTTCTTTGTTGTATGCTGTAATATACCGTTTCATAAGCCCAGCCAATAAAGCTAAATACCGCAAAGCACAAGAAATATCGGCAAAAACTCATCATTTACCCCCCTTGTTTAAATCATTTGTATCTCCTTGTACAATTCAGCATAGTCCCCCGTAATCTTTGTATTTATCTTTCTGTACGCTTCTTTTTAAATGTTTCATAAAGAGAACAATATTTATCCGCCAAACATACTATCCAACCTTCTCGGCAAGTCGGCGGAATTACAGTAAGCGGGAACATATGCTTTTTTATAATATCGCGTTCTGTATCTGTCAAATCAAAATCTCTGTCAGCATTTCTAAGAGCCGTCATAGGATGAGTAAAACCGTGTATTCTTCTCTCCTTTTTCGCCGTCATGCCAATCATATAAGAAATAATCGTGCAGCAATGCTCCTCTTATAAGGTCACGCTTTTTGTACTTTATACCGAAAACTCGGCAATTTTAATACTGTAATACGCAACCGCAATCGTATGCAAAAGGCACGAAGTGTCACCGTGCTGAGTAAACTTTTCCATACGTCTTAAATGCGATTTTTGTGACAAATTATGCAAACAATACAAAACTGAATTCATTTATTCTACCGCCTTTTTTAATTTACACATAGCCTTCTTTACCTATTATTATAATCACTGACATTTAATATGTCAATATATCTGCCGTCAAATTTATAAAATTTTAATATTACGCAAAAACAAGCGATTTTCATCGCTTGTATTTCATCTTATTGAGCTATTATTATACGAATTCTGCCACCCAATGTCTGTGCCTTATCGTAATAAGCAGTAAGCTTATAATTTCCGTTTATAGCATCATCAAGTGTTATCTTCATATATGTATTAATATCCGTCTTATGATACACAATTACCTTATCACTGAGCAAATATGTCTGATTATTAATCTTTGCTTCCGTGCGTGTGAGTGTATCTATTCTTGACGAATATGCAGTAAGCTGACGCATACTTTCAATACCTGTTTGGTCCATACTGAATCTGTGCGGTCCTTTTATATTCGTCGAAAATGACGTCATATATGTATTCTGTGTACCGTCAATATCTACAGTATACGAATGTGTTGTTGAATCGATTTTTGTGATTATACCGTACTTGTAGGCGTCACCTGTTACGTCCTTTAAGATAAGTCTGTCGATTTCGCCCGCTTTGTTCTTCGAATAATATGCTATGCTTGACGGGTTTATCGTAACACCGTCAAAGACGCTGCGGATAAATTCTTGTGTACATTGCTAAGTCGTCACTTGCAGTTCCGGCAGTGTCAGAATCTTCACATCGTCTGCAAGGGTATAATCGCCAAATTTATTCTTTTCGGAATTAAACTTACCGCTTACGCTGTCATAACCCTTTGCTCTTGAAAGACTTGATTTACCGTTTGTAAATGATACATTTACTACAGCACATTTAAGCGAACTGCAATCTGATGAAGTCGCATATTCATTTCTGTTCCGTCAGGTGTAACAACCTTTGCATAGTAACTTGAATATACCGTATTATCAGGGTTTGTGAAATCTTTTTGCCTGTTTCCGTAACAAATCCTACTGTTGTGTGTGAAGATGTGCTTTCACTTCCTCCGACAACCCGGCTGCTTCGCCGTTTCTGCCAAGAAGAAGTGTTACGGTATCACCGTACTTAAATGTTCCGCTTGATGAAAGTGCATTAAATGCGTCTACGCTTTCAACAGAATACTCTTTACCCGAAATTGTAACGCTTGTCGGCGAATCCTTTGTCGGTGACGCTTTTTTTCGTACACGCCTGTAACTTTATCCGTGTAAGCAAGCACCATATTCAAATCTTTACAATAGTAAATAATATCGTTAAGCTGAATTTCCGACGCGTCAACCTTATTACCGCTTCTCATTACTGTTGTCGAACCGTTTGTATCGAAGTTCGCGATCCAATTTGAATTTGTAACCTTGACCGGTCCTTCCATATTACCCTTTTCATAGCTTACATAATCAACATTACTTCCGTCCATCTTTACATAAAGAATGTCGCCCATTGCCATTTCATTCTTTACAGCACCGTATGTACTCTTATTCTTATCCTTGTAACAAGTTGTGCCGTCTGTTATATCAATCTGTTCAAAACTGCCGTTTTTATAACATATAACAGCGTCTGAAAGAAGTGAATAGATTACATATTTATCAAAGCTGTCCGTACCTGTTTCGCTGTCTTTTGCAACAAGCATTGCATAGTCAACAGAACCGTTTGAATTTTTAAACAGCTTGAATGTATCGCCTTTTTCGGCTTGCATTGCGGCATTTTCGTATGTAAGTGCCTGTGACTTGTAATATGTAGTTGTGTTTGAATTGATGTTATACATATCGCCGTCAAGAATTATATCGGAACCGATTACGTTTGAAACAGTGTATTCTTCAACTCGCTGGTCACGCGGTGTAAATGACACAAAATCTTCATCGTTCTTTACGACAATATCGCCTTTTCTGCCGACATAATCACTGTTGAAATTACCGTCAAATTCAAATGTTCCGGCTGTTGTATAGATTTTGTCAGTACCAAGTGAGCTGTCCTCATTGTGTGACGCAATAATCGTAACACCCTCAATAACTTTACTGTCAAACACTGAAGTTATAAGTTTGCTTTGATTATCTTTTTATTTTTGTGTCAAGTGTATTGTAAATAAGTCTTGCAACCTGACGTCTTGTAAGTGCCTCACCTTGCTCGGCATTTACGTTCTTTGTAATTTCAAGACTGTTTGCAAGCCCCATTTGACCGTAAGGCCATGAATCGCCGAAATCCTGTGTTGTGTATCCAAGCACCTTTAATACCATTGTAAGTGCCTCTTCATATGATACCGTATTGTCAGGTCTGAATGTTGAATCAACATATCCTCCGCAATTCCGGCTGATACAGCGGCCTTTATGTAAGGTGCTGACCAGTGAGTATATGTAACATCTTTAAAAGGTGATACTTTTAAACCTGTTGCTACTGTATCTTTGTAGCTTGATGACGCTACTGCAATTTTCGCAAATTCCGCTCTTGATACATTGTCATCAAGTCTTAAATTGCCGTCATCATCGCCGACCATTATATTAAGTTCCGACAAAAGCGACATAATATCTTCGTCATTGTTCCAGTCTGCCAATGCAGGCAAAGTCGATAATGACATAGCCGCCGCCAAAACAAAAGAAATTATTTTCTTCATAACTTACTTCCTTTCCGTATATGTTATAAATCCGAGAAAATCTCAGTCCGAGAGAAAATCATTCGCATTGCTGAGTTATCAATCATAACGTAACGCATCTATCGGATTTAATTTGGCAGCTTTTTTAGCAGGCATATAGCCGAAGAACACACCTATCATCGCCGAAACCGTAAACGATACTACAATAGATGTCGAGGTCGGTAATATATCCATCCCCAAAAGTTTACCTGCCAGTATTGCCAAAAGTGAGCCTACAATAATACCGATTACACCGCCCAAACAACTACATACCCGCCTCAATAACGAATTGAGAAAGTATATCTTTCTGCTTTGCACCAAGCGATTTTCTGATACCTATTTCCCTTGTACGTTCCGTAACCGACACAAGCATAATATTCATAATACCGATACCGGCAACAACAAGCGATATAGCCGCGATTGCGATAAGCATAAGTTCCATTTTATCAAGAATATCGGTTACACTGTCTGCCATAGACTTCATTGACGTTACAGTATAGTAATCACTGTCACCTATATCTTTATCACAAAGTGCTTCCAAAAGTGAAACCGCCCTCCTCAACCTTTTTTTGGTCAACCGCATAGACAACATAGCTGCTTACGGTTGATGTACGGTTTGTGTATGACGCCAAAGTGTACGGTATATACACACAGTTATCCGAAGAATTTTCTGTCGAGTCGTCCTGTTCTTCAAGTATTCCGACAACTTCATACGGCGTACCCGTTATTTGAATAGACTTACCGAGTGCGTCACCGCCGAAAATTTCTTTTGCTATATAAGTACCGATAACGCAGACTTTCTGTTTTCTCTCAACGTCAACATATGTAAGCTCACGTCCGTATGTAACGTTATACTTTTTTCATTCCGAGATAGTATTCGTTTACACCCGTTGCCTGTGTTGAAATTGTATCACTGCCGTTTTTATAAATGCAGGCATTGAAAACTGTCGGTGACTGACCTGCAATAATATCGGAATGTTCTTCCGCAAGTTGTTCCATTTCTTCAGGCTTTACTTCCTTTGTTGAAGAACGGTCTTTTATTATAACATTGATTGACTCAATACCCATTTCTTCAAACGTGTCTGTTATTTCCGATGTCATACCCGACATAAGACTTACAAGCGCAATAACCGCCGTAATACCGATTATAATACCGAGCATTGTAAGTATCGAACGCATTTTGTTGCCGACAATACTTGACATTGCCATCTGAAAACATTTCCAAATACTCATAATCAAGTCGCCCCCTTTGCTCTTTCATCTTCGGGAGCTTCTTCGCCCGCACCGTGCTGGTTCATTACTGTTACGTCACCCTCTGCCGGACCGTCATAAACGATACGTCCGTCTGTTATACGAATGATACGTTTTGCTTTTGCCGCTATCGAGTTATCGTGAGTAATAAGAATAATCGTATTACCCTCCGCATTAAGTTTCTGCAAAACAGCATTACTTCACGACCTGTACGGGAGTCAAGTGCACCTGTCGGCTCATCGGCAAGTATTACCGACGGATCGCCTGCTAAAGCTCTTGCTATTGACACTCTCTGTTGCTGACCACCCGAAAGCTGTGTCGGGTGGTTTTTCGCTTTGATTTAAGTCCTACTCTGTCAAGTGAATCAAGTGCTCTTTTCTCTTGTTCCGCGTCGCTAAGTCCCGCATACAAAAGCGGCAGTTCAACGTTTTCCAATACTGTTAATTTCGGCAGTAAGTTATATTGCTGAAATATAAATCCAAGCATTTTATTTCTTACATCAGCCAATTCATCTTGACTGTAATTATTAATTTCTCGTCCGTTTAATCTGTAAACACCCTTTGTTGCCACGTCAAGGCAACCTATAATATTCATACAAGTAGATTTACCACTACCCGACTGACCTACTATCGCAACAAATTCACCTTTGTTTATAGTAAGAGATATTCCGTCAAGTGCGTGAACTTCCGTATCACCCATATGATAAATCTTATAAACATCTTTCATTTCTACCAATGGGGCATTTTACTCCACCTCCGCTTTATCTTCCGCCCGGCATTCCGCCACCGCCGCCGGACATACCTCCGCCGCCCGGCATTCCGCCACCGCCGCCGGACATACGCCTCCGCCGCCCGGCATTATGACTCCGCCGCCTGACATTCCGCCCATATTGCCATTAGGAACTACATACATATCTTGAGCATTTGGATCACCGAATGACGAATTCGCACTTGACGATTCTGTGTCAAGCGTTCTTACTGGTCTTTTTCTGTTAAACCTGACTTAATTTCGATATAGTCTGTATCGTTAATTCCTGTTTCAACCTGAATTGCACGGTAACCGTCAGGTACATCTATATTAGTAGGTACACTTTCTTTAGTCACCGAAATTTCATCCGATTTATCACCGTTCGGTGTATCGACGCTTACAACCGGCATACCGCTTGACTGTGGCTTATCGTACTTATCATCGGCTTTCTTCTTATCGTCCGTTTTACCCGATTTATCTTTATTACCCTTTATAATATCCGTAACATCATTTTCGTGAGTTGTTCCGTCGTCCTTTACAAATACAATATTGCCTCTGTTTACACTGTTTACAGGTACTGCAATTACATTGTCAGCCTCTTCAACAACAATTTCGGCGTCAACATTCATACCCGCAACAAATCACCGTAATTTTCTATTTGAATTTCGATAGTGTATGTTGTTACACCGTTTTCGTTTACACCGTCTACAGGAACTTTTGTAACCACACCTTCAAATTCACCCTCTACCGCGTCTGCCGTTACAGTAGCTTTTTGACCTGTCTTAACAAGTGCTATTTCCGTTTCGTCAACATCAATAGAGAATTTAACGCTTGACAAATCGTAAATTACACAAAGCGGATCTGTTGCATTTGAAGAATCTATCGTATCGCCTGCTTTTGAGTTTTTCTTAACGACTGTACCCTCAATCGGTGCTTCGACAACATAATCATCAACTGCGTCCTGTGCTTTTTCAATACCAAGTTCGGCATCGTCAAGTGCAAGCTGTGCGTTCTTTATGCTTGAATCCTGTGAGAAAGTATCGTTTTGCAATACTTGCTTTTCAAGTGCCAAAACCGCATCATTATATGAAAGCTGTGCATTGCTCATTGTCGAGTTTTGATTATCATACTTAACATATCCGACTTTTTGACCGCTGTAAACAGAATCTCCTACCGCAATATTAAGATTTTCAAGTGTGCCTGATGCCGTTGATGTGATTGTTCCCTCGCTTACATATTCAAATTGTGCCGTATTTGCACAAGCAACTCCGTTTATTTCCGCACTGCCGTAATCATTTGTTGTAAGTGCGCCCGGATTTGTGACTTCAACCGTTACATACACAACTTTAGCGTGTGCGTCTGTTGAAACGGCTGACGATGATTTTTTTCTTTAACAGTTCCGTAAATCGTATCGCCCGAACCTATAACAGATACTGTTGCGACCGCGCCTGTCTGAATACTTTCGGCATCAACTTCATTAAACGGTATTCTCAGTTTCATATAAGAATCGTCATACAATGTTGCAACCGTTGCACCGGCATTGATATGGTCCCCTTCTTTTACGGATAATTCTTTAACTTTACCTGCTGAATTTGACTGTATGTACTGATTGTTTTTAGTATCATTAAGCGAATTTAATGCCTTTGTTACTGCATTTTGTGCAGACTTTGTACCGATATTGTTTGAAGAAACGGTCTGTGCCTTTTGCTTTACTGCGTCAACATATGCCTGTTGTGCTTTTGCAAGTGCATTTTTTGCCGTACTCAAAGAATTTTGAGCGTCGCTGTCCTCAAATTGATAAAGCTTATCACCTTTCTTAACAACGTCACCCTCTTTGAATGTATCACTTGTTATATCGCCCGACTTGATAGTTGTTACTTTATACGAATCATTCGGCTCGATAGATGATGAACCTGTGATTGTATTTGTGATAGTACGACGTTCAACCGGCGAATCGGTATACATAACTTTTACGGCACTGTTGTTTTTAGACTTTATAATAAGTCCCGAACATATACCTGCAAGTATTGCTATTACAAGAATAATTATAAGTAATTTCTTGCCTATCTTAAACTTACCGATAAAGAACTTCTTGTTTTGCTTGTCATATCCAATGAATTTCTTTTTCGGTTTCTTTTCTTCATCACTGTTGTCATCATCATCTGAAAATCCAGATATTTCTTCAAAAGTGAGTTCGTCTGCATTTGTATCTTCTGTGTTAGATACTTCTGCTTCACTTTCCAAAAGCTTTTGCTCCTTTTCAGAAGTAAAATCTCCCATATTTCTTGCCTCCTGCACCTTTATATTTTTAACTTATCTGCTCTGCGACTTTAGTTAATTTATCGCAAAACATTTTAAGGTCTGCTTCATCTACATCTCTGAAACATTCCTGTAAGTTTCTGATTATAACTTTCCTTTGATTATCATATGCTTTTCTGCCCTCGTCAGTAGGAACTATATAACTCTTACGCTTATCGGTTGTATCCGATATACTTTTAACCCAGTTTTTTTTTCTTCAAAGCCTTTATGCTTTGAGAAATAGCCGCCTTACTGACTTTTAAAATGTCACTCATCATAGTGACCGTCATCATTTTTCCGTCATTTGCGGACTGAGTAAGTAAATTCAACATCATATAATCGCCCCTTGACATTTCCTCAAAAGGACACTTTGAAAGAAACCACAGCTCCATCCTGCTTACGATTTCCCAACATTGAAGAAACATTTCTTCTTTCACCGTGTATCCCCCCACACACCGTAATATTAAATTTTGTTAATTTACTTAACCATTTTACCACCACAATTATTCTAAGTCAATATTTACACTTTTGATACAATATGAATTTACACTTTATTCACATTTCATTTGAATATTATTAACTTTTAGTATATAATAACTATATCATAATTGTACGAGGTGATATTAAGTGAAAAAAAACATATATTGATACGGCTATGGAACGTATCGCACCTGATTTAATACTTAAAGGCGGAAACGTTGTCGATGTTTTTTCGGGCAGAGTTATTAAAGCCGATGTTATTATAAAAGACGGTATTATCTGCGGTGTCGGTTCATACAGCGGTGAAAACGAACAAGACGTTTCCGGCAAATATGTTATGCCGGGTTTTATTGATTCGCACGTTCATATTGAATCATCTATGACGCAGCCGTCCGAATATGCAAAGGCAGTTATGCCTCACGGTATTACAACCGTTATTGCCGATCCTCACGAAATAACAAACGTATGCGGTGAGGACGGTCTTGAATTTATGTTAAAGTCTGCGAAAAATATTCCGCTTGACGTAAATCTTATGTTGCCGTCATGTGTACCTGCAACGCCTTTTGAACATACAGGTGCTAATCTTGACGCAAAAACAACTCAAAAACTTGCACCTAAGTTCTTCGGTATCGGTGAAATGATGAATTATCCCGGTATTGTTTCAGGTGATGATGAAACACTCGGTAAGTTGTGTCTTGACATTATCGACGGTCATGCACCTTTGCTTTCGGGTCATGAGCTTGACGCATATACAAGTGCCGGTATAAAAACCGACCATGAATGCAGTGTCGTTGAAGAAATGACCGAAAAAATAAGCAAAGGTATGTATATTCTTCTTCGTGAGGGTACGCTTTCGCTTGACGTTGCAAAACTTATCAAGGGTGTAACCCCTTATACGTTAAGACGTTGTGCGTTTTGTACCGATGACAGATTTGTCGGCGAAATTATTCGTGACGGCAGTATTGATCACTGTATCAGAAAAGCCGTTTCACTCGGTCTTAACAATATTGACGCAATCATTATGGCAACGCTTAACGCTTGTGAAATGTACGGTATGAAGAAGTAAAGGAGCAATAGCTCCGTCATATGTTGCCGATATTGTCGTTGCCGACGATTTGAATTTAAGTTCAATATCACAAGTCTACAAAACGGCAAACTTGTATGTGAAAACGGTACAGCATTGTTTGAATGCGAAACGGTTGACAATTCAAAAGTTACAAATACCGTTCATCTGCCGAAAATATCAGCCGACTTCTTCAAGACTGATGTTAAAGACAAATTTGACGCTATCGAACTTATACCCGAAAGTATTATCACAAAAAGGTTACTGTATCGTATTCCGACAGCCTTTCTAAAGTATGCGTTATCGAACGTCATCATAATTTAGGTACAAAGGGTATCGGATTTGTAACCAATTACGGAATTACAAACGGTGCTATCGCCACTTCTATCGGTCACGACAGCCATAATGTAATCGTTATCGGCGATAACGACAGCGATATGGCACTTGCCGTAAATACTCTCGGTACAAGCGGCGGTATTGCAGTTTGTTCAGAGGGTAAAGTTATCGCGTCAATGACTCTTGATATTGCGGGACTTATGTCCGTAAAATCAGCCGATGAAGTTACAAGAGAACACGATAACCTTTACAGTGCCGCAAAAGTGCTTAATATAACAGATAAAATCGATCCGTTTTTGTCACTTGCATTTTTGCCGCTACCTGTAATCCCCGAAGTTCGTATTACCGATTCGGGACTTTTCGATGTTATTAATTTTAAATTTGTGGAATGATGTTTTATTTTTGCGGAGGGGCGATCATTGGTCGCCCTTTTTCTGTTCCTCTATCACCACCCCTCATTCGACTCTGTCGACAGCTCCCCCTCTATGGGAGCCTTACTTGCCTCTCCTTGAAGAGAGGTGGCACGCAATGTCGGAGTGGTGGCTGTTATTCGACGTCCTTTTTCACATTTCAACACGTTAAGGCAAGCCGATATGGCTTGCCTTATTTATTAATTTGTTGCACTTGTGTCAGTTGTGTTATCCGCTGTTTTTTGTCTGTGACCGCCGCCGAAACCAGAATTTGACTTTGTTCCTATCTTCGTTATACTGCTTTCAATTTCGGCACTTCCGACTTCTTCACCGCTTGCGTAAACCGTATACGTTTCACCTGTTTTAAGTTTATCCGATGAGTACACAATCTTACTTCCTCCTTTAACTGCTGTATACTCAGCGATTGTCTTACCGTTTGAATCAGTTATCTTAACTTCATCACCCGCGGAAATCTGTGAAGTTGTGTATGCCAAAATTACGTTTTGAGCAGAGTAGCTGTTCGGACTTTCGTCCATACCGCTGCCGCTTACACCTATAATTGTACCGCCGTTTACTATAAACGCACCGTCTGTATCAAAAGCACTTTCTGCACCCATTGCCTGTGCGTCAACCGTAACAGTACCGCCATTGATGAACAATGAACCGTTTGAATCAATACCGTCTGCATCGGCAACTATTTTAATATTACCGTCGTTGATTTGGATATGATGTTCACTGTCCTGTTCATTACCCTCGGCCTGTTGCATATTCGGAGGTGTCATTTGTCCGCCGTTTTGGTCGCTTGACATATCCGGCGGTGTCATTTGATTACCGTCCTGTCCGTTTGACATTTCCGGCGGTGTCATTTGTCCGCCGTTTTGGTCGCTTGGCATTTCCGGCGGTGTCATTTGATTACCGCCCTGTCCGTTACTGTTTCGTCTGCCAATTTGACCTCTGCCGCCCTGCTGACCGCCTTGCATATTAGTACCGCCGCCGAAACCGCCGTTTTGATTTGCACCTGTACCGCCTGAATTAAATCCGTCATCACTTGCAGTTATGTCAATATTACCGCCGTTTATCGTCAAAATCTTCTTACTTTCAATACCCTCGGTTGATTTTGTTATCGTTATATCACCATCATCAATCGTTACATCACCATGACCTGATATACCTTTTTTTCTCTCCGACGATAAATTAAGTGTACCACCCGTAATATTTATATCAGACGTGCAATGAATAGCATGGTCTGTCGAATCAACTGTAACTTCACCGCCCGATATATCAAACATCCAATCCGCTTTTATACCTTTGCTTGAAGTATCTTCACTGTCGTCACTTTCTTCTGTTTGCGTAAATTGATTATTATTCATTTGTTCACGCATTGATTGAATTTCATCATCTGTCATTTGTGACGAATCTTTCATTTCACCTCGACCGCCGAAGTCATTAGATGTACTTGCCTTAACCTCGCCTGTTGTCGTAACATTCACTTCACCGTCCGATATATCAAGTATTTCTTCTGCTTGAAGTCCGTCACCCTCTGCAGTAACATTTACAGTACCTCCGCTTATCGCAAGCGTGTCATTTGCATGAATACCGTCATTTTTTGCATTTACGGTAACATTTCCGTTACCGATTTCAATGCTGTTACTGCTGAAAATACCGTGATTATAATTTCCGTTTACTGTAAGTGAGCCACTGCCCTTAATTTCAAGATTATCTCTTGATGTTATACAGCCTTTTTCATTTTCATCACCGCTTGTGTAATTTTCTCCGTCCGTTAAAGTATTTTCGGTATTGTCCGTCAAAGTGATATAAGCCTTGTCGGCATTCTTTACATATACAGCCGAGCCGTTTTTATTTGTAAGACTCATACCCGACAAACGAAGTTTAACTTTTTCTTCGGTGTCAATAACAATTTGGCCGCCATCAAGTGTGCCTGTGACTTCAAAGTCACCGCCCTTTGAAATTGTTATAATGTTATCCGATACGCTTATACCGTCACCTGTAACTTCAACATTGTCAAGATCAACCGTTCCTGTGTTGTTTTTCCAAGACTCGTCCTCATCATCTTGCGGAGTGGTTATTGTAACTGTGTTGTTCTTTTCGTTCCACTCAACATCAAGTCCGAGCATATCGCTTATTGCACGAATCGGAACAAGTGTTCTTCCGTCCTCAATTATAGGTGAAACATCAAATGAATATGTTTCGTCATTCTTAGTCATATCACTGCTGCCGATAGTCATTTGTATAGTCTTTGACTTTTTCTTTGCTGTTATCGTCTGCGTGTCGCTGTCCCATTTAACCTTTGCACCGAATGTTTCAAATATGGTACGCATAGGAACCATTACTCTGTCATCTACGATTTCAGGCTGAACGTCAAAGCTGATATTTTCACCGTCATATGTAACCGTAATATCATTGCTCTTTGCCAAAACACATCCGTTGCCGATTGTTGCGGTAATTGCAACTACTGCTGCTATACTTATTATCTTTTTCTTTAATCCGATATTCATTCTTATTACCCCTTTCCTTTATGTTGATTTCATTATACATTTAGTTTCTTAAATAAACCTTAAAGGAAGAATTTTATTTATGAATATTTTGTTAATAAAAAAATGGCTACGAATATGTAGCCATCTCAAATTGCAGACAAAACCATAATGGTTTTGTCTACTTTATTTTAGGATGTTTGAGGTGCTAACCTCATTGAAAATCATTTCTGGCGACCTGTGCGGCAGAAATGGCTTAAAATCTAAAGTTTCGACTTTGAAGGAACTTTATGATTTTTTCTTTGAAAATACTCAAAAGTTACATCGTAAGATGTGATTTTTGTGCAGGCGACAAGTTGTCGCCTGCCGTTCTCTTTATATTATATATCCGAAGTACCTCGCAACAAAAATCCAAAACGTAAGGCACAATGACGACATAAGCGTCGTTGCAACGACCACGCTTGATGTAAGCACACCCTCGTGCCCCATATTTTTAGCCATAATATAGCTTGACGGAGTTGTCGGTGAGCCAAGCATTATAATAAGTGCAACAAGTGCTTGGTCACGGAAACCGAGTTTTATTGTTATCGGCAAAAATACCGCCGGCAGGACAACGAGTTTAATCATAGTTGCCGCTATTGTCGGCTTAATTTTTCGCTATCGCTTTTCGTCCCTCAAAGCCCGCACCGATTGTTATAAGTGCAAGCGGTGATGCCATTTTGCAAGCGATGCTAATGTTTTATCGATTATTTCGGGAAAATCAATTTTCAAAAGTGACGCCGCAACACCTAAAACAATACCTATTATAATAGGATTTTTAACAATATTAATAAGTGAATTTATAATATTGCCTTTGCCACCGCCGTCCTTTTCCCCTCAAAAGTCAAAACAAGCACCGCAAATATATTGAAAAGCGGTACACAGCCGATAATCATAACAGGCGCCATTCCGCTGTCGCCGTATATATTTTGAATAAACGCAACACCCAATATCGCCGCACTGCTACGATAACCGGCTTGTACAAACTCACCCACTATCTTTTTATCTTTAATCAAAAACTTTGCCGCAATCCACAATCCGAAAAATGCCACTGTCGTAACAAATGCACAATACAAAACATATGTAATATCAAAATCGCCGATTATATCGGTAGTTGACAAGTCAACGAACAACAGCACCGGCAACGTCACAACAAAGTTAAACTTATTCGCCGTCTTAACAAATCCGTCATTTAGAATTCCTATCTGTTTCAGAACGTATCCGACCACTATAACAAGGAATACGGGAAGTGTCGCATTAAGACTGTAAATTAAACTATCCATTTAATCTAATCACCTCTGATTTAATTTAAAAGAGAGTGTTGCACCGCAACACCCTTTCAGACTGTCGATAAATTGTCCGGAACGTGCAAAATATTATACTATAAAAAACTAATTTGCAATTATAACAAATAACAGGCAAGCCTATCATTGATATACGGCTTGCCTGTGCACTTTTTGAGGAAATAAACTCTAACGTACAAACGTACGCCAACGAGTTCATTTTCTCAAACTCCGAACTAATTTCTCGAAGTCTGCTTTATCTGTTATTTCACAACTATATTAACAAGTTTACCCGGTACTGCAATCACCTTGACAACGTTCTTACCCTCGATAAGTCCTTTTATCTTTTCAGTATTCATTGCAGCCTCTTGTGTGCCGTCCTTATCAAGACCTGCCGGAATCATAAGTTTATCCTTAATTTTACCGTTAATCTGTACAACGATTTCAATTTCATCATCAACAGTCTTGCCCTCGTCATATTTCGGCCATGGCTGAAGTGAAAGAAGTTCGCCGTTACCGTAAGTCAGCCACAATTCTTCTGTCATATGAGGCGCAACAGGGTTTAGAAGTGTAATAAGCGTCTTATATTCGCCCTTTGTTACACTGCCTTTCTTTGAAAAATCATTTACAAGACTCATCATAGTTGCAATAGCCGTATTGAACTTCATTCTCTCGAAGTCCTCGCCGACTTTCTTTATAGCCTTATTTATATTCTTTTTCAAGGTCAGCACTGTAACCTTCTTCGTCATTTACGATTGACTGCAAGTTCCATACTCTTTCAAGGAACTTATAACAACCTTTCAAACCTTGCTGTGACCATGGAGTTGACTGATCGAATGCACCGATGAACATTTCATATGTTCTGAATGCGTCCGCACCGAATTCTTTCTACAACTTCATCAGGATTTACAACATTACCTCTTGACTTAGACATCTTTTCATTGTTCTCACCAAGAATCATACCGTGTGAAGTACGTTTCATATACGGTTCTTTTGTAGGAACTACGCCTATATCATATAGGAACTTATGCCAGAAACGTGAATACAAAAGGTGAAGTGTTGTATGTTCCATACCGCCGTTATACCAATCGACAGGTGACCAATATTCCAATGCCTCTTTTGACGCAAGTGCCTCGTCATTATGCGGATCCATATATCTTAGGAAATACCAGCTTGAACCAGCCCACTGCGGCATTGTATCTGTTTCTCTTTGTGCCTTACCGCCGCAGCACGGACAAGTTGTTTCAATCCAATCATATGCTTTTTGCAAGCGGTGATTCACCGTTTTCACCCCGGTTCAAATGTTTCAATTTCAGGAAGTTCCAAAGGAAGTTCACTTTCAGGAATAGGCACCCAACCGCACTTATCACAATGTACAAGAGGAATAGGTTCACCCCAATAACGTTGACGTGAAAATACCCAGTCACGAAGTTTGAAGTTTACTTTTCTCTTTCCAAGACCTTTGCTTTTCAAGCCATTCAATCATTGTAGGAATAGCCTCTTTTACTGGAAGACCGTTTAGGAACTCGAATTTACCATATTACCCTTTGTATACATCTGTATAAGCCTCTTCTTTGTACGTTCTTACCGCCTGAAACAACTTCAATAATAGGAAGATTAAATTTCTTTGCGAAATCCCAGTCACGGCTGTCGTGTGCAGGAACTGCCATAATTGCACCTGTACCGTAAGTTACAAGTACATAGTCAGAAATAAATACAGGAAGTTTTGCACCGTTTGCAGGATTTACCGCATAAATTCCCTCAAGTTTAACACCTGTCTTTTCCTTTGCAAGCTCTGTTCTTTCAAATTCAGACTTCTTTGCCGCCTCTGTCTTATATGCAAGCACTTCGTCATAATTTGTAATTGAATCTTTCATCTTTTCGATAAGCGGATGTTCAGGTGACATAACTGTATAAGTTGCACCGAAAAGTGTATCTGCACGCGTTGTGTAAACAATCATTTCATCGCCTGTTGAAAGTTTAAACTTAACCTCTGCGCCCCTCACTTCTGCCTATCCAGTTTTTCTGCTGTGTTTTAATCTTTTCAAGATAATTTACATCGTCAAGGTCATCGATAAGACGTTGTGCGTACTCGGTGATTTTAAGCATCCATTGGCTCTTTCTCTTTTGAACAACTTCACTTCCGCATCTTTCGCAAACACCGTTTACAACTTCTTCATTTGAAAGTCCTACTTTACAGCCGGTACACCAGTTAATCGGCATTTCCTGCTTATATGCAAGTCCGTGCTTAAAAGCTGTAAGAATATCCACTGTGTCCATTTATAATAGCTCGGATCGGTTGTGTTGATTTCTCTTGACCAGTCGAATGAGAAACCAAGCATTTTAAGTTGACGTGTAAAGTTAGCAATATTCTTTGCCGTTACGATTTTCGGGTGTACCTTATTTTTAATAGCAAAGTTTTCAGTCGGAAGACCGAATGCGTCCCAGCCTATCGGATAAAGTACGTTGTAACCCTCCATACGACGCTTTCTTGCAATAATATCAAGTGCCGTATAACTTCTCGGTGACCTACGTGCAAGCCCGCACCTGACGGATACGGGAACTCTATCATTGTATAAAATTTAGGCTTTTTGCTGTTTGTTTCAGCGTGGAATGCACCTGTTTCTTCCCACTTATCCTGCCATTTTTTTCAATAGCTTTAAAGTTGTAACTCTCCATTTGTATATTTGCTCCTTTAAAATTTATTCTTCTTCTGATTGTCTACGTTACCGACGTCGTCCCAAAGACGTTCGATAGCATAAAATTCACGCATTTCGTGCTGCATAACGTGAACGATTACGTCACCGCAGTCAACCAAAATCCAGCTACCGCCTCTGTAACCCTCTTTATGATTTATCTCAAAGCCTGCCTCTTCAAGCTTTTCTTCAATTTCATCAACACACGCTCTTACCTGTACCGTTGACTGACAAGACGCAACAACAAAGTAATCCGCAAGAGATGTCTGTTCTGCAACGTCAAGCACTTCTATATTTGTCGCTTTCTTATCTTCAAGTGCCTTTTGAATAATTTCAACCTTAGTCATTTAGTGTCCCTCCTTTTTATTTTCCGTTCATCAGCATATAATTCCATGCCGATAATGTATTAGGGTGTATTATTTTATTTTTCTGTGCATTAAATACAATGCTTTGTTTAAGTCCAAGAATAAATGCCTTATCAATATTTTCGTACGCTGCTTTTCTAAGCTCGTCCACTCCGTCAAAATCACGCATAGGCTCAATCATATCCGCAATATAGATTATCTTATCCAAAAGCGACATATTTTCCTTTGCGACCGTGTGGCACATTATCGCGTCAAGCACGTCTTTGTCGTTCACTCCGTACTCAGCATTTGCAATTTTTGCACCGAGCGGTGCGTGAATGACAGGCTTACACGCAAGCGTTATATCATCAAGCACAACACCGTACTTTTGACAAAGTTTTATCTGTTCGTCTGTGTCATAACCCTTTGCACAATCGTGCAAAATTCCGGCTGTATATGCCTTTTCGGTGTCTGCACCGTACTTTTCGGCAAGCTTTACCGCCTCGTCACACACTCCAAGGCTGTGCTTATATCGTTTTTCGCTTAGCGTACTCTTTAATTTATCCTTGTAATTATCTATCATTTTCGTTTTCCTTATAAAGATGATACTTATTTATATAATCCCTAACATTTTCAGGCAGCATATATCTTACCGTCTGACCGTTTTTCACTCTGTTTCTTATATCCGTTGAAGATATTCTGAAAACCGGTGCTGATACAGGAAATATCCGACCGTTCATTTTTTCTTTTTACGGCCTTTATCGTTTCCGTAAGCGACTTTAGCGATTTTTCTCGGGAATACAAGCAGCGAACACATTTCAAGTATTTTATCAGGCTTGTACCACTTATCAAAATCATTAAGCGAATCTTCACCGATTATAAAAACAAATCGTCATTCGGATATTTTTCTTTTAAATATCCAAGCGTGTTTACCGTATACGATTTTTCACTGCGATTAATTTCAAAATCGTCCTCCTCAAAAGCACTGTTATCCGCTATTGCAATATGCGTCATTTCAAAGCGTTGTTTTGCCGTAACGTTTGCACTCTTATGAGGCGGATTGCCGTCCGTTATAAATATCACACGGTCAAGTCCGTATTCCTCCCTTGCCATTTCCGCAATTAAGAGATGTGCGTTATGGATAGGATTGAACGTACCGCCCATTATTCCTATTTTCATTTCCTCGGCAACTCGATTTTTCTGTATTTTTCTTCATCGGATTTACGATAAATTATAAACTTATTTCCGATTGCCTGCACCGGCTCCGCTCCAAGGCGTTCCGCAACGTAATTGCAGGTGTCGCGAGTATCAAGCATTGCAGTTTCAAGTATATGCACCTTTAAAATTTCACGTTTTGTAAGTGCTTTTGTTAAGTCCGTCAATAAATGCGTCGGTAACACCTTCTTTGCCTATTTGGAATATAGGTTCAAGCTGATGCGCCATTTTTCTTAAATACGCTCTTTGTTTTCCTGTTATCATTAATATCCTCCGAAGTAATTTTTATCATAAATATACATATTTAATTATATCATTTCAATATTGTATTGTCAATAAAAAAACAGGCAATAAAAAACCCCAAAATAACCGTCAGTTAAAGTCGAGTTTCTACCTGCTCATGCAGGTGGGCTAAATCCGTTTACTTTATATGTCCACTGGCATTCCCGAAGGAACGGAGGCGTATACGCCATAAACGGAGATAATATCCCTTTTAAGAAGTGTTGGTAAAAAAGACTTTTAAACGCGAAATCTCAGGGTAATTAGCTATTTTGTTTTTCTGTTATTATAATAGCACATAATGAACAAAATTTCAATAGGAAATTTGTAGTTTTTCAAAAAAACTTGCAAAACGAATTGTTTTGACATTACCTCTATGGTTTTGCCGATATTATTCTTCGTTTGCCATTTCCTCATCACGTCTTAAAAACTCATTAAATGCAGCCTCAAGTCTTGCCTCATCCTCAACCATTACAAGCTCAGCCTCTTCTGACTCAACGTCACCCTCAACCTGCATAATAAGAACTTCATCATTTTCCTGACCTTCAGGAAGAACTTCAAGAAGTGCGAAATATGTTACACCTTCAAATTCAAATACATCGATTGTTTCAAATTCAATCATACAACCGTGTTCGTCTTCAAGCATTATTATGTTATTTTCCATTATAAAACTTCCTTTCTCTTTCCGTTATTTATTTTAACTATTTATATTGTAATATATACCACTTGAAATGTCAATCTATTTATTTTTTGCGAACTTAAATATCCGTCAAGTATTATGCACGCCGCAACGGTATCCAATACATCTTTTCGTTTTTTTCCACGTGTATTTGTTTCATTCAGAAACCTTGCCGCACCGACAGACGAAAGTCTTTCATCCCAAAATACAATTTCGCCGTCATATATTGTTTTAAGTGCGTCGGCAAATTCGTGCGTTGCGTCAACACGAAACCCCTCACTTCCGTCCATATTTTTCGGCAGACCGATAACTATTTTTTTCGGGTTTGTATTCGTCAAGTATTTCCTTTAATTCGGTCAGTAATTTTTCGGTACCTCTGTTTTTTATCGTTCTTACGCCTTGTGCCATAAAGCCGAGCAAATCACTTACCGCAATTCCCACTCTTGCGTCACCGTAATCTATTCCGAGTATTCTCATTATACTTCCTCCCTGTTAAAATCTCTTGCAAGCGATTTTATCCATTTATTTTTATTTATACGAATGACCGCCACCAAACTTTTTTTAACGGCTCATCACTTTTCATCAAAATCAGTACAAGCGGTACAGGCAACCTTAAAAGTGAACCTATCAGTGCAAGCGGTGTTGCAACACACCAAAGCGTAATAATTTCCGCAAACATACAAAATCTTGTATCTCCTCCACCGCGAAGTATTCCGACAATCGTAACAGATGAAACCGATACAAATATAGTTATGAACGCAATCGTTACCATCAATTCATTTGCAAGTGCCTTTGTTTCGGGCGGAATTGTGTAGAAATTGATAACAAAATTCTTCAAAAGCAATATAACTCCGCAGGCAATAACGCCGATAACATAGCTTAAATATTTTAATGTTTTTGCTTCAACCTTTGCCCTTTCGATTTTTCCCGAACCGATAGATTTACCTATTATAATTCCTGCCGCATTAGCGATACCGAATATAACAACCGTTGAAAGCTGTTGCACCATTGACGCGATTGAATTGGCTGCAACGGGGTCACCGGCTGAATATTTAATGTGTCCGAGTATTGCCGCTTGTGCCGATACACCGAGCGACCACATAACTTCATTTATAAATACAGGCAATCCGTGTTGAAACAAGTCAAGCGCAAATATCTTGTCAAACAAAACAAATGCTTAGGTTTAAAATTAAGACGTTTGTCAATGCAGAAAATGTATATACTTACTATCAAAAATTCAAGTATTCTTGCTGTGAGCGTTGCAATCGCCGCACCGCGAATACCCAGCGCCGGTGCTCCGAGATTACCGAAAATAAGCACCCAATTCAAAAAATACGTTTGTACAGAACGATGTAATATTTACCACAACAGATATTTTCACAAGCTCTATACTTCTTATACAGCATATCATCGTATTGCTTAGACCAAACAAAATATATGCAAAACCGATAATACGCAGATATGATATTCCTGCCGCGATTATTTCATCATTGTTTGAATATATCCCCATCACGGCTTGCGGAAATATAAGTACCGCAAGTGCCATAAGTGTTGAAATGACAAACGCAACTTTTAATATAATCGAATAAATCGACCGTATTGACGCAGTATCACGTTTTCCCCAATATTGCGCACTAAGTACCGTTGATGCACCCGCCAAGCCGAAACAGACAAGCGATAAAATGAAAAACGGCTGATTTGCAAGCGATGATGCTGACAAAAACACACCCGTATCGTCTGCTCGTCCCAACATAATCGTATCCATCATACTTGTCGCAAAACTGATAAGATTTTGCAGTGCAATCGGTATTGTTATTGTGAGCAGATTAATATAAAATCTCTTTTCCTTTACTATATGCAATTATTTCCCCTCCTATTTGTTGTATAATAGTAATATTATACACGCAAACTACATTAATAGCAAGTATTTTCTTGACTATTTTCTTTTTAAAAAGGTATAATTTATCTATAAAATACTTAAAAGTTTGAGGTGATTTCTATGACAAAGAAAATGCTTTTTATTTTTAATCCACATTCAGGTAAAGGGCAAATAAAAAATCATCTTCTTGATATTCTCGATAAATTTGCCAAAGCCGAATATGACATTACAGTCCGTCCGACTCAAGAACGTTTGGACGCTTACAATTATATAAAAATAACGGTGATAAGTTTGACCGAATTGTTGTATCAGGCGGCGACGGTACTTTAAATGAAGCAGTAAAAGGACTTATGGAATTTGACGCCGACAAAAGACCTTGTCTTGGATATATTCCAACAGGCACAACAAACGACTTTGCCTCTACTCTTGAATTGCCGAAAAGTATAGCGAAGTCGTCCGATATTGCCATAAACGGCGTTCCGTTTAAATGCGATATCGGTAAGTTTAACAGTACGACTTTTAACTATGTTGCCGCATTCGGCGCATTTACTGATGTTCCTTATGATACACCGCAGGAAACAAAAAACATTCTCGGTCATACCGCATATGTTTTGGAGGGTATGAAACGGCTTTCTTCCCTTCCGTCTTATCACGTTAAAATAAAATACGATAACGGCGAATTTGAAGGCGATATATTCCTATGTATGATTTTAAACGCAACCTCCGTTGCGGGATTGCATAAAACAAAACAACTTAAAAATGTAGATTTGAATGACGGATTGTTTGAAATGCTCGTTTTTAAACGTCCGACTAATCTTATCGAATTTCAAAATATTCTTATTAATCTTATGCGTGGCGAAAATTCCGGCGATGAATATTGGTTTGTAAAATCTTCGTATTTTGAATTTGAATGTGATGAGAATATTAAATGGACCCTTGACGGCGAATACGGCGGCAATCCTAAACATACCGTCATAAATGTTATGCCGTCCGCTATGACTTTTATCATTGATAAAACGCATAATATGTTGAAAGAATAAAAAATTTAATTTTTTATAAAAAAAAGTATTGACAAATCAACTTTTCACTGCTATAATGTATTATGTTGTTTGCAGATGTGGCGGAATTGGCAGACGCGCTAGACTTAGGATCTAGTGTCACCGACGTGGGGTTCAAGTCCTTCATCTGCACCAAAAAGGTGACTTACTTTTTGTAAGTCACCTTTTTTATTTTGAAAAATTAGGGAGTAATAGTAAACGATGTAAGTGTACATCTGATACTATTGCTCCCTTTTTGTTACAAAAATTTATATCAAGATGATAGATTAGAAATGTCTATCGGACATTTCTGATGTGTTATTTTGAGCAATCAAACACAGAAAACTAAATAAAAGGTATTTAAGTAAACAAGATTTTCGACGAGCCGTCTGCTGTACACGCATTTGCGAACTATGTGCAAGAAGAAAAAAGAATACGGGAAACTCTTTGCCACAACTCGAAAATCAGTAATAATGATACTTCGGTAATTCGCCGCTCGGTCACAATGAAGACGGAGTATATCTTAAGATATAATGTGACTTCCCACGTCTTACTTATTTTCCGGAAAACAAAATCTTTTAAAAGGAGGGTTAAATATGCAATTTGATTATTTTTATGGCAGTGAGGCAGAGCAATTTACATTTTACAGAATACCAAAAATTCTTATAACATCACAGTTTTTCAAAAAGGTATCTGACAGTGCAAAATTACTCTACGGTCTTATGCTTGACCGAATGAGTTTATCTATTCGTAATGGTTGGCTCGATGATGACAACAGAGCATATATTTTCTTTACTACGAATGATGTTATGGAGCAAATGTGTTGCGGAACTGAAAAAGCCACAAAAATGCTTGCAGAGCTTGACAGTGAAAAAGGTATCGGTCTTATTGAAAGAGTAAAACAGGGACAAGGAAGACCTGCAATAATATATCTAAAAAGTTTTATGATCTTGAAGATAAGGATACTACATCACAATCAAGCACTTCGAAAAATGAAAATCAAGCTTTCGAGGAATCGAAAAACAAGACTTTCGAAAATCGAAAAACAAGACTTTCGGAAATCGAAAGTCAAGAGTTCCGAAAATCGAAAAACAAGACTTTCGAAAATCGAAAGTCAAGAGTTTCGGAAACCGAAAGTCAAGACTTTCGAAAATCGAAATGTAATTATAATAATATTAATTATACTGATATTAATTATATCTATCCTATCAATCAAGATAGTTATAATATACAGAATAGTGACCAAACCGAAGAAAGATGGATTGATAGATATACAAAAACAGTAGATGAAATAAAAAAGCAAATTGATTACGACTATCTCATCAACTATGCCGAACGTGATATTGTTGATGAAGTTGTAAATATTATGGCTGAAGTTATGACTATCCCCCGCCCTAAATACAAAATCGAAGGGATTTTGTCGAATATGACGCCGTCTTAAATAATCTCAAAAAAGATAACAGCAGAACAACTTGAAGTATGTCTACTTGCATATTCTCGGCAAAGACAAAGAATCAGAAATCCAAAGGCGTATTGGATAAGTGTATTATACAACATTCCGCTCACATCAAATATTGTGTTGCAAAATATGGTAAATAGCGATATGTATGAAACCGGAGGTTAAAAGCAATGGAACTAAAAAAAGAGATTATGAAAAAATGTTTACACAATTTCAAGAAATCGAAAAAGAAAAAACAGGCATCTATACCGACAATCAGTTTGACAATAACAAAGTTGTTCAGCTGTCTGTTGATTCACTAAATCCATTTCACAATCATCCGTTTGAGCTTTATACCGGAGAAAGATTTGAGAATTTAACAGACAGTATTAAGGCTTGTGGTGTTATTACACCGTTGCTCATCAGAAAGCTTGACGATAATACATATCAAATTTTATCGGGGCATAATCGCAATCAAGCAGCTAAAGCAATAGGTCTTAAAACTGTACCTTGTATTGTATTAGCTGATTTAACCGATGATGACGCATTGATGATAATGATTGACAGCAATACTAATCAGCGTAGTGTTTCAGAAATGCCAATATCTCAACAGGCTCATATATACGCCCTTGATGTGGCAGTAAACAAACGACAGGGTAAGCGTTCAGACTTAATAAAAAAACATAGAAAAAAAAATCTCGAAATCCTTAGTAATGGTGCGGATTTTGGAACTTGTTCCCCACTGGGGAAAAAAAGTTAAATACAGTACAAGAAGTGGGCGATAAATACGGTGTATCAAAGAATACTGTTGCAAGGCTTATTCGTATTGATACACTGTTACCGCAACTAAAAGAGCATATTGACAGTAAACAAATATCGGTTCGTGCCGGAGTAGAATTGTCTTACATAACCGTTTTTGAGCAAGCACTTATCGCTAAAATCATAGATGAATATAGCTTTCATCTTGATGAACATAAGGCTCATCAACTTAGAGAACTCTCCAAAGCTCACAAGCTTGACAGAATTATCGTAGTTGAAGTTTTTGAGGAAAAAAATACGGCAAGTCAGTAAACAAAAATTAAAATCATTTACGATAAAGCCTAAATTCTTGTCAAAATACTACTCTCCTACCGTTTCTCAAGATGTGATTGCATCAGATGTTGAGGCAAGTATGGACGTATGGCAAGAAATCAAAACCTTTACCCAGATACAGCGGTTGATGATATAAAAAACAATATAATAAATTTGTTGAATAATCAAAAACAGCAGTAAAATCATCTTTTGTTTTCTGCTTTATTTTACAGGCTGTTTTTCAACTCAATATTGAGTTGAAAATGGTATGGAGAAGATACGCCTTTGTATCCACAAAGGCAGGCACACACCGTTTGAGTGTGCAAAAAAATTGGGCATTGCCCAAACCCATAAAAAAGCGAGGTGATAGTTTGAAAAAGAGTACAGATTTTCACGTTAGAATATCAGACGATGAACTGGAACTGATAGATGAAAAGCACGTCAATTAAGAATGACACGCAGTAAATATGTAATACAGTCAGCACTTCATCAGAAGATAATAACGTTGGATAATACAGCAATTAAACAGCTTACCTCAGAACTTCGTAAAATCGGTATCAATGTAAATCAGATTGCGATACTCTGCAATATGGGAAAGTTGCAATGTGTACATATCGAGGACACGAAAAACGAAATTACAAAGGTATGGGAAGAATTGAAAAAATTGCGACAGGAAATAAAAAATCTAAATGAACACAGTTGAAAATTATAAGGAGTTGATTTAAAATGGCAAAGTATTCAAAATTTTTAAAGATGAGAGTATCACCTGAAGATATTGAAATAATGATTAAAAAAGGCAGAAACATTAAAATCTCACGAAGTGATTTCGTCAGACAAGCAATACGAAACTCTAACGTTTATGCCTTACCAAGTGAAGATATCCGAAAATTCACATCAGAGCTTAGAGACATTAACAAAAATATTGATAAAATTGTTACACGATGCAATAAAGGTAAATTAAAAAGTGTAAATCTTGAAAAAACTCAAGAGGCTATTCAAAAGGTCAGCGAAGAACTTAATGCTTTGAGAATTGCAATCGAAGAAAAAAATAATTAAGGTGGTTTTGATTTTGAGAAACTTATTTAATTATAAAAAGCCGCTTTTTCAGGTATTGGTTTTATAGCTGCAATATTCATTTTCGGAATAGCCTTATTTATAACAATGGAGTATTATCACATATTCACAGTAAAGAAAGTGTAGAAACCGATATATCCCGAGCTTTGAATATATCGGTTACTATGGCTGTTCAAGATATGGATTGGGTGCAGCATAACTCCGTTATGGATACAGAAAAAGCACAGAGAGAATTTAAAACATATTTGACCGAAGATATGAAACTGAATAATGATTATGAGAAATATGCCGATGACGGAAGTTTTCAATATCAAATCATTATTGATAAATCAGATATACAGAAATCTCCGGCAAAGTATTCGATTGCCGGAAGAATAAGAATGCAACCTGTTACAGTTAGAAGTATTCTTCCAAAAACTTTTGATATTCCATTTGAACTAAGTTCAAACAACATAAGAACAGATGATTAAATATGTCAGAAAAAGAAAGACAAAACGGTCGAAAAACAAGATAAAACCTCAAAAAATAGCTTGACAAAGTAATACATTTATGGTATAATATAGTTAATAAAAAGAAATAGAGAAAAAGGAGGAATTCATTATGAAAAAGAAAATTTTAGCAACATTTCTATCTGCAGTAACACTTGTATCTTGCAGTTCTGCATTGGCTGCAAATTACTCTGATGTAAATCAATCGGCTTGGTATTCAAGCTATGTGAATAAGATTTCCGAACTTAATGCGTTTTCAGGATATGAGGACGGTACATTCAGACCGGATAACCAAATTACACAAGAAGAATTTATAAAAACAGTTGTTTGTTTAATATGCGGTGAGCTTAACGAAAGCAATGCTCCAACAGTAAAAAATACTTGGAACAGTAAGTGGAGCTCTTGGGCTGTTCCATATCTTGATAAAGCATTTGAGCTTGGCTTAATAACAGAACAAGATACAAAGTTTAAACTTGTAGGAATCCCTTGCACTCGAGGTGAGATGGCTAAAGTTATCACTCGTGCGGTCGAATACCTCAAGGAAGAACCGGTAGCCGATACTTCAACTTACATTGCAAAGCTTAACGATTATGACAGAATGAAAGAAGAATACAAGCCTTATGTTCTTCAAGCCTATGCAAAAAGGTATTCTAAGTGGTTATGATGACGGCACTTTCAGAGATGACGGCTTACTTACAAGAGCAGAGGCATCATCGGTGCTTGTAAGATTAATTGACAAGAGCGAGAGAATTAATGCTGATGAAACACTATATGACTACTTCGGAAGAAAAGTTACTTGGACAGAGCCACTTAGAACAGACGTTCCCGAACAGTATCAAGTAAGTATTTCAGACCACGATGTAATATCACAGGCAAATTATAATGAATCTGTACAATTAGGGAGGAACACCATCTGATTATTGTTTAAGCCGTTCAAAAGCTATGATGTTTGAAGATTTGGTACTGCAGTCTATCAGATATGACGGTGATACAATTACTTTAACTGTACCAGATGTATTGCCGGAAAGCCAAAGATGGGCAATAAGTATTGCTTATTGGGATACAGACAAAGATTATGATTTTACAACAATGAAAAGTCACTATGTCGGAGAACCGGGAACATTTGAATTTAATGATATAAAGGTGTTGGAAGAAATTTCGATAAAAGTATTGCCACTTAACAGCAGTAGCTTTACATCCGGTATATTTATTGATAACGGTGTGAACCTTTCATTAGAAAGACGAGAAAAACCAATAGTTGATTTTAATAATGCACAGACAACATTTGAGTGGGTGCAAGGTCAAGGATATAAAGACTATTTTAAAGATTATGTATTTGACGAAAATAAATACGAGTTTGAATTAAGTTGGTAAAAGTATATTGACAAATTAAAATAATAGATATATAATGATAATAGAAAAAGGCAAGACTTCAAGCAGTTATGCCAAGATTGTTACAAAAAATAACACGAATCTTTAGCAGGAGAGCGTGTTATTTTTTTATGGTTAATGCTAATAGCAATAAAATCAACATAAAAGTTATTATGTAATTTTTATCCATAGTATCCACCTCCTTTCCCGACTGATAATGTAGGGATGGCATATATGTATAAAACATATATGAGGTGGCATAACCGCTCAGTTTTTACACTGTTTTCATCTTACCTTTAACATCGGAAGTATCCGACAGAAACATTATATATCAAAAATATCCAAAATTCAACAATATTCATATAAAGTCATATAAATGTAAAGAGTGGAGTTTTTTAACTGCACTCTTTTTTTAGTACAAGGAAAGGAATTTAGATATGAAAAATAAAAACAATAATATTTTTAACAATTATATTTACCGTTATTTTTTCTGCAATAACATCAAGCTATATTGTAAATGCAGATGAGCTTGACGGATACACAAAGGTTGATTGGTCTTGGAACAGGGATATGGAAACCACTGATGAGAATGGCGTTATTGTCGGTGGTAACATTCCATTTTGGCGATATGTAAATAAAACAGACCCTGCAAACAATAATGCAATATGGAAAAGTATATATGGAGATGAGTTATCAGATGATGAAGTTACAAAAATATGGCGTGGTAAGTTGAATGAAAAATATGTAGTAGCAAGTGTTGATGTTGCAAACATTAAAGATGAAAATATACGTCAATACATATATGACCACGTTGATGAGGACGTTCCCGACCTAAAATTCAAATTTGACATTGATGCAGATGTAGATGGAAAGTCAAATTTAGATAAAGCAAAAACACTTTTTAACGGAGATATAGGTTACAGAGTATATCGTGACGGAGATACTTGCAAGATTGAAATGAAATTCAGTCCAAAGTTTTACTTGATAGATGGCAATGATGAAAGTTTGAGTGACGAAGAAAAGGTTTTACCCAATATGCCTAAAAAACGACTCCCAAGAGCACGTTATCCATATAGCTCCGTTATATTCTCTATGTGTGGGGATATGAAGGCGGTTCTAATAAGCATTACGGAGCTTTAGAGGTAGTCGAGGGTAATGACCCTAAAATATATTTACGGTCAAAGCTTTGGATACGGCGATATATTAGAAAAAGGCAAAATACCAAACAATATGGTTTATCCAAACTTTGAATCCGGAGAAATTAATCAAGAGGGCGATTGGACAGGTATGGTTGAAGATGATACTCTTGACAGTAATATCATTCGCATTGGACAGCAATATAAGCAAAAAGGCGATTTGTGGTATTACAGTTACGGCGGAGCAGTCGGATATAATTTTAAGTTTCCGTTTAAGGTGTCGCTTGGATTGGACTTATTCGGAACTGTAACGAAACGATTTATAAACAGTTCATCGGGCGAAATAATTTTTGAGAATACTGATTCAATACCTTTCGGGAAATCAGACAGTATAACAAAAACATATATATTAGCTGATAATTCCGGCAAAGCTTATCATAAACGATTCGGAAACAGATTATATATATGAGCGTTACAAAGTGGTAAACAGTTCAAATGGCGAAACATTAACTGAAGATACATCGGTATATGTCGATGTGGATTTGTCATCAAAAATATACCAAACAAAACGCTTGAAATATATGTTAGACCCAATACACCTATCGACACTCCAACAGAAACTCTAAACCAGACGATTCAAACCGTCCTCAAGTGATGAAACAATTCCTGATGATGAAGTAGAAACAGTACCTATTGACCCGCCAATTTGCGAAAGTGATACAAATACTATTGTATGGCAAGAACAAACAAAACACACTGTTTTTTGATTCTGACGGACAAAGGCATACTTCATATCACACACACATATAAAGCAAAATTAAAAGTAGACAGTATTACCTTATCGCCTGACCCTATAAAAGCGGTTATGGATTGGATGCAGAAGTTAAAACAAGTATAAGCTATGAGCAAACCAATGCACAGAAAAGTTATTCTTGCTCGCAACGCTTAGAACACACACTCCATCAGATAAACCAAAGCCACCTACTAAGGTAACCGCTCGTCTTGGTTGGACATCAAAAACCTTTGACGGCGATTTTATTCAAGGTAGTACAGTAAATATGGATAAAGTATCAAGTAATAGCACTTCCGCTACATTCTCTGCCCCATAATAACATCGTAAACGAAAATAAGCTTTATACTGACCTATGGTTAAGTGGAACAAAAGAAGAGCCGAAAAGGCACAAAATTGCCTTTGATATTTACGGTGGCGGTGTAGATGGTACGGAATGGTGTACAACTGTCGAAAAAACTTTGTTATAAACGGAGATATGTATGAGGACGCTTATACAACATCAACATACTAATATTAGGAATAAGTGAGAATAGTCTATTTTAGACTATTCTCACTAAAAAAATGTAAAGGAGAAAACAAAGATGAAAGAAGAAAGAACTATAATTATAAAAGAAAATGAAAATGCTGAAGAAATAGAGGCT